>Ga0315902_10000415_pt1 | contig 71111 bp, 62 predicted proteins | sample LakEriMetagenome_9_FD_203523 | JGI IMG/M metagenome (GOLD analysis project Ga0315902, IMG submission 203523) | Freshwater fungal communities from buoy surface, Lake Erie, Ohio, United States - Buoy 12 MA117 | ecosystem: Environmental > Aquatic > Freshwater > Lake > Lake biofilm | place: USA... | reverse complement strand
CGGTTTGTTCCTGCTTTTGCTCCAGAGGCAACACCTACTGGGAAGATGCCACTTTCTTGCGTTGAATTCGCACTCGAATTAAACCAACGCTTCATTGGACCTCTAACTGTACCTGAAGTCCAAGTTATTGAGCCCACTGAAGAAACACTTGAACCCACTTCAAGGATGTTTGTAGGAGTTGTTATAACATCTCCAGCTGTCATTGTTAATGTATTTGCCACTTTAACCGGTCTTGACAATGTAACTGTACCACCACCTGATTTGTTGATCGTTAAATTATCAAATGGTATCGGAGAAGACCCTGTATAATATGTACTTGTTATGATTTGACTTTCAGAACCAATCAATACAATAGCAGCATTTGATGCTAATGGGCCATTCACCGTAACATCGCCGATTGCCTGCGCTGGCGTTGACATATAGACCGTTGCCGTTCCAATTACACGTAAATCGTTAAATTGAGATGATCCATTATCAATAGTTTGTGTTGCAGGAGAAGTTCCACTTAATGCAACATAAGTGGTTCCTGTTCCAGGAAGGAATATAGCAGTATTTGTCCAATTTCCTCCACAAACAATATTGAATCCATTAACATCTAAAGTTCCTGCAGAGTTGGTTAAGTTTCCGGTAATACTCATTGAACTCAATAATTGTAAAGTACCAGTACCAGTATGTTGGATATTACTAAAATCTGCCCCCTCAGCATATAAAGTTTGAGTACCTGAGGCCGCCTTATTAAAGATAACACTGCCTGCCCCTGGTATTAAACCAGTACTAACAGAATTGGAGTAATTACCACCAATTGTTAGATTTCTTCCATTTAAATCCAAAGTTCCATTTGAATTTGTAATATCGTTGGTAACTGTCATGTGATTTGTAACCAATTGAAGCGTACCTGCTCCAGAATGAACTAGGTTGTAAAATCCTGTTTGAGAATTATTTACTGTTTGAGTTCCACTAGATTTTGTGAAAGTTATTGTATTTAAACCAGGAGTAAATGTACCGCCCGTTGTGGCCCAATTTCCTGAAACATTGAATGTGCCGGAAGGAGCAGTAAGCGTACCGCTTGTCATTGTTAAATCGGTTGTTGTTATTGCACCTGTAGAACCTGTAAATGTTCCACCGGAAATAGTTAAACCACCATTGAACGATTGATTATTTGAACCTGCTGTATATATTCCTGCACCAGATAATGTAACACCACTAGTGAATGTTTGAGATGCAGAACTGGCATCAAATGTTCCACCACTAATTGTAATCGCCCCAGTAAACGCATTTCCAAGGCTATTAGCATCAAATGTACCGGCTGAATTTGTAAATGTACCACCTATAGTCAACGCATTTGTAATTGCTTGAAGTGTTGAAGCACCTGTATGCGTTACGTTGTTAAAGGATGAAGCTCCATTATTTATTGTCTGCGTTCCAGTTGTTCCCGCAAATGACACTGTACTTGTGCCAGGCGTCAATGTTCCATTATTTAACCATGTTCCTTTTACTGTTAGTGTATTCGAACCAAGTGAAACTGTATTGTTAGCACTGATCGTAATGTTATTTACTGTTGGAGATGTTTCTAAAACAAGGTTATTTGAACCTGTTTTAGTGATGGTAACATTATCAGTAGCATTTGGCAAATAACCGGCAGCCCAATTTGATGAAGTATTCCAGTTTGTATTTGTTGCTCCAGTCCAAACCAGATTAGCGGCACTAAATGCCCAATTGGTAAGGTTACCAGCGTCGTACGAATTTGTTGCGGTTATCACTGTTGCATTCGCATTATTGTTGTCTTTTACATTTACATAGTCAATTACTCGGGTTCCACTTGGATTGATTGAAGCTTGTGTTCCCGTAGTACTTGATACTATTGTCAATAAATTGTTTGCTGCACCTTGAAGTGTGAGTGTTCCACCAACTGCGAATGTTTGCGTTGCACTAGAAGGTAAAGTCAAAGTAGCTCCTGAAGTAACGGTTTTGTTAAAACTGTAGAAATCTGTTGACCCGGAAAGTGTTTGATTTGAACCATTCAATACTACCGTACCCGAGTTGTGTGTAAAAATTCCACCAGATTTTGTCCAATTACCAGAAACATTGAATGTTCCACTTGGCGCTGTTAATGTTCCACTTGAGAGTGTCACGTTTGTTGTTGTAACAGTTCCGGCTGCACCTGTAAAAGTACCTCCTGAAACTATTAAACCACCATTCAATGTTTGGGTTGCTGAACTAGCCAAATAGGTTGCTCCAGTCGGAACGGTAACTAAATTGGTAATTGTCGAAGTGTATGTATTGGCATCAAAAGTTCCACTTGTTAACGTTAAATTATTTGTAACGGAAACATTTCCTCTTAATCTGGCAATTGCAGTTCCTGATCCATTTTGTACCGTAAAGTTGTATAAAGGAATTGACGAATTTACAGTTACAGTAGCATCACTTACTACAATAGTACCTCCTGATATTGTTCCGGTGGTAATATTGATATCCGGTAGAGTAGTATTAGAATTAGCACTAGAAATAGTTACAGTACCTCCAGAAATTGAGAATGTACTTAATCCTGTAGCTTGAAAAATGGAATTACCGGAAGTATTTACAGATCCTCCTGTTGGAATATTAAAATTCCCTCCACTCATTGTAAATGAACCACCACTTGAAGTTCCTTGCATTCTCCCTCTAACGTTCATATTACCTGCAGATTGAGTATATACACCAGTTCCTGCAATTTGCAAAGTATTATTACCAGTACCCACGGACATTGTTCCATTAATAATATTTAAATCTCCATTTAATGTTAATGATCCAGCGCTACCCCAATTCACAGTTGCAGATGAGTTATTCAATATAAATCCTCCAGTAGCTGGGATTGAAGTAGTTCCTCCAAATGGTGTAATTGTTGAGGCACTTGAGAGCCTAAATGAACCATTTGTGATTGTTAAAGAAGTTCCGACAGTTGTTGCTGTTGCCATTGTTATGACGGCTGTTACATCAAGAATATTTGTTTTTGCTGTACCCTTGTCCACCGTAATTTTATTAAATGCCGTTGTAGCACTTCCGCTGATTGTTTGTAATGCATTATTTCCGTTGAAAGTTACCGTTCCACTATTATGAGTAAACGTTGCTCCACTAGTCACACTCCAGTCTCCTGATATATTGAACGTACCAGTTGAACCCGGAGCAGAGACTGTTCCAGAGGATAATGTAAACGAAGTAGTAGTAATATTACCTGCAGTTCCTGACAACCCTGTCAGAGTTCCTCCATTAACAGTTAGACCTCCATTGAATGTTTGCGCACCTGTACTTGCCGTGTAGGTTCCACTTGTTAAAGTTGTAGCACCTGTAACGGTGTTGGTTAATGCATTTGCACCAAAACCACCAGCACCATTTAATGTGAAAGTACCTGCAACTGTTAAATTATTGGTAGATAAGGATACTCCACCAGAAGAATTTGTTATCGACAAGTTGTTAAATGAGCTTGCTCCTGAATTAAGCGTCTGGGCTGCACCTCCATTAAATGTCACAGTTCCACTGTTGTGCGTGAATGTACCTGAATTAGTAAAGTTACCACTAATATTTAACGTAGTTGGTGCTGTAAATGTTCCTGCTGTAATGGTAAATGCAGCTGCTGTAAGCGAAGTTGTGCTGCCTCCTACAGAAAGAGTTCTTCCTAATTTATTAACTGTTATGTTATTAAACGTTTGACTCGCTGCCGATCCGTTTATAGCTTGATTAGCTGTTGTACTGTTGAAATTAATGGTAGATGTACCAACGGTAAACGTTCCTCCATTGTTGGTCCAGTCACCTCCAACATTGTGGGTTAACGCTGTTCCACCAGCAAAAGTAGAACCAGTGTTAATAGTAAGGTTACTAGCAACCGTTAAAGCTGCACCAGCTGTTTTTGTTCCAGCATTTGTTATTGTTAAATTCCCATAAGTTGGCGTACCACTAACTGTTTGTGTTGTTCCATTGTATTCAACAGTACTTGTGGCATTCAAAGTGTTTGTTGAATAGTTTGTTGGAAAAGTATTTGTTCCTCCAATTTTTAAGGTGGCACCAGCGCCCAACGAAAGTGTTCCACCAGCTGCCGATCGGTTTAATTGTTTAGTACTTAAGTCAAGTGTACAATTAGCAGAGATTGTCAAATTACCCAATACTTGAGCTGTGGTAAATGATCCTGCCAAAGTAACACTTGGCGTGTTTGTTTCACCGATTGTCAAATTTGTTCTTGACAAAATACTTGGTGCAGTATTGTTTATGGTGAATGTCTGAGTAGTCAAACCGTCAAAAACTAAATATGCAGGTCGATAAGTAGCAAAAACATCTCCTGTTGTTCCGAAAGTGACATTTCCTAAGAACTTAAAGGTTGTATTTGTATTACCAACTAAATAGGAACTTCTAGTTCCTGTATTATCCAAAGTTAAATTACCTTTTATAATAATTGTACCGTTATTCGTTGTATTGTAATTTCCAAAATAGTTTATAGATCCATTTCCACCCGTTGCATCAATACTTGCATTTCCATTAATTGTCAAAGTATATGATGAAGGATCAATAGCACTTCCAGAATTATCAGTATTTGTATATGTAAAATCTTTTACGGAGAGATTACCTGACATCAATAATACACTCCCCGCCGTACTAATGGAAATAACAGCGTTATCACAACTACCTGGAATTGAGGTTGTTACGTAAGAAGAAGAAGAAGAAGACCAATTAGTAGCTGTATTCAAATTAGTTGTCTTGGTATTTGGATTAGTTATACTAGAACCCGTTCCTGCCCAATATTTTGTTGTTCCGGATCCGATGGTAATTACAATATTAGAAGTTGAGTTACAATTATTCGCATCTGTAACAGTTAATGTATAGGTTGTATTTGAAGTAACTGTTGCTACTGGGTTAGCTATTGAACTTGAGGAAAGATTTGAAGTTGGGCTCCAAGAGTAAGTATAAGGGGATGTTCCTCCACTTGCTCCTGATGCATTTCCAATCTCATTTGCTACACCTGTGCATGTCGTAAAATTGGTGCCCGCATCAGCTGTTGGTTTTTCATTTACAGTAATTGTTTTTGTCGTAGTAGTTGTTCCACAGCTTCCACCTGACGTTTCCAAGGTAAGCGTTATTGAACCGCTTTCACTTGCACCTGCTGTAAATGTTGCTGTAGAAGGGTTACCTGCATTTGTCCAAGTACCTGCACCCCCAGACCACAATCCACCAGTTGCTCCACCACCTACTGATCCACCCATAGAAGCAGAAGTAGCACTTTGACAAATAGCTGTTAATGCACCTCCTGCATTCGCTGTCGGATTCTGATTAACTGTAATCGTTTTACTCGCAGTAGTCGTTCCACAATTACCACCTGAAGTTGTTAATGTTAGGGTCACGGAACCACTTTCGCTTGCCCCGGCAGTATATGTTGCCGCGAATGGATCAGAAGCGTTAGACCATGTTCCTGCACCACCAGACCATGTTCCTGCGGTAGCACTACCACCAAATGATCCACCCATTTGTGAAGAAGTAGCACTTTGGCAAATCGCACTTAATGTAGATCCAGCACTTGCAGTTGGGTTGGTATTTACTGTTGTTGTTATACTATTAGATGTTGCTGGAGAACCTGTAGCACAATTTGCATTTGAGGTTAATACAACCTTTACAACATCACCGCTTGACAAACTACTATTTGTGTAGGTTGTACTATTTGTTCCAACATTATTATCGTTTAGTTTCCACTGATAAGAAGGTGTGCTTCCCCCATTAGTTGGAGTAGCAGTAAATGTAACACTGGTACCTGCACAAATGCTGTTATCATTGTCACTAGAACTTATGCTAACGGATACAGGTGCATTGGCAGTTACGGTTAATACACCGCTATTGTTAGAGGTTCCATTCCATAATCCACCTCCTGTCGAACTATATCCACCATATGCCACACATCCGTTATAGGTGTATTTGAAAGCATAATAGTAGGTTCCTGCAGAAAGTCCAGAAAAAGTGTAGGAAAATTCATCATCGTTTCCATACTGGGTTCCAAAACTTGCAGTTGACCAATTAGTCCAGTTACTCGGATTGTTATTGGTAGTATTGTAACCAGCTTGAACCGTTATTCCTGACGGTGCACCACTTGGTGTAGTAACTCCACCTTCATATACTCTACCATAAACGTCAAAAGTGCCACTTGCACAAATCGATCCTGTTTCAGGGCTTTGAAGATTTGCCCAGTCTAATGTTTCATTGACTATGATTGTACCTGTTGCAATTACGGCACAATTTGAAGGTCCAGATGTTGTCGCTGTATAATTTGAAGTCCCTGAAGATGTTGGCGTTCCTGAAATTGTTAATGTGCTTCCACTCAATGACGCGGTGACACCTGCAGGCAGGCCTGTTACATTCACGTTATTAGCTCCATTGCCAATGGTGTAGGTAATATTGGTGATTGAATTACCTTTACATATAGTCTGGGCATCAGTTCCAGCAGAAGAGGATAGTGAAATTGTTTGTGATGAAGGAACAGTAGCGACCCCGCTATTACTTGACCAAACGCCAGATGTACCACCATAGATGTATTCACATCCATAATAAGAATATCGATAAGCATAATACCAAGTTCCTGTAGTCATACCACTACCCAACTGAGCAACAAATTCATCATTGTTTCCTGATTGAGCATTAAATGTAGCTGGTATCCAATTAGACCAAGTGTTTGGATTAGTATTTGAAGAACTATAACCTAAATCCGCAGTTAAATTAGACGTAGCGCCTGCACCATCAGTAATACCTGCCCCATAAACCTGACCATAGACAGCAACTGTAGATCCACAAATATTTGTCGTAGTAGGCCATTGAGTATTTGCCCATGTTGGAAGCGATCGAAGGGTTATTGATGCAGAGGAACCAGTAAATGAAGAGTTGCGAATACAGCCATTGTTATCAGTCACACTCACTAAAGTGTAAGTGGTATTTGATCCGAGAGATGCATTTGCAGTAAAGGCGGTTCCACTCGTTACATTATTCTGTGTTGAGTTTGAAGTACCATTATTGTAAACAACTGAATACGGCCCGGAACCTGATGTTGCTGTCCATGTTAAATTTGCCGATGAATTTGGACAAATTGTACCATTTCCGGTTAACGAACCTTGCGGAAGTGGATTAATTGTAATAGTCGTAGATGCACTATTTGCGGTAGCTGAACAAGTTCCATTTGAAACAACTGCTCTAAATTGAGTTTGAACAGTTAGGTTAGTGGCAGTATATGTTGTACTCGTATTAACAATATCGTTCCAAGTGCTCCCATCAGTGGAACTTTGCCATTTAGAAACTGAACCTGTATGCCCCGACAAAGTTAAATTCGTACTGTTTGTTCCAGAACAAACGCCCGTTCCTCCGGCTACGGAACCTCCCACAGCCGCAGGATCTACCGTAATAGTGCCTGTGGCATTAACAGAGCCACAACCACCAATTAAAGGAATACTATAATTATATGTATTGGCTGCCGTTGGAGTTCCGCTAATGGTAATTGTATTCGATGCCCAACTTGCCGAAACTCCTGGAGGCAAACCATTTTGACCGGCAATACCGTTAAAAGATATACCAGTTGCACCAGTTGTTGTTATTGTAATTGCAGATGATAATGCTGTATTAATACACAAGGTTGGTGAGGTTGACGGTGTGCCTGCTGTGTTTGCATCTGTTACAATAATTGTTCCTGTTGCATTGACCGTTCCACAACCACCTGTAAGTGGAATTGAATAATTAAACGTACCCGAAGCTGATGGAGTGCCACTTATTGTAATTGTATTGGATGCGAAAGTTGCTGATACACCAGCTGGTAAACCGTTTGCACCACTAACTCCGCTATTTGAAATACCTGTTGCACCAGTTGTTGCTATTGTAATTGCAGATGATAATGCTGTATTAATGCACAAGGTAGGGGAAGATGAAGGTGTGCCTGCAGTATTTTGAGAAACGACAAGCGAAGCTGAAGAAGATGTTGATGAACCACCACAACCATTAGTAACAACACAACGATAATAACCAGTTCCAGTAGTAGTTGCAGTAGCAACAGTTAAGGTAGCAGTTGTAGCATTGGAATACGTATAACCAGTTGGCGTTCCATCCGCAACACTTGCCCAACCAGTAGAACCGTCTGCACTATATTGCCATTGATAGCTTAACGAACTAATTGGTGTAGTTGCACTTACTGTTAAGTTACCACTAGAACCAAGACAAATTGATGTATTTGAAGGCGATGAAACAATTGTAGGATTAGCACAGATTGAAATAGAATAATCTTCAGTCTCTCCATCAAATGAAGTTAAACAACTTGTTGGTGCGGCATTATAACGAGTAATCACCCTCATCCTTGTTGATCCTAAAGCTGAAGTTGCAGGAACAGTAACGGACACAGGAGAAAGTGTTGTAGACCCATTAGTCACATTTACAGCAGTACCTAGGTCTATTTCTTCATCAGAAGTATTAAAGGCACCATCACTATTCCAATCTATCCAAGCTTTCGTATAAACTGTGTAGTTACCAGCAGTATTAACCTTTGCAGAAAGATTATACGAAGATCCTTGAATTATTGTTGTAGATAAACCTGTATTAGTGTAACCAGCAGTTTTAGTTCCTGAATTATTATTTACAGTATTAAATGTAACATTGGTTGTTCCAGTTTGGAAAGAGGTTGTACCAGATGATGCACAATAGGATGAACAATCATAGAAAATTAGTTGAGTAGTTGAATACCCAATCCCCCCTCCATTTGAACATGTAACTTTCAAACGATAATATTTATTACCCGATGTTAATGTAATGACGCATGAACTTGGATTGGTTTGTCCACTAATATCTGTAAACGTTGAATTATCAGTTGATTCTTGCCATTGAAAAGTTAATCCAGATTCAGTCATTGGGGTTGTAATACTCAATGTACTTGAGACGCTTATACTTGAACATGAGCTGGATGATGTAGCTGACAATGAACCAGGAGAAGGCGTTCCAGAACAAGCTGTTTGAGCAGCGACTGTCAAACTATAATCTTCCGTTTCTCCATAGGCCACAGTTGATTGACAAGATGTTCCATTTCCAGTATCTCCGGTTCTGTGAATTGCAACTCTAAATCTAGTATTTCCAATTGTAGCTGTACTTGGCACAGTGATATTCAAAGAAACATTTGCATTTGCGGAAGATGCAGGAACGGTCCCAATTATATAACGCTCACCAGTAGGTGATGCGGCATCATCAAAAACACCATTGTTATTCCAATCTACCCATAAGTAAACCGTTGAAGTACTGGCACCAGAATTAACATTTGTAGAAAATGAAAAAGTATTATTTGTGGTTACACTCGCTGTCTGGCCTGTGTAATTATAATACATTGGCAACGCTGGAGAGGAAGTTGAATTATTAATTCCTGCAAATGTCACATTGGACAAATTGTACGTAGTACCTGTGGTGTAAGAATTAGAACAATAGTCAGAAACTGTTAATGTAGCAGAACTCGAATTTGCCAAACAACTACTCGCAGTAACTGCACAACGATAATAGTAAGTACCAGTTGTTGTTAACGTTGTAACAGTTAACGTAGCACCTGTTGTACCTGAATAGGTATATCCTGCTGGTGTGCTATTTGCAACATTTGCCCAAGTCGTTCCATCAGAACTGTATTCCCATTGGTAGCTTGGCGAAGAAGCACTTGTCGCAACAGTAAATGTTTTTGATTGGCCTAATACCGCCGTTTGGTTTGAGGGGTTTGTAGTAATGGTTGGAGGGGTACATTTGGTTCCCATAACAAACCAACCAAGTGATGAACCAGTTAAATCTGAACTGTTAATAGAAGGTGTTGAGGCAGTACCATTTAAGTTTGTATATGATCCAGTCAAAGTTGTCGCTCTAGCAATCGCATCTAACGTTGACAAGGCTGTTTGTCTAGTTAACGATACTGATGCGTTAGTTAATGTACCTGCAGTTACAGAGGTTATCCAGTACTCTGAAGCGCTTATACTTGAAATACCTGCGCCTGCAGAACCACCCGAGCTTGATGCAACTGCTTGTACTTGAATAGTTGGAGCAGTTCCTGTTGTAAGTGTGGTCATTGAAAATGGTAAATACGTAGTTCCTGCACCAACAGGAAAGCTATATACCGATGCACTGGAAGACAAACTTGCCGGCAAACCTCTTTTCATTGGGCCATTTACGAAACAGGTAGAAGAACCACCCGAAACCCCCGAGGTTGCAGTATTTGAAACAGTTACGATGTTTGTTGCAGTGGTTGCTAACAAACCACTTGTTAGCGTTAATGTTCCCGAAACGGTACAAGCCTGTCCAAGCGTAACCGTGTTACTTCCTCCAGTACCTGTGTTGGCAATTGTTAAGTTATTAACTGTAGCTGGCAAACCGGTGCCTGATGCTTGATTTGCACTGCCATTGTAGGTATAATTTGCGCCTATATTAAAAGTTCTTGCGGTTGTGGTTTGAATATTTCCGGTTGCTGTAGCAATTGCAGAGGTTATTCCGGCAGTTGAACCAATACCAAGTGTAGCATTAGCACTATTGGCTAAAGTAAATGAGCCAGCTCCTGTAACTAAATTAGTGCCGCAATTCAAAGTGCCATTAACTGTTAGCGTTTTTAATGTAGCAACACTCCAGTCGCTTGCTAATGTGTAGCTTGCTCCGGATTTAATATCAAACAACATATTTGCATTGGTAAAAGTACCAGCGGATTGAGTAAAAGTTTTATTGGAACCAGTGAAATTAATAGTCAAGTCAGCTTTATTGGAGTGATTAAATACCCCTCCAGTTTGATTGTAATTTCCTGCAATATTAAGAACCCATGCAGCACCGGAACCACTGGTTGCAGAAGAAAATGCAAATATACCTCCGCTAATTATTAAATTACCCCCTATCGAACATGTTAGTGCTCCAGTTCCAGTTAATCTAAATTCGCCTGTGGTCGCGGTACTTTGAATTTCAAGATTTCCTTGAATTGTTGTTAAAGAACCGGAACAATTAATTGTAGCGGCGGTATTTAAATTAATGATAATATTCCCAAAGCCAGGGGAAGTGGCGTTTGCAGGCCCTGTTGTACTAGATTTATTTATTTCAAAATTACTTGAAGCACCAAAAACCTCAGTACCACCCAAAATAGCGGTAAATAAGCCAGTGTGATTGTGCTTGTAATTCCCACTATTATCGATTTGAAAAGTTGTAGCTGCAGCTAGGGTTATTGCATGTCCAGCGGTTAATGTAGCACCACCTTCTATCCACAATTTGGAATTTGTACCAGAAATACTCCAAGTAGCGGAAGTTGTCATGGAATGGGCTGTGCCACCAGGAGCGTTAGCAGTACCTTGAATAATAAAGATATCTCCAGCAGTAAAATTACTAGGAGCAGATCCACTTGTTCCATCACGATTGGAATTCCAACTTGAAGTTAAATTGGGCGCAACCCCGTTTTTAGAATAATAAGTCGCTGCATTAGCCCCACCAACGAACATAAACAGTGCGATGAGTGAGAGTGAGAGCGCGCGAAGGGTTTTTGAACTGAGAGTTGAGAATAGCGAACGACCTGTCCTCTGTGGCGGAAGAGTTGAGAGTTGAGAGTTGAGAGTTGAGAATTGAGAATTCAGCCTTGAGAAAGAAGAATTGACACCTCCAACTTTATCGCTATTATTTGACATTTCCTCATTGTTGCATGATGACACTTTTTTTACTTGAACATCAAATAAAATCGCATGAAAATGTGTAACTAATTTCACAAGTTCAAAAATAGCATTCACGAAATTTGATGGGCGTAAATTTTTCATCATATTCCAATTTTTGAGTTAGTAGTATCGTTTTTCAAAATAAACATATAAAATCTAGTTCAATTAATTTAGGATTTGAACATATCAGAGGTATAGATAAAAATTGGGTGTAAACCAATGAGCATATATGTTTCAAAGCATTTCTTCGATCTGTTGTAATCCCGGTAATGTATCGCTTCTCAAGAAAAAGCACAACACACCACGTGAAATGTACAATTTTTTACGGTAAAAACAATGAAAATCAGAGGATTTATTTTTAATATAATTGGTTTGATGGGTCTAAAGTATAGAAGATCGAATCCAAAATATGTAAAAATTATGTAAATTTTTGAATTAGAAGGTCACAGCTCGAATTTGTTTGAAAGGCTCATCTCGACTACGCTCGATGAGCTAATTTGACTACGCTCGATGAGCGCAACGACTACGCTTGATGATCAAATTAACAGAGCTGGGATTAAAGAATTGATGATCTATTACAGAGCCTTGGCGATGTTTTAGGATTGAAACCTCGACTTGGTGTGAGAAAGCTCATCTCGACTACGCTCGATGAGCTATTTGACTAAGCTTGATGAGCTAATGCCGGACTCATGAAAAAAAAAATTACTTCCAATTGATAATTTCATAATTTTCTCTTTGTTGAATATCAGGAAAAGCATGCTGAACTTCCCTGATTATTTCTTCAATAATATTTTTCTTGTATGTTCGTCCAGAGAATAAAGCAATTACACTTCTTGCCGGATTCTGATTACCCAAAGGTGAAAAAATCGAATAAAGTCCCTCCATAGTTTGATGATCTTCAATATGATGTTTTGGAACTAAAGTATACCCCCCATTGATATCGACCATTTTCATTAACATATCCACACTTCCTCCTTCATAATTCCAATGATTAGGAAATTCCTCTTCATCAATTTGGCAAAACTGCATCATTTGGGTGCGCAAACAATTTCCTTTGTTTAATAACCAAGGATGCAGAGAGTCTAAAAAATCTGTAGTTAATCTTTCACCTTTAAAAGATGGAATGTATGCCTTAATCTCTTCCGTAAATAATGGTATAGACCTCCATTTTGAATCCACAACTGGCCCTGCCAAAATTGCCAAATCAATCGATTTATTTTCCAAAGATTCCAACAATTCACTCGACTTTAACTCCCTAATCTGAATTTGAATTTTTTGAAATTTCGATTGCCAAATTGGAAACATTTTCGGGATTAAATAACATGAAATAGTTGGGATTACTCCTATTCTGATTCGTTCCGAAAATTCACCTTTCATTTGCTTTTGAAGAATCTCCAACTGATTTGTTTGATCTAAAATTTCCCTACAAATTTGTATTACTCCTTCCCCAAATGGCGTTAATTCAAGCGGAAAAGAAGAACGATCAAAGATTGGGAAACCCAACACTTCCTCCGCTTTTTTTACTTGCATCGATAAAGTTGGTTGAGTCACAAAACAGCGTTCACTTGCACGCTGAAACTGCTTCTCTTCACTTAATACCACTAAGTATTGCATTTGCTGAATGGAAACCATATAAATATATTTTATTCAAATATAAATAATATTGATAACCTCTATAATTATTGGGTGGTAATTTTGTCAAAAAATAAATTATGATAGAAATAAACCCATCCAATTTTGAAGAGTTCGTATTGAATTCAAATAAATTATCGTTACTGAAGTTTTACATGCCCAATTGCCCACCTTGTAAAACGTTAGACCAATTTATTTTAGAACTTGCTCCAGAATTTGAAAATGACGTAAATTTTCTTCAAATGGATGCAACCATAACAGCTAATGAACCAATTGTTTTTCAGTTTAAAATTCTCAATGTTCCACAGATATTATTTTTCAAAAATGGGATTAAAGTTGATCACACCCTATTCACAAATAAAGAAAAGCTTGCTAAGTTGATTGAAAAATGGAAGTAATTGAAAAAAATGACATCTAAATTGTAATTCATAATGTGCGCTGTATGCGTTCATTTGTATCATATTAATACCTTAAATAGACAATCATGAATCCTTCACAATCTTACAAAGACAAAATTAATCAATTACTAGCCAGTTATCAAGTTCATTATCAGAATTTACGAATGCTACATTGGAATATCAAAGGGGCTGATTTTTTTAAGCTTCACTTCAAGTATGAAGAGTTATACTTACGAACTCAAGTCATTATTGACGATCTTGCAGAGCGTATATTAGCTTTAGGGGAAACACCATTTTCAACATACAGCGAATACATCCAACACAGTTTTATTGGCGAAAGCGATTTAATTACGGAAGGAAATCGGGGAGTAAATTATGTTCTTCAAGCACAAAATGAATTATTAATTGTTGAAAGAAAATTATTCAAGCTTTCTGATTCGCACGGAGATCATGGAACAAATTCATTGATTACGAGATTGATTGAGGAAAATGAGAAAACAAATTGGATGTTTCAAGCTTTTTTACATGAACAAACGGTTGAACAAACCATGTATTAATGAAGAAATACTTAATTTTGTACTGAATTTTAATTATAAATAATAACCATTAAAAATAAAGAGTAAAATGGCAACATTAGTTGGAAAAAAGGCACCGTCATTCAAAGCTTCGGCTGTCGTAAACGGAGGAGAAATCGTAAATGATTTTTCATTGGATCAATATTTAGGAAAAAACCATGTGATTTTCTTTTTCTACCCGAAAGATTTCACATTTGTTTGTCCATCTGAATTGCATGCTTTTCAAGCTGCTTTAGGTGAATTTGAATCTAGAGGAGTTAAAGTGGTAGCATGTTCCACCGATACAGAAGAATCACACTGGGGATGGTTACAAGTCCCAAAAAACAAAGGTGGAATTCAAGGAGTAACTTATCCAATCGTAGCTGATACATCCAAAACAATTTCGGAAGCGTTTGGAGTATTGGCTGGAGAATATGAATATGACATGGATGGAACGTTAACTGCTTCAGGACCCATGATTGCTTACAGAGGGTTGTATTTAATCAACAAAGAAGGAGTGGTTATGCATCAACTTGTTAACTTTTTCCCTTTGGGAAGAAACGTCGACGAGGCATTGAGAATGGTTGATGCACTTCAATATTTTGAGGAGAATGGAGAGGTTTGTCCTGCAAACTGGCACAAAGGTGATGCGGCTATGAAGCCTTCATTTGATGGAGTAGCAGATTATTTGGCATCCCATTAATTAAATTCAAATAAATGGAGCCGCTTGCAACAATGTAAGCGGTTTTTTTGTTGCTTTGTAAATTAAAAAACATAAAATGAAAAAATTATTTATTCTATTTTTACTTTCAATCGGAACATATTCGTTCGGTCAAATCAATACTCCGCAGGCTAGTCCTCAAGCAAAAGTGGAGCAAAAAGTAGGTTTAGCAGATGTATCCATCAGTTATTACCGTCCGGCGAAAAGAGGTAGAACAGTATTCGGAGATGTTGTTCCTTTTGGTGAAATCTGGAGAACAGGAGCCAATGAAAATGCTAAAATCACAACGTCGGATGCACTTATTTTTGGAAAAGATACATTGAAAGCTGGAACGTATGCGATTTTCACAAAACCTGAAAAAAATAGTTGGGAAATTTATTTTTATACAGACTATTCAAATTGGGGAACTCCAGACAAATGGGAAGAAAATAAGATTGCCGTTAAAACCTCTGTTCCTACTTTAAAATTGTCTGAAACTGTCGAAAATTTCACAATTGGCTTTGATAAAATGGAAAATAGTTCTGCTGAAATCGTTATGACTTGGGACAATACGAAAGTAGCCATTCCTTTTTCATTGAATACGAAAGATAAAGTATTAGCAAGCATCAAAAAAACGATGGATGGACCAACTGCCAATGATTACCACAGAGCCGCGTCCTATTATTTTTCAGAGAAAATTGATATGAAAAAAGCGTTGGAGTGGTCAACAAAAGCAGTAGAATTGAGAGGTGAATCAGCATATTGGATGACACGTTTATTAGCACAACTTCAAGCAGAAAATGGCGATTACAAAAAAGCTATTGAAACAGCGAAAAAATCAATGGAAGCTGCTGAGAAAGATGGCGACATGAATTACGTGAAGCAAAACAAAACATCTATCGAAGAATGGAGTAAAAAGAAAAATTAATCTTTCTTTCTTAACCAACCGAGCGTTAAATCATCCGAAATATACCATTTTCCACCTTCTTGATAGAGTTCAATTCGCTCTCTTGACGGTGCAGTCGATCCCGGGTTTTGTTGCGTTATTTCAATGTAATCATCTCCAACCTCCGATATTATGGCCACATGACCATACGGATTGTACTCATGTCCGTCAAACACAATTAAATCCTTTACGTTGGGTTTGCTTGAAGAACCATTTTTGTATTGAATTAAATTTCGTTTGATATTCAATTCTCCGTCAGCAAATTTGGAATTGTAAAAATCCTTTGCATGACCATACGAATCAGGCATTTTGTGTTTTAGATGTTCGTAATAGTACCGCTTTACAAACTCTACGCATTGGTATTTCAAACCAAGATTGTATCCATCTTTCGCTAAATGCCGTTCACTTACGTTACTAACGCTTCCGTTGTAATACACGAAAACGCCATTCAATGTATCGACAATGTTGCCAATTTTTAGTTCTGGTTTATCGTTAACAGAAACATTTGCTTGAGCATTTACGCTACTTTCCTTTGAATTCGTACAAGAATAAATACAAATCAAAAAAAGTACACTTCTAAGTATTTTCATATCTTTTCGACCAAAGTAGAAAGAATCAATGAAAGTAATAAAATAAACTTCTTAAAAAAAACAATACTATACCAGTTTAGAATACGAGAATGTTAAATAAATTCTTCTTATTCAAAAATGAAGCGAATAAGTCAGTAATAAAGAAAATTATTCTTCCTAATTTTTGTTGCCATTCCAATATCCACTATTTCCATTTGAATCAGTCCATGTACCCGTAAAAGATTTTCCATCTTCAGAAAAATCGAATTCACCAGTTCCCTTAACAGAAACGTCCCACTGTTTTTGCTTCCAGGTAAAAGTTAATTTATTTTTAGTTATAGTTCCGGAAATTGTTCCTGTAAAATTTTCGTATGAGTATGTTCCTGTTACCGTATTTTTGGACTGCTTTAAAACCAACTGACCAAAATCAGTATTGTAAGTACCGCTAACATTTTGTGCAACACTCGAGAAATCAGAAATTGTATTAGTATTAGTTACCAAGAATTCAGATTTCACTGATTTGAATGACGTGCAAATTCCAACCAAAGGAATTAAGATTAAGCAAATTTTTATCATGATTATATTATTTATATGGTAAAATTACATTTTTTTAATTAATAAAAACTAAACTTAAAATGGGCTAATTCAGAAAATGTATAAATTAAATATTCCCTACCTTTGGCTCCTTAAAAAATGTCTAAACACGCAATCAGTTGGATTTTACTCATTTTACTTGCCTGTATTTGGGGAAGTTCCTTTATTCTCATGAAAAAAGGGATGTATTCCGATGATGGTTCGGTAATTTTTTCTTCGCAACAAGTTGGATCTTTGCGTATGCTGATTGCAGGACTTGCATTATTGCCTGTTTCTATTAGCAAATTCAAACTATTGAATTTACAAAACATCGGACTCTTTGCCATTGTAGGATTTTGCGGTAATTTCTTTCCTGCTTATTTATTTACGTTTGCCGAAACCGGAATTTCTTCAGGATTGGCAGGAATGCTCAATAGCTTCACTCCTATTTTTACGATTATCATTGGGTTTCTCGTTTTTAAAAATAATTTAACCAATAAACAACTGTTCGGAACCTTCATAGGAACGATTGGAATTGCAGCTTTAGTCTTGACAGGAAAAAATGCATCTTTAAATGGAGATTGGGAGCACATTTTTGCAATTGTTTTAGCCACATTTCTTTATGCAATTAGCCTGAATACCATCAAATATAAGTTGTCTTCTTATGGTTCGTATGAGATTACATCTTTGGCCTTTTTCAGTATTTTACCTTTTTCAATTTTCGGTTTTTTTGCAACAGATACAATCGGGACGATTCAAAACAATCCATTGGCAATGAATGGCTTGACCTATATTTTTATTCTCTCCATAGTTGGGACTGCTTTGGCTGTTTTGCTATTTAATCGAATTATTGCTTTTTCATCTGCATTGTTTGCAAGCTCAGTTACCTATTTTATTCCAATCGTCGCAGTAATTATTGGATTTGGTTTCGGTGAAAGTATTACAATTTGGCAAGTAGTTTCCATGTTGATTATTCTTTTTGGTGTTATCATAGCAAATGTGTCAATTAAAAATTCACCTGATTAGATTTTAAAAATCTTTATCTTTGTAAAACAATGAGAAGCGTTTTCATACTTTTACTAGTCTCACTTTTTTTCTCTACAAGTGTAGGAATTCGAGTTTTTACGCATTCTTGTGAGGAAGACGGAATTTTCAAAACGTACTTTGTTCAAGTAAATAATCATTGTGAGGAAGAGGAAAGAGAGCTACCATCTTGTTGTAAAAAAGAGAAAGAAAAGGAGAAAAAAGATTGTTGTCAAGACGAAACTCAAGTTTTCAAACTCAAGATTGACTATCTTAATTTCTGGGATGATTTAGCCATTTCATCTGCAATAGTTCCACAAAAACCAATTTTCAAAGTTAATGGAGAAAAAATTCAGCTTGCTGAGACTCATATTTTTCCATCGAATTCAGACCCTCCACCCAAACCATCAGGCAGGGAAATCTTACTTCAAAAAAATGTTCTAACTATTTGATTTTCAAAAACAATTGATTTAAAATTATTGTTTCACGAAAATTAAATTAAGATGATTTTTGGTTGTCAAAAAGCAGTTTTGGTTTTACTGCTAATTATTCAAGCCTCATTTGGATTCTCGCAATTACGAGGACTCATACAAGGCGAAGATGAAAACGAAAAAAAACCAATTTACAATGCCAAAATTAGACTTGTTCATGCCAAAACAGGAACTTTTTCTGCAGAAGATGGAACCTTTGAGCTGACGCTTCCTAAAGTACTACCTGATACGTTGATTTTTTCGGCTAATGGATTTTACAACGATACCGTAATCGTAACAAAATCAGACCGTTTTACGGCTCTGTCAGTCACATTGTATTCTGTGCGAGCATTACCGGAATTTATCATTTCTTCACGCCGAAAATCAACTAGTATTTCAAAAATGAAAACCTTGCACGTTGAAGAATTAACCTCAGCTGAGCTAAGAAAAGCGGCTTGTTGTAATTTATCAGAATCCTTTCAAACGAACGCCTCCGTGGATGTGAATATTACAGATGCCGTTTCAGGAGCGAAGAAAATTCAGATGATGGGATTAGACGGTGTTTACACGCAAATTCAAATGGAAAATATCCCCTATTTACGAGGTTTGGAAAGTTCATTTGGGTTGCAATCGATTTCGGGAACATGGATTGAGTCCATTCAAATCACCAAAGGAACCGGAAATGTAGTGAACGGCTATGAATCGATGGCAGGATTGGTTAATCTGGAAATAAAGAAGCCAGCGGAAATGGAAAAAATCTACTTAAATGCTTACCAAAATATTTTTGGTCGTTCGGAAGTAAATGCCAATGCGGGCTATAAAGTTTCTAAAAAATGGAGCACAGGCTGGTTGGCACATGCTTCATCTGTTTACGGTCAAATTGATCATAACATGGATGAATTCAAAGATTTACCGACAGGTGATAATATCTCATTCATGAATCGATGGGCCTTTCAAGGAAAAAAAATGGAAGCGCAATTTGGATTTAATGCCTATCAAGATAGAAAAGTAGGTGGACAAATCGGATTTGTCCGTGGAATGCAATTAGAACCCAATCCTTCGGATTTTAAATACGGTGTTTTATTGAATTCCAAGCATATAGATGCATTTTTAAAAACCGGATTTTTTGGAAAACGTCCAAATCAATCACTCGGAATTGTTTATAACCTGAAATACCAGGAAATTGATGGTTCATTTGGAATTAGAAATTTTTCAGGTACAGAAAAACGAGGCTATGTCAATGCCATTTACGATGATTATATCGGAACATTGGATCACAAAATTAAAACTGGAGCTAGTTTAGTTTTATTGGATATAACTCAGAAAGCTGATTCATTATCACAAAACAGAGTTGAAATTGTTCCAGGAATATTTTCAGAGTATACTTACACCAATTCGAGATTGACAGGGGTTTTGGGTGCTCGTTACGATTATCATTCGATTTTTGGCGGACAGTTTTCTCCGCGCTTGCATGCAAAATACATACTACACGAAAAGACAGATTTGCGGATTACCGCAGGAAAAGGTTGGAGAGTTCCGAACTACATTATTGATAATATATCCTTGCTGGCATCTTCCAAACAATGGATTGCGCCAACAGAAATAAAACCGGAAATTTCCTGGAATTTTGGTGGATCAATCGTTCAAGAATTTAAACTTTTTGGAGAAAAGGGAAGTTTGACAATTGATATATACCGTACTATTTTTCAAAATCAACTCATTGTTGACCGCGATGAAGCCGTAAATCAAGTTGTTTTTACTAATCTTCAGAATGGTTCCTTTTCGAACAGTTTGCAAACTGAGTTAAGCATTTCTCCGGTTAAGAATTTTGACATTCGTTTAGCCTACAAATACTTGGATGTTCGAGCGCAATATGGTGGAGAACTTCGTCAACAAGTTATGATCCCAAAGCATAGAGGATTTGTGAATTTTGGATACATTACCCGGAACAAACGCTGGGAGTACGATTTGACTTGCACGGTTTATGGGTCTTCGCGTTTGCCTGTTCTAGTAGATGCTATTTCAGGAAACCCGTTGTATAATGAATTAAGTGAAGTATATCCCATGGTCAATGCTCAAATCACACATGTCTACAAGCGGTGGGATTTTTATGTTGGTGGCGAAAATCTTACTAACTTTAAACAAAAAAATCCGATTATGGATGTACAAAATCCGTTTGGCTCTAAATTTGACGCAACCAACATTTGGGGGCCCATTATGGGAATCAATGTATATGCAGGAATTCGCTATTCCATCAAACAAGTTAAAAACAAATAAATAAAGCTTATGAAAACAAATTTTCTATCGTTCATTTTTGTACTTTTTTGTACAATTTCCTTTGCTCAAAAAGCAGAAACAAGTGTTATAATTACCTCGGCACAATGTAACGATTGCAAAGAACGCATAGAAGGTAAATTAAATTATACCAAAGGAGTGAAATTTGCTGAATTGGACTTAGAAACAAAAAAAGTTACGGTTAAATACTCACCAAAGAAAGTTTCTTTGCAAAAAATAAAAGAAACGATTGCTGCTATTGGGTATGATGCAGATGAGGTGAAAGCAAAGCAGGAAGATGTTTTAAAGCTTCCAAAATGCTGTCAACCTGGTGGAATGGAGAAGCAATAATAAAGTATTTGGTTGACTTGTATTGAAGAACAGTTGATTTAAATTAACTCAGCTTAGAATGAATGAACATCAATTCTAGCAATTCTCAATTCCGTTCAACGAAATTCATTTTCTACTCCTAACAAGCGAAGCATAATCCAACCAATAGATTAACTTGAGCGAAAAACTATTCACTGGTCCATTGTCGAGTGTAGTGCGCAAATTTGTCCAATACAATTCTTGAACAAGTTTATCCGCTGTAAATATAGAATTCTTCCAAACAATGTTTAATTCACTTCCGGGCAAGAATACCCAACGATACTGCATGTCAATGGTGAAAGCATTGTAATTTATGTTATAAGCTGAATTGCCATCGATATCTAATCCATCAAACCCGTTTATTTCAGTTAATCTGCCATTAGAACCTAGTTCTGCAAACGACTGATAATCAATTAAAGAACGATAGTGTCTAAGTCGAAAAGTGATTCCCATTCGATTGGTTAAAATACAATCTAAAGAAACAGATTGCGTAGTGTTGGTTCGATTGCGTTTCCCAAACAAAATTCCATTTACAGCTTGTACTGGTTGCCCAAACTGAACGGCATAACCTTCGCTATTCCATTGAAATTCTTGATCCCAAGAATAAATGATTGAAACATGGTCAGAAACGCGCCATCTTGGACTAATTCGATAATCCCATTCCCACCAATTCGGTCTTCCAACTTGAACGTAACCGATTCCTGCGTCCACAGCGATTTTCTTTTGGTAGTTACTGGAAATCCATGTAGAAACGTAATGCCATGTTGGCCTTACAAAATAACTTCCCCATTGACGAGGTTCAAAAAAATCAAAACTTTCAGTTAATGATCCATTATAGCGCATTCCGGCTGCATTGAAATCTTTGGAAACCATCGTATAGTTTCCATTCAAATACGTTCCTGTGTAATGGTTCGGAGAATATAGCCCAGCTACACTTGCCGAAGCACCAATTAATAATTTGTTTAAATAACTCCATCGGGGTTTAAAATTTCGATACCCGCCGGAGACTTCCATAATTCTACGGTTATTGTTGTAATTGAATCCTAAATCATTTGGATCATACGTAGTTGATTCTTCCAAATAACCAAGCCCATACACCCAGGTTCCTCTTTGTTTTCCAATGTTCAAATTATAACGATAGCCTAATTCTTGCGAATTGAGTGAACTTTTCGTCGAAAGTGCAGTGCTACCATTTACGAAAAAATTATTATCTTTCGAATTGAACACAAAATTAAGCCCCGAGACATTAGCATCATAAAAGTCTCCTGCTCTCCATACATTGGTATTTGTGAATGTGACGGAAGAGTTATTTTTTAAATTTTGATCGAGTACAAAAACGTTGTAATTTGTAAGTGGAGAAGTTATTACATTTCTAGAGATTTCTGAAACGGTATCTAAACACAACCCTTGCTGTTCGGCGGTAATGGCATTAAAAACACCTATTCCTAATCCGTTCTTCATTCGACCCGAGATCTTACTGGCATTCAACAATTGAGCTGGAAGAGGTTCGTTTTCCAGAATTTCATTTTCATCTAATCTAGCACTATATATTGCATAAGGTGCTTGAATTCCAATTCTTCGACTGTAAAAAAGTCCGGCTTTATTAAACAATTCCGTGCCTTCAGTAAAAAACTGACGATTTTCATTAAACTGAACTTCAAACGGAGAAAGATTTAAAATTTTTTGATCAAAAACAACTTGACCAAAATCAGGAACTAAAGTCAAATCTAAAGTGAAAGCTTCATTTAATCCATACTTAATATCCATTCCGCCATTTAAAGACCTTGTCCACAAGGCTTTATCATTTACCCTCGGAATCCGATCCAAGTATCCAGATAAATAGGGCATAAACGCCAAACGAATAGGTGGCTGAATTCCTTTTAAACCAGTGATATCACCACTTTCCAATAAGTAATTTTCAAGATCGGGATTGACTGGAGACCATGTTGATTCTTCTCTCAAACGAGCAATTTGTCTGGAGAAATTGACTCCCCAATCTTGAATTTCTTTTTTTGGAAAGCGAAAAGCAGAATAAGGAATTCTAATCTCTGCAACCCAAGCCGAATCAGTATGGTGAATAACCGAATTCCAGACTAAGTTTAGCTGGTCATTGTAATCATTCATTGCAATTTTGGCATCAATCTGAACTCCCCTGCTTGTTACCCCAAAATAAAATCCATTCTGATTGTCATTGTACGTGTCGAGAAAAATTGAAAATATATCCAATGTTGGGGCAAAATCATCTCTTAACGAAAGAACTTTGGATACGGAATCAGGATGATCATAACATACAGCAGCAAAATAAACAGCTTGGTCATCATAGGCAATTTGAACTGTTGTTTTCTTAGCGGAAGGTTTTCCAGGTGTTGGTTTAATCTGAATAAATCCTCCTGCTTTTTGTGTTTGCTTCCATACTGACTCTAATAACTTTCCGTCGATGGTCATTTGCTCATCAAGGCGTTGAGCTTCAATTTTTAAGGATTGAGAAAAAGCAAAAGAACTCGAAAAACAAACGCACAGAGTGAAAAGAAATAAGGATCTGATCATTCGACAAAAATACAAATTGTCCAACGAACTTGAAGTTTTTTTTACGTATCCATAAAATGGATTTTACTTAATTTTGAGATTAAGAATAAACCTTAGAAACTTTTTTCTTCAAAATATCGTAAAAATTTTGCATTTATAAACAAGTTGTGTATCTTTGCACCCGCTTCAAAATTTAGGAATTTAAGAAAGTAAATATGTCACGAGTTTGTCAACTTACAGGAAAAGCAGTTATGGTTGGGAACAATGTTTCCCATTCAAACCGTAAAACGAAAAGGAGATTTTATCCGAATCTTATTACCAAAAAGTTTTTCATACCTGCAGAAAATCAATATATAACATTGAAAATTTCAACTTCTGCTTTGAGAACAATTAACAAAAATGGTATCGAAGCTTGCATTAAAGAAGCTCGTGAAAAAGGATATTTAAAGTAATCCTGTTGCGAAACAGAATTTAATTAAAAGGAAATGGCAAAGAAAGCAAAAGGTAATAGAATTCAAGTGATACTTGAATGTACAGAGCACAAGGATTCAGGGATGCCTGGAACTTCACGTTACATTACAACAAAAAACAGAAAAAACACACCGGATAGAATGGAAATCAAAAAGTTCAATCCTGTGCTTAAAAAATATACAATTCACAAAGAAATTAAATAAGTAGATCATGGCTAAGAAAGTAGTAGCGAGTTTACAAAAAGGTGGTGGAAAAGAACATACCAAAGTTGTTAAAATGGTAAAATCTGATAAAACAGGTTCTTACACTTTTAAAGAAGAAATTGTACACAACGATAAAGTAAAAGATTGGTTCGCTAAAAACTAATTCATTAATAATAACCCTAATGAAAAGCTTCCTTGACTTAGGAGGCTTTTTCTTTTTATACTCGAACTATGGGATTTTTTGATTTTTTTAAACGCAATACCCAAGAAAACAAAGAGAATCTAGATAAAGGACTCGACAAAACAAAACAGAGTTTTCTATCTAAAATTGCACGCGCTGTTCTTGGGAAATCAACTGTTGATGACGAAGTACTTGATAATTTGGAAGAGGTACTAATTACTTCAGATGTAGGTGTTGAAACGACGTTGAAAATAATTGACCGAATTCAATCCAGAGTTTCACGAGATAAAGTAATGGGAACGGAAGAATTGCAAAGAATTCTGCGAGATGAGATTGCTTCCTTACTTGAAGAAAACAACACGACCAATCAAGATCAATTTTCGATTCCCGAAACAAATGGAAATCCATACGTCATTATGGTAGTTGGAGTAAATGGAGTTGGAAAAACCACGACAATAGGAAAATTAGCATACCAATTCAAACAAGCAGGTTTGAAGGTCGTTCTAGGAGCAGCAGATACGTTTCGCGCTGCAGCAGTAGATCAATTAATAATTTGGTCTGAGCGCGTTGATGTTCCGATCGTTCAACAAGGAATGGGTGCTGATCCGGCAAGTGTTGCATACGATACACTGCAATCCGCAAAATCACAAAACGCAGATGTTGTAATTATTGACACAGCTGGTAGATTACACAACAAAATTAATTTAATGAATGAATTGAATAAAATTAAACGTGTAATGGAGAAAGTAGTTCCTGGAGCTCCCCATGAAATCTTATTGGTTTTGGATGGTTCTACTGGTCAAAATGCATTTGAACAAGCAAAACAATTTTCCTTAGCCACTGATATAAATGCATTAGCAGTTACCAAACTTGACGGAACGGCAAAAGGCGGAGTGGTAATAGGCATTTCGGATCAGATGAAAATACCTGTGAAATATATAGGCGTTGGAGAAGGAATGATGGACCTTCAACTATTTGACAAAAAAGCATTTGTTGATTCACTTTTTAACGACTAATAAGATGAAAAAATACGTGTTAATCCATATCATTTCTTTTTTATCAATTAATGTTAATGGTCAATTACTTTGGAAAATAAGTGGTGAAGGTGTTAAGGAAAACTCCTATTTATATGGTACAATTCACGTTATGCCCGAAAATCAATTTTCAATCTCACCAAAAATTCAAAAAGCATTTGACGAATCTCAAATTTTGGCAATGGAAATTGATTTGAATATGGGCTTAGCAAAACAACTACAAATCGCCAAAAAAACCATTTTACCCCGTAAAAAAACAATACAAAACTATTTAAGCGTTTCGGATTTCGCAAAGGTAAAATCCTATTGTATAGACTCCTTGAAAATTTCTGAAAGTAGATTCAAGAAATACATTCGTTTGAAACCATTTTTTTTCTCTTCTGCCATTGCTCAGGAACAAATGGGTGCCACAAAATCATTTGAAATGGAGTTTAATAAAATGGCCAAGAAAAAATCAAAAAAAACCATGGGATTGGAAACAATTGAATATCAACTCCAAACAATTAATAAAATTAGCATTGAAGATCAGGCGAAAATGCTCATGGATGAATTTGACACAAGTCCAACCGATCAGTTCAACGATTTACTAAAATTGTATTTGAATGAGGACTTGAATGGACTTTACAAAGCGGTGACCTCTGAGTCCTCACAAATCGATAATTTCAACAATGATTTTTTAGACGTTCGAAATAAAAACTGGATTCCTGTAATTGAAGATCAGATTAAATTGAATAAAACATTCATTGCTGTCGGAGCTGCACATTTACCTGGTGAAAACGGTGTAATAAACTTACTTCAAAAGAAAGGCTATACGCTAGAACCGGTTGAGAATTGAGCTTGTTCAAACTAATTTGAAAATTTAAGAATTGTTTGCAAAGCCTCCTAACTATTACTTTATTTTATCTAGGCGCTTTAGAATTTCTTCATTTTGTTTTTTCAATATTTCAATCTCGTCTTGTTGTTCTTTGATTGCTTGAACAAGAAAAACTGAAAGTCTAGCATAATCAACAGCCCATAAATCTTTGGATTCATCTACTGGTTGATATACTAATTCCGGAAATACAGAATATATTTCTTGAGCAATAAAGCCGAAATCATCTTGACCAAATAAAGAATCGTAGAAAATGTGTTCTCCTTTCTCAAGACCAGAATTACTTTTAGTATATCTTGACGGTTTTAATAGCAAAATCTTATCTAATATTCCAGATTCTATTGGCTTAACGTTTGTTTTAAGCCTTTTATCCGAGGTAAGGTAATTCGTTCCAGTGATTGTCAAATTCCCATTACCATCCAGCGACATCAAATTTTGCTCGGTACCCAACTGATTATACCTTCTCCAATTAAATCCCCTGTCTCCTATTTGGTTTGCAGCAGCTTGATTTTGTGCTGTGGTATTCCAAAAATCCACATTACTTCTTCCCGAAAATCGATTCATACCAACAGCTAGTGCTCCTACACCAAACGCCCAACTTGTACCTGGCGAACTTGAAAAACCTGGATCTGAATTATAATTTCCAATTCTTGAATAACCTCCGCTTACATCAAATGAAATATTTGTTGCATCAACAACATTCGGTAATAATGTAGCAGCATTTTGAACCCCGATTCTTACTTTTCCGCTTACAATCATTCCGTTGTTTGGAGCTGTATACAAACCAGCAAAAGTACCTAGAGCCATCCCACCATTGACGTCTAATCTGTTAAGCGGAATTAATGTATTTATACCGAAGTTACCATTGGTTAATAGCCTTGCATATTCCGTATTATTTGTACGTAGAGCCAGTGGTTGATTATCCGTAGTTCCTAAAAAATTGTTGGAGGCAGTTGTACCAGAATTTCCATTGGTTAACCATGCACCTACGGTGGTTGTAAATGTTTGAGGTTGATCGGTAGATAATGTTATTTGACCATTATTGTTCATAGTAAGATTCGTGATGTTCCAACTTGGACCTTGAATACCTTGTGGACCTTGAATACCCTGAGGGCCCTGAATACCTTGCCCACCGGGAACTCCGTTACAAACATAGTTAGTTAACAACGGATCGATTTCATTAGGATCTAATACATTATTCCCATTCGCATCATGACCAAAATCTAAGCGAATTCCTCCATTTGAGCAATTTGATCCCGCTGGTTCAATAGATGACACGATACTATTCGATGGACTAAATCCCGTATTGCATAAGTAATTCCAAGTTGAATTTGAGGAAGTAAAGTACATGATACAATCAATATTAGTGTCGTATATGATTAAACCGTTAGCAGGATTTGTAATGGCTAATCGCTGAGCAGTAGTCATTCTTGGAATCAATATACCTTTAGAAATAGACTCAACATCCAAAACACTTGACGGATCTGCAGGAGAATTAGCCATATCAGAAATTCGTACATTGGATTGTGACAAGAAATCGTTGCAAGCACTCAATATTGAAAGTAGAAAAATCAATTTAGCCATATCAATCTAAAGGTTAAACGTGTTACTAATCAAATACGAATATATTACTAATGGTTGCCTAAGGGCATTAAATTAGTTTTCAAAATGTGGTTTAAATTAACCTACAGGCTTATTTTCATTCTAAGATATGAAAATAAGTTTTCCATCATTTTTCAATAAGAGAAAACAAAATCGAACAAAAAAAAGTCGCCTTTAGAGCGACTTTATAAAAAACAACTAATAATTTATCAATTGCAGTGATTGTTATTAATCCAAACACCAATTGCTCCTGCAGACGAAGATGCTGAAGTATCACCTGTTGGTAAATAACTTGGTGTGAGTTTATTCAACGTAGATAAATAATTCTCGGCAACACTCACTTCAGACCAAACAGATGCATTTGCTCCAATTGTGGAAGAAGAAAGTTTGATTGCAACCAATTGAGTAAACGCTTTTTTACTATCTGGTAATCCATTTTGATTGGACGTGTTCCAGATTGCTTTCGCTTCTGCCTCGGTATAGGTATGTCCACCAACAGTTACACCTGATGAAGGCCAAACAGCCGCTGGACTTGCAAACCAATATCCTTGCGACATCGAACAACCTTGTGTCGCTCCTCCTGTGTTCATTGCCATTCCGGCAAGAGAATCTCCTGATGGTTTTACGTTTTCCTTTGTACAACTCAATGCGAGTAAAGCAAAACCTAAAACGCCAAAAGACCCATACATTAATCTCCTCATTTTTAAAGTTTTAGTTAATAATTAATTGATAGCACGAATTTACACTTTTGAAAATAACCGTAGGAAAAAATTAACTTATTTTTTATTATACATCTTAAATACAATTCTTGAATTTTGAATGGTCCTATTGAGATTAGAGGCTAGATTGATAGAATGTATTCAATTATTAATTAGGACAATTTTTAGATTTTCCACATAACTTTTCAAACTCATTGTTGTAGTTGTGAATACTGAATTGATATATTATTTTTCATTGTTTTTGGATAATAAATTGTTGATTAAAGATTAATAATACAGGTTTGTCTGTTACATTTTTTTTATGTATTATTGTTATGTCAGAAATGACACATTATTGATTACAGAAGAATTACTCTTTTATTCGGCTTGAAAATGATTAATTTAAAATAATAGGTTATGAAATTTAAAACTCAAGAAATCTTGTCAAAAAAAAGTTTTTTTCATTTGAGATTTTTGTTTTTATTATCATTATTCTTGTTTTCGCATCCAATAATCAGAGGTCAAAATACCATTGTTAAAGAAATAATAGACTTAGATGCAATTAAAAAAACATATGATTACATAAAAGGCGTATTTGATAGATCTGAAATAATAGATAACTTTAAGCAAGAAATAAGAGATGAATTAAAAAATAATATTGGTAAGTATAGAAGTATTGATGATTTTATTGAAGTAAATAGTAATTATTATTCCGAAATTTTGGAAGGAGTTTATGGTTATGAACGTAGTAATACTAAAACATACTTTGAAGACTGGATCGGAAAAAATATTGATTTTGGAAACGTGTTTAATAAGAAAGATACATTAATCAAATTAAATTCAACTAATTTTCAAACATTGGATTCTCTTGTTACACAAGATTATATTCTAAAAAACAAAGAAGAATGTTTAAAGCTCCAATCCAATATTGAACATGTTTTAGAGTTTAATCAGTTCGGAAAATGTATGAATCCTGAGAATTTTCCAAATTTAGATTCTATTACAATACCCATACAAAATATAGATGGATATGAAATTCCTTTACCAACAAGAATGTTGGTGAGGATTACCGAAAATGATTCTTTATTACTTATGACTATTGTAAGGACTGGTACTAAAAAACCTATTCATTGGAATCAAAAAACAGATCAGTATTATTATAAATCAAAATCTCCGAAGGTCAAAACTATTTACGATGAGAGTTTAGAAAAAAACAAAGTTTTGGTTTCACAATCAATGTATAATGAAAAATTGATAAACGGGATTCTTCTTCAAAGAAGAGATTTTGTGAATCAAAAATTATATGAAATATTAAAAAAAGATAAATAAAATTGGTTTAACTTATTTGAAAATAAAACATATACACAATAAGTTGACATAAATTAAAGATAACAAAAAAAGGAAGCCGTTAGACTTCCTTTTGTAGCAAGACCGAGAGTTGAATGCTGACGCATAAGTCAGCATTCTGACAACTTTTGAATGAGCAAAAGTTCGTCAGAGCTCGGGACACCTTTATTGTATTTCAAAATAAATTCAATGGTTCTTTTAACTGATAAATTCTTGAGTTTCCTTTCTAGTATTTTCGCTTCAGATTTTGTGGGTTTCTCACCTTTCCAGACAAGTTTCCAGGGAACACCTAATTGGGTTGCTTTTTCATATCCGCTGTTATGTCTTTTTAATCGATTGTAATATTACCAGTCTCTCCTTTGTAAAAAGAATTGAGTTTCTTGGAATATAATATATACGTGTAAAACATCTCTAAAAAACAAAACCCCAACAAAAGTAGGGGTTTTCTGTAGCGAGACCGAGAGTTGAATGCTGACGCATAAGTCAGCATTCTGACAACTTTTGAATGAGCAAAAGTTCGTCAGAGCTCGGGACACCTTCATTGTATTTCAAAATAAATTCAATGGTTCTTTTAACTGATAAATTCTTGAGTTTCCTTTCTAGTATTTTCGCTTCAGATTTTGTGGGTTTCTCACCTTTCCAGACAAGTTTCCAGGGAACACCTAATTGGGTTGCTTTTTCATATCCGCTGTTATGTCTTTTTAATCGATCTGTAATATTACCAGTCTCTCCTTTGTAAAAAGAATTGAGTTTCTTGGAATATAATATATACGTGTAAAACATCTCTAAAAAACAAAACCCCAACAAAAGTAGGGGTTTTCTGTAGCGAGACCGAGAGTTGAACTCGGGACCTTAGGGTTATGAATCTCATGAATACAATTTAAAATAGGTATAAAACATTGATATTCATTTAATTACAAAATATCAAATTTTATTCATTTACGAAAAATGTCGGTTGTGGTAGGAAAATTCCAAGCGCACAATATAAATTTCGATGTAATTAATATTTATTATAAATATTCCCGAATTTAAAAAAGGATCTCTATCTTCCTGAAATGATTGGAATTAAAGAATTAGTTCAGGATTTGCGAGGATTACAACCTAAAGAAAAATTCTTTCGAGTTTTAATCACCTATATAATTAAAAGTGGTGATATACAACTTCTTTATCATGAAAACACATTTTCAAATTATGTCATAAAGATGGGCGAAGATAAAGGTACAGATCAATGTAATTATTTGTTAAAGCGTCGGGAAGAGTTGATGTTGACGGTTGAAGACATAATAATGAAGCAGATTAGAGCGCGATGATAATTTGTTAATCAATTAATTCTGAATATAGTATCATTATCGTTACCAAATTGAATAACAGAAATAAAAAATGAAAAATTATCCGAATATAGAAAATATAATAATCGGTACATCAACAATCTTCGTTTGAGTTGTTTTTGATTGAGATGTTCCAATTCCTCTATTTAAGATTTGATTGATTTGTTCATTTTGACAATTATGAAAAAATATAACGCATAAATTGTTATTGGTTATTAGTTAACAATTTAAATTTCTTGATTTTAGATCTACCTATTTATCAATACTTGCTCATTGACAGATAAATTTTACCTTTGATGTATAATTCATGTTTATGAGAGTTTTCCTTTTAATCCTTGTTTTATTTTCTTTACTGGGTTGTAAAAAAAACAATTATTCTACCCCAGAAATTAAAATAAACTCATTAATCTCCGTTGGTTTTTACGATTTAACTTTTTCAGTTACCCCTATTTTAGACGGAGGAAGTGAAATAATTGAATTAGGACTTGAATATTCAACTGATCTTTCTTTCAATAACTTATTAAGAAAGCCCGGTTTAAATAATTTAACAAATCAAAATATAAGTATTGTTGGTTTAAATTCAGGTAATTTTTATTATGTTCGAGCATACATTAAAAATAAAGCAGGTCTTTCAGCTATAAGTAATACATTTTTTGTCAGAACATCAAATATTGATGGTACTCCTTCAATAATTACTCAGGATATTAATTCAGTCAATTTATATTCAGCTGAGTGCCGATCTACAATATTTTCCATAGGGAACTCTTCAATTATACAATCTGGAGTTTGTTATTCATTAACGACTTCACCAGATATAACAGACTCAGTTGTTTACACTAATTACTTGAATCCGGGTGATTTTATTTCTTCTGTAAACAATCTAACTCCAGGTACTACCTATTTTGTTAGGTCGTTTGCAAAAAACTCAACTGGTATTTGTTATGGTAACGAATTGTCTTTTACGACTTTATTTCCCCAACTACCTTCCGTCCAAACAAATTCTATTTCTAGTATAACAAGTAATTCAATTGTTGCCTTTGGTTCGTTGACAGAGATTGGAACTTCACAAGTAAATAATAGGGGTTTTTGTTGGAGCACTAGTCCAAATCCAGATTTAAACAACGATCATTCATCAAATGGAACGAGTTTGGGTGATTTTAGTCATAATATAACCAATTTAACCCCCAACACTACCTATTATATAAGATCATATGCAACAAACAATGAAGGCACTAAATTTGGAAATCAATTAACTGCAACCACCCTGCCTCCACCACCTGTATTAATCTCAACTAATAATTGTAGTTCTTTGAATGGAATTAATTCAAGTTATACATATTGGACTGGGACAGCATATACTACAACACCTTGGTTGGTATTTAATAATGGATTTTTAAATGATTATATAAAGGCTGATAATCCAAGTTTGAGTGGTGGTGATGCTTTAGGTGGACACATAGAATTTCAAAATACATTTACAAATGATGGTTTTATAAAGCTATGGATTAAAACACCAAATCCTGGATACAATAATATTATCCCTCAATTATACGTTGACGGTATTTTACAAGTGACGCCTCAAATTGTTGGTGGAAGCGTGTCTTCTTTTGATTGGGCACAGATTAAAACATCAGATATTTCAGCAGGTACGCATACAATAAAGTTATTATGGCCTCAAGTTTCTCAATATTATTACTATTCTGTTGATGAAATTGAATTTTGGGAATATCCATAACAATAATTATATAATGTTTATTGAAAAATTAATTCTATTGTAATTAACGAACACCTTTATGAGCTATATCTCATTCACCCTAGCGTTTCTAGCAACCAGTACTCTACTATCACAATCAAATAAAGAACAAATTCAAATTTTGGGTTCTCGGCTGGATAGTTTGAAAACGGTTCAATCAAACGAAAAACAAAGTTTTGAAAAAAGAAAAAATGAATTAGAATTATCTATCACTAAATCAAATAATAATACTAACGAATTATTAAAAACCCTTTCAAGTAAAAAAGAAAACCTGCAAAATCAAATTCTAGAAAATCAAAAGTTAGACCTAGAAATTTTATCATTACAATATGAATTGAAATCAATTGAGGACAGTATTCAAGAAATAATGAATAATAAACCAATTAAATTGATAGTTTATATAGATGATAAAAAAAATGATGAACAGTTAATAGAATCTTTTAACATGTCTTTATCCGACGTTCAACATGATGGTTGTGCGACATTTGAAAAATTTTCTATTCTCGGAAAACAAGATTTTATAAGTGGTATTGATACTTTTAGATGCATTGTATTGGGTGCAATCTGCCAGGATAAAATACATCCAACAAGCGGGACGAATTTTATTGGACTGTTTAAAATTTCAAATAATAGTCAAACTAAATTAATAGATATTATTGAGGCTAAGGGAAGTTTTGGATTTGGTAGTTGTGCCAATCTTGAGGGTATTCAAATCATGGGGATAAAAAATCTATGTGTAATTTTAAATCATGGATATTATGGATCTGGTCAATCTATTGAGGATAGATCTTTATACAAAGTTAGTAGGTCCAAAATTGATCTAATAACGTTCAAAGAGAATGAGGATGGATTTGGAAAAAAACATGAGTACTTTGGTGGTATTGTTAATAATAACTTCGAGGGTTTTACAGAATGGAAAATAAAATTTATTGAAAGTCAAAAAGCAGTTTTTGATATAGAGGTTGTGGAAAAGGTCAGTAATAAATCCACAAAAATCACTAAAATCTTCAAATTCAACGAAAACACCATGATATATGAATAGAAGAAAGTTAATTATACATTCATATCTTATGCTGTTTTTGGGAATTACACTGGTTCAAAATGTATCATTTTCTCAATCCAAGAAAAAACAAATTGAGGCTTTGAATTTTAAAATTGATAGCATCAATCAAGTTATTGCTAAAGAACGAATTACTCAGAAAACTACAATAAGTTCATTTGAAAATCAAGATGCCAAATCAAAACAGAAAGTTGATTCGCTAAATATTGAGATCAAAACTGTTGAATATCAGATCAGCGCAGAACTTAATGAAAAACAAAAAAAAGAACAAGAAATTTTAAGACTGAAGAATGAAATTAAAGTTCAGAATGACAGCTTAGAATCACTAATTTTGAGTCAGATAGTTAAATGGGAAATAGATACATTAAACGCCCCACCAAAAAACACAAGGTGTTTTAGTTTTAGGAATCAACCGTTTCTATTTATAAATTCCGCTCCGGTAGAGGATAGTATTATCAAAACAATAAATAGCGGTTTAGAAAAACTTAAATCAAAAATCCCGGAGTTAATTAATGGTGCGGAAAAAACTTCATTTATTGGAGATTGTAAAGATTGGTTAAATAAACTTTGTGACCGTCCATGGATTGTTTATAATGAAATAGAATACTTAAATACGAAAAAATATTTCTCTGTCTTACAAATGACACAACTGTTATATTGTGGTGCTACTTGGGCGGCTAGTGGTTACTCATCCTATAATTATAATTTAAAATCTGGTGAAGAAATTATTATAATGGATAATCAACAAACTAGACAGATTATTAAAGATGAAATTAAAAACCATTTTGAAAAACTAAAAACCACCGATCCTTATTTTGATACACAGTTTGGAAAGGAAATAATTCAATATGATAAGATTTTGAGCGAAATATTGAATTTTCCAATTTCTAAATTAACATTCTATTTTAATGATGATATACTATCATTAGTATATTACCATTATGTTGATTCTTGGAGTAATCGCAAATTAATTATACCGCTTCCTAAATTACAACAGACATTGAATTTATAATTACAAATCGCTTTTTTAAAGCAATAATGAATTAAATTCATCAAAAAATAACCGTATCCAACATTCTTCTGTATATTTAAATTCTAAAAATTAAACAATGAAGTATATTTCTATTTTCCTTTTTGCTATTGTTATGACAAGCTGTTCGGAGCAAATTAAAAGCGATAAAAAAGTTCAAGATGAAGTAATGTCATCCTCTTCCAACGAAACAGGAACAGCTAAAAGTCATGCGCTTGTTGGAAATAACAATCTGATTGTTAAAAATGAAGAAGATTTAATTGGTAATTGGGTTGGATGGTTTGAACCTGATATGGGAGACCAAAATCCATACTTCTATGCAGGAGATGGAGGTGTATACTGGGGAAGAGAAAACAAAATCACCATTTCAATTGAAAACATCGAGGATAAGAACATAAAAGGTCATTCCATAGTTGCAGGTAATTACAGACCTTTCACAGGAACCATTTCAGATTCTGATGCTGAATTTATTCTAAATCTTAAAGAACCTGGAGATGATCGATATGATGGTAGTTTTCAAATTTCAATGAAGAAAAATCAAAAAACGCTATCTGGAAAATGGAAAGCTTATAAAGCAATAGAAATAAATAAACGAAAGTACAATCTAACGAAAAAAATATTCAAATATAATCCGAATCAAGAATTAGTAAATTCAAGAACATATGTTGATTGGACTAAATTGAAAACAACCAAATTCAAACATGAATACGAAGGTGAGATTTATGAAGATATTTCGACTTCTTTTTCAACTTCCACAGAAAGTATATATTCCATAAATGCATCTAATAAATTACTCACCAAAAAAGATGTTGAAAATCTCAAAAAAGGTGATTTATTAATTATTCGAAATACTATCTATGCCCGTCATGGATTTTCTTTCAAAAACAGACCTCTACGTATTTTCTTCGATGCTCAAGAATGGTATATGCCCGTTAATACCGATATTAAATCCAATTTAACAGAAATCGAAAAAAAGAATATTCAATTATTGCTTAAGTATGAAAAAAACGCTGTTGAGTATTACGATTCTTTTGGTCGCGGTTAGTTGCTTATTTTTCACTAAAGGTTTATCAAAGCAAGAGAATTCAGTAATAAAGCTTAATAAAAACAAGTTAAAATCTGAATCTAACTCAAAATTAGTTACACAGAATATTGAATTCGTTGATACTAATTTAGTTCGAATCAACTTGGATAGTCTAGGTATTATCAATGATTTAAAATATGCTACAGAAGATAATTTCTTGAAGCAGAAAATTTATCCTTGTGCAGAATGTTATCTTAGAGAAGAGGTCGCAAAGGCTCTGAAAAAAATAAATTCCGAAGCAAATTCACTTGGTTATAAACTAGTTGTATTTGATTGCTATAGACCATATTCGGCTCAAGTAAAAATGTTTTCTATTATTCCTAACGATAAGTATGTAGCTGACCCAAAAAAAGGATCCTCTAATCATAACAAAGGAATTGCTTTAGATATTTCAATTGCGTCTAAAGAAGGGAATCTGTTAGACATGGGTAGTGAATTTGATGAGTTTTCTGAAAAGTCTCATTTTTCCTATTCTAAAATCAGTAAATCTGCCCAGAAAAATAGAAATCTACTAAAAAATCTTATGATTAATGGAGGGTTTGAACCATATGAAAATGAATGGTGGCACTTTAGTTATTATAATAAAAAATACAAAGCATCAGATTTTTCATGGCCTTGCGATTAACAAAAATATATCAAATCATTATCGTTACTGCATTTATTTATTTCGCACAATTGATGGTGTTAATTACGCTTCAATATGTACCATTAAATTATGATGTATCATTTCTTCAACTTAAGTCTGAAAGCAAATTGCTTCATTATCAAATTGCTTTCTTCACCCATGTTTATTCAAGTATTTTTGTTTTACTGATTGGGTTCATTCAATTTATCCCTTGGATTAGAAAAAAATACAAGAAATCGCATCGAATTATCGGTACATTATATGTTCTAATTATTTTATTTTTATCTGCTCCTTCTGGTTTAGTGATGGGGTATTATGGAAACGGAGGATTTTATTCTCAACTTTCATTTTGTATTCAAGCCATACTTTGGTTTATTTTCACTCTCATAGCTTTTCGTTCTGCAAAAAACGAAAATTACCAAAAGCACTTTAATTATATGACTTATAGCTATGCCCTCACATTATCTGCAATAAGTCTTCGGTTATTCAAGTGGATAATTGTTAGTGTTTGGGAGTTCCCTCCAATGGACACTTATAAAATCGTAGTTTGGTTGGGGTGGATTTTTAATTTGGTGATGGCTATTTTGATTGTTCAAGTCATTAAGAGAATAAAAGCCCAAAATATAATTTAGTTGACTGGAATTTTTAATGAATTAAGCATAATTGTTAATCTTCATCATTTTACAAATATTAATTTTTTTTCTTCATTAGTAATTATAAAATATTTAATTAAGGGGCGATAAAGATTTTCATTAGGATAATTGTAATATCTAGATAGATATTTTGATAGATTTTTTGAATTTGAAAGATTTAATTTTCTTTTGCAAGAGTCAATAATTGGATTTTTTACATAACAAGATAAATTATTTATATCGAGTTTAATATTTTTTTCAAATTCAATTTGTATAAGAGATTTATCATTAATTAATCTCGCTTTGTCCGGTTCAACATAATGTATATAGACAGTTATTTTCCGTGTATCGTAATCTATTGAGTAGTTTGAATGAGAATCATACGTAAATAAATTAAATTCAAATTCATTAAGTGGCTTTGATTCAAAATAGATTGTTTTTCTGTTTAATTCATATTCTTTGAAAATTAAGGGAATTGATATTAATTGTGGTAATTTAGAGACACTATCATAAAAACAATTACAAAAATTCAACAATTCATTCCCAATTTTATTAACTGATGAATATGTATCATATTGATTAATATCATAGACAGTTAAATTATTTTTTCTATTTAAATCTATTTTTCTATCAATATTATTGAAATTATTAATCTCAATATTTTTAACATCATTCAAAAATTGTTCGTTTGTTGTAAATTGATCTAAATTTAAGGATGTTGTAATTTTAGGAGCATTAAACCTATCTTTATATAAAATTAGTTCATTTAAATCCAGGACATCATAAAATATTTTTTTAGGGTACCTTTCCTCATAAGCATTAATTATTAATTTATTTTCTTCTGTGAGATCATTTAAAAAACCTGTAAAAGATATTAATTCTCTTTTTTCCTTGATATCAAATATTACAATACTTCGATTAAAGTCATATTCTGGTTTTTTATCAAAACCACTATTAAAATCATCTTTTATATTATCATATGTTTGTACAATTAAAAACTGTCCTGTTCTATCTAATCGGACTAAATAAGGCATTAATGGTAAAAGGGATCGATCATAAATATAATTTAATCGATCTGTTTTATGATTAAATTCAAATATTAAATATGAATCCTTTTTGGGGACATTAAAGTTTTCGCAGAATTTTAATTTTTTTAGATCTCCTGGTATTTCTACATTTAAATTGAATTTTTTTAAAAAATAAAAATCCCCAAGTTGACTATCCCATGGATGGCCTTCAAAATTGAATAACCTTTTTTCGAATTCCTTAAACCCAACATTCTCATAAATTTTTGAGTTTATTGGAAAATCAAGAATTTTTGGAGAAACAGAAAAAGGAACTAAAAACCAAACTAAACTATCATTATAGGTACTAATATATTTAGCGTCAACTATTTTGCATTTACGATAATCCCTATTATCAGTTCCTTCTATAGGAATTAATTCTTCACTGTTTGTTTCATTTGCCCAATGCGGTAAATATTCGTAGTCAGGGTGGTTAATTTGGATTTTTTCTTTTAAGAACTCATCTAGTATGTAGTCATCACCATCCATTGTAATAAAAGCTTTCAATGGCTTGTTGCCATCACAACTTTTAAAATTCACAATATTATTTGAAAATAAATTAATCAAATAACCATTTGGATCAATTACAAGGGAGTCACTAAAGCTATAGGATCTTGAAAATTTGGAAATATTATCCCTTGGAAATGAAATCTCTCCTTTAGTACCTTTTATTTTATCATTATAATATTTGAATAAAGTATTATCATGATAATACCAATTATTTTTTAAGACTCTAAAATCACTTCCAAGTTCCTTTGCATGACATTCATGGCAGGTTCTACCGTCTGGTCCTATTCTCGTTTCATTAAATTTTTCATCTAAATAATATGATTTATTAAAAGTACTATTTAGCTTTTCCAAAAGATGTCTGTCTAAAAAACTGATTTCTCTTTCAATAATTTTACAGTCTTCGCTAAAATATCCTGGCAAATTTTCTAAAAGAAAATTATGATTTTTTTGAATGTCAAAATTGTTTTTGGTAATATTTTTTATACTCTCTAATACTTTTTTATTCTTCAAATTGGGGAAATTATCAATATAGTAATCGATAACATTTTGATCTTTAGTTGATAAAGCAAGGTCAAAGTATAGTGAATCAAGCTTATTTAAAACAATAACTTTTCTACTTGAATTTTTAAATTCCTTTAAAAAATTCTCTAGAGATTCGATAGAATTTTCATTCCAAACATTATTGAATTTGATTTCTTCTAATTTTAGAAGAGCAGAATCTTTGAGATTCTGATTATTGCATTTTGAAATAAATGAATAGTATTCATCCAATTTAACGCTATTGATTAATTCTTTAAATTGGAATAATTCTATGTTTTCGTTTGCTTCAAATACTTGAATAGAATTGGGATATTGACGAACAAAAGATTCATATTCCTCTTTTGTATTCTTTATTTTAACCTCCTCAAATGCTATTTGATGAAGACTGTCAATTGCACGATTTATTAGTGTTGAATTAGGGTAATCTTGAATAAAAGAAGAATACGCATCTACACTTTTTTCTAAATTCGATTTCTCAAATGCCTTCTCATCCCTCATCAAGATTACAGAATCATAATGTTTAGAAGTTGGATAATCATTTATATACTTTTGATATGATTCAATTGAATTTATCATTTTAGCATTTTGAAAAGCCAAATTATGTAATGAAATTTCTGCCTCTGAAATAAAGTTAGACTTTGGATATTTATTAATAAACTGTTTAATAGAATCTACAGAATTTGTATTTTTAGCATCTAAAAATGCAATAGAATCTCTTCGAATAATAGCTATCCGTGCCAATTCAGATTCAGGATATTTATCAACAAAAGACTGAAATGACATGATAGTATTCTTTTTTTTTGCTTCATCAAAAGCACATAAGTTTCGTTTTTCGATTGCAATAATCTTAAAATTCAAAGGCGCTAAATCAAAATTTTGCAAAAAATTAATATAGGACAATTCAGTATGATTATTTGCTGCAATTTGCAAGCCATAAGTGAAAATTGAATCCGATAAGATTTCTATTTTTTTTTTAGTAATCTTTAATTCATTTTGATTCAATTTTTCATTCAATGATAACTTATCTAGTGTTATGACTAATTTTTGAAATTCAAAATATGATTTATCTAAATTAAAATGATTTACTGCAGACTTTGAAGAATATATGAGTGAAGAATAATATAAACATTCGATATTTAATGGATCTCTTTTAAGTTTACGATTAATTTTTGTAATAGCTTTATCAAATTCTTTTTTTTCAATTAGTTTCAAATATTTCTGTGAAAAAAAATCAAAATTATGAAATGAAATAATCATTATTAATAAAAACCGAACTGGCAAAATTTTCATACTTCTAACGATCTTTAATTATGTGTAAAAGGGCTCTTTTTACACCATGTTAAAAATAGTGTTTTAGCTTTAAAATGGCAAAAAAAGTGTATAAAAAAGACAAATTATTTAGATTTCAATTAGAATTGAAAAAGGTAATTGAAGAAGAAAGTCCAGCTTGGTGCTAATACAATAAGAATCTAGTTAACTAAAATTATTTGGGAAATTATATAATTGGTATGCTGTAAATGGTTAAAGGACGAATATTCCAAGAAGTAATTCAATTCTTATCAATTATGATTGGGAAATTTTGGATATTAGGTTAAATACCAGCAACTATTCTATTCAGTTTTCAAATCGCAAAACCTTAGGTATGTCAATCCGGTGTATTAAACATAAGCTTCAAAATCTTTTGTTTTAGAATATAATTGAAATCATCCCACCATCTTCTTCACCTTAGTAATCGTATTCACATGAATTCCTACAATTCTTGAAATCTCGGAAGCTTTATAACCTTTTTTCAAATATTCAATCGTTTTTGCCACTTTGGGTTTGGATACGAACTTTCTGATGTCTTCTTTTGAACCGTGAGTTCTTCCTTTATAAACCCCACGAATTTTTGCCAATTCAATTCCTTCTCGTTGCCTCTCTTTGATTTGTTTTCTCTCCATTTCGGCAACAATACCCAATATGGAAATTATCATTTTTGAAATTGGGTTTTCTTTTCCTTCGTCATCCAATGAAATTAAACCCTGTTGAATGAAATGAATTCGAATACCTTTTTCACTTAAAAATTGAATGGTATGTAAAACATCCAACAAATCTCTTCCTAATCGGTCAATGGTCCAAACAGAAAGAGAAGTTAAAATTTTCTTATCAATTAGTTGTTTGATTTTCTTTCCACCATCTCTTTCAAAAAAAGGAATGGAACCAGAACATTTATCCTCAACCACCAAATCATATTCTTTTTGATTAATTCGCTGTCGATCTGTTTTTTGATCAATAGTTGAAACTCTGACATAATACACCTTCATTTTCTCACAATTTTAAGTTTGTCTAGGGGTCACCCTTATTTTAAACTTAAAATGATAAAAAGGCTACGCTTTATGCGGGATCGAGGCGAAATAAGGAATCACAATTTGGGGTATACCTCAGGATTGTTTGTTTTTGCTAAATCTGAATAGAATAATGTCATTAACTCCATTGTTTCATTATAAAAAATTAAGAATTAATCAACTTTAGTTGATGTATTATATTTTAGGTAAAAGAAAAGAAGTCATACCCCCTTACCCCCTTAGAAAGAGAGTATGACCTTTGTTGTCATACCTTTATCATATTTTGAGGCCGATAGTGGGTAAGAAGTCATTAGAAGACCCGTTTCCATCATTTAAACGACAGAGGTTCTTGGCGGTTTGATCCCAACCGTGATAATCATATTAATATGTTATCACTTATCTAATTTAATAGAAGTCACTACTGACTTACTCTTTTCCCTATTAAATAGACCGAGTATTTCAACTCGCAAATATGTTTAATAATAAATATAAAGAATTTGAAAAATGACAAAAATTTTATAAAATATTTTGTAACTCAATCAGGGTTGATCTAGGTTAATATCTTGTTCAACTTAAGGGTGATGTATAGATTTTAAATCAGGATTTACCTGATCAAATTAAAATGATAAACTGGTCAATTTTTTATTTGGAAATCACAAACAAATTTTACGACTACATCTTCCTCGGGATTTTTAATGGTCGATAAATCATAATTCAAATGTTGTATTATTTGGTCAACATTTTCAAAATCAAAAACAAAATAGATAAAGTGATTAGATTTATTAGATAAAACTTTTGTAGGTATTATATCTCCCAAAATTATGGGTTGAGAGTCGTTTGGTATTAGTTGATTCTTTTCACTAAATGTTACATTAATAGAATTATTAAGATGTCTTGATACTCTTTTTAAAAATCCTGAAATATTAGTATCATAGAAATTAGAGAATTGGAACGTAAGAGCTGGTATTATTAATTGGGTCATTACACTTTGTTTAATAATAAATACTCAACAACGTAGTTTTTACAATGTAACATGATTTTTTATTTCGCGTTATTGTTAAAAACACGCACAAATGTTCGATAAATTTAAATTCGGGTTTAAAAATTGGAAAATTGAGTTAATTCAGAATTTGAAAAAACTTGGATTAACAATTTTCATAAATGTCGGATTATTTTTAATTTACATTTTTCAACTTTATATTATATATGGGATATTAAAAGTATCTCTGCCTGGTTTTGGTTTTTTGACTTTCATAGGGGGTACGTTTTTATATTTTGGGATAATTTATTTTGTAATATTAATATTGAGTATTCATCAGGATACAGTAAAAAATTTTGTTAACAATACCGGCGCACAAGAAAACAAGGTTAAACTCCCTTCATTATCGGACTTAATAAAATTTGTTATTGTATGCTTCATGTCAGTTATTTCTGGTTCTCTTTTAATTATATTAGAAATTTTAATTAAATCTCATCAAATATGAAAATAAAATTGATACTCTTTTTTTTAGTTTTAATTTTATCGATTGCCTGCTCCAACAAAAATGACAATAAGATAAAAGATGAACCTTCAAGTATAAATTCACCTATTTCTGATAAAGTTTCAGACTCAATGAAATTTGAAAAGTCATTGGCAGATGTTAAAAGTTTTGATGATTTAGTCAAACATTTTAATACTTACAAATCAATTTGGAAAAGTAACGGCATGGACTGGGACAAGATAAATGATGGATTATTGTTTTTAAATAAATCCTCAAAAGATGGATTTATAAAACAAATTCCTGAAAATGAAATGTTACAATTTATAAATGACTTACCGAATCATTATGGTTTAAGAGGCATTGTTTTTGATTTATGGAAAGCAGAAACATCTAAAAAATAGTTGAAATTTCTTGTTAAAAATTGAAATAAAATATTTTTAAAACGTCTGAAAAATAAGATACTTTACTCAAGAACAACCTAGAAAAATGAGAGAACGAATTAATTCATTTATTGTTGAAAGGTTGTTGTATTAAATGACTTTAATTTAGGTATCAAACTTAATTCATTAACTTCTGTTTCAAAATATACTTTATCACCCTCAATTCTCGGTACATTTAAATATGAATAATGATCGGTTTCTAATAAATGATCGAAACTTTTCTTGATGTATTTTTTTGAATCAATTGAGTATTTGACTGCGTAAAGATTTCCTTGTTCCTTATCTATACCCCAATAATATAGGTTTCTATTTTGTACTGTAAAACTTGAAAAATAAGGATCAAAATCGTTTAATACTATTTTACTTGCTCGAATACCATCAAATAAATATAAGCCAACACAATCACCAAAATAAAAATCATTTTCTTGATCAGGAACATCAGTCGATCTCCTTATACGCACATAAATAATGGAGTCTTTACCAATTAATTGTGCACCGCTATTATTAAAAAGTGTATCAATTGGTTTCGAATAATCATATAAAACCAACGCTTCGCCTCCTGAAATCATAAAATCCACATCAAATTTCTGAGAAAAAGTATAACGCGTTTCTCCTTTATGTTTATTATAATATTTTGGTTCTTCTTTTACTTCATTATTTGAACATGCAAACATCAATTGAATTAATATCAAAAGAATTATGAATTTAATTGCACGAATTTGAAGTTTCATTTGTGTGTTTTATTTAATTTTTTCATAAGGATCCGTAATCGGTTCTTTTGGAATACGGAATTGTCCTTTTTTGTGAATGAATGTGGTTTTAAACCATTCCTTTTCTTCTAAAGTCTTATTTTTTAAACAATCTGCAGTTTGATTTCCTAATTCAATGGGATTATAACCCAATTGAATTACTTCATTACTATCCTTAGAAACTTGACTAAAAGTCAGTCCCGAAAATAAACAAAACACACCCAAAATTATTCTTTTCATATCGTGACTAAATTAATGTTTATTGACAAGTTTTATTTATTATTTCAATTATAAGCATCTTCAAAAAAACTTTTTAAAAACATCGTTTTTTTAATTCACATTTTCTACTAAAATATGTTTTAGTTCTTCCATTAGGTTTTATTTCGGTAATAATAACCGAAGCAGTACCATCGCTATTATAAAAAGTTAAAACTTTTAATTTGTTACAATTTTCCTCAGACATTAAGACAATCAAAGAACCATCCTCAACCGAAACATTGATAAAATCCCCAATAAATGATTTTCTATTTCTATCATATAAAATTCTATCGTAATTAATCATGAAAGCGAAATGTTTAAACCCTTTATTATAGTCTTTATGTTTTGATGAATATAAAGTATCTAAATTATCGGAATTGGTATTCGATACCATCAATTCGTTAGTGTTGATATAAATATTGGTGTAAGATTTTCCATCGTCAGGGAAAATAAAATCATTTTTGATGGATTGAGAATTAACTGAATTTAATACAATTAATAATCCAAAAGTGAACATTAAATTTTTCATCGTTTTTAGTCAACTTTTAAGATTTTTACAATTTTGTTTACAATGGTTTCCTCATCGTCACCATTTAATGAAATCCTAACCGCTCTAAAAGTTGGATCTTCAGAATTTTGGACATAAATTGAGATGTTATTTTTGGTATTTGATCCTTGGATTATTAATTCCTTTTTGTTCAGTTCAAAAAACTCTATTTGATATTTTTCAAGGAATTTATCACAGTCATATATTTTTATGATCTTTTTTTGGAAATCTACATTATAATAAAGTGTTGTTTTGTATGGAATTCCCACCTCCCTTTTATCTCTTCTAGGGTAAAGGATATTTGGATCTCTCGTTTCAAAATAAGTTAATGGAATATGATTTTGTATTAAAAACCCATTATTAATGTTTAGTTTTTCGTCCAAATTATTTTTGTCTGAAAAATCATAATCGATTGGAGGATAACAAATTTCTGAATACCCATCCCAAAATATTGGTTCCTGATCCTCTTGTGCGTTTGAAAAGAGGGACAATAAAAGAATCAAACAAAACGATATATACTTCATATACTTAAATTTCTTTAATTATTTATTTTTTGATGAATCAGCAATTGTAGAATTAGGAGGATTTGGTAGTTGGATATCCATTTGTAATGAATCGATTTTACCAAGAAATTCATTTTCTTCTTTTTCTGTATATGAACCTTGAGATACCCAATTATTTCTTTCCTCTTGAGATAACGACATAAGATACCAATAGAATGCTCGTTGTTTTGGATTGTAACCAGGTTCAAGTGTGGAATCAGAAACATTAAATGATTTTTCTACTATATTTTCATGTTTCCCGTAGACTCTTTTTGATTGACTACAACTGACTAAAAGAAGAACTGGGATATATATTAACAAAAATTTCATCACGATTGTTTTTTCTATTAACGGATAAAATAAGAATTGTAACATTTTGAAATTCATCATATTTATTTAATAAAAGATGTCATGAATATTTATTTAGATGAAGACGAATATACCATAGACCGAAGTCAATTAATTAAAAGGATTTTGTCCGAAATTCAGAGATTTTTGATTCAACAGTTGGAAAATACTGAGATGGATGATAATAATTATAGGTTGATGAAATCCAAAACAAAAATCGGAAATGTTTTCATTCTTGATTCTGTAACAATACCAGTTAATGATGTTGTATTAATCAATCAACAATACAATGATTTAGATACCGATGCACAATTACTGATTAATCTGAAAATCTCAATTCGAGAAGGTGTGGTTGGTGAAAATTTAGTTAAAATATGATCCGCAAATTTCCAAAACTTGATGACAAAGGAATGAAAAGGATTGAGTATTATTTGACTCATCCCCCAACAATAGAAGATAATCAGAGAAAATGTTTCGAATCGAAATATGATAACACTGTGGGATACTTAGTTCGATTATCAAGATACAATGGAACTGATCCATATTACACATATAAGGACTTAAATAGTATGTTTCGGTTGATCTATTCAATGTACGGTCTGTCGAGAATCACGCATTACATTCTTTATCGTTTCTCACAAGAAAGGGAACAATATATGCAAGATTCAAAGTGATTTCCCAACCGAATAATTTTTCTTGAAATTTTTTTTAAACTCACCCATTTTAAATAAATTGGGGTGTCATTTGTGGAATTAAATACCCCAAAAAAATTTATGCCCAATATAAAGTAAAACTAAAATGATGTGATACACCCCTAATGAAGGAAGGATACCAAGTGTGGGGGGCGCCACTCCGGTATCCAAAAAGATTATTTCCCCTAATCAACCATTCAAATACTATCGTTTTGATTAATCTGCGGTCTTCTATGGTTATTTTCCTTGTCGCCTCATTGTAAGATTTTTTAATCAATCTACTATATTGGCGTTCAATAATAAATTTTCCGTTTGATTGTTTAAAAGATCTCCGCATAACAACCAATTAGGATTTACGCACATAATATGATTAATAAATTCATTTGATTACGACGGAATTCAAATCAGAAATAACAAATGTTAGCGAACGAATCAATATCAATCAGTGTTTTTTGGAATTATGTGAGTTGTTATATCTAAAATGAGGCAAACATATTGGGTCTTATAAATCCTAAATTATTCGATTATTGCTCCAAATTTGACTTTTTGATATTAAATCTTTAGACTTGATATAACACTGATAAAGTGTCCAATAAACCTTACCATCCCTAAAAAAAAATGAGGTGTAGGATGGTGATTTGAAATGAATGATTTTTTAGATGACACAAGTGACTTTAAATTACTAACATTGAAAGACTTATCTTATTTATTATCCTATTCAGATAAAGGAAGTGTAATAAGTTGGTTAGATTCAATGCAGATTAAACTGCATAATATTGGAACCAGAAAAAATGTAGTTTTTAGGATTGACTATGAAGTAGCATTAATGACCCAAAAAGGAATTGAACTAAAAAACAAATTCCCAAGTAACTGGAGAGAATTATTATGGTTTTATACACCAAATGATAAAATCATGAACTTAGTATGTTTTCAAATAGAGCAGAAAACAATTGAATTCAGAAAATATAAATCAATTGAATTAAAATCAGAGAAAGAAAAGAAATTTTTAAAGGGATTATCAGATGAATAAACTTACATTACCCAAAAACGCAATTAATGGAATAAAGATATTTTGCAAGAAATGTAGACAGAACAATACCAATTGTAGTCACTATGAATTCCAGAATTATAGAATAATGATTCATGTACCAGGGACTAAAGGAGGGACAAAATCTAAAATGTTAAAATCACGCAACTACGATGATGCGGTAATTGAAAGTATCGAATTCAAAAAATCATTAATAAATAATCAGTTTGAGATTAATGAATCATTTGAAATGACATTATACAACGGTATTATTTTATATAATCGGTATTTAAATGGAGAACACGAAATTAAACAATATCAAAAAACGGTAAATACGACTGAATATATTAACGAACAATTAAGAGCGATAAAGGAATTTATTAATTTAATTCAATCCGTTAAAAAAATATCTCACAAACAAATTTTAGTTTCAGACATAAATAAACATGATGTTTCAAAATACTATGAATATTGTGAGAATAATTTTAAACCGAAAACTTTCAACAAGAGAATGAGTGAATTAAAAAGATTCTTTCAATACTTGATTGATTGTGAGGAGTTAAAAATGACTAATCCATTCAATAATGTAAACAAGAAGAGAGTTGTAAAGAAGGAACCCAAGACTATTCAAATGAATGATTTTCAGAAATTATTGGAACATATCGAAATTAGTGATCCCATTAAAAAGGTAGGTAGTGAAATAAAGAATATGTATCGTCCTTATCTGAAAGACGGGTTTTTATTACTATTATATACAGGTGGTAGATTTGACGATGTTGTAAATATGAAATGGTCTGACTTAAGAACAGATAGAGATATAGAATACTTCTACGTAGTAAATCATAAAGTAAATAAATTAAAAAAGTTAGAGTTGGAGGATGCGGATGTCACCTTTAAGAGATTTACCATATTTCCTGAATTCAAAGAACTTCTATTAAAACTTGGATATGAAAATATGAAAGGAAAAGATGAATACGTTTTACTACCACAGAGAAATATCACTAACCAGAATTTACGGACTCAATTATCTAAATCATTTTCTCATTACCGAGATATCTCAGGTTTACCAAAAGACATATCCATCAAAACTCTTAGAAAAACGCATATCACGCAACTTTATGATCTTGTAGCAGAGAATACAAGGTTAGTAACAGATCATGCAACTGACAATATTCTAAGAGAACACTATGTTAATCGAGAAACCCTAAATACACAAGAAAAAATAAAGAGTAATTTAAAATTCATTTCATAATAGATTTTACTTTCTAACTCACCCCCAAAAAGACCTTCAAATCAAGGTCTTTTTTTGTTTAAAATCAAAAAAAATGGATTATTTCCTAGCGCAATTCCTAGCACAGTTCCTAGCACAAGATATTTTTAGAAATAAAAAAAGGTTTCAGATAATCTCTGAAACCTTTACTGGGATTGAGTTCCCTTCTGTAGCGAGACCGAGAGTTGAACTCGGGACCTTAGGGTTATGAATCCTACGCTCTAACCAACTGAGCTATCTCGCCATATTATTTGAATCGTTTTTCAAATTTGGAGTGCAAATATAATAAATTTCTCGTCAAAAAAAGTAATTCAATGAATTCTAAAATTCTAAAAAATAAACAGTATTCTCTTTTCCATTGAATTCAAAATTTGGTTTCTCTTTAAAAATCCCAAAAATCGTTGATCCACTTCCCGACATTGCTGAATAAATTGCCCCAGCTTCATACATCTCATCCCTTAAAGACTTTAATCTTGGATGAATCTCAAATATGTGCTTTTCAAATGTGTTTTGCAAATTAAATTTCCACTCGTCTATCGGTTGAGCCAATATTTCACGAATCGACAAATCACCCGAATAAAAAGAGACATTCGAATATGCCTCTGAAGTGCTAACATGAATATTAGGATAAATCAAAAGCAAATGGTAACCTTTCAAATCCAATGAAATAGGTGATAGAACCTCTCCCCTTCCCTGTGCTATTTTCGGTGTGCCTTCTACAAAAAATGGACAATCGCTTCCCAAACGAGCTGATAATTCCTCTTTTCTTTCTTGAGTCATCTTAAGATCGAACAAATCATTTAAACCATTGATTACGTGAGCTGCGTCCGAAGACCCTCCCCCTAACCCAGCACCCATTGGAATTTGCTTTCTTAAATGCATGTATACCGGAGAAATTGAATAATTCGATTTTATTAATTCAAAAGCTTTCACACATAAATTTGACTGCATTTCTCCACCAACCTCAATACCCGATTGGTGAAATTCAAAATTGTCAGAAGGTAAGATCTCAAGAATATCATACAGTGGAATGGAAACCATGCACGTTTCTAATTCATGATAAGAATCCGAACGCTTATGCAAAACGTGTAAACCAATATTAATTTTCGCTTGTGGAAAGATTATCATAAAGCAAAAGTACAATAACCAAGCATTATTACTAATTTTGTAGGCATAAATTCAGAATTATGAAGACTTATTTAGATTTTGAAGAACCGATTAAAGCATTGGAAGATCAAATCCAGCAAGCCAAAGAGTTAGGTGAGAACACAGGCGTTGATATGAATGACAAAATCAACGAGCTCACACGTAAACTTGAAGATAAGACAAAAGAAATATTGGGAAATTTAACCCCTTGGCAACGCGTTCAATTGTCTAGACACCCAGATAGACCATATACATTGGCATACATTCAAGCTTTGACTAAAGGTAATTTTCAGGAATTACACGGAGATCGCAGTGTGAAAGATGACAAAGCGATGATTGGAGGTTTTGGACTATTGGATGGCAGATCAGTCATGTTTATTGGTCAGCAAAAAGGGATTAATACTAAAATGCGTCAATACCGAAATTTCGGGATGGCCAATCCGGAAGGTTATCGTAAAGCATTGCGATTAATGAAATTAGCAGAGAAGTTTAATAAACCAATTGTTACATTCATTGATACTCCAGGAGCCTTTCCAGGTCTTGAAGCCGAAGAACGAGGTCAGGGTGAAGCAATTGCCCGAAACATCTATGAAATGATGCGACTTAAAGTTCCAGTGATTTGCATCATTATTGGCGAAGGAGCTTCTGGTGGAGCATTGGGAATTGGTGTAGGTGATAAAGTTGTGATGCTGGAAAATACGTGGTATTCTGTTATTTCACCAGAATCTTGTTCATCCATTTTATGGCGTTCTTGGGATTTTAAAGAAAAAGCAGCGGAAGCCTTGAAATTAACCTCAACTGATATGAAAAAATTGAAGTTGGTTGATGAAGTAATCAAAGAACCGATTGAGGGAGCTCATCGTGAACAAGAAGAAATGTTTGAAATCGTTCGGAAATCAATCAAAAAATATTTAAAAGAACTCGATGAGGTTAGTCCCGAACAACGAATTGCAAATCGTATTGAAAAGTTCTGCGAAATGGGTGTTTGGAAATAACCGCTTGTACTAGAACACCATAGAGCATTATAAACCGATTTTTTTCAAATTTTGTTGTGTCATTTTTACAACAAGTTTGTTTTCGTTTGTAAATTTTTGTTAATATTGGGTTACTAAACTTAACTCATGATTAAAAAAATTACACTATTCATTTCTTTTATTGGAATTCTGCAAATTAATGCGCAAGTTGTAGGAACGGTAATAGATGGTAAATGGAAAGAACCTATTTCAGGTGCTAAAGTTATCTATACAGGTGGAGAACCTATTCGAACTGATTACAATGGTCAATTCAAAATCAACCCTCAAAATTACCCTATTACGGTAATAACAACAATGTCTCAATATGTCAATGACACATTAAAAATTGACAAACCAGGCAATTACACAATTACGTTAAACGAGCCCGTAACAACCTTACAAGTCGTTGTAATATCTGCAGGAAAACGTAGACAGGCAGCGGAAGAAGTTCCTGTATCCATGGAGGTTATTCGTCCTCAATTAATCGACAACAAAGGAATTACCGACCTAGAGGCAGCTGTTGATCAAACCCCTGGGGTATTCACGATGGATGGTCAGGTGAGTATTCGTGGAGGTTCAGGATTTGCATATGGAACAGGAAGTAGAGTTTTACTGTTGTGGAATGGAATGCCTTTGCTTTCCGGTTACGCAGGTGATACCCAATGGAATGCAATCCCAATGGAACAAGCTGATCAAGTTGAAGTAATGAAAGGTGCGTCTTCCGTTTTGTATGGTAGTGGAGCTTTGAATGGTGTCATTTCATTACTCGAAAAAGAACCAAAATCAGATCCGGAAATGAAATTAAAAATACAAACCGGTATTTACGATAACCCAAGACGTGAATCACTTCGTTGGTGGGGTAAGGATCACCCTTCTCAAAAATTCAATCCCATGAATCAACAAATTGAATTCTACAGAGGTCAAATGTTCAGAAAAACAGGATATACCTTATCAACTACCATGTTTCGCAGTGACGGCTATCGTGATGGAGAGAACGAAATGAGAGGTCGAGTTAGCGGGACAGTTTACTTAAGACCTGAAAAATGGAGGAGAACGAAAATGGGAATCGGGTACAATTATCAAGTTCAAAAAACTGGTAATTTTCTCATTTGGCAAAGTGATACTTTAGGTTATACTCCAAGCGGTGGAACCGATACTTCCAATGTAGCCTCTACATTAACCTATAACCTAGGACACCGATTATTTATTGATCCTTATATTAAACATATAGACAAACACGACAACAAACACAGTTTAAAAACGCGCATGTATTATGCTCAAAATAACAACTTGAATAACCTAAGTCAAAGTAATGGAGCAATCATTTATTACAGCGATTATCAATTCCAAAAACAATACGATAATGGAATTACATTAACAAGTGGTTTGAGTAATATTTACAATGTAGTTTTTTCAAATTTATTTGGAAATCACACATCGAACAATGCGGCAGCCTACATGCAATACGAACATAAAATTACGGATAAACTTGATTTGAGCGGTGGATTGCGTTTTGAGCACTTTTTAATGGATGGTAAAGCAGGTGATTCCAGATTTATTTTAGGCAGAGATTCTGCTGTAATCCTTCCTATTTATCCAATTTTGAGAGCTGGTCTTCACTATCAACTTGCCAAGTTCACACACCTTAGAATAAGTGCTGGACAAGGAATTCGATATCCGGCAGTTGCTGAACGATACACACAAACTTCGGTTGGAGCATTAAATATTTTTCCCAATGCTTCATTAACTCCTGAAAAAGGTTGGGCGGGTGAAATTGGAATTAAACAAGGGGTTAAAATAGGTGATTGGAAAGGAATGTTTGATGCAGCTTGGTTCATCAATCGCTACCAAAATATGATTGAGTTTACATTCGGTATCTACAACCCCCCAAACATTGCACTTTCCACAGATCCAAACAGTCCTGGTTATATTAACAAATGGATAGGTTTTAGAGCCAATAATGCAGAAGCAGCGCAAATTACTGGGCTTGACTTATCTTTCAATAGCATGGGAAAAATTGGAAATGTTGAGATTATTTCCTTAATAGGTTATACTTACATGAATCCAATCAGTTTGAATAATGACTCAATCTACCGAGCAACATTTAGTGATACCATTTCAGGTATGCTCAAATATCGATTTAGACATCTCGCTAAAGCAGATATTGAGGTTAATTATAAGAAATGGAGTGGTGGTTTTTCTTGTCGTTACAACAGTAATATGGCTAATATTGATAAAGTTTTCGAGGAGGCAATTGCTGGTAGTACTTATATTTTACCTGGATTGAAAGAATACCGTAAAATTTACAATAAAGGAAATTTGGTTTTTGATGTGCGTTTGGCATACAAACTCAATGAAAAAGTACGATTAAGTCTAATCGGAAATAATATTTTGAATGCAGAATACACCTCAAGACCAGGAGATATTCAGCCACCAAGAAATTATGCTTTACAAGCACAAATCAAGTTTTAAGTGAAAGTTTTAGGAATTATTCCTGCTCGTTATGAATCAAGCCGTTTTCCCGGAAAACCTTTGATTGACCTCAAAGGAAAAACGATGATTCAGCGCGTGTATGAAGGAGCCTTGAAATCGAAAAAAATCGATAAATTAATTGTAGCCACTGATGATGAAAGAATTGTAGATGAAGTAATTCGATTTGGTGGAAATATAATGTTGACGTCAAAAGATCATCCAAATGGAACTCAAAGATGTATTGAGGTTTTGAAATTAAATACTGATTTTGACATTGTCATTAATATCCAAGGAGATGAACCACTCGTGAATTTTAATCAACTAGATGAGTTATTATCAGCCTTTGAGAATCCTGAAGTAGAAATTGCCACATTGGGAATCAAAACAAATAAATCTGATGAACTCGAAAATCCCAATCGTATCAAATTAATAACTGATTTTCAAAATAATGCGCTTTATTTCAGTCGGAGTAAAATCCCATTTGAACGAAACAACATCTTTGAATACAACTATCTGAGACATATAGGTCTATACGCTTTTAGGAGCGAAGCACTAATTCAAATTGGCTCCTTTGAAGAATGTCAAATTGAGAATATTGAATCGCTCGAACAACTTCGATGGATGTATTACGGAAAAAAAATCAAAGTTGTTGAAACCGAGATAGAAACGCCTAACATTGACACTCCTGAAGATTTAAATGAAGTATTAAAATATCTCTGACTTTTTTGGCAAAAATGATTGATTTTCCTAACTTTGATTAATGGAATCATTCAGTGAAATTATATCGCGACTTCTAATCCGCCACAATTGTGTCATTGTTCCCGATTTTGGAGGTTTTGTTGCTCGAACAACCGTTGCTGAAATTGATGAAACAAGAGGATTAATCACACCTCCGCGAAAAGCAATTTTATTTAATCAGCAGCTCATTATCAGCGACGGATTATTGATTTCGGAATACGCCTTGAGTAATTCAATTTCTTTTACAGAGGCTCAGACTAAAATTGAAAGTATTATTCAACTTTGGAAAAGCGAATTAAATCAAGGCAAAACAATCTCAATTGCCAAAGTTGGAGAACTATCATTGAATGAGCAGGGCAATCTATTTTTCGAACAAGATAGATTCTTTAATTTACTCTTGAATTCCTTTGGACTAGGCAACGTTCAATTCGTTCCTTCTAAACTAAATACTCAAGTAGTTGAAGATGAAGTAAAAAAGGATATAGAAATTGTTGATGAACCTCACAGAAATCATAAAACACTCATTGAACGAACTGAAGAAAATGTTGATCTTTCAATTATTGAACACCCAGTCCTTTCAAGGAAAACCAAAAAATGGAAAATAGCTCTTGCCGCAGCGTGTATTTTACCATTGGCCTTTTACTCATTTTGGTTGCCAACGCAAACCAATGTTTTAGAATCTAAAGTTTTATCATTTAAAGATTTTAATCCTTTTCATTCATCCATAAAATCCATTTATCATTCTTCCAGCTTGCAAAAAGGTGAGGCAATTTTTACAGATATGACCTTGGAAGAACAGATTCGACAAATTGATTCATCCGCTAATTCTTTTTCTTACGAATTTGATGAGAATTTTTATTTAACAATTCCATTAAATAAGAAACAACAAAGCACTTCAGGAATCGAACAAATCGAAACTTCAGAGATTGTGAAAATTAGTGATGAAAATACAGATTCAAAGGACGTAATTAAGCAACCTAACCTTTCAACTTCATCAACTATTTCCTTTAATGGTGTAAAACCTGGAATGAAATATGTTATCGCTGGATGTTTTTCGGAAGAAATGAATGCAAAAAATTACATACAAGAATTAACTAACAAAGGATTCAATGCTAAATTTCTAGACTACAACAAAGGACTTTATAGGATCTATATTGATGAAGGAAACAACACAGATTCTTTGCAAACTATATCAAAACAAGCTTTATCCAAAGGATATAGCACTTGGATTTTAAAATAATATACCATGCTCAATAAACTATTTTTTTTCGTTGGTCTCTCTATCTCCCTGTTGATTCATGGTCAGGAATACAAAAATTCTGAAAAGAGTAATTACAAATTTCAAAAGCTTTTCCATCATGAAGCTACACCTGTATTAAGCCAAGGCAATACTGGAACATGTTGGAGTTTTTCAGCTCTTTCCTTTTTTGAATCTGAAATGATTCGTTTGGGTGTAAAAAATCCGCCAAATCTTTCAGAAATGTATGTAGTTCGAAAAGCGTATGAATTGAAGGCTGAGAAATATATCCGCATGGATGGTAAAATTAATTTTGGAGAAGGAGGAGCTTTTCATGATATACCATTGGTAATCAATACTTTTGGGATTGTTCCTTATGATTTATATAGCGGGCTAAACGGAGCTAAAAGTTACAACCATACAGCGATGTTTCAGGAACTAAACAGTGTGGTGCAAAAAACAATGGGATCACTTGGCAAACAGGAAGGAATAGCACTTTCATGGAAAAATGATTATGTTTCAATTTTAGATAAAAATTTAGGTAAAAATATTACGGAGTTTGAATGGGAAGGTAAAAAATATACTCCTCAAAGCTTTGCTGCTTCGCTGAAATTGGATATGAACAATTACTTTTCATTGACCTCGTTTACGAATCATAAGCCCTATTCTAAATGTCAGCTAGAAATACCTGATAATTGGGTTTGGGGAGATAGCTATAATGTTGGATTAAATGACTTAGTACAAACTGTTAGGCATGCATTAGAAAATGGATTCACAGTGGCTTGGGGAGCAGATGTTTCGGAAAAAGGATTTAGTTTCAAAAATGGTATTGCAATTGTCCCTGAAAACTCAGCTTCCATTGAGGTTAGTGGTTCTGATAACAAAAACTTCTCAGACGCTGGAGCGGATCGAATTTCAAATGCATTTATGAATCCAACAAAAGAGTTAAAAATCACAGCAGAGGTAAGACAAATGGGTTATGACAACAAAACAACTACAGATGATCATGGTATGCATATCGTTGGTTTGTATAAGGACCAAAATGGCAATGATTATTTTCTAGTGAAAAATTCCTGGGGTACGAACAACTTTCCTAAGGGATATCTATATGTTTCCGAAGCCTACTTCAAGTACAAAACAATTAATATCTTTTTGCACAAAGATGCCATTCCTTTAGAAGTGAAAAATAATTTCCCTGAAGGTGCGTTTTAAAATAAATAATAATTTTTATACCAATGAAAACAAAAATAATCTTCCCTTTCATTCTTGCTACAATTGCTTTAAGTGCTTGTAAAAAAAGATTTGATAATGATATTTCGGCATTGATGAATTTCCGGATTGAAACGGCATTTGATGAAATGACTACAATATCAGATCAAGCTGTTACCGGAAATATGGTGTATCATAAATCTGGCGAAGTTATTATTACAAAACCAGGTGAAAAACCAAACCTCCTTAAAAGTCCTTGCAATGTTATTATTACATTGGATACAGCAAATTCCGTTAAAACGGTAACTGTAGATTACGGTAGTACGAATTGTGATTGTAATGATGGTAAAACCAGACGTGGAAAAATCGTTACCACATTTACGGGTCAATATTTAGCGCCAGGAACTGTTATAACCCATACCCCAGTGGATTATTATGTAAATGACATCCGCTATGACGGCACTAAAACGGTAACAAACATGGGGTTAAACGCTAATGGTCAACCCTATTTCAATGTACAAATAGACGGTACAGCAACAAAAACCGATGGTGAAGTAGTAACCTACACGTCAACAAGGGTTAGAACGTGGGTTCAGGGATACACAACTCTAACCAATCGTTATGATGATCAATTTGAAATTACGGGAACGGCAAATGGTTCTTTTTCAAATGGAGGAGGATACTCAGCTGTAACAACTAGTCCCATTCATGTAAATTTTGGTTGCGGATTGCCTGTTAGTGGAATATTAGAAATAACACCACAAGATAAACCGGTTCGAACGGTAGATTATGGTCAAGGTACTTGCGATACTCAGTTTACGGTTACGGTTAACGGAAACACGTACACTTTCGGATTTTAAATCACACCAAGTTCCTTACCCACTTTAGTAAAAGCTGCAATTGCTTTGTCTAAATCTTGGATTGAGTGTGCTGCAGAAATTTGAGTTCTAATTCGAGCCTGACCCTTAGCCACAACTGGATAGAAGAATCCGATGGCATATACACCTTCTTCTAAAAGTCGATCTGCAAATTTTTGGGACAATGCCGCATCGTACAGCATTATTGGAACGATGGGTGAGTCACCTGGTTTAATATCAAAACCGGCAGATTTAATTCGCTCTTTAAAATAAGTCGTATTTGACTCTAATCTATCGCGAAGTTCCGTAGTTGAAGAGAGTAAATCAAATACTTTTATGGCTGCTCCAACGATAGAAGGTGCTAACGAATTTGAAAAAAGATAAGGTCTTGATCGTTGTCGCAACATCTCAATAATCTCTTTTTTTCCTGTTGTATATCCTCCCATTGCACCACCTAGAGCTTTACCTAACGTTCCGGTAATAATATCAACTCTATCCATAACGTTGCAATATTCTGGCACTCCTCTACCCGTTTTTCCAATAAAGCCTGCAGAATGACATTCATCTGTCATGACCAAAGCGTCATACTTATCAGCTAAATTGCAAATTTCATCTAGTTTTGCGATATCGCCATCCATCGAAAAAACTCCATCTGTAACAATGATTCTATGGCGCTGGCTTTGAGCTTGTAACAATTGTGCTTCCAAATCAGCCATATCAGAATGCTTATATCTATATCTTTGAGCCTTACAAAGTCGAATACCATCAATAATTGAAGCATGATTTAATTCGTCTGAAATTATTGCATCTTGTTCATTAAAAAGTGGTTCAAATACTCCACCATTGGCGTCAAATGCAGCGGCATACAAGATTGTATCTTCTGTTCCATAATATTCCGCAATCTTTCGTTCTAAAGTTTTATGTATATCTTGAGTTCCGCAAATAAAACGTACTGATGACATCCCAAAACCATGGGTGTCAAGAGTATCTTTCGCTGCTTTAACTACATCTGGATGCGAGGAAAGGCCTAAATAATTATTTGCACACATAATCACAACATCCTGACCTGTATTTACATGCACATTTGCACCTTGTGGCGAAGTTATTACTCTTTCACGTTTAAAGATACCCGCTTCCTTTATTTCTGATAATTCGGAGCTCAAAAAAGATTTCATTTTTCCGTACATATAAGCTTATTTATTAATTTCAAAGATAGTTTATTTCCCATAAAAAAAGGCTGCCAATGGCAGCCTTCAATAAATAATATGCGATAGTCCTATTTTTTAAGCAAAACTAAATTCAATTCATATTCAATAACGGATTTTATTGTTTCATCAGGATTTTCTTTGTTCTCCTTGAAACCTTCTAAATTCAATTCTTTGAAATCTAAATTAAATACACCAGAAATTAACATCTTATTACCGTCGTTAGTCATTTTAACAGGAATGTCTCTTTTCACTGGTTTACCTAAAACATTAATTGTTGATTTTAATTTTCCTTCCTTGAATTCATCTACCTTAACAGAAACTTCCGGAAACTTAGAGGAATTAAAAAATTCGACATCCATCAATGTTTCTTTCAATATTTCTATTTCACCCTTACTCATTTTTTCATCAGTAATTGTCATGGAAGACATGTCTATTAAAAATTCTCCAGTAAAAGAAACCCCATTAGATTCAACGGAACCAGACTTGAAAGCTAATGTTCCTGTATGAAAATGATCCACTGTTTGAGATCCTTTCCATTTCAATGTAGAACTTTTCGTATCCAAAGAAAATTGTTGAACAACACCGGTGTTTTTGGACGCATCGCTTGTTGAAGATGTAGTAGCATCGGTTTTCTTTTCGCCACAAGAGAACAAAATAAAAACAAACAACAACGGAAAATATAAAATCAATTTTTTCATTACCGAATGTTTACTTTTTTAATAGAACTAAATTCAAATCGTACTGCACGACAGATTTGATTGTTTCCTCTGGTTTTTCAGTATTTACCTTAAATCCTTCAATATTTAAATCTTTAAAATCTAATTCGAACTGACCCGATATTGTCGCTTTGCTGCCATCATTTGTCATTTTTACTGGAATATCTTGTTTCAAATCCTTCCCAAGAACGTTAATCACAGTAGATAATTTCCCATCCTTGTATCCATTTACTTTTACAGTTACTTCAGGAAATTTAGATACATCGAAATAATCTTTATCAGATAAGTGTTTCTTCAAATAAGATTTTTTATCATCAGGCATTCCTGTGTCTTCTACTTTTATGGAATTCATATCCACTACAAATTCTCCCTTAACATTTTCTGTTCCTTGAGCTGTTAATGAACCAGATTTGAATTTCATTGAACCAAGGTGAAAGTCTTCTTCTGATTTGGAACCTTTCCATTTTAGAGAGGATGCAGAGGTATCAATTCCAAATTTCACTTCAGCTGCTTGGGTTGAACTTGGGCTGGCATTTTTGCTTGCTGGATTTCCTCCACAAGAAACAAGTACCAACGACAAAACTGTACTAAGGGCAATAAACGATTTTTTCATTTGATTTATTTTATAAATTTTGAACAAATGTATTAACTTCAAATGTAAAAAATAGTTCACCTATGTTAAGAAAATTTAACGGTCTGAAAAAATTACACGTCCATCAATAATTTTTCATCTACGAGGTTTGGCAAGGTAACTTTTAACAAAGGCTCAACTTCCATTGCTCTTTTAATTGCAAAAATCGCATTTTCATTTCGAGCCCAATTTCTACGTGCGATTCCATTATTAACATCCCAATGAAGCATCATCGTTAAATTTCGCTCCGAATCTGAGGTACCATCGAGTAACATTCCGAAACCTCCATTAATCACCTCTCCCCAACCTACTCCTCCACCGTTATGAATAGAAACCCAAGTTGCTCCTCGGAAACTGTCACCAATTACATTTTGAATTGCCATATCCGCTGTAAATCGTGAACCGTCGTATATATTCGAAGTTTCACGATATGGCGAATCTGTTCCAGATACATCATGATGGTCACGACCAAGAACTACAGGACCGATTTCACCATTCGCAATAGCATCATTGAAAGCTTTCGCAATTTTCATTCGACCTTCAGCATCTGCATATAATATGCGTGCTTGAGAACCAACTACTAATTTGTTTTCTTGAGCGCCTTTAATCCATTGAATGTTGTCTGCCATTTGTTGTTGGATTTCAACCGGACTATTTTTCATCATTTCTTCCAAAACATTACAAGCAATCTGATCAGTTTTTTCTAAATCTTCCGCCTTTCCAGATGCGCATACCCAACGAAATGGTCCAAAACCGAAATCAAAACACAAAGGCCCTAAAATATCTTGAATATACGAAGGGTACTTAAAATCAATACCGTTAGAATCCATAACATTACCACCCGCTCTGGACGCTTCCAATAAGAATGCATTTCCATAATCAAAGAAGTATGTTCCTTTTGAAGTATGCTTATTAACGGCTTCAGCGTGTCTTCTGAGGCTCTCCTGAACGTATTTTTTAAATTCACTCGGATTGTTTGCCATCATTTCATTTGAAGCATCAAACGACAATCCAACTGGATAGTATCCTCCCGCCCACGGATTGTGTAAAGAGGTCTGATCAGAACCCAAATCAACATGGATATTCTCTTCATCAAACTTTTCCCAAACATCAACCACATTTCCCAAATAAGCGATAGAAACCACCTCGTGATTCTCCTTGGCACGTCGAACGCGATTTGTTAATTCATCTAAATCAGAAATTATTTCATCCACCCAACCTTGCGAATGCCTTGTATGTACGGCTTTGGGATTCACTTCGGCAGTTACTGAAATTACCCCAGCAATATTTCCGGCTTTTGGTTGAGCACCTGACATACCACCTAAGCCTGCAGTGACAAATAGTTTTCCTTTGATGTCCTCTCTGTTTTTCGCTATTCTACGAATCGCATTTAAAACAGTAATTGTTGTTCCATGTACGATTCCTTGCGGCCCAATATACATGTAGGAACCAGCGGTCATTTGACCATATTGAGTAACACCTAATGCATTGAACTTTTCCCAGTCATCCGGTTTTGAATAATTGGGAATCATCATTCCATTTGTTACCACAACCCTTGGAGCATTTTTATAACTCGGAAATAAGCCCATTGGATGTCCAGAGTACATTACCAATGTTTGTTCATCCGTCATTTCTGCCAAATATTTCATAGTCAAGCGATACTGAATCCAATTTTGAAAAACAGCACCATTTCCTCCATAGGTAATCAATTCATGAGGGTGTTGAGCCACGGCATAATCCAAATTGTTTTGTATCATCAGCATGATAGCTTTTGCTTGTTCTGATTTACCTGGATATTCTTGAATTGGACGAGCATACATTCTGTAGTCTGGGCGATATCGATACATATATATTCGGCCATACAACTTCAATTCCTCCATAAATTCATTAGCTAATTCCTTGTGTTGATGAGCAGGAAAGTAGCGCAAGGCATTTTTCAGTGCTAGTTTTTTTTCATCTCTACTTAAAATATCTTTGCGCTTTGGAGCGTGATTCACTCGAATATCAAATTCTTTTGAAGATGGAATTTCCGATGGAATACCAGTTAAAATATCATTTTGAAATTGCTCTATTGTCATGGATCTAATTTTATCAAAGGTAAAATGAAATAATGGTTCAATGGAATGAATTGTTCAACTGTTTCAAAGATTTTTTAAAAATTCATCCAACTTCAATATACCATTCACAGCAGTATCAGAAATTTTTGTGAATCCTTTCGGTAAGTCAAAATCATCTGTTTTAGGATCGATAACAACTTTTAGTGCATTATTTCTTCCATAATGAATCAAACCAGCTGCTGGATAAACTTGAAGTGAGGTCCCAATTATCACTAAAATATCAGCCTTTTCTATTATTGGTATTGCTAATTCATATGCTGGAACACTTTCCCCAAACCATACAACGTGGGGACGCAAGCGATAACCTTCCGGACAAACATCTTTTTCTGTCAGTTCCCAACCTTCAATTTGATAGTATTTTGATTCGGCATTTGGTCCTGAAGATTTTGCCAATCGAATATTACCATGTAAATGGAGGACATTCTTTGAACCTGCTCTTTCATGCAAATCATCAATATTTTGTGTAACCACAGAAACATTAAAATCATTTTCAAGGTTGGCAATGTAATTATGTGCGGCATTTGGCTCTACTTCGATAATTTGCTTCCTTCTTTGGTTGTAAAAATCACTTACTAGGTTTGGATTTTTTTTCCAAGCATCAGGAGTTGCGACTTCATCTATTGAATATCTTTCCCATAGTCCATTGGAATCTCTAAAAGTACCTATACCACTTTCAGCACTCATTCCGGCGCCTGAAAAAAAGACAATATTTTGCTTCATATTTAAAACTTTATGCTAAATTTACGGAAACTAAATTTTTTAAACATGAAAAAACTTATACTTAGTGCTGCAATTTTAGCTGGTGTAATGGGAGCAAATGCCCAAACTCCGGTTGGAACTGTTGTCAACAATTTCACATTGACTGATATCAATGGAAACTCTCATTCTTTATTCGACTACCTAGATCAAGGGAAAATGGTAGTAATTGATGTATCTGCAACTTGGTGTGGACCATGTTGGAGTTATCACGGAACTGGTGCGTTAAATAATTTTTACAATGCACATGGTCCAAATTCAACCGCAAACGATGCAATGGTATTTTTTATCGAAGGTGACCCAAGTACGACGTCTGCGGATCTAAATGGTACAGGTGGTAATACACAAGGTGACTGGGTAACTGGTGAAAACATGCCAATTATTGATTTAACAACCACAGCTTCTTTTGAAAATTCTGGTCTAGATATCGCATACTTCCCTGTAATGTATGTTATTTGTCCTAACAGAACTGTACTTCAATCTGGAGTTGCTGGCCAAATTGGTACTTTAACAGCATTGAATAGTTACATTGGTGATTGTCCTGCTCCAGCGTCTCAACCAGTTGATGTAGCTGCGTTGTCTTACAAAGGAGAATTAATCCATTGTGAAGGATCTTACACGCCTAAAGTACAAATCCAAAATAATGGAACTGCTGCATTAACTTCAGCTACTGTTACTGTAACCCAAGGTGGTAACACTGTATCTACTGGAACATATACAGGAAGTTTGGCAACTTATGGTGTAGCAACCGTTAACTGTACTCCTATTGCCAATTTTACAGGAGGAGCTCTTACAGTTTCGGTAACTGCTACTGGAGACGTTACTACAACAAATAACAACTTGAATCCTACAATTTCTCTTGCAACAAATGCTGCTTCTCAAATTGTTTATGTTGATATTACAACGGACAGATATGCTTCTGAAACATCTTGGAAAATCAAAAATGCTTCTGGTACTGTTGTTGCTTCTGGTGGAGGAACTTGGACTGACATGTCTGCGAATGGTACTACAGTTAGACCAACAGTTACGGCTACATTAAATCCTAGTGCATGTTATACTTTTGAAATTTTAGACACTTATGGAGATGGTATTTGTTGTGCTTATGGAAACGGAGTTTACACTGTGAAAGATGCATCTGGGGCTACATTGGCAACTGGAGGTGAATTCACAGATATCGAAATTTCATCATTTAAAACTGGGGTTGCTTCAATCGATGAGTTGAATACTATCGCATTGAATGTGTTTCCAAATCCAGCAACTGATGCTGTAAATGTTGTTTTTGAAGCTAATTCATCAGACTATTCTGTTTCGTTAACTGATTTAACTGGAAGAGTCGTTGCTTCAGAATTGTTGAATAATGCAAATGGAACACAAACTTTAACGTTTGCTACTTCGAATTTTGCAAAAGGAAGCTATATCGTTTCTATCAAGTCAAATGGAACAGTAACTACCGCTAACGTAGTTATTAAGTAACAATATTTTATGTTGTAAAAACGCTCTCAGAAATGAGGGCGTTTTTTTATGCCTTAATAAATTTTCCGGAATGTAAGATTAATTCTTGGTTCCTTTACTTTCTTATCTTTTGGTAATTGATGCCTCCAAAAGATTTGACTTCCCTCAAGCATAACAAGCAAACTTCCTGGCTCTAAAACGATTTTAAATCTTTCTTGCGATTGTTTATGCTGCATTTCAAATTTCCTAGATGCCCCTAAACTAAGTGAAGCAATAATGGGATTGGGACCAAGTACTTTTTCATCATCAGAATGCCAGCCATTACTATCATTCCCATTGCGATAAAGATTCACTAATAATGCATTAAATCTGAAACTAACTATTTCTTCAATTCTTGATTTAATTGAAAGTAAATCAGCCGTAAATAATCTTGTCGTAAGTTTTTGACCTGAATACGAATAATTTAAGTTATTTTCTGCGAAAAAGGCTTCCAATCTCGGTTTCGGATAAGTTTTTCCAAATAAAGTGATTTCACCTGATTCAAAAGGAAGCGATACCAGAAGTTTAGAAAACAAATGTGACGAATCTTCAGTAGATAAAAAGTTAGGAATGTATAGTAAACGAGTATCTTTTAATTCAATGAGATTTTTGGAAAATTTGCTATCAAATGGATTATTTACCACGTAACTCCAATGCTTTCAATGTATTGATCATTAAGGACGCTATTGTCATTGGACCAACCCCACCGGGAACAGGTGTAATAAAAGAACATTTTTCTGCAACTTCATCGAACTTAACATCCCCTCTCAACTTCCAACCTCGCGTTTTTGATTTATCTGTTACACGTGTAGTACCAACATCGATCACTACCGCACCTTCTTTCACCATGTCGGCACTTACAAATTCTGGCCTTCCTATAGCAACTATCAGAATGTCAGCCTTTTTACAAATTTCTTTCAGATTTTTAGTCCTTGAATGAGCAAGTGTTACCGTACAATTACCTGGATTTGAATTTTGTCCCAACAAAATACTTAGTGGAGTCCCTACGATATTACTTCTTCCTATAACAACACAGTTTTTGCCTTCGGTTTCGATATTGTTTCTTTTTAACAATTCTAAAATTCCAGCAGGAGTAGCAGGTAAAAAACCGGGTAAATTCAGTACCATTTTCCCCAAATTAACGGGATGAAATCCATCTACATCTTTTGCAGGATCAATAGCAAGGGTGATTTTTAGTTCATCGATATGTTTGGGAAGCGGAAGCTGAACAATAAAACCATCAATACTTTTATCTTCATTTAAAGTTTTGATTTTATTCATCAATACTTCTTCAGGAACACTTTCATCGTATTGAATTAAGGTACTTTCAAAACCAATTTGATTACAAGCCTTAACTTTTGCTCCAACGTAAGTCATTGAACCACCATCATTTCCGACTAGAATAGCAGCTAAGTGAGGAATTTTCTTCCCTTCCTTTTTACGCAGTTTTACTGTTTCTGCCAGTTCTTTACGAATAGACTCTGCAGTAGCTTTACCGTCGAGTAATTTCATATCAATTTTGATTGCCAAACACTTTAATAATTAATTCTGCCAATTCAGAACCGATTCGATCTTGTGCCTCGATGGTAGCAGCCCCAATATGTGGAGTACAAGCTATTTTGGGATGGTTAATTAACTCTTTGTTAGGATTCGGTTCATTTTCAAAAACATCCAATCCTGCAAAGGCTACTTTTCCTGAATTCAAAGCCTCTATTAAATCTGATTCATTCACAACCCCACCTCTTGCTGCGTTCACAATGCGAACACCTTTTTTCATTAACGCGAATTCTTTACTTCCTAAAACTGCGCTACCATCTGCTTGTTTTGGAACATGGAGCGAAATATAATCCATTTTAGGAAGAGCTGAATTCAAATCATTTGTTGGAGTAATATTCACACTGACTTTTTGAGATGTTCCAATGGAAACTGGAATTTCAACGACTGAAGTGAACTGATCTACAGCTACTACATCCATTCCAACACCTAATGCGTAGGAGGCCAAACTTTGTCCAATACGACCAAAACCAATGATTCCAAGCGTTTTTCCGCGAAGTTCGACACCTTTCGCGTAATTCTTCTTCAAAACAGAAAAATCTCCAATACTCATATTTTTGTAGGAATCATTTAAAAATCTTGAAATAGAGAATAATTGTCCCATTACTAATTCCGCTACAGATTGCGACGAAGAAGCAGGTGTGTTTATTACTGTAAGTCCTTTTTCGCGAGCATATACCACGTCAATATTATCCATTCCTACTCCTCCTCGACCAATTAATTTCAAAGAAGGACATTGATCAATTAATTCTTTTCGAGCCGTTGTTGCACTTCTTACCAAAAGAATAGGAATATTTTCGGTTTGAATATAAGCAGCTAATTCTGTTTGTTCTACTTTCTCTGTTATTACTGTGAAGCCTGCTTTTTCAAGGAGTTGTTTTCCTAAATCAGAAATTCCATCGTTCGCTAAAACTTTCATATTTTATTATTTTATCCTTTTCTTGCAAATTCTTTCATGACATCCACCAATACTTGAACACTTTCGATCGGTAGTGCATTATACATCGAAGCGCGATACCCCCCCACAGATCTATGACCAGGTAAACCAACAATTCCAGCCTCTTTCCACATTGCATCAAATTCAGATGATCGAGAATCATCATTCATAAGGAATGTTACATTCATATTCGATCGATCGTCTTTCTCAACTGCTCCTCGAAAAGCAGGATTTGAATCAATTTCATCGTAAAGCAATTTTGCTTTCTCATTGTTTTTTACTTCCATTGATTTAACACCGCCAGTAGCTAATAAATCACGCAAATTTAACATAGCAACATATACCGAAAATACCGGAGGGGTATTCAACATAGATTCTTTTTCAACTTGTTGTTTCAAATCCATATATGTTGGCAGGAATTGAGAAGTTGATTTTCCAAGAATTTCATCTTTTACAATATATAATGTTGCTCCAGCAGGTCCTAAATTCTTCTGAGCTCCAGCATAAATCAAGTCAAAATCCGACACATTTATTTCTTTCGAAAATATATCGGACGACATGTCACAAACCAAAGGAAGATCAGTTTTTGGAAATTCCTTGAATTGTGTTCCATATATTGTATTATTAGATGTAAAGTGAATATAATCAACATCCTGAGGAATAACATAACCTTTTGGTATATACGTAAATCCTCTATCTTCAGACGAAGCAAATACGTTTACATCGACACCTACTTTTTTGGCTTCCTTAATTGCTCCAGAAGCCCAAGTACCTGTATTTATATAACCTGCCTTTTTCGTTGATCGCATCATGTTCAAAGCAGTTATGGTAAATCCCAATGTAGCACCTCCTTGCAAAAATACGACTGAATAACCTTGAGGAACTTTTAGTGCTTTCTTGACCAAATCCATTGCTTCATCCATAACAGCTACAAAATCTTTATGTCTATGGGAAACCTCTAAAATTGATAACCCATTAAAATCAACAACCGCTTCAGCGGCCTGTTTGAAAACAACTTGTGGCAAAATACAAGGTCCCGCTCCAAAATTATGCTTCATAAAATAACTCTTTAATACATTTATAGATACAAAATTGCGAATCTATTTTCGGATAATAAACATGATGTGAAATAATACCAAAAAATGTTCAAAAAAAAAGCCCGAATTTCGGGCTCAAATTATTCTTTCGTTTTTTTCGTTGCTGTTTTCTTTTGAGTTACTTTTTTTTCTACTGCAGGCTTTTTAGTATCTTTCTTTTCAGCCTTTGGTTTTGATGCCGCTTTTTCAGAGGCTGCCTTTTCTTTTTTTACAGGTTTTTCTTTTTTTACAACAATTGCAATCGTTGTACTTGACTTTCTTTTTCTGGAATTACCATACGAGCCCATTACTCGCTTACCTTTTGCCGTTTTTTTATCTCCTTTACCCATTTGAAATCTATTTATTGTACAAAGTTAACATTCTTTTGATTTTGTATATCAAAAGTTTCAATCTATTTTAATTTCGTCAAATGACCTTCAAAAATGCACTTCAAATCTTGTTTATCCTTTTTTTCCGAAGTTCTTTCAGCAATGGATAATTTACCTTCTGTAAAAAACATTGATATCTCAATAGCCACTTTGTCTACGGTATCTTTTGATACATAGTTTACTTCATCAACACTGTAATATTCCTCCTTTGATGCAATACCAGAATATTTACGCTTACAACCTTTCGTTAACTGAAAGACAAATTCCAATTTTGTAGGATCTTTTTCAGAAACCTTAACTCTTGCTGAAAAACCCGCCTTGTTTACATAATTACCAATTAGATCATTCATAGTAAGCTTACAAACAGGAGTAGGCTCCTGCTTTTTCGTAACGGGTTTCTTGATAGTTGTTTTTGTTTCTGAAGAATTAATAGTACTTTCTTTACCTCCACATGAGATAAGAATAATTGAAAAGAAAAACAAAACGTAAGTAAGTCTCATAAAGTTGTAATTAAAGCCGCAAATTTACAACATTTTCTCAATAAACCGTTTTCTTATCTCATTTTCAATGAGTTCACTGCTTTTGATATGTTTACGGCACCAAGACAACAATGTGCTAATCTTCTCCATTTCATTTAATTTCCAATCGATTATCGATTCATTCATCCTATTTCGAAGTTGATTTAGTACAATTGCAACTGATGCTGAAACATTTAGACTTTCAGCAAATCCATACATTGGAATTCGCATCAAATAATCAGCTTCATCTATTACTTTTTCAGTTACTCCTTTTTTCTCAGCTCCAAATACAATTGCCATTGGTTCATCTAAAGGAACATTAAAAATATCGAACTCTATAGCATGAGGACTTGTCGCTACGATTTTATAACCACTTGATTTAAATTTCTGAATTATTTTATCAGCGGAATCATTTTCAGCATAATGATGTTCAAGTGTTACCCATTGATTTGAGCCTCTGGCAATTCCCTCATGCACTTGATATTTGTTTCGCGTTTCTATCAAATGTAACGTCTGAATTCCAAATGAGTCGCATGTTCGAACGATAGCCGAAGCATTGTGCTCTTGAAAAATATCTTCCGAAATAACCGTGATATAGTTTGTTCTTTGATCAATGACCTTATCAAATAATGCAATTCTTTCAGGAGTAAGCATTTGATAAAACTCCTGTAAAATATATGAATCTGGAATTTCGTTGTTACTGGTCATAATTTCGACTTTCTACTGTAGAATACTTTGGAAAAATAAAATAATAGCCAATCAACAATAACAACAAGGATGAAAAACCAACAAGAAAACCCGTCCAAAATTTCGACTGAACATTTTCATCTTGAATGTTACTTAGTATCTTCTCATCTTGGAAATAATCAATTAAATGACGATTTTCTGCTTGATCTTGCAAAACAATCTCTGCTTGTTTCGACTTGGCTTCAAGTAGTTCCTTGTAAAACTGCAATTCTAGATCCTTGTTATTTAGTTCTTTTTGAATCTTCTCTAATTCTGTCAGTATATCTATCTCATCAACAAGAAATTTATTTTCTCTAGCAATACTCAAGGCATGAACATATGTTTTTTCTGAGGCTCGATAATCCTTTTGAAGATAGGCAAGATATGCCAAATTATAATAAGCTTCAATGATCCCTTTGGTGTGATTGATTTGTTGACGAATTTCTAACGATTTTTGCAAGTACTTTGTCGCATTCTTATATTCATTTGTAGTAGCAGAGAATGCTCCCAAATTAGCATAAACTTGAGCCAATAACATTTGATTGTTTGAATTCATGGAAGCCTTTAAACTTTTGTTTAAATATTCCTCAGCCAACTCCAAGTTCTTTGAATTTAAAGCTAAATCACTTAAAAATCCGTACGCATTTGAAACGGATTCAAATTTTTTCAATTCCAAACATTCTCGCAAATAATGTTTCGCTACGGCTTCTGCTTTCTCCCTTAGATTAAGCTTATCATACGTTTTGGCCAAATTCAACTCAGCTAAAATCGTATACTTCTTATCCACAAGTTCCTTACCTGATTGAATGGAAAGTTGAAAAAAAGACTGAGCTGAATAATAATCACCCTTTAAAAAACTTGCAATTCCCAATTCATTTAAATCCTCAGTTTCAT
>Ga0315902_10000414_pt1 | contig 71346 bp, 68 predicted proteins | sample LakEriMetagenome_9_FD_203523 | JGI IMG/M metagenome (GOLD analysis project Ga0315902, IMG submission 203523) | Freshwater fungal communities from buoy surface, Lake Erie, Ohio, United States - Buoy 12 MA117 | ecosystem: Environmental > Aquatic > Freshwater > Lake > Lake biofilm | place: USA... | reverse complement strand
TGCAGGGCGATGCAGACGCGGTGCCCCGCGACCCCGCAGGTGCGGCGGTGAGCTCTGGGCAGGAGCCCGCCCGCGTGATCGGCGTGGGCTACGCGCGGCCCGACGGCACCCTGGAGCACCTGGCCTGCGACGCGCTGGTGCTGGCCTGCAACGGCTTCGGCGGCAACGCCGCGCTGGTGCGCGAGCTGTTGCCCGAGATGCGCGATGCCGTCTTCGGCGGGCATGTGGGCAACGATGGCAGCGCCATCGCCTGGGGCCGCGCCCTCGGCGCCGCGCTGGCCGACCTGGGCGGCTACCAGGGCCACGGCTCCTGGGCGGTGCCCCAGGGCGCGCTCATCACCTGGGCCCTCATGGCCGAGGGCGGTGTGCAGGTCAACGCGCGCGGCGAGCGCTTCCACGACGAGACCGGCGGCTACTCCGAGGCCTCGGTGCAGGTGCTGGCGCAACCCGGCGGCGTCGCGTGGAACGTGTTCGACGACCGGCTGCTGGCACTCGGCCGCACCTTCCCCGACTTCGTTGGCGCCGAGGCCGCCGGCGCGGTGAAGACGGCCGCCAACGCGCCGGCGCTGGCCCGCGTGATCGGGTGCGATGCCGACACGCTGGCCCGCACCCTGGCGGCCACGCGGCTGGCCGCCCCGTACCACGCGATCAAGGTCACCGGGGCGCTGTTCCACACCCAGGGCGGCCTGGACGTGGACGCGCAATGCCGCGTACGCGGCGATGACGGCGCCCCCTTCCCCAACCTGCTGGCGGCCGGCGGCGCAGCGCGCGGCGTATCCGGCAACGCGGTGTGGGGCTACCTCTCGGGCAACGGCCTGCTCAGTGCCATCGCTGGCGGGTGGATCGCGGCGGGCACGGCTGCTGCTTTCCTGCAGGCCAAAGCGGACGCCCGCTCCAGTGAATCCGCCGCCGTCTCCGCCATTCCCACCGCACTCCCATGACCACGCAGACTTTGAAGAGCCGCCTGGCGCAAGCCGATCCGGTGCTGGCCCCCGGTGTCTACGACGCCTTGACGGCCCTGATCGCCGAGCAGGCCGGCTTCGACGCCCTGTACCTGTCGGGCGCCTCCATCGCCTACACGCGCCTGGCGCGCTCGGACATCGGCCTGACCACGGCCACCGAAGTGGCCGACACCTTGGCCCGCATCACCGAGCGGGTGAGCACGCCGGTCATCGTCGACGCCGACACGGGCTTCGGCAACGCGCTGAACACGCAGCGCACCGTGCGCGCCCTCGAGCGCGCGGGCGCGGCCATGATCCAGCTGGAGGACCAGACCTTCCCCAAGCGCTGCGGCCATCTGGACGGCAAGGGCGTGGTGCCCGCGGCCGAGATGTGCGGCAAGCTGCGTGCCGCGCTGGACGCGCGCCAGAGCGATGACACGCTGATCCTGGCGCGCACCGACGCTCTGGCCGTGGAGGGCTTCGAGGCGGCGCTCGACCGCGCCGAAGCCTACCTCGCCTGCGGCGTGGACGCCTTGTTCATCGAAGCCCTGCGCACGCCCGAGCAGATGGCCCAGGCCTGCGCACGCTTTGCCAGCCGCATCCCGCTGCTGGCCAACATGGTCGAAGGTGGCAAGACGCCCATTCAGAGCGCCGACGAACTCGGCCGCATCGGCTTTCGCATCGTCATCTTCCCCGGCGGCACAGCCCGCGCCGTGGCCCACACCCTGCAGCGCTACTACGCCAGCCTGCACACCCACCGCACGACCGCGCCCATGCGCGATCAGATGCTGGACTTCGACCAGCTCAACGACGTGATCGGGACGGCGGCGTTGCTGGAGGAGGGGAAACGGTACGGCTAGCGGCTGTTACCAGGCCCGCAAGTCGCCCGGGCGGCCATGCAACGCAGCGGCCTCACCGGCAGCCTCTCCTCAGAACCGCTGCAGCGCCAGCGGCGCCAAGTCCATCGACGGTGGCAGGCCGCTGGCCAGCTCGGCCACCAAGCGGCCGGTGATGCCCCCCAGCGTCAGGCCGACGTGGCCGTGGCCGAAGGCGTGGATCACCTGGGGGTCGCTGGGGGAGGGGCCGATGACGGGCAGCGAGTCGGGCATCGACGGGCGAAACCCCAGCCAGGTGCGGCCCGCCGGGCCCAGACCCGGCACCAGGCGGCGGCTGACGCGCTCGATCATGGCCGTGCGGTGTGGGCGCAGCGGCTTGCCCAAGCCGCCCAGCTCCACCGTACCCGCAGCCCTCAGCCCCTCGCCCAGCGGCGTCAGGTAGAAACCGACTTCAGGGTCGCACACGGGCGAGTTCAGACGGTGGCCGTCCTGGGGGAACAGCACGTGGTAGCCCCGCTCGGCGTCCAGCCGGATGCGGTCGCCCAGGCTGGCGGCCAAGCGGCCTGAGCGAGCCCCGGCGGCGATCACGACGAGGTCGCCCTCGGCCACCGCTTGCCCGCCCGCGATCGCCGCGCGGGCCGCGCCCAGGCGGCTGACGGCCTCTACCGCCGCCTGCACCACGGTGCCGCCCCGACGCTGGAAGTCCTGCGCCAGGCCCATCATGACCTGGTGCGGGTCGTCCAGGCTGCAGGTGTCCAGGAAGCGCACTGCCCGGGCGTAGTCGGGCTTCAGGCCCGGCTCCTCCTCGCGCAGCTGCGCGGCCTGCAGCACCTGCATGCGCACGCCCTGCTCGGCCCGCATCTGCAAGGTGGCCTGGGATGCTTCGAACTGCTCCGCCGTGCGGTACACGTACAGGCAGCCGGTGCGGCGCACCCGAGCTTCAAGCCCTGCCTGCTCGATGAGAGGCTCCAGGCCTGCGGCCGTCAGGCGGATGAGCTGCCCCAGCACGGCCGTGATGCGCTGCACCTCGCTGGGCCGGCTGGCCCGGATGAAGGACCACAGCCAGGGCAACAGGCCCGGCACATCGCCCCAGAACAGCGACAGCGGGCCGTCGCGGTTGCTCAGCATGCGCGGCACGGCCGCGGTGATGCCAGGCATGGCCACGGGCAGCACGGCGCCGTAGGCGATGGTGCAAGAGTTACCGAAGCTCGCCGCTGCCTCGTAGCCCACACCCGGCAGCGGCGGCGTGGGGTCGCACACCGTCACGGCGTGGCCGGCACGCTGCAGCCACAGCGCGCAGGACATGCCGACGATGCCCGCCCCGACCACGACCACCCGCTTGCGCTGGCTTTCAGGCAGCAGGGGCAGAGGCGCCAAGGCCTCGAACGAGGGGTTGGCGCTCACCATGGCATGCGGTCGCGCCAGCGGTAGTAGCGGATGCTGGGCGCCAGGAACCAGGGCTTGCCCGTGTACAGCGGGCGGGTGGGGAAGGCCAGGCCGTCAAACGCCGTGCGCCCCTCCTCCAGCCCCAGCACCTGCTGCCCAATGCGCATGCCCAGGTAGCTGCCCATGCCCACGCCCGAGCCGCAGTAGCCCATGGCGTAGTGGATGCCCTCGTGGCGGCCCAGATGCATCATCTCGTCGAAGGTGTAGGCCACGAAGCCGCACCAGGAGTGGCTGATGCGCACCGAGGCCAAGGCCGGGAAGATGCCGACCAGGTCGCGGTACAGGATGGGCCCGCTGACGCGCGGGTCGGTCTCGTTGAAGGACACCCGGCCGCCGAAGACGATGCGCCGCTGGTCGGGCGAGGCGCGGTAATAGAAGACGACCTTGCGCGTGTCGCTGACGATGCGGTTGTGCGGGATGAGCGCGGCCACCTGCTCCCGCGGCATCTCCTCGGTGGCGATGATGTAGCTGCCGATCGGAATGACACGCCGGCGCAGCCAGGGCGTCAGCGCGCCGGTGTAGCCGTTGGTGGCTACCACCACATCGCGCGCCAGGGTGGTGCCCCGCGCCGTGGTGAGCTTGAACCGCGCACCGTCGCGCTCCAGGCCCAGTACCGGGCAGCGCGGCAGCACCTGGGCGCCAGCGCCCAGCACCCGCTGCAGCAGCCCCTGGTGGTAACGCGCCGGGTCCACGCTGGCGTGGCGCGTGTAGACCACGCCGCCGTGGTAACTGTCGGTGCCGATCTCCGCGCGCTGCTGCGAGCGGGGCACCAGGTACGCGTCGACGCCAGGCCCCGGGGCGCGGTGTTCGACCTTGCGCTCGAGCTGGCGAAACTGCGCCTCGTTGTGGGCGGCATGGAAGCGGCCCACCACGCCGAAGCTGCAGTCGATGCCCTCGCGCTGCACGAACTCCCCCAGATAGGCCAGCGACTGCCGGCCCTCGGCCAGGATGTCCTGGGCCTTCTGCGGCCCATGGCGGCGCGTCAGCGTGTCCAGCGTGGGCTTGACGCTGGTGGAGACCTGGCCGCCGTTGCGCGAGCTGCAACCCCAGCCGGCGTCCTCGGCATCGAAGACAGCCGTGTGGCGCCCGCCGCGCGCGGTCTGCAGCGCGGCCTGCAGGCCGGTGTAGCCCGAGCCGATGACGGCCACCTCCACCTCGCCGGGGGCGGGCAGGCTGGGCAGCGCCGGGCGTGGCGTGGTCTCCCACCAGTAGGGTTGGAGTTTGGCGTCGGCGGTGAAGGGGGCGCCCAGGGCGCCCTCTTGCGCAGGTCGGGGGGGTATGGGCGAGGTCATGGATTCAAGGCTTCACGGGTTCATGGACTCAGTGCGGCGTCCTCAAGCAGAAGATCGGCCGCCTTTTCGGCCACCATGACCACGGGCATGTTGGTGTTGCCCGAGGTGACGGTGGGGAAGACCGAGGCGTCCACGATGCGCAAGCCGGCCAGGCCGTGCACGCGCAGCCGGGCGTCGACGACGCACTGTGCCGGGTCCGGCCCCATGCGGCAGGTGCTGACCGGGTGAAACACCGTGGAGCACCGGGCGCGGATGTCCTCGATCATCTGCTCGCGCGTTTGCACCGAGGGCCCGGGCTGCATTTCCTGCGCCACCAGACCGGCCAGGGCCGGCGTGGCCGCCAGGCGCCGCAGCAAGGCCGCACCGTGCAGCAGGTCTTCAAGGTCGTTCGGGTCCGACAGTGAGTTGGGCACGATGCGCGGTGCCTGCAGGGCGTCGGGAGAGCGCAGTTCCACATGGCCGCGGCTGCCTGGCCGGCAGGGCTGGGCGCTGAGCATGAAGCCGGGAAAGGGGTCCGGGCTCATCAGCGGGCGCTTGCCCGGCGGCGTGCGGGTGTAGGACAGCGGGGAGAAATACAACTGCAGGTCGGGCCGGGCAAGCCCGGGCCGGGAGCGCACGAAGCCGCCGGCCTGGTTGACCGACAGGGCCAGCGGGCCGCGGCGGGTCAGCAGGTACTGCAAACCCACCCGGAGCTTGCCGTACCAGGGGCGCAGCTGTTCGTTGAGGGTGGGCACGCGGGCCCGGTACAGGTGGTCGATGCAGAGATGGTCTTGCAGATGGCGGCCCACTGCCGGGCTGTCGTGCACCACCGCAATACCCAGGGACGAGAGATGCGGCGCCGGCCCCACCCCTGACAGCTGCAGCAACTGGGGCGTGTTGATGGCGCCGGCGCACAGGATGACTTCGCGCGCAGCGCGCGCCTGCCGCAACTCGCCGCCCACCGTGTAGTGGACTTGCGTGGCGCGTCGCCCCTCGAAGCCGATGCGCTGCACCTGCGCCTGCGTCTGCACCTGCAACTGCGCGCGCTGCAGGGCCGGGCGCAGGTAGGCGGTGGCGGTGGAGACGCGCCGTCCCTCGTGCACGCTGATCTGGTAGTGCGCCACACCTTCGCTGTTCACGCCATTGAGGTCGGCGCTGCGGGGCAGGCCGGCTTCCTCGCAGGCTTGCAGGAACGCGTGGCACAGCGGGTGGGTCTGGGCGCTGACGTCAGCCACCCTCATCGGCCCGCCGCTGCCGCGCTCGGCGCTCGGCCCGAAGGGGCTGTCCTCGAGCTTGCGGAAGTAGGGCAGCACGTCGCGCCAGCCCCAGCCGGGGTTGCCCAGTGCCGCCCATTCCTCGAAGTCGGCCGGCTGGCCGCGCAGCGCCACCATGGCGTTGATGGTGCCCGAGCCGCCCAGCAGCTTGCCGCGCGGCCAGTAGCCGCGGCGCCCGCCGAGCGCGGCCTCGGGCTCGGTGCGGTACATCCAGTTGATGGCCGGGTCGTAGAAGCAGCGCCCGTAGCCGATGGGCATGCGCACGAAGAAGCGCTCGTCGCCCGGGCCGGCCTCCAGCAGCAGCACCTTGTGGCGGCCGTTGGCGGTCAGGCGCTCCGCGAGCACGCAGCCTGCGGTGCCGGCGCCCACGATGATGTAGTCGAAGGTGTTCACTGGAGGGGTGTAGGCCGGGCTGCAGGCGGTCACGGAGCCGGGTGTCGCATCACACACGCCACCGGGCCAAGGGCCCGTCGCAGTTGAGATTGACATACACGGCGCAGCGGCGGGCAGGTCCACTTTGGGCAATCTTCAAGGCCACTGGCGTTCAGAGCTGCTCCATCACCTGACCCAGCACCTCCACGCCCTGCTCGATGTCTGGCGGGCGCACGGCGCCGAAGCCCAGCACCAGGCCGCCCGCGGCCGCGCCTGAGGGTGACGACAGCGACGTCAGTGAGAAGCGCGAGATGGGCGACACCGTGATCGCGCGCTGGCGCGCGGCCTCCACCACGGAGAGCTCGGACAGGGGGGCCTGAAAGCGCGCGATGGTGTGCAGACCGCTGTGGCTGGGCACCACTTCGAGAAGACCCGCCAGGCGCCGCCTGGCCGCAGCGCACAGCGCGTCGTGCCGCTCGGCATAGATGCGCCGCATGCGGCGCAGGTGAGAGGAGAAGTGCCCTTCGTCGATGAACTCGGCCACGAGGGCCTGCACGACTGTGGGCACGCCTTGCAGCACCTGGCTCATCATCGCCTTGACCGTGTCCACCAGCGAGGGCGGCACCAGCAGGTAGCCCAGGCGCAGGGAAGGGAACAGCGACTTGCTGAAGGTGCCCACGTAGATGACCCGGCCCGTGGTGTCGATGCTCTTGAGCGTGGGCAGCGGCGCACCGCCGAAGGAGAACTCGCCGTCGTAATCGTCCTCGATGACCCAGGCACCTGCCTGCTCGGCCGCATGCAGCAGGGCAAAGCGGCGCTCCAGGCTCATCACCACCCCCAGCGGCTGCTGGTGCGAAGGGGTGACGAAGGCCAGCGCAAAGCCGGGGCAGCGCGCCAGGCCGTCTTCCACCCGCAGGCCCTGTGCGTCCACCGGCACAGGCAGCAGATCGGCTCCGGCAGCGATGAGGCTGTTGCGCGCCCCGATGGCGCCCGGGTCCTCGAACCAGACCGCATCGCCCGGGTTCAACAGCAGCGAGGCCGTCAGGGAGAAGGCCTGCTGGGCGCCACTGACGATGAAGATCTGCTCGGCGTCGCAGACGATGCCGCGGTTGGCGCGCAGGTGCGAGGCGATGGCCCGGCGCAGGCCCGGGTGGCCGAAAGGCTCGCCGTAACCCATCACCTCGTCACGGCCGCGCCGCCAGTGCTTGGCGGACAGGCGCGCCCACTGCGCCATGGGGAACGCATCAAAGGCCGGCAGCGCCGTGGTGAAGGCGCGGGGGATGGCGGGCAGGCGCTGGCGCTGGCCGAAGAGCTCCAGCGAGCGCTCGGTGGCGCGTGACAGGCGCGGTGCGCACGCCTCAGGCCCGGGGGCGGCGGCGGCGGGCATGGGCCGGGGCGCCTCCAGGGCCCGGGTCACGTAGGTGCCCGCGCCCACCCGCGACTCGATCAGGCCCTCGGCGGTCAGGCGGTCGAAGGCCTCGATCACGGTGGTGCGCGACACGGCCAGATCGCGCGCCAGCGTGCGGCTGGCCGGCAGGCGCTGCCCTGGCGCGATGCTGCCGGACAGGATCAGTTCGCGCAGCCCGACGTGCAACTGGGTGCTGACCGGCCTGGTGGAGCCGTGCTCCAGGCGTATCGACAGCAGCAGCGCCCCGCCCGCGCGCTTGACCATGCCCGAGCCTCCTGTGTGTGGACTGAACCCTGAACCGCCCTCAAACGGTATCACGCAATGTTCAAAATGGACCTTTCTGGCAGTCCATTGCCGTACGCATCATCTGGCCATGCCAAGAGCACGAGGCGCAGACCTTGCGCCCGGAGCCACGTGCACAGGAAGAAGTGGGGGGACGTTTGAAGATCCAGCGCATCGAGACGTTCAGCAACCCGTTTGTCGGTTTCGTGCGGGTCACGGCCGACAACGGGGCGCAGGGGTGGGGGCAGGTCTCGACCTACCACGCCGACATCACCTGCACCATCCTGCACCGCCAGGTGGCCCCCTGGGCCCTGGGGCGTGACGCCCTGGACCTGGAGGACCTGGTGGACTACGTGTTCGAGCGCGAACACAAGTTCCCCGGCTCCACGCTGTACCGCGCCATCTGTGGGGTGGAGACCGCCCTGTGGGACCTGCGCGGCAAGCTCGAGGGCAAGAGCGTGTGCGAACTGCTGGGCGGCACCCCGCGGCGCCTGCGCGCCTACGCCTCCTCGATGAAGCGCGACATCACCCCGCGTGACGAGGCCACGCGCCTGTGCGAACTGCGCGACCGCCTGGGCTTCGATGCCTTCAAGTTCCGCGTGGGGGCCGAGTGCGGGCGCAATGTCGACGAGTGGCCCGGCCGCACCGAGGAGATCGTGCCCACCATGGCGCGCGCCCTCGGCCCGGATGTGGCCCTGATGGTGGACGCCAACAGCTGCTTCACGGTGGAGCGCGCCATCGAGGTGGGCCGCCTGCTGCAGGACCACGGCTACAGCCACTACGAGGAGCCCTGCCCCTACTGGGAACTCGAGCAGACCCAGGCCGTGACCGCGGCGCTGGACATCGACGTCACCGGCGGCGAGCAGGACTGCTGGATGCCCACCTGGCGCCAGATGGTCGCCATGCGCGCGGTCGACATCGTGCAGCCCGACGTCTGCTACATGGGCGGCATCACCCGCACGCTGCGAGTGGCCCGTCTGGCCGCGCAGGCCGGGCTGCCCTGCACACCCCACAGCGCCAACCTGTCCATGGTGACCCTGTTCACCATGCACCTGCTGGGCGCGATCCCCAACGCCGGCAAGTACCTGGAGCTGTCCATCGAAGGGCCGGACTACTACCCCTGGCAGGAAGGGCTGTTCCGCCACTCGCCCTACACGGTGGTGGATGGCCACGTCACCATCCCCAGCGATCCCGGCTGGGGCGTGGAGATCGAGCCCGCCTGGCTGGAGCGTGCCGCCCACCAGCAAAGCGAGCTCGCGTGAGCCTGTCGGCCATCCTGGACGCGGGTCAGGCCGAGGAGCTCGCGGCCGGCGTGCTGGTGGCGGGCGTGCTGCCGGGCTTGCCCGACGGCCACTACATCGACGGCGTCGGGGTGCCCGCGCTGTCCGGCGAGCGCATGGAGTCTTTCGACCCGAGCACCGCCCAAGCCTTTGCCCGCTTTGCGGCAGGGGATGTGCAGGACGTCGACCGCGCCGTGGCCGCGGCGCGCCGTGCCTTGTCGGGGCTCTGGCGCCGCACCACCCCGGCTGAGCGCGGCCGCATCCTGGCGCGCACGGCGGCGCTGATCCGCACGCACGCCGCGCCGCTGGCCGTGGTCGAGTGCGTGGACGCGGGCAAGCGCCTGGCCGAAGCGCGGGGTGACGTCGCGTCAGCGGCCCGCACCTTCGAGTATTACGCCGGGGCCTGCGACAAGCTGCAGGGCCACACCCTCCCGCTGGACACCGACCACCTGGCCTACACGGTGCTGGAGCCCGTGGGCGTGTGCGCCCAGGTGGTGCCGTGGAACTATCCCCTGGCCACGCTGGCCCGCGGGCTGGCCCCGGCCTTGGCGGCCGGCTGCACGGTGGTGGTCAAGCCGGCCGAAACCACGCCCTTCACGGCGCTGCTGCTGGCCGAGCTGCTCACCGAGGCCGGCCTGCCGCCGGGCGTGTGCAATGTGGTCACGGGCACAGGGGCTCAGGCCGGGGCGGCACTCGTGGCGCACCCGGACATCAGCCATGTCACCTTCACCGGTTCGGTGCCCACGGGCATCGACGTCATGCGCGCTGCGGCGTCGAATGTCACCCATGTACTGCTCGAGTTGGGAGGCAAGTCGCCGGTGGTGGTGATGGCCGACGCCGATGTGGAACAGGCCGTGGACGGCGTCTTCGGTGCCATCTTCGAGAACGCAGGCCAGATCTGCTCGGCCGGCTCGCGCCTGGTGGTGGCGCGGCCGTTGCACGAGCAGATGGTGCAGGCGCTGGCGGCGCGGGCGCAGGCTCTGAGCCTGGGCCACGCGCTGACCGACCCGGGGCTGGGCCCGGTGAACTCGGCCGCTCAACAGGCGCGCATTGCCGGCCACGTGGAGCGGGCGCGCGCGCGCGGGGTGCAGGTGCTCACCGGCGGGCGCGTGGCCGCCGACCCCGCCAGCGGCCGCGGCTGGTTCTTCGAGCCCACGCTCCTGGACGGCCTGGCGCCGGACGACCCGGCCGTGCGACAGGAGATCTTCGGGCCCGTGCTGAGCGTGCAGGTCTTCGACGAGGTCGAGGAGGCCATCGCCCTGGCCAACGGCACCGACTTCGCCCTGGTCGCTGGTGTCTACACGCGCGACTTCGCCACGGCCCACCGCCTGGCGCGCGACCTGGACGCCGGGCAGGTCTACATCAACGAGTACTTCGCCGGCGGCATCGAGGTGCCCTTCGGCGGCAACCGCCGCTCGGGCTTCGGCCGGGAGAAGGGCCTGGAGGCCTTGCGCAATTACTGCCGCGTCAAGAGCGTGGCGGCACGGCTGAGCTGAGCGAATGCCAAGCCCACAATTCAAAGCGGTATGCGGCGGCGTTCAAAGTGGCTCTTCCGTGGCGTCCACATTGTTTCGACACTGGTCTGAAGACCGTCTGGGTCCCCACTCGCCGCCGCCGGGCAGCCGCGCGGCTTCTCAACCCCTTGACCTGCAACAGCCCCATCACCCCTGAGGAGCAGACATGAAGATCAGAGTCCTTGCAGCGCCGCTGGCCGGTGCCCTGCTGGCCGCCGTGGTATCCACCGCGAGCGCCCAGACCGTCAACGTGGTGTCCTTTGGCGGCGCCTACCAGGAAGGGCAGAGCAAGGCGCTGTTCCAGCCTGCCGCCAAGGCCATGAAGATCACCGTCAAGGAAGAGACCTACAGCGGCATCGGTGACCTGCGGCTGAAGATGAAGGCCGGCGCCAACACCTGGGACGTGGTGACCAGCGGCTCGGGCAGCGCGGCGCGCGCCGGGGCCGAAGGCCTGCTGGAGAAGCTGGACTACAAGGTCATCGACGTCTCGTCCTTCTTTCCGGGCTTTGCCGGGGAGTACTGCGTGGGCGGCGACGTGTTTTCCACCGTGATGGCGTGGAACACCAAGACCTATGGCGACAAGGGCCCGCAGAGCTGGGCCGACTTCTGGGACGTCAAGAAGTTCCCCGGCAAGCGCTCCTACCGCAAGGGCGTGGCCGGTGCACTGGAGCCGGCGCTGATGGCCGATGGCGTGCCGCCCAACAAGGTGTACGAGGTGCTGTCGGCGCCTGGCGGCATCGAGCGCGCCATCCGCAAGATCAAGGAGCTCAAGCCGCACATCGCGGTGTGGTGGGCCTCCGGCGCGCAGCACGCGCAGCTGATGAAGGACGGCGAGGTCGACATGATCACCGGCTGGAACGGCCGTTTCGACGTCGTGGCCAAGGATGGCGGCAAGGTGGCCTACACCTACAACCAGGGACTGCTGGACTACGACTGCTACGGCATCCCTAAGGACGCGCCCAACAAGGCGCAGGCCATGAAGTTCCTGGCCGAGATCGTCAAGCCCGCCTACCAGGCCGAGTTCACCAAGTACATCACCTACGGGCCGACCAACAAGAAGGCCTACGACCTGGGCACCATCGACGCGGCCTACGCCAAGCGGCTGCCCTCGCACCCGGACAACGTGGCCAAGCAGATCCCGATCAACCTGGAGTGGTACATCAAGAACGAGGCGCGGGCCGCCGAGCTGTACCAGAACATGCAGACCGAGTGAGCGGCCTGCGACCGGCCGCGTGAGAAGTCCTTTCCCGTGAGTCGCGCCAGCGCAGTCCCCATCACCATCCGCCAGGTGGCCAAGGCCTACGGCCGCGTGGCTGCGCTGGATCGCGTGGACCTCGACGTGCGCAGCGGCGAGTTCCTCACCCTGCTCGGGCCCTCGGGCTCGGGCAAGACCACACTGCTCATGGTGCTGGCCGGCTTCATCCGGCCCGACCAGGGCAGCCTGCTGTTTGGTGACCAGGAAGTCATCCGCCTGGCGCCCCACAAGCGCGACATCGGCATGGTGTTCCAGAACTACGCGCTGTTCCCGCACCTCGATGTGGCGGCCAACATCGCCTACCCACTGAAGCTGCGCAAGGTGCCGGCGGCCGAAGCGGCGCAGCGCGTGGAAAAGGCGCTGGAGACCGTGCGGCTGGCCGGTCTGGGCCGGCGGCGCGTGCACGAGCTCTCTGGAGGCCAGCGCCAGCGCGTGGCCCTGGCACGTGCCATCGTCTTCGAGCCGCGCATCCTGCTGATGGACGAGCCGCTGTCGGCCTTGGACAAGCAGTTGCGTGAATCAATGCAGATCGAGTTGCGTCACCTGCATGACGCGCTGGGCATGACCACGGTGTACGTCACGCATGACCAGCGCGAAGCCTTGACCATGTCCGACCGCGTGGCCGTCATCGCCAGCGGCCGGCTGATGCAGGTGGACACGCCGCGCGCCCTGTACGACCGGCCCGCCAACCGTTTTGTGGCCGAGTTCATCGGCGAGTCTTCGCTGCTGCCGGTGCAGGCTGCGGCCGGCGCGTGGGCCTGGCAGGGCCACGGCATCGAAATCACGCCCGGGCCCGGCGAGGCCGCCAGCGCCCTCTCGGGCAAGGCCTGGCTCATGTTGCGCCCAGAGCGGGTGCGGGTGGGCCGCCCTGGCGAGGTGGTGGCGCCAGGCAGCGGGCCTGCACGGACCAACACCCTGCACGCCCGCGTGGGTGACGTGATCTACCAGGGCGACACTTTCCTGGTGCAGGCGGTGCTGGAGGACGGCAGCCGCATCAGCGCCCGAGGCATTGCCAGCGCCGGCGCGCTGGACCGCATACCGCAGCGCGGCGAGCCGGTGAGCCTGCACTTCGACGCCGGCGACGCCGTGCTGGTGCCCGACTGACCATGGCCGGCCTCAACGCCGCCGCCCTGCGGGCCGACGAGCGGCGCGAGCACTGGCAGCTGCTGGGCCTGAGTGGGCCTGCGTTGGCCCTCGTGATGTTGACGATGGTGCTGCCCATCGGCTGGCTGTTCGGCCTGAGCTTCCTGGCCGACGACGGCAGCCTGTCGCTCATGCACTACCGCCGCATGGTCGAGCAGCCGTCCTACGCGCGCATCTTCGGCGCCACCTTCCAGGTCAGCCTGCTGACCACGGGCCTGTGCATCCTGCTGGGCTACCCCCTGGCCTACGTGCTGTCGCAGTTGCCGCGGCGGGCGGCCAATCTCTGCCTCATCGCGGTGATGCTGCCCTTCTGGACCTCGCTGCTGGTGCGCACCTATGCCTGGCTGGTGCTGCTGCAGCGGCGTGGGCTGATCAACACCTGGGGCATCGAGCTGGGCTGGTGGGACCAGCCGCTGCCCCTGGTGCACAACCTTGCGGGCACGCTGATCGGCATGGTGCACATCATGCTGCCCTTCCTGGTGCTGCCGGTGCTGAACTCCATGCGCTCGATCGACCAGGAGTGCATGAAGGCGGCGGCCAATCTGGGTGCCAGCCCCACGCGGGCCTTCTGGACCGTGTTCCTGCCGCTGTCGCTGCCGGGGCTGTTTGCTGGTGCGCTGCTGGTGTTCGTCATCTGCCTGGGCTTCTATGTCACGCCTGCGGTGCTGGGGGGCGGCAAGATCATCATGGTGTCCAACCAGATCGCCAACGACATCGAGCTCTTCTTCAACTGGGGAGCGGCCAGCTCGCTGGGCGTGGTGCTGCTGGTGTCCACCATGCTCTTGCTGTGGCTGGCGTCGCGATTGACTCGGCTGGAGCAGCTGCTGGGAGCCAGCCGATGAGCGCTCGAGGCCAGGACGCACCCTCGCGCTGGCTGGACCGCCCGGCCAGCGCCACGCAGATCACCCACCGCGCCCGGCTGTGGCTGTACGTGCTGGCGGGCGCCGTGCTCGCCTTCTTGCTGATCCCCACGCTCATCGTGATCCCGATGTCGTTCTCGGCCTCGCAGTACCTGGAGTTCCCGCCCAGGAAGTGGTCGCTGCGCTGGTATGAGCACTACTTCGCCTCAGCCACCTGGATGAGCGCGACGGCCACCTCGCTGAAGGCCGCCGCGCTGACCTCGCTGCTGGCCACGCCCACCGGCACCCTGGCTGCCTATGGCTTGAGCGCCTCACGCCTGCGCGCGGCGCGTGCCCTGCAGGTGCTGCTCATCACGCCCATGATCGTGCCGGTGATCCTGATCGCGGTGGGCGTGTTCTACGTCTACGTCAAGGTCAAGCTGAACAACTCGCTGATGGGCCTGGTGCTGGCGCACACCATGCTGGCGGTGCCCATCGTGATGATCGTCGTGGCCTCGGCGCTCAAGAGCTTCGACATGAACCAGGAGATGGTGGCGCGCAGCCTGGGCGCCTCACGTCCGCGCGCTTTCCTCACCGTCACGCTGCCGCAGATCCGCTTTGCCGTGGTCTCGTCCGCAGTACTGTCGTTCCTCACGTCATTTGACGAAGTGATCCTGGCGCTTTTCGTCTCGGGCGGGGCCAACTCCACTCTGACGCGTCAGATGTTCCTGGCCCTGCGCGACCAGATCGACCCGACCATCGCGGCGATTTCCACCCTCATGATCGGGGTGACCACGCTGATGTTCGTGCTGGCGCAGGTCTTTGGCCGGGGCGATGGCGAGGCGCAGCGCGAGGCGCGATAGCGCAGCGCGTCAGCCGCTGTGCGCCGACGGGTTCGTCACCCGCATGCCCAGCGCGCCGCGGAGCTGCAGGCGGTGCGCCACCTGATGACGCACACCGAGGACCTGGGCGAACGCGGGCGGGCCCCTCGGCTGAGGGCCGCTCGGGTCCTGGGGTAGATGCTCTGGTTTCCTCGGCCTATCTGGGGTAGCCTGCTCTTGCATTCGCACCGCTGATTGGTGCCTGGAGGGGCGATGAACAAGGGCAAGTTGTGGATGGGCGCCGTCGTGGTGGCGGTGGTGGCTGTCATCGGCGTGCAGTACGGCGGCTCGACCGGCACGGGTGAAGGCACATCCGGCACCATTGCACCGGCCCAACGGCACCGGGCGGCGCAGCCAAGCGCCGCCGATGTGAAGGTGCAGTCCGGCGGCATTGGCGCGCCGACGACCAGCACGGTGCAGGTCAGCTCGGCTCAGGACGGTGCCAAGGACAGCGCCAAGGACGGCGCGAAGGATGCAGCCAAGGATGCAGCCAAGGATGCAGCCAAGGAAGCGGCGAAGGATGCCGCGAAGGACGCGGCAAAGGACGCGGCAAAGGATGCGGCAAAGGACGCGGCAAAGGACGCGGCAAAGGATGCGGCAAAGGACGCGGCAAAGGACGCGGCAAAGGACGCGGCAAAGGACGCGGCAAAGGACGCCGCGAAAGACGCCGCGAAGGACGCCGCCAAATCTAATTTGAAGTGACCGGGGCTGGCCTGTCCCAGGCCGACGCCACGGCGCGAAGCGGCAGGGCTCGGCGGGCTTCTTCGGGCCTGTGGATCTCGACGCTGATGGTGGCGTTGACACTGGCCACGCCTGCAAGCGCCAAGGAGGACAACCCGCTAGGCTTGTCTTTCGTCGAGACCCCCCGCCTGACACTGGTCTACTTCGACTCGCTGGCACCGCTGGTGCCGCACGCGACGCGGACCTTCACGCGTTCCTTCGACTGGCAGCGCCGGATCTTCGGCTGGCAAGCTGCCGAGCCCGTCGGGGTTCTGCTCAAGGACTTCGGCGACTACGGCGGTGGCGCCGCGTGGACGGCACCGCGCAACAGCTTGCAAGTCGACGTCTCGCCCTCGCCCTCGGCCTTCGAGACCAAGCCGGCAGCCGAGCACATGTACTCGCTGATGAATCACGAGTTGGTCCATCTGGCCACCGGCGACTCGACGTCCAGCGAGGACCGCTTCTGGCGCGGCCTGTTCCGCGGCAAGGTCCCGGCGAACTCCCAGCACCCGGAGACGCTGCTCTACAACTTCCTCACCGTGCCGCGTTTCGCCGTGCCTCGCTGGTACCTGGAAGGCAGCGCCACCTTCATGGAGACCTGGATGGGCGGCGGCATCGGCCGGGCCCAGGGGGGCTACGACGAGATGGTGTTTCGCGCCATGGTGCGCGACAAGAGTCCCTTGTACGACCCGCTGGGGCTGGCCTCACGCGGGGTGATGGTGGACTTTCAGGTGGGTGCCAACGCCTACCTCTACGGCACGCGCTTCTTCACCTGGCTGGCCCTCGAGCACACTCCCGAGAAGGTGGTCCAGTGGCTGCGGCGTGACGAGGGTTCGCGCCGCCACTATGCCGACCAGTTCGAGAAAGTCTTCGGCAAGCCGCTCGAGCGGGCCTGGGCCGACTGGATCGCCTTCGAGCAGACCTTCCAGGGCCGCAACCTGGAGCGGGTCCGCGCACAGCCCATCACCCCTTACGAGCCGCTCAAGGGCCTGTCGGCGGGGTCGGTCTCGCGCACCTACTACGACGAGTCCACCGGCATGCTGTACGGTGGCTTCAAGACCCCCGGACTGGTCGAGCACATCGGCGCACTCGACACGCGCAGCGGCCGCTACCGCGTGCTCGCCGAGATCAAGGGCGGCATGCTCTACCGGGTGACCTCGTTCGCCTTCGACCCGGGCAGCAAGACCGCCTTCTACACCAGCGACAACTACGAAGAACGCGATCTGATGGCGCTGGACGTCGAGACCGGGCGCCAGCGCATGCTGATCAAGGACGCACGCATCGGCGAGATGGCGGTGGACCCCCGGGACCGATCGCTCATCGGCGTGAGGCACCACGAAGGTATCGCCTCGTTCGTGCGCCTCGCGCCGCCCTACGACCAATGGAAGACCCTCCGCGATCTGCCCTACGGCATGGTGCCCAGCGACCTCGACATCTCGCGCGACGGCAAGCTGATCTCGGCAACGGTGTCCGAGGTCAATGCCGACCAGTTCCTGCGGGTCTGGGAGCTCGACAGCCTGCTGGCCGGAAAGCTCGAGCCGCTGCGCGAGTTCGCCTTCGGCGCGGCCATTCCCGAAGGCTTCAACTTCTCGCGCGACGGGCGCTACCTCCTGGGCACCAGCTACTACACGGGCGTGTCCAACGTCTTTCGTTTCGAGTGGGCCACCGGCAAGCTCGAGGCGATGACCAACGCCGAGACCGGCTTCTTCAGGCCGGTGGAGCGCGCTGATGGCCGCACGCTCGTCCTGGCCTACACCGGCGCGGGTTTCGTCCCGTCGCTGGTGGACGCCCGGCCGCTGAGCACGCTCGGCGCCATCACCTTCCTGGGTGCCGAGGTCGCCAAGCGCCATCCCGTGGTGACCACCTGGCAGGTCGAGCCGCCTGGCGGCGTCGATGACCGGGCCCTCATCACGCGCCGCGGCATCTACCGGCCCCTGGAGCAGCTGAAGCTGCAGAACGCCTACCCGGTGCTGCAGGGCTACAAGGACTTCGCGGGCCTGGGGTGGCGAGTCAATTTCGGCGATCCGGTGCAACTCGCCAGCCTCAGCGTGACCGGTGCCGTCACCCCCGCGGCCAGCGGGGGCGAGCAGGCGCACCTCGAGGTGGCCGGCAAGTACCTGGGCTGGCGCGCCTCGGCCTCCTGGAACCGGTCGGACTTCTACGACCTCTTCGGCCCGACCAAGACCAGCCGCAAGGGTCTGGCGCTCAAGCTGAGCCATGAGCGGTTCCTGCTCTATGAAGACCCCAGGAAGTTCCAGTGGATCAACGAGGCCGCGTGGTTCGACCGCATCGACACGCTGCCCGGCGCGCAGAACGTGGGCTCGGGCTTCACGCGGCTGGCCCGCCTGGAGTCGCGCCTGGAGTACTCGGACCAGCAGCGCTCTTTGGGCGCCGTCGAGGACGAGCAGGGCTTGCGCTGGAACGGCAGCCTGACCGTGCACAGCGCCGGCGGCGGCGCGCGTCCGCTGCACAGCGCGCTGCTGCGCGGCGGGCTCGATCTGGGCATCTCGCTGCCCTGGGCGCACTCGTCGCTGTGGTCGCGCACGGCAGTGGGCGTGTCGCAAGGGCGTGATGAGGACCGCATCGCCGGTTTCTACTTCGGCGCCTTCGGCAACAACTGGGTCGACAACCGCGCAGCGGCGCGCTACCGCGACTACGGCGCCATGCCTGGCTTCGAGATCGACGAGATCTCGGCCCGCCGCTTCGTGCGGCAGATGGTCGAGTGGACGCTGCCGCCGGTGGTCTTTGAATCGCTGGGCATGCCGGCCTTCCACCTGAGCTGGATGCGCCCGGCCCTGTTTGCCGCTGCGCTGCGCACCCAGGACGACCAGGCCCCCCGGCGCGGCACCTACAGCAGCCTGGGGGCGCAGATCGACTGGCGCTTCTCGGTCCAGCACTGGTACGAGTTCATGCTCTCCACCGGTGTGGCGCGAGGGTTCGAGGGTTCGCGCCGCAGGGGTACGGAGTGGATGCTGTCGCTGAAGATCCTGTGACGCCGCCCGCCGGCCTGTGGCCGTTGCGGCCGTTGCGGCCCGTGAGGCCCGTGAGGCCCGCTCCATGGGCGAACTGAACTCGTTGCTCCTGCCCGGCGCGGTCGCGCTGCTGCCGGTGCTGGCCTTCCTCGGGCTGCTGCTGTGGCTGGACAGCTACAAGCTGGTGAAGATGCACACGGTCGCGCTGCTGCTGGTCGCCGGTGCGGCCGCCTCGGGTGCGGCCTATGGCCTCAACGGCTGGCTGCTGGGGGTGCTGGACATGCAGCTCGGGCTCTACTCGCGCACGGTGGCCCCCTTCGCCGAAGAGGCGCTCAAGGCTGCCATCGTCGTCGCCTTGGTGGCCACCCACCGTGTTGCCTTCACGCTCGACGGGGCGGTGTGCGGTTTTGCCGTGGGCGCAGGCTTCGCGTTGGTGGAGAACGTGCACTACCTTCAGCTGCTGGACGATGCGCCCATGGGGGTGTGGATCATCCGCGGCTTCGGTACTGCGGTGATGCACGGTGGCGCCACCGCGCTGTTTGCCGTGGCCGCGGTGGCGCAGCTCGAGCGCAACACCGACGCGGTCAAGCGTTCGCTGCTGGCCGGTGCGGTGGCGGCAGTGGGCCTGCATGCCTTCTTCAACCTCGGCCTGCCCAGCCCCATGCTGGCCGCGCTGGCGGTGATGGCGGCGGTGCCGCTGCTGCTGCTGCTGGCCTTCGACCGCAGCGACAAGGCCGTGACGAGCTGGGTGAACGACGGCTTCGATGCTGACGCGCAGCGCCTGGAGATCATCCTGCAGGGCAAGCTCTCGGAGTCGCCCTACGGGCGCTACCTGCAGTCGCTGCGCGAGCACTTCGAGCCCGAGGTCGTCGTCGACCTGTTGTGCTATCTGCGCCTGAGCACGGAGCTGTCGATGCAGGCGAAGTCGGCGCTGATGATGCGTGAGCAGGGCTTTGCGCCCGGCGCGCCGGACGAACAGACGCGCTGGCGCTTTGCCGAGCTGCGCCGCCTGGAGAACAGCATCGGCAAGACCGGGCTGCGTGCGCTGGCGCCCCTGCTGCCGCTCGACCGCAAGTCCCTGTGGCAGCTGTCCATGCTGGAGGCCAGCCGCTGAGCCCGCCGGCTAGCGCACCACGCGCACCACGCGCCCCGAGCGCACTTGCGAAATTTGCGTGGGCAGTGTTTGATGCGGTCATCAAGACCAAGACTTGAGGAAACCCATGGAAATCCGCAAATTCACGGCGCGCAACGGCACGGTCCTGCCCTTCACTGTCTTGGGCTTCGGCACCGCGCCTCTCGGCGATCTCTTCGAGAAGCTCGACGAGAAGCAGACAGTCGCAACCGTTGAGGCCGCCTATCAGGCCGGCATCCGGATCTTCGATACATCACCGCATTACGGCAACGGCCTGGCTGAATCGCGCCTTGGCACGGGTCTTCGCCAAGCGACGCGTTCGGACTATCTGATGTCGACGAAAGTCGGCCGCGTCATGAATCCGTTTGCAAGGCCTGCAGCCGACCGCTCGGATGTGATCTCGCCCGGATTCGCCGGCGGCTTTCCACATGCCGCACGCTTCGATTATTCCTATGACGGCACGATGCGCTCGATCGAACATTCGCTGTTGCGCATGGGTCTTGATCGTCTTGATATCGTGCTGATTCACGATTGCGATCGCTGGACACATGGTCCTGATGCGGAGCTCAGATTCAAAGAAGCGATGGACGGCGCGTATCAAGCGCTCGACAAGCTGCGCAGCGAGAAGGTGGTTGGCGCCATCGGCGTCGGCATCAACGAAGCCGACACCTGCGTGAAGTTCGGCAAGGCCGGTGATTTCGATGTCACGATGATGGCAGGCCGCTATTCGCTGCTCGATCAATCGGGGCTCGAAGAATTCCTGCCGCTCGCCGAACAGAAGAAAATGGGCATCCTGCTCGCAGGCGTCTTCAATTCCGGCATCCTCGCAACGGGCGCGATCCCGAATGCGAAATATGACTACAGCAATGCCTCACCGGAATTGCTCGAGAAAGTTCGCAAGATGGAAGCGGTGTGCAAAGCGCATGGCACAACCATCCGTCGCGCAGCGTTGCAATTCGCGCTCGGGCACCCGGCTGTCGTCGCGGCCGTGCTTGGCGGCGTGAAGCCGGAAGAAGTCATCTCGAATGCCAAGGACTTGAACGAGAAGGTTCCGGCAGATCTCTGGAGCGAGCTGAAGGCGCAGAAGCTTCTCCCCGCTCACGTTCCGGTTCCGAATTAACGATCAGGGGCGGCGCCCGCCACCGGCAGATCCACCATCACCGCCTGCCCGGGGGTGACGCAGCCGCGGTCGCAGCAGCGGCCGGGCTGGCGGTTGGCCGTGATGGGGCGGTCGCGGTCGGCGAGCACACCGCGCTCAAGCAGGCGTTCCACCAGGTCGACCTTGGAGCCCACCGGGTAGTGGCGCCAGATCTCCTGGCGCATCGCTGCCGGGGAGCCGCCGCCGTGCAGGCTGATGACGCTGGTCCAGCCGCCCTGGTAGCCCACGGTCAGGTCCTCGATCAGGCGCGCGACCTCGATGCGCTGGGCGTAGGGCACCTCGGGGTTGGCCTGCAGCAGGTCCGACAGGCGGCCGGCGGTGTGGGGGTTGTGGTCCTCGTCAGGGCCGGGCAAAGTGGCGATGAGCCCGCCGCTGACCTCGTGGGCGAGGCGGTGCATGTCGTAGATCTTGGTGGCCAGCAGCAGCTTGCCGACGTTGGCGAACACCGGGTCGGGCATCATCACGTCGCACAGCGCATCGCGCCGCGCGTAGACGCTGGCGGCCACCCCGCAGGCGTAAAAGCCCTCGACGATGGTGATCAGCTCAACCATGGCGTCGCGCAGATGGGCATGTCGGCCCGGCTCCAGGCCGTTGGCCTCGGCCATCAGCGCCCCGGCGCCGATCAGCAGGTCGCCGAAGCCGGCGCGCGCGGCGATGCAGCTTTGGCGGTGGTGGGCGGCATAGCTGTAGGTGAGGTGGCCGGAATGCTCCCACTCGCCGGCCACGAAGACGCGCTCCCAGGGTACGAAGACACGGTCGAACAGGCACACGCCGGTGCTCTGGCCGTAGCGGCGCGAGAACGGCGCATCGCCGTGCTCCAGCTTCTCGCCCGGTCGGCCTGCCGGGCGCGCGGCGATGGTCAGCCCCGGGGCGTCGATGGGCACCGCGCAGCACAGCGCGAAGTCGGCATCGTCAGGGCCCATGTTGCGGCAGGGCATGACCAGCAGCTCATGGACGTACGGCGCGGCGGTGACGATGGCCTTGGCGCCGGAGATGACGATGCCGCTGCGACCATCGCGCACGGCATCACGCTCGACGATGTGCACATAGGCATCGGTGTGCGCCTGCTGGTGGGGCCGGCGGCTTCGGTCGCCCTTGGCGTCGGTCATCGCCACGCCCAGCGCCAGGTCCTCGTCCTGCACGCGGTGCAGGTAGTCCAGGAAGCGCCCGGTGCGCTCACCCTGCCCGCGCGGCGCCCCGGCCGCGTCGTCGATGCGCGCGCACACCTGCTGCAGCGCGTTGAGTGCATCGTGCGTGAGGTAGCGCTGGGCGCAGCCAGTCTCCTGACACAGCACCCGCACGGCTTCCAGCTTGTTGAGCAGGTCGTCGCTGCCGGTGTCGATGTGCGTCATGCGGTTGACGAGCCGGCCGCTGGTGGTCTGCACCGCCGTCATCAGCGGCCCATGCCTGGGGTCGTGTGCCACGTCATAGGTGTAGGCCAGCGCGTTGACACCCGGACGCAGCACCGGGTCATCGGCCACGCTGTCGATGCGACGGCCATCGACAAAGACCACGGGCTTCAGGCGCCTCAGGGATTCGCGGAAAGCCTCACCCGTCATCAGGTGGGAGGCGTCGATGCGAGCGTTCATGAGGGGCTCCAAGTTCCTGATTGAGGGCACGCCGGAAACGATGCCAGCGCAAAATGCCATCATGCCCGACACCGCCTCAGCCGTCGCGCCCGCCGCAGCCGGGTCACCCACGGCCGCGCTCGACGCTGCGCAGTCCCAGCTGCTGCTGATCGATCACCAGCAGCGGCTGATGCCGGCCATCCACGAAGGCCCCTCGGTGCTCGCGAACGCGTTGCGTCTGGCGAAGCTGGCCCAGGCGCTGGAGCTGCCTTGCATCGGCACCGAACAGAGCCCTGACAAGTTGGGGCCGATCGACCCGGACCTGCGGCCACTGTGCAGCCGGGTGCTGGCCAAGACCCACTTCGATGCCTGCGCGCAGGGCTTGCTGGAGGCGGTCGCCCGGAACATTGCAGATGGCCGCACCCAGCTGGTCGTGGCGGGCTGCGAGGCCCATGTGTGCCTGCTGCAGACGGTGTTCGGTCTGCGCCGCGCCGGCCACAGCGTGTGGGTGGTGGCTGATGCCTGCGGCGCGCGCCACGCCGCCAACCGTGACGCCGCCCTGGCGCGGATGGCCGCTGCCGGCGTGCAGCTCGTGACCACCGAGATGGTCGGCTTCGAGTGGGTCCGCCACGCCGGTCACCCGGCTTTCAGGCTGCTGCAGTCGCTGGTGCGCTGAACGCGGTTTGGCTGCAGCCCGGCACATGAAGGCCCACGGCACACCGAAAGGCGGATGAGGCCGGGCGCGACATCGGCTACTGCCACATCGACAAGCTGCACAAGCTCGAGAGCCTGCCGCCCACGGGCGCACGACCGCCCGCTGAAGCTGTCGGCCTGGCCGGTGCAGCCGCGCCGTGCGCCTTGGGCCTACAGTGCGTGGCGCCGGCGGCCCGGCCCATGGCGCCTGCTCCCGTCACCACCATTCGAAACCGGAGAACCCGATGTCCATCTCGATGTCTGCCATCGCTCTCGGCAGCTGCCGCCGCATGCTGTCCAACCTGAGCCACATCCTCGATCTGGGCGAGGCGCACGCTGCCGCGCGCAAGATCGACCCGCTGGTGCTGACGGGCGACCGGCTCGCGCCCGACATGTTCCCGCTGCGCCGCCAGGTGCAGATTGCCTGCGACGCGGCCAAGAACGGGATGGCGCGCCTGAGCGGTGTGGAGGCGCCCAAGTTCGAGGACACGGAAACGGGCTTCGCCGAGCTGAAGCAGCGCATCGCCAGCACCCTGGCCTACATCGACAGCGTGCCCGCCGACAAGCTCGACGGCACCGAGGGCAAGTCCATCACCTTCCCCGTGGGCAAGGACGCCACCCGCACCCTGGCTGGCTTCGACTACCTGACCGGCTGGATGCTCCCCAATGTCTACTTCCACACCGTGACCACCTACAACATCCTGCGCCACAACGGCGTGGAGGTGGGCAAGGGCGACTACCTGCTGGGTGCAGCCGCGCGGGCCTGAGGCGTCGGCGCCACCGCATCCGGCTGAGCCCCGGGCTCGGCGGGCTTTGCCTCTTGCGACAGGCCGGTTACGCTCGATGGCATCGCTCCTGCCGCCATAGCGCAGGATGGAGAGGGACCCACGACATGGTGCGCATCGAGAAGAACGGTCCGGTCTGGACCGTGATCCACAGCCGCTACGAGGAGGCGCGCAATGCCATGGACCCGGAGAGCGCCGACGCGCTGACCGAGGCCTTCACCGCCTTCGACCGGGACGACAGCGCCAGCGTGGCCGTGTTCTGGGGCGAAGGCGGCGCCTTCTGCGCGGGCTGGGACCTCAAATACGCCAGCAGCCTGGCCAGCGGCCCGCGCCCCCTGGCCGACCTCGACTACCCTGTCGATCCGCTCAAGCCGGTACCGCGCGGGCCCATGGGCCCGAGCCGACTTCAGCTGTCCAAGCCCGTGATCGCCGCCGTCGAAGGGCCGGCGGTGGCCGGTGGCTTCGAGCTGGCCCTGTGGTGCGATCTGCGGGTCATGGCCGAGACCGCCTACTTCGGCGTGTATTGCCGCCGCTGGGGCATCCCATTGATCGACGGTGGCACGGTCAGGCTGCCGCGTCTGGTCGGGCAGGGGCGCGCCCTGGACATCATCCTGACCGGCCGCAAGGTCAGTGCCCAGGAAGCCCTGAGCATCGGCGCCTGCGAACGGGTGGTCCCCCATGGGCAGGCCCGCGCGGCCGCCGAGGACCTGGCTGCGCAGATCGCCCGGTTCCCGCAGGACTGCGTGCGGGCCGACCGCCGCTCGGTCTACCTGCAGCAGGGCCTGCAGATGGACGCGGCCTTGCAGACCGAGTGGCACAACGGCCAGGACTGCCTGTCGGCCGAAGGCCTGGCCGGTGCCGCGCGCTTTGCCGGCGGCAAAGGCCGCCACGGCGACTTCTCCTCCCTTTGAGCTCTTGCCTCCACTCATCCTTGCGCACTGAAAACCCATGACCAAGCGAACAGCCCCGCAAGCCGCCAACAAGACCACGGCTGCCGCAAAAAGCCGATCGGGCGCCAAAGCCGGCGCTGCCCGCGCGGCCCGCAGCCTGCCCAGGCACTGTGATGGCAGCTGGTCCACCCTTGATCTCAAGGTGCAGGGCCGCATCGCCACCCTCACGCTCAACCGGCCCGAGCGGCTCAATGCGATCAATGACGAGATGCCGGGCGAAATCCGGGCAGCCGTCGAGGCGGCCAATGCCGACGACCGGGTGCACGTGATCGTGGTGCGCGGCGCCGGCAAGGCCTTTTGCGCCGGCTACGACCTCAAGCACTACGCAGAGGGCGATCCCACCAACGAGATCACCCAGCCCATGCCCTGGGATCCGATGCGCGACTACCGCTTCATGAAGCGCAACACCGAGGACTTCATGAGTCTGTGGCGCTCGCACAAGCCCACCATCGCACGGGTTCATGGTTATGCCGCTGCCGGCGGCAGCGACATCGCCACCTGCTGCGACTTCATCATCATGGAAGACCAGGCCCGCATCGGTTACATGCCGGTGCGCGTCTGGGGCTGCCCCAGCCCGGCCATGTGGGTCTACCGTCTGGGCCCGATGCGCGCCAAGCGCCTGATGCTCACCGGCGACCTGATCGATGGCCGCACCGCCCATGAGTGGGGTCTGGCCACGGAGGTGGCGCCCTTGCAGGAGCTCGATGCGCGGGTGCAGGCGTTGGCCGAGCGGATGGCGGGCGTGCCCAAGAACCAGCTCATGATGCTCAAGATGGTGATCAACCAGGCGGTTGACATGATGGGGCTGGAGCAGTCCCAGTCGCTGGCGACGCTGCTCGACGGGATCACCCGGCATACCCCCGAAGGCCTGTGGTTCAAGCGTTATGCCGAAACCTACGGATTCCCTGCCGCGGTGGAATGGCGCGACAGTGGCCGGCCGCTGCCCGAACCCGGCCCGGGCGATCTCGGCGACGCCTACATGACGCCGCCGCCCACTGGGGCGCGCTCGGCCTGGTCACGCGATGTGACAGGCAAACGCGCTGCCAGGCGGCCCGCTGCGGCTGCAGGGCCCAAGCCGGCGGGCAAGACTGGCGCCAAGTCGGCCGCCGCCCGCAAGCGCTGAGCGCGGCAGGAGTCGGGCACCGGCGAGCCCTGTGTTCCCGCGACCCGCGTCGCGACGCTGTTACCGACATAGACCGTTTACAGCGACACCTCGGTTGCGAGCGGCACCCGCTGGCTATGCCGTCGAGGCGTTCAACGCGGGGAGCGTCAAGGGCTCCGGTGTCGCTTACGTCACGATTCCGCCGCAGGGCGCTTGCGCATCATCCCCCAGCCCTCCATCGACATCACCGGCTCGCGGTGCTGGTTCAGCACCGTCCAGCGGGACTTCACCAGGCCCACGCCGGGGCGGCTGTTCATGGAGCGGGCTTCCAGCACCTCGAGCTTCACGCTGAGCGTGTCGCCGGGGTAGACCGGCTTGAGCCAGCGCAACTGGTCGATCCCCGGCGAGCCCAGGCTGGCGGTGTCCAGCAGGTGGTCGTCGCAGATCATGCGCATGGCCATGGCGGCGGTGTGCCAGCCGCTGGCCGACAGCCGTCCGAAGAGCGAGGCCTCGGCCGCCGCGTCATCGAGGTGGAAGGGCTGCGGGTCGAACTGCGAGGCAAACGCCACCGTGGCCTCGCGCGTCACCGGCGTGGCGCCGAACTCGCGCACCGAGCCCGGCGGGAAGTCTTCCCAGAACCAGCGCCAGACCCTGCCCGCGGCAGTGCTCGATGCACAGGCTTCGCTCATGGGCGCAGCATAGCGGGACAATCCGCCGACCTCTGATCCGACATCGGGAGCGCGACCATGACTCTGCTCGTCCTCGGCCTCATCCTCTTCCTGGGTGCGCACTCCGCGCGCATCTTTGCCGAAGGCTCGCGCACGGCGCTGATCGGGCGGCTCGGTCCCAACGGGTGGAAGGGCGCCTACTCGCTGGTGTCGGCGGCCGGCCTGGTGCTGCTGGTGTGGGGCTACGCGCAGGCGCGCCAGGCACCGGTGGCGCTGTGGACGCCCTCGGTGGGCCTGCGGCACCTGGCCTCGCTGCTCACCCTGGTCTCGTTCGTGTTGCTGGCTGCGGCCTATGTGCCGCGCAACGCGATCAAGGCGCGGCTGCACCACCCCATGGTGCTGGGCGTGAAGGTCTGGGCGCTGGCACACCTGCTGGCCAACCACACCCTGGCCGACGTGGTGCTGTTCGGCAGTTTCCTGGTCTGGGCGGTGCTGTGCTTTCGCGCCGCGCGCGCGCGCGATCGCTCCGCCGGCACGACCTACCCAGCAGGCACGGCGGCGGGCACGGTGGCCACCGTCGTCGTGGGCCTGGGGGCGTGGGCGGCCTTCGCCTTCTGGGCGCATCAGGCGCTGGTGGGCGTGCGGCCCTTCGGCTGACCGCGCTTGCCACCCCACCCCCTCTTGAGGGGGCGAGGCGTTCCACCCTCCGGGCGATGGTCGCGCGGGCACCCTTGCGTGACGATCCCTTCTGCGCTGCCCCACACCGCGGCGCCGAAGGAGCACCCCGATGAGACCCAGGACCCAAAGTCCCCGACCCCCCTCGCCCAGACGCAGCGCCGCACGCGAACTGCGTGAACTGCTGGCCGGCGCACCGCTTCGTCCGCCGCCCGCCGATGAGGGAACTCAAGCGCCAGACGGCGAGCCGCAAGACCCGTGGGAAAGCTGCGGCTGGTACGACTCCTCGTGGTGCCTGAGCAGCGGCTTGCAGGTCAGGGAGTGCGCGGCCGACGAGTGGACGGCGGCCGGCGTGGCGGCCTGAGCTGGGCCTCGGTCGCACGATGGCGCAGGCTGTCGGCGCCAGCCGGCGGCCCGTCGCATTGCGCTGGTGCCTGCAGGGGGTGATGCCTAGAGTGCCAGGCATCGACAACGCCAACCCCAAGGGAGCTCCACATGAACCGCCAACCGATTTCCGCCCGCCTGCTCAGTCTGGGCCTGTCGGTCGTCATCACCTCCGCCATCCTCTTCGGCCTGGACGGCCTGGCCACCTCCGCGCCTTCAGACCAATTGCTGGCCCGCACGGCGGTGTCCGTCAAGGTCTGATGGCGAGTTTGCTGCTGCGCTCGGCGCCAACTGCCCCTGCTGCCCCTGCTGCCCTGGCGGGACGGGCCAGACGAACGGGACGGACCCAGCCCGTTTTGCCGGGCGCCCTCGCCAGGGTGCACACTTGCGCCCTCGAGAGCACGCAGGAGGGGCGGGCATGGTGCGACGAGGGTTCTTCGGGCTGTACGCGGCGGCGCTCGCCGCGCTTGTCTCTGCGGCACTCATGGCGGCCTGCGGTGGCGCTGGCTTCAACGGCCCCCCCGCCACGCTGAGGTTCGTCAACGCCACCAGCGCCTACGCCTCGCTGGACTTCCTGGTGGCCGGGCAGACGCTGGCCGCCGCCACCGCCTTTGGCCAGGGCAGCGCCTACACCGGGGTCGACCCCGACCGCGCAGCCACCACGGTGCGCGCCGCCGGGTCGTCCACCGCCCTGGCCACCCTGACCCCCACCCTGACGCGCAGCCGCGCGCACACCCTGATCGCCTATGGCGGCGAGTCCGCGGTCAAGACGCTGCTGGTCGAGGACGAGGAGGCGGCCGACGCCACCCAGGCCAAGCTGCGCGTCATCCATGCCGCGCCGGACGCCGGTGCGCTGGATGTCTACGTCACCGCGGCGGGCGACGCGCTCGCCACGGCGACGGCCTTGCACTCTTCCGTGGCGGCCGGCAAGGCCTCCTCCTACGCCACCCGCGGGGCAGGCACCTGGCAGGTGAGCGTCACCGGCGCCGGCGACCGCGACGACCCGCGCCTTCGGCTGACCGATGTGGTGCTGTCGGCTGGCCAGGTGGCCACGCTGCTGCTCACGCCCACCACGGGCGGCGCCATGGTCGGCGCGGTGTGGATGGTCGACAAGGGCGCCGTGAGCCTGCTGCCCGTCAACCAGGCCCGCGTCCGGCTGGCGGCGGCGCAGGCCGGGCAAGTGTCCTTGCAGCTGGGCAGCACCGTGGTGAGCGCGCCCGCAGGGGCGCCGCTGCTGGGCGGCTACCAGGTGGTCAGTGCCGGACAGCAGGCCGTGTCCGCCACGTGGCAGGGCTCGCTGCTGGCGTTGCCTTCCGTGACGCTGGCGCCGGGAACCGACCAGACCCTGCTGGTGAATCCTTCCCTGGCGCCGTCCGGCTACTGGGTGCTGGACGACAACCGCGCGTCCACCGCCGAAGGCAAGGCCAGAGTCAGGCTGCTGCACGGCCTGGCCGGCCGCGCCGCGCCGCTGCAGATGCAGGTGGACCTGCTGCCGGTGGCCACCGACATCGCCCCGCCGGCGGCGTCGGGCTACACGGCCGTCGATGCGGGCGCCCGCAGGGTCACGGTTCGGGAGGGCGCCAGCGGCACGGTGCTGCTGGATCTGCCCGGGCAGACGCTGGAGGCCGGCCGGGTCTACACCGTCTTTCCGGTGGAAGGCACGCCGCCCACGGCGGGCATCATCCGGCGCGACCGCTGACCGCGGCTGCGCCGGGCCTCAGGCCAGGCGCCCGGCGCGGAAGTCTTCCACCGCCTGGTGCAGCTGCTCGTTCGTGTTCATCACGAAGGGGCCGTACTGGGCGATCGGTTCGTTCAGGGGCTGGCCGGCGATCAGCAGGGCCTTGGCGCCCTCGGGCCCGGCAACCAGCGCCACGCCGTCGCTGCCGGGCGTGTTGGCCAGCAGGGCCATGCGCTGGCGGGGCACCTCGGTGCCGGCCACATGGAGCGCGCCCCGGTACACGTAGACGAAGGCGTTGTGCGACTCGGGCAGGGCCTGGCCGAAGCGGGCGCCCGGCGCGAGGTGGATGTCCAGATAGGTGGGGGCCGTGGCGTCGCGCTGCATGGCGCCGTCCACGCCCAGGGCACGGCCGGCGATGACGCGCACGGTCACGCCCTCGGCGCTCGCCTCGGGGATCTCCTGCGAGGGGATGTCGCGGTACCAGGGCGCGCACATCTTGTCCCTCGAGGGCAGGTTCAGCCAGAGCTGGAAGCCCTCCATGCGGCCTTCGTCCTGCTCGGGCATCTCGCTGTGGATGACGCCGCGGCCGGCGGTCATCCACTGCACGCCGCCGCCTGACAGCAGGCCTTCGTTGCCCGCGGAGTCACGGTGGCGCATGCGGCCGTCGAGCATGTAGGTGACGGTCTCGAAACCGCGGTGCGGGTGGTCGGGAAAGCCGCCGATGTAGTCACCCGGGTTGTCGGTGCCGAAGGCGTCCAGCATCAGGAAGGGGTCGAGCCGGCGCTGCAGGTTCTGCGTGAGAACGCGCACCAGCTTGACCCCGGCGCCGTCGCTGGTGGCCTGTCCGGCCACCAGACGTTCGACGCGACGCGGCCGCTGCGGCGTGAAAGCGGCGCTTGCCGCAGCGGGCCCGCTCATCAGATGCCCAGGGCCTTCTTGGCCTCGCCGAGCAGCTTCATCGACTCGTCGTGCTTGCCCGCCTTGTGAGCGGCCTCGCCGTCGGCGCGCAGCTTCTTCACCTTGCTCATGTCGGCTTCCGACATCTTGGGGTTGGTGGCCAGCTTGGCATCGATGGCGGCCATTTCCTTCGGGCAGGAACCGGCGAACGACAGGCCCGCTGCGCAGGCCAGGGACAGGGCGATCAGGGACTTCTTCATGGGGTACTCCACAACGCCAACCGCGGCGCGCGGGCGGGATGTTGGGGCCGCTGCCGCGGCGATGCGGCTTTGGGGTCTTTCCCTCCGCCACGTTACCCTCGCCAAGGAATGCCAGACCCCGCCCTCACCGCCACCCACCGCCGCCGCCTGCGCGAGGTCTGGCGCTCGGCGGGATGGCCTTGCCAGGACATGGTGGAGGTGGACCTGCTGGCCGCCGGACTGCTGCAGCGGCTGCGCGATGCGCAGGGCCGCGAGACGCTGCGTGTCACCGATGCCGGGTTGCAGGCGATGGTGGCCGGGCGCGACCGCCACCGCCAGGCCCTGGGCGAGCACGAGGCCCTGGCCGAACGTGTGGCCCTGGAGATGCAGCGGGCCGGGCGGCTGGCCTGGCGCGGCCTGGCGCTGCGCGCGCCGCTGGAGCCCGCCGCAGAAGGCGAGCCCACGCGCTGGGTGATGGCGGTGCCCGACGTGTTCTCGATCCGCCACACCACCCGGGAGGACGCGGTGGAGGCCGTGGCCCACGAGGTGAAGGTGCGGCGCGCCGACCTGCTGTCGGACCTGCGCCGCCCCGACAAGCACGCGGCCTACCGCGCGCTGGCCAGCCAGTGCTGGTACGTGCTCAAGGCCGGCATCGGCGATGCGTCCGACATCCCCGACAGCTGCGGCGTGATGGTGGCGCACCCGGGCTGCGCGGGCGGGCCGGCCTTCGGCGAACTGCAGGTGCTGCGCGACGCGCCCAAGCGGCCCCACCGGCTGCCGCTGGCCACCTGGATGGCGCTGGCCCGCGCCAACGCCGAGCCGCCGCTGGCCGACGACGCGCAGGCGCTGCTGTAGCGAGCGCCCCACCTCCCTGGGGCCTGCGAAGCTCGGCGGGCGGCAGCCAGGCCACTCACTTCGGCGGCGGCGCCTCGTAGGGGCTGTGCAATTGCACCTTGCGGGCCGAGCGCTTGCGCAGGCGGATGTTGAGCATCTCCACCCCCAGCGAGAAGGCCATGGCGAAGTACACATAGCCCTTGGGCACGTGGTGGTCGAAGCCCTCGGCCATCAGCACTACGCCCACCACCACCAGGAACGACAGCGCCAGCATCTTGATGGTCGGGTGCGCCGACACGAAGCGGCCGATCGGCGAGGCGAACGCCATCATCAGCACCACCGACACGATGACCGCCGCGATCATCACCCGCACGTCGTCGACCATGCCCACGGCCGTGATGATCGAGTCCAGCGAGAACACCAGGTCGATCAGCATGATCTGCACCAGCACCGCGGCGAGGGTGGCCTTGACCGCGCCGCCGGCGTGCCCCTCCTCCCCCTCCAGCGAGCCGTGGATCTCGGTCGTGCTCTTCCACACCAGGAACAGACCGCCCAGGATGAGGATCAGGTCGCGCCCCGAGATCGCCTGGCCGACCACCGTGAACAGCGGCTCGACCAGCCCGACGATCCACGCCAGCACCAGCAGCAGGCCGATGCGCATGACCATGGCCATGGCCAGGCCCACGCGCCGAGCGAACTCCTGCTGGGCCTTGGGCAGCTTGTCCACGAGGATGGAGATGAAGATGATGTTGTCGATGCCCAGCACCAGCTCCAGCGCGGTCAGCGTCAGGAAGGCGATCCAGGCTTCGGGGGAGGTGAGCAGGTCCATCATGTCGGGCTCCGGTGTCCAGCGCGCAGCATAGGGGAAGCCGGGCCTTGCGCTGGCGTGGCCCCGGGCCCACGCCGCACAATGCGCGCTGCGCCGGCCCGGCCCTGCCATGGCCGCCTCGCCCCGCCTCACCGAGAGCCCGACCATGAGCCTGCCCGTCCGCCCGACACCCCCTCTGAGCCTTCGCCTGCAGCGTGGCGCCGCTGCCGCCCTGCTGTGCGCCGCTGCCGCCATGGCCGTGCCGGCCCAGGCCGCACCGGGTCTGCCGTCGACCAACGTGGCCTGGGTGCCGGCGGCCGTGGACGCCGACATCGACCGCGCCTTCGCCCAGGCCCGCGAGCAGCGCAAGCCGGTTTTGCTGTACTGGGGCGCCACCTGGTGCCCGCCGTGCAACCAGCTCAAGGCGACGCTGTTCAATCGCCAGGACTTCGCCGCCCAGGCGAAGAATTTCGTCGCCGTCCACGTCGACGGCGACCGCCCCGGGGCGCAGAAGCTGGGCGCGCGCTTCAAGGTGCGCGGCTACCCCACCGTGATCCTGATGAACGCCGAGGGCGCCGAGATCTCGCGCCTGCCCGGTAGCGCCGACGCGCCGCAGGTCATGGCGGTGCTGCAGGCCGGCCTGTCCGGCGGGAGGGCCATCCGCGCCGTGCTCGCCGACGCGCGCGCGGGCAAGGGCCTGTCGGCCAACGAGTGGCGCATGCTCGCCTTCCACGGCTGGGAGGTCGACGAGGACCAGCTCGTGCCCGCCGCCGAGCGGCCCGCCGTGCTGGCCGATCTGGCCCGGCGCAGCAGCGCCGGAGGCGATGCCGAGACCACTACGCGGCTGTGGCTCAAGGCCCTGGGCGCCAGCGATGCCGGCAAGGGCATCAAGCCCGATGCGGCCTTGCGCGAACGCGTGCTGCGCGTGCTGGACGACCCGGCGCAGGCGCGCACGCACATGGACGTCGTCACCCAGCAGGCCGACGACATCGTCAAGGTGATGAGCGACGACGGCAGCCCCGAGCGCGCCGCGCTGGCCGCCCGCTTCGACGCCGCGCTGTCGCGCCTGCAGGCCGACGCCACCCTCAGCCGAGGCGACCGCCTGGGTGCGCTGGTCGGCCGCGTGCTGGTGGCCCGCCTGGGCCAGGGCCGCGAGGTGCTGCAGCCCAGGCTGCCCGAGGCCCTGGTGCGCGACGTGCGCGACACGACCGCCCGGCTGGACCGCGAGATCACCGACGGCTACGAGCGCCAGGCGGTCATCACCAGCGCGGCCTGGCTGCTGGGCCAGGCCGGGCTGTGGGCCGACAGCGACGGCCTGCTCAAGGCCAACCTGACGAAGAGCCACTCGCCTTACTACCTGATGAGCCAGCTCGGCGGCAACGCCCGCCGCCAGGGCCGCACCGAGGACGCGCTGTCCTGGTACCAGCAGTCCTTCGACCGCAGCGAGGGCCCGGCCACGCGGCTGCAGTGGGGCGCAGGCTATCTGGCCGCGCTTGTCGACCTCGCCCCGGCGGATGCGGCGCGCATCGAGAAGACGGCCGCGCAGCTGTTCACCGAGGCATCGCAGGACAAGGGCGCCTTCCACGAGCGCAGCGCGCGTTCGCTGCAGCGCGTGGGCGGCAAGCTGCAGGACTGGAACAAGGACGGCAGCCGCAGCGCCGTGCTGCAGCGGCTGAAGCGGCAGCTCGACGGCGTGTGTGCCGGCGTGGACGCGGCCGATGGCCAGCGCGCTGCATGCGACAGCGTGCTCAAGCCCCGCGGCGCGGGTTGAAGGGCCCGGGGCGCACCGGTCGATGCTCGACACCCGCACCGTCGGGCTGATGCTGGTGATGACGATCGCCGTGACGGCGCTCGTCCACACCGCGAACTGGCGGCTGCATCCCCAGATCCGCGGCCCGGGCTGGTGGACGGCCGGTGGTGCGATGCTGCTGGTCGGGGCCTTGTTGATCCTGCTGCGCGGCGCCATCCCGGATGCCTTGAGCATCGTGCTGGCCAACGTGCTGATCTGCGGCTCGCAGGCGCTGATGCTGCGCGGCTCCTGCGCCTTCGCGCGGCAGCCCATGCCCTGGTGGCCGGCGGGCCTGGCGGTGGCCACCGTGGCCGTGGGCTTCACGGTCTTCACCTATGTGCAGCCGTCGCTGACGGCGCGCTGGGCGGTGCTGGGCGGCAGCTGCGCCCTGCTGATGGCCATCAATGTCTGGGTGCTGAGCCGACTGCTGCCCCAGGAGGGCCTGGGGGGCGTGGCGCTGTACGGCGCCGCCACGGCCGCCAGCGCGGTGCTGATGCTCGGGGTGCCGGTGGCCGTGGCCGCCGCCGGCGAGGGCCGCGGCCAGCCTCTGGATCCGGGGCCGGTGACCTCGGTGGGCCTCATGATCTGGGCCTCGCTCGTGATGCTGCAGACCTTCGGGCGGCTGCTCATGACGGCCAACCACACCCAGCGCGAGCTGGCCCGGCTGGCGATGGTGGACCCGCTGACTGGCGTGGCCAACCGCCGCGCCTTCGACGAGGCGCTGGACCGCGCGTTGGCCTCGGCCCGGCGATCGCGCGCGTCGGTGGGGCTGGTGCTGGTGGATGTGGACCACTTCAAGTCGATCAACGACACCCACGGCCACGCCATCGGCGACGAGGTCCTGCGCGAGGTCGGTCACCGCCTGGCGGGTTTCCTGCGCACCACCGACATGCCCGCGCGCGTGGGCGGCGAGGAGTTCGCCGTCATCCTGCACGAGCCCCTGCCCGGCGCGCTGCGCGAGGTGTCCGAGCGGGTGCGCAAGGCGGTGGGCGGCCGGCCGGTGCGCGTGGGCGACCGCATACTGCCGGTCACCGTCTCGCTGGGCGCGGCCATCTGGCCCTCGCCCGGTGTGACCGACAAGGACAGCCTGTACAAGGTGGCCGACCAGGCCCTGTACGCGGCCAAGCAGGCGGGGCGGGATTGCGTGGTGGTGGCCGGCCAGCCGCTGACCTGAGCTTCTTTGGGGTGCGGGGCCGGCCAGCCTGTGTCACCCGACCTTCGTGAGGAGATCCGCGACGGCGTGAACTACCCCGCGGTGCTGCTCACCCACGGCGTCAACGACCCGCGGGTGGAGGTGTGGAACAGCACCAAGACCGCGGCCCGCCTGATGGCGGCGTCGGCTTCAGGCCGCCCGGTGCTGTTGCGGCTGGACTACCAGGCCGGACATGGGGTGGGCAGCACCCGGACGCAACTCCTGGAAGGGCGCGCCGACCTCTTCGCCTTCGCGCTGTGGCAGATGGGCGTGCCGGGCTTCGAGGGGCGCGGCAAGCCCTGAGCTGTGGCGCTGCAGCGGACCGGGCGGGCCTTTGGCCTGCGGACCGGGCCCAAGACCCCGCGGGCCGCAGGGCAGGTGCTCCGAAGCCGCGGCACACGCACAATCGCCAGCACTCCATGAAGCCCGCCTTGCCGAGCCCCGCCACCGCCAACCCTGAACCGGGTGGGCGTCTGCCGGCGCTGTGGGCCGCGGCCGCGGTGCTGTGCCTGTCATGGGCCGTGCAGGCCCCGGCTTTGGCCTCGGGTTCGGATTCGGCGTCGTCGCCGGCTGCGCTGCTGCAGCCCTGCCGCCTGCGTGGCGTCAAGCACGAGGCCCTCTGCGGCAAGGTGGAGCGGGCGCTGGACCCGTCGCGTCCCGGCGGCCCGAAGATCGACGTGCACTTCGCCGTGCTGCTGGCGCTGGCCCGTCACAAGAAGCCTGACCCGGTGTTCTTCCTTGCAGGCGGGCCCGGTCAGAGCGCCATCTCGCTGGCGGGCGTGCTGTCGGGGTCGATGAACCGGCTGGGGATGCGCCGCGACATCGTCCTCGTGGACCAGCGCGGCACCGGCCGCAGTGCGCCGCTGCATTGCCCCGAGCCCGAGCCGTCCGCGTCGCTGGCTGACGCGACCGACCTCTCGCGCATCGCAGCGCGCCTGCAGGCCTGCCGGGAGGCGCTGCAGAAACTGCCGCATGGCGACCTGCGCCACTACACCACCACGGTGGCCATGGCCGACCTGGAGGCCGTGCGTGCCGCGCTTGGCGCCGACAACATCAACCTCGTGGGCGGCTCCTACGGCACCCGCGCGGCGCTGGAGTACCTGCGCCAGCACCCGCAGCGGGTGCGCCGCACGCTGCTGGACGGCGTGGCGCCGCCGGACATGGTGCTGCCGGCTTCGTTCTCCGCTGACGCGCAGGCGGCGCTCGATGCGGTGCTGGCGGCCTGCGAGAAGGAGGCCACCTGTGCCGCGCGGCACCCGCAGCTGCGCAGCCGCTGGGCCGCGATGCTGGCCCGCCTGCCGCAACCGGCCGAGGTGCCGCACCCCGTGACCGGCCGGCCTGAGCGCATCACCCTGACCCGCGAGACCTTGACCGGTCTGGTGCGCCCCGTCCTGTATGCCCCGGCGTTGGCTGCGGCGCTGCCGCTGGCCCTGGACGAGGCCACGCAAGGCCGCTACGCCGCGCTCGTGGGCCTGGCCTCCACCTTCGCAGGCGGCCGCAACAGCCCGATGCGCATGGCCGAGGGCATGCACTTCTCGGTCATCTGCTCCGAGGACATGCCGCGGCTGCGCAGCGGTGGAGCCGTCGACGCGCCGGGCGTCGACTTCAAGGACGACTTTGCCGGGACCTACCGGCGCGTGTGCGAGGGCTGGCCGCAAGGGAGCGTGCCCGAGGCCTTCTACAAAGTGCCGACCGCGCCTTCGCCGGTGCTCGTGATGTCCGGCGGCGCCGATCCGGTGACGCCGCCGCGCCACGGCCAGCGGGTCGTCCAGGCCTTGGGCGACAAGGCCCGCCATGTGGTGGTGCCGCAGGCCGGCCATGGGCTGATGATGCACGGCTGCATGAGCGACGCGGTCTTCCGCTTCATCGACGCCGAGGACGATGCACAGGCGCTGAAGGTGGACACCGCCTGCGCCGAGAAGGTGCCGCGTCCGCCGGCCTATGCCTTGCCGGGCGCCGCATCGGCGCCGGCGCGGGGGGCCTCGCGGTGATCGAGGTCCGCGACCTGTCGCGCCGCTTCGTGCAGGGCCGCGGGCGCAAGGCGCGCGTGGTGCAGGCGGTCGACGGCGTGGGCTTCACCGCAGCCGACGGCCGTATCACCGGGCTGCTTGGGCCCAACGGCGCGGGCAAGACCACCACGCTGCGCATGGTGGCGGCGCTGCTCAAGCCCGATGCCGGGCGCATTGCCGTGGATGGCATCGACGTGGCGCAGCAGCCGGCCCGGGCACTGGCGCGGCTGGGGGTGTTGTCCGACTCGCGCGGCCTGTACACGCGGTTGACCGCTCGCGAGAACATCCTGTACTTCGCCCGCCTGCACGGCGTGGACGGGGCGCAGGCGGATTCGCGGGTGGAGATGCTGGCCGAGATGCTGGAGATGCGACCGCTGCTGGACCGCCGCACGGAGGGATTCAGCCAGGGTGAGCGCATGAAGACGGCCCTGGCCCGTGCACTGATCCACGACCCGCCCAACCTCATCCTGGACGAGCCCACCAACGGCCTGGACGTGCTGGCCACGCGCGCGCTGCGGGAGATGCTGCGCCGGCTTCGCGACGAGCAGGGCAAGTGCATCGTCTTCTCCACGCACATCATGCAGGAGGTGGAGCGCTTGTGCGACCAGGTGGTGGTGGTCGCGCACGGCCGCACCGTCGCTTCGGGCACGGTGGCCGAACTGAACGCCCGCACCGGCCAGCAGGATTTCGAGGAGACCTTTGTGGCCCTGGCCTTCGATCAAGGCGACTCCGCCGCCGGCGCAGCGGCTTCGGGAGCGTCGCGATGAGGCAGGCGCTGGCGGTGTTCCGCAAGGAGTTGCTCGACGCGCTGCGCGACCGGCGCACGCTGCTGATGGTGCTGCTCAGTTCGGTCGCCATCGGGCCGGTGGTGCTGCTCATCGTCTCCAGCCTGATCTCGGGGCTGGAAAAGCGTGCCGAGGCGCGCGAGGTGGTGGTGGCCGGCATCGAGCGCGCCCCGACGCTGCGCAACTACCTGGAGCGGCAGACCTACGGCGTCAGGGCTGCGCCGGCCGACTACGAGGAGCAGGTGCACACCAGCCGGCTGCGCGACCCCGTGGTGGTGGTGCCGGCCGACTTCGAGCGTGCGCTGGCTGCCGGCGAGGTGCCGCTGCTGGAGGTGGTGAGCAGCAGCGCCAACCAGCAGGCCCAGGGGTCTGTGGGGCGCATCACCTCGCTGCTGCGCGGCTTCAACCAGCAGCAGGGCATGCTGGCCCTGGCGGTGCGCGGCGTGCCCGTGTCGCTGCTGCAGCCCACCGAGATCCAGGAGCGCGATCTCGCCAGCCCGGCCACGCGCGCGGCGCAGTTCGCCTTCATGGTGCCGTTCTTCGTGCTGATGGCCGTCGTCTACGGCGCCCTCAATGCGGCCCTGGACACGACGGCTGGCGAGCGCGAGCGCGGCTCGCTGGAGCCGCTGCTGATGAACCCGGCCACGCCGCTGGCGCTGACCCTGGGCAAGTGGGGCGCAGTGGCCTCGGTGGGCATGCTGATCGCGGTGCTCAGCTGCCTGAGCTTCCTGCCCGGCCAGCAGCTCATCCGCAGCGAGATGCTGTCGGCGATGTTCCGCTTCGGCCCGGCCGAGGCCCTGTCCTTCATCGCCCTGCTGCTGCCGCTGGCCTGTGCGCTGTCGGCGCTGCTGATGGCCATTGCCATCCGTTGCAAGAGCTTCAAGGAGGCGCAGGCCAACGTCACCGTGGTGGTGCTGGCGGTGTCGATGCTGCCGCTGTTCTCGGTGTTCAGCCAGGGGGCCGAGGCGCCCTGGCACCTGTGGGTGCCCGCCCTGGCCGAGATCACCCTCATGGGCCGCGTGCTCAAGGGCGAAGGTCTGCTGCCGCTGCAGCTGGCAGGGCCTCTGCTGGTGAATGCCGCGCTGTCGGTGGCCTGCCTGGTCTACGTGGCGCGCACGCTGAGGTCTGCCGCGATCAAGTAGGCGCCGCAGGGGGCGCGACGCGCCTGGCGGCTTGCTACCGAGGCCGACATCATCGCCAAGTTGGCGATGTTTGCCGTTCCATCCCGCCCAGCCAGCGCATCGCCTGGGCCGGCGAGTCGCCGCACATCTCCGGCGACGGCTGCAGCGAAGTGCACACTGCCGGCCGCTCGGGCCGCCCGAAGAGCCGGCAGCGCAGGTCCTCGTCGAGCTGCACGCAGGGGACGCCCGCCGGCTTGCCCTGCGGCATGCCGGGGATCGGCGAGCTGATCGACGGGGCGATGCAGCAGGCGGCGCAGCGGGGGCGGCAGTCCATCAGGGCGCCTTCCCGGCTTCGGACTCCTTGAACACCTCGCGCGCGTTGCGGAAGCTGTCGATGGCAGCCGGCACGCCGCAGTAGATGGCGGTCTGCAGGAAGACCTCGCGGATCTCCTCTTTCGTCACCCCGTTGCGCAGCGCCCCGCGCACGTGCAGCTTGAGTTCGTGCGGGCGGTTCAGCGCGGTGAGCATCGCCAGGTTGAGCAGGCTGCGCTCGCGGCGGGTCAGGCCGGGGCGGTTCCAGATGCCGTCCCAGCACACTTCGGTCACCAGTTCCTGCATCGGGCGGTTGAAGTCGTCGGCGCTGGCGATCGCCTGGTCGACGTAGTCGGGTCCGAGCACCTCGCGGCGGGTCTGCAGGCCGGCGGCATAGCGGTCGGGGTTCATGGGTCGGCTCCTTGGGGGTGTGGGGGCAGGGGAGGGCAGGGTTGAAGGTCAATGTACCCGCACCCCTTGCGCGACCCCCCGCACCTAAAATCGCCGATTGCCTGCGCGGCCCGGCACACCCCATCTCCCATGCAGTTCCCCAAGCGCTTTGACGTCATCGTCGTCGGCGGCGGCCACGCCGGGACGGAGGCTGCGCTCGCCGCCGCGCGCATGGGCTGCGCCACGCTGCTGCTGACGCACAACATCGAGACCCTGGGCCAGATGAGCTGCAACCCGTCGATCGGTGGCATCGGCAAGGGGCACCTGGTCAAGGAGGTGGATGCGCTGGGCGGCGCGATGGCCGCAGCCACCGACGAGGCCGGCATCCAGTTCCGCATCCTCAACGGCTCCAAGGGGCCGGCCGTGCGCGCCACGCGGGCGCAGGCCGACCGCGTGCTCTACAAGGCGGCCATCCGCCGCCGGCTGGAGAACCAACCGAACCTGTGGCTGTTCCAGGCGGCGGTGGATGACCTGACGGTGGAAGGCGGCCGGGTGACCGGTGCCGTCACGCAGTCGGGCGTGCGCTTTGCCGCGCCGGCGGTGGTGCTCACGGCGGGCACCTTCCTGGACGGGCGCGTGCACATCGGCCTGCAGAACCACAGCGCCGGCCGGGCAGGGGACCCGCCCGCGGTCACGCTGTCGGCAAGGCTGAAGGAATTGAAGCTGCCGCAAGGGCGGCTGAAGACCGGCACGCCGCCGCGCATCGATGGCCGCACCATCGACTTCTCGCGCCTGCAGGAGCAGCCGGGCGACGGCATGCCGGGGCCGGACGGCTCGCCGCCGTCTGCGCCGCTGCCGGTGTTCAGCTTCCTGGGCAATGCCGGGCAGCACCCGCGCCAGGTGCCCTGCTGGATCACCCACACCAACGAGCGCACGCACGCCATCATCCGCAGCGGCTTCGACCGCAGCCCCATGTTCACCGGCGTCATCGAGGGCGTGGGCCCGCGCTACTGCCCGAGCATCGAGGACAAGGTCAACCGCTTCGCCGACAAGGGCAGCCATCAGATCTTCCTCGAGCCCGAGGGGCTGACCACGCACGAGTTCTACCCGAATGGCATCTCCACCTCGCTGCCGTTTGACGTGCAGATCGAGGCGGTGCACTCCATCGTCGGCCTGGAAGACGCCCATATCCTGCGGCCCGGCTACGCCATCGAGTACGACTACTTCGACCCGCGCGAACTGCGCTCGAGCTTCGAGACACGCTCCATCGGCGGGCTGTACTTCGCCGGCCAGATCAACGGCACCACGGGCTACGAGGAGGCGGCGGCGCAGGGCCTGTTTGCGGGTGTGAACGCCGCGCTGCAGGTGAGAGGCCGCGACCCCTGGCTGCCGCGGCGCGACGAGGCCTACCTGGGCGTGCTGGTGGACGACCTGATCACGCGCGGCGTGACCGAGCCTTATCGCATGTTCACCAGCCGCGCCGAGTACCGGCTGCAGCTGCGCGAGGACAACGCCGACCTGCGCCTGACCGAGGCCGGGCGGCAGCTGGGCCTGGTGGACGACGCCCGTTGGGAGGCCTTCAACCGCAAGCGGGATGCGGTTTCACGTGAAACACAGCGCCTGAAGTCGGCCTGGGTGCACCCGGCCGTGCTGCCGGCGGCCGACGCCGAGCGTCTGCTGGGCAAGGCGCTGGAGCATGAGCACAGCCTGCTGGAACTGCTGCGCCGGCCCGGCATCGGCTTCGACACGGTGGCCGAGGTGGCGGCGATCGCCCGCCCGGAGGCCGGTGTTTCACGTGAAACACTGACGGCCGAGCTGGGCCCCGAGCTGTCTGGCGCCGTCATCGAGCAGGTGGAGATCGCCACCCGCTACGCGGGCTACATCGACAAGCAGCAGGACGAGGTGGCGCGGGCGTCGGCCTACGAACATCTGAAACTGCCCGCCGACCTCGACTACCAGGCGGTCAAGGCGCTGTCCTTCGAGGTGCGGCAGAAGCTCAGCACCCACCGGCCCGAGACCCTGGGCCAGGCCTCCCGCGTGCCCGGTGTCACCCCGGCGGCTGTCTCGCTGCTGCTGGTGCACCTGAAGAAGGGGCGGCTGAAGAGGGTCGGCGAGCCGGCCGATCTCGAGACCGACCCGGGTGGGACGGACGAGCGGCAAGCCAGCCGGGCGGCCTGAAGCGCGGCTCGCATCTCTCCCATGGGGCGGAGCCCCGTTCGCACCGGCCCAATACCTGCGCCACTCCCATGCAGATCACCACCCACGCTGAGCTCCTGTCCCTCTACGCCGCACCCCAGGAGCGGGCGCTGAAGAAGGAGCTGCCGGCTCTGGACCGTCACTGCCGGGACTTCATCGCGCTGTCGCCCTTCGTCGTCGTGTCCACCGGCAGCCTGGGCCACGAGCTCGATGCCTCGCCCCGGGGAGGCGAGCCGGGCTTCGTCAAGGTGACGGAAGGCGGCGGGCTGTTGCTGCCCGATTCGCCGGGCAACAACCGCCTCGACTCCCTGAAGAACATCGTCAGCACGGGTCAGGTCGGCCTGCTGTTCCTGATCCCCGGCTTCGACGAGACGCTGCGCGTCAACGGCCGGGCGGTGCTGTCCACCGACGCAAACGACCTGCAGCGCTTTGCGAGCGAGCGCCGCATCCCCAAGCTGGTGATCCGCATCAGCGTCACCGCCGCCTACCTGCACTGCGCGAAAGCCTTTCTCCGCTCCCGGCTGTGGTCGGCCGCGTCGCAGGTGGAGCGCAGCCGGCTGCCCACTCTCGGCCAGATCATCAGCGAGCAGACGGGGGTGCCATCCGCCCCCGAGACCCGCGAGGAGATGGAGCGCCGCTATGCCCCCGACCTCTGACCCGCAGGAGGTGGGCGCTGCGCTGGACCAGGGCCTGCAGGTCCTCGGCCTGGACCTGGACAGCATGGCGCGTCAGCGCCTGCTGGCCTACCTGGACCTGATCGCCCGCTGGAACCGCGTTTACAACCTGACAGCGGTGCGCGACCCGGCGCAGATGCTGTCGCACCACCTGCTGGACAGCCTCGCCGCGTGGTCGCCACTTTCCCGGCACCTGCACACCCGCGGTGCCGACGCTGGGACCGCCAGGATCCTGGACGTCGGCTCCGGGGCCGGCTTGCCGGGAGTGGTGCTGGCCATCGTGGAGCGCCGCTGGGAGGTGACCTGTGTCGACGCCGTGGCCAAGAAGGCGGGCTTCATCCGGCAGGCGGCGGCAGAGCTTGGCTTGCCGAACCTGAAGGCGGTCCACGCCCGTGTGGAAGACCTGCCTGCCGATCCGCCCCATGACCTGATCACCTCTCGTGCCTTCGCTTCGCTCTGCGACTTCGTCACGTTGACGTCCGGCCTGCTCGCGCCGTCGGGCTGCTGGGTGGCGATGAAGGGAAGGGTGCCGCAGGACGAGATCGATTCGCTGCCCCCCGGGGTGGAGATGTTTCACGTGGAACCATTGGCCGTGCCCGGGCTGGACGCCCAGCGCTGCCTGGTCTGGATGAGAAGGACGACGAGATGAGCATGCTCGCAGCAAGACTCACGGCGATCGCCGCCGCGCTGACACTGGCCGCGGCCGCCGCGCCTGCGTACGCCCAAGGCGCCGCCACGGCAACTCCAGTCGCGGCACCCGCCGCCGCGCTGGAGTCGCTCCCGGCGCTCGAGGTGCCGCCCTATATGGGCACCTGGTACCAGGTGGCGCTGTTTCCCAATGTCTTCCAGCGCCAGTGCGTGAGCGACACCACGGCCACCTACCGGCAACTGCCCGACGGGGCGGTGGAGGTCAAGAACCGCTGCCGCATGGCAGATGGCCGCTTCGACGAGGCCCTGGGCCAAGCCCGGCCGGTGGGCAAGATCACCGGAACCTCCCTGGCGCCGGCCCGCCTGCAGGTGAGCTTTCTCCCGGCCTGGCTGCGATGGCTGCCTGTGGGCTGGGGCCGCTACTGGGTCATCCAGCTGGCTGATGACGGCCGCTACGCCGTCATCAGCGAGCCCAGCCGGGAGTACCTGTGGATCCTGTCGCGCCAGCCGAGTCTGTCAACCGCTGACGAGGCGGCCATCCGTACTCGCTTGACACAGCAGGGGTTCAGCGACCTGTCGAGGCTGGAGAAGCATCGACAGGGAACGAAGGCCCCTCTGTAAAGCGTCCTGGGCAATGAGTGGCCCGAGAGTTATATTTGCGTATAACTCCGACTCCAAGACCCGTCATGCACCACACCAGTCTCCGAAAGGTGGGCGGCTCCGTCATGCTGACCATCCCCCGGGCCGTGCTCGACCAGCTCGAGCTGGAGGCCGGTGCCCGGGTCGAGCTGGCGGTGGCCGACGGGCGCCTGGTGGTCGTGCCCGCGCGCAGGCCCCGGTATACGCTGGCCGAGTTGCTGGCGGCCTCAGACTACAGCGCTGCCCCCAGCGATGACGACAAGGCCTGGGTCGGGGCTCCCGCGGCGGGCCGCGAGATTCTGTGAAGCGCGGTGACATCTACCTCGTCGACCTCGACCCGACGGCTGGCCGGGAGCAGCAAGGCAGCCGCCCGGTGCTGGTGGTGTCGCCCACCGAGTTCAACGAGGCCACGCGCCTGCCCGTGGTGTGCCCCATCACGAACGGAGGCGAGTTCGCCCGCAGGATCGGATTTGCGGTGGAGATCACCGGCATCCGCACCACCGGCGTGATCCGCTGTGACCAGCCCCGCGTGCTGGACCTCGCCGCGCGGCGGGGCCGCAGGGTGGACAGCCTGCCCGAGCCGCTGATGGACGAGGTGCTGGCCCGGCTCGGTCCGCTGTTCAACTGACCACCTGCTGGATACTCGGCACCACGATGTTCGGCATCACCGACTACCCCGCCTTCTGCGCCGCCGTGCTGCTGTTCCTGGCCTTGCCCGGCCCGGGCACCTTTGCGTTGCTGACCTCCACCGCCAAGGGCGGGGTGCGCGGTGGCGCGGCGTCCACCGCGGGCATCATCGTGGGTGACCAGGTCCTGATGTGGCTGGCGGTGGCGGGCGTGGCGGCCTTGCTGGCCGCGAACCCCGGCTGGTTCCGCGCCATCCAGTACGCCGGCGCCGCCTACCTGGCCTGGATCGGCCTGCGCCTGCTGTTCGCGCGCGAGGGCTCGGCGCCGCCGATTCGCATCGAGCCGCGGCACTACTTCCGGCAGTCGCTGTTCATCACCTTGCTCAACCCCAAGGCCATCGTCTTCTACATGGCCTTCTTCCCGCTGTTCATCGACCCCGCCCGCCACCAGGGCCTGCCCACCTTTCTGGCCATGGCCGCCACCATCGCCGCCATCACCGCCGCCTACTGCCTGGCGCTGTGCGCGCTGGCCGGCGCCATCACCGAGAAGGTGCGCACCCACCGCCGCCTGGCGCGCTGGGCCGAGCGCGCCGCCGGCGCCTTCCTCGTGGCCTTCGGCCTGAAGCTGGGAGCCTCGTGATGCGGATCTTCTGTGTGGCCAACCAGAAGGGCGGGGTGGGCAAGACCACCACGTCCGTGAACCTGGCTGCCGGCCTGGCGCAGGTGGGACAGCGCGTGCTCCTGGTCGACCTGGACCCGCAGGGCAACGCGACCATGGGCTCGGGCATCGACAAGCGCAAGCTCGAGCTCAGCGTCTACGAGGTGCTGCTCGAATCGGCCGGCATCGCCGAGGCGCGGCAGCGCAGCCCCAAGGGCGGCTATGACGTGCTGGGCGCCAACCGCGAGCTCGCCGGCGCGGAGGTCGAGCTCGTCGGGCTGGAGCGAAGGTTGGAGCGCCTGCGCGGCGCGCTGCAGGCGGTGCAGGCCGACCACGACTTCGTGCTCATCGACTGCCCGCCGTCGCTGAGCATGCTCACCCTCAACGGCCTGTGCGCGGCGCACGGCGTGATCGTGCCGATGCAGTGCGAGTACTTCGCCCTCGAAGGCCTGAGCGACCTGGTCAACACCATCCGCCAGGTCCACGCCGGGCTGAACCGGGACCTGGAGATCATCGGCCTGCTGCGCGTGATGTTCGACCCGCGCATCACGCTGCAGAACCAGGTGAGCGAACAGCTCAAGGCGCACTTCGGCGACAAGGTGTTCGACAGCGTCATCCCCCGCAACGTGCGCCTGGCCGAGGCGCCCAGCTACGGCCAGGCCGGCGTGGTGTTCGACCCGTCTTCGCGCGGCGCCCAGGCCTACGTGCAGTTCGCGCGCGAGGTGGTGCAGCGCCTGGGGGCGGCGGCGCCTTGAGCGCTTCAGGCTTTCCCGAGTCGCTCTTGCGTCGGGTGGAGGACGCCGGCCTGAACGCCAGCGCGCCGCCGCAGCAGCTGTGGATGGACGGCTGGATCGTGCGCCTGTCGCCGGGCAAGGCCAAGCGCGCGCGGTGCATCAACGCCGTGGCTGCCGGCCACCTGCCGCTGGATGAGCAGCTCGCCCGCTGCGCCGCGGTCTTCCGCGAGGCCGGTCTGCCCCTGGTGGTGCGCATCACCCCCTACACCCAGCCGGCCACGCTGGACTCGACCCTGGCCGCCCTGGGCTGGACGGCCTTCGACCACACCCGGGTCATGGTGCTGGACTCGCTGCAAAGCCTGCCGGGCGACGACCGCCCCGCGGGCCTGACCGAGACCTTGGCCGGCCCGCAGGCCTACGCCCAGGCCGTGGGCGCTCTGCGCGGCTCCACCCCGGTGGAGGTGGCGGCGCACGCCGAGCGCCTGGCCGCCTCGCCGGTGCCCTACACGGGGCTGATCTGGCAGCGGGACGGGCAGGTGCTGGCCTGCGGGCAGTTCGCCCGCGAGGGGGAGCTTGCCGGCCTGTACGACGTCTTCACCGCGCCGGCCCACCGCGGTCAGGGCCTGGCGAGAGGTCTGTGCGCGGCGTTGCTGTGCCGGGCCCGGGCCGAAGGGGCGCAGGGCGCCTACCTGCAGGTGGACTCCGCCAATGCCCCGGCGCGCGCGGTCTACGCGCGGCTCGGCTTTCGCGACGGGTATGGCTATCACTATCGCGCCGAGGAAGCGGGCGATCACTGACTTTTCGTGTGAGCCTCTCAGGAGGCTCGCAGGTGTGCCGCAATCGGGCGCGCCTCAGGTCGTCAGCCCCAGCCCCTCGTCCAGCCCCAGGTGCACATTCATCGCCTGGATGGCCGCGCCACTGGCGCCCTTGCCCAGGTTGTCCAGTCGGGCCATCAGCAGCGCCTGACCCCGCCCGGCGAAGACGAAGAGGTCCACGCGGTTGGTGTCGTTGCAGGCCTGGACGTCGAAGAAGCCGCCCTGCAAGGTCTCGGGGTCCGACAGCGGCATGACCCGCACGAAACTCTCGCCGGCGTAGTGGGCCTGCAGCGCCCCGTGCAGCGCCGCAGCGTCGGCGCCGGGGGTCAGTTGCCGCTCGTGCAGCGGCACCGTCACCGCCAGACCCTTGTAGAAGTTGCTGACCACGGGCAGGAACACCGGCGGCGCAGCCAGCCCCGTGTGGGCCACCATCTCCGGCAGGTGCTTGTGCGTCAGGCCCAGGCCGTAGGGGCGTGGTGCAGCCAGCCGGGCATCGCCGCCCGGGCGCGCGGCCGCTTCGTACTCGGCGATCATCTTCTTGCCGCCACCGGAGTAGCCGGTGATGGAGGTGGCCGACAGGGCGATGTCGCGCGGCACCAGTCCGGCATCCACCAGCGGGCGCAGCAGCAGGATGAAGGCGCTGGCGTGGCAGCCCGGGTTGGCGATGCGCTTGGCTGCACGGATGGCGTCGCGCTGGCCGCGGGCGAGTTCGGGCAGGCCGAAGACCCAGCCCGCGTCGGTGCGGTGCGCGGTGCTGGCGTCGATCACGCAGGTGCGCGGGTTGTGCACCATGGCCACGGCTTCGCGCGCGGCGGCGTCGGGCAGGCACAGGAAGGCGACGTCGGCGGCATTGAGCAGGCGCGCGCGCTCGGCCGGGTCCTTGCGGCGCTCGGGGTCGATGTGCAGCACCTCGACATCGGCCCGCGCGGCCAGCACCTCGTGGATGCGCAGGCCGGTCGTGCCTTCCTGGCCGTCGACGAACACCTTGGCGGTCATGATGGAAAACGTCTCCGTGTGCGATGGGCTTGCCGCCCGCCGGACTTCAGGAGCGCTTCGCGCAAACCCCGAGTCCTGGCGGGCAGGCCTGCGGCGAGGATACGACATGCCCCCGCTGTCCACCCGACTGCTGGCCGCCACTGTCGTGGCGCTGCTGCTGACGGTCTTCTTCTGGCTGATCCACGTTGACGTGCTCAATTGGGGCACGGTCATGGTCATCGCGGTCATGGGCGCACTTTTCATCGGTGTGCCGCGGGCGCTGGCCTGGGCCTCGGGCCGTGCGGTGCAGTCGCTGCACGGCGCGGCGTGGTGGCGGCGGCAAGGCACCCACCACGAGTTCGCCGGCATCGCGCTGGATGTGCGCGAGGACACCTACCACCTGTGGATCGAGGCGCATGGCGTCAAGCGCGTGCTGCGTACGCAGGAGGCCGACGACGTGTTTGCCGCGCGGGTGGCCAGCGGGCGCTGGGTGCGCGAGGGCTACCGCCTCTGGCTGCGCGGCGACGCCGTGGTGGACTACCTGAGCCACGCCGCACCCGACCGCACCGACCCGCGCATCCTGCGCTTCAGCCGCTGGCTGCAGACCCAGGTGCTGCTGCCGGCCGCCACGCGCCGAGCCCGCCGCCCTGGCGGCACGGCCGCTCCGGCTCCTGCCCCTGCGGCCGCGCAGACCGCTGCGCCCACCTCGTCCGCCCCTGCTGCCATGCCAGCGAGCGCCGCGCCGCCCGCACAGGACTGAGCCGATGGGACCCTTGGCCATCCGCCTCCTGCTGTACGCCCTGCTGACGGTGGCCCTCGTCGTGCTGTCCAGAAACTACGAGATCGGACAGTTAAGCTACGCGCTGCTGGGGCTGGCCATCGTGATCGCGGCCATGATTGCCATGGCACCCCCCACCATCGTGCTGCTGTTCGAGTGGGTGACGCAGACCTCCAAGGCTGCGCGCTGGCACTCGCGGCAAGGGCAGCACTACGAGTTCGTCGGCATCCCGCTGGACCTGCGTGAGGATGGCGAACACGCCTGGATGCGCGCCGACGGGCTCAAGCGCGTGCTCGAACTGAAGGAGCCCGACGACGTGTTTGCCGCCCGGGTGGCCAGCGGTTGCTGGGTTCGCGAAGGCCGGTGGCTGTGGGTGCGTGTCGACGCGGTGGTGCGGCACCTGGCCGAGGCGCCGGATCGCGACGCACCGCGGCGCCGGCGCCTGCGCCAGCACCTGGAGCGCGAGGTGCTCACGCCCTTGCAGCGCCGCCGGGGCGGCGACCGCATGGCCGCGACCGCCGAGACCGACGCGGCCACTTCTGCGGCGCCGCCCGCCGAGGCCGCGGGGCCCGGGGCACCTGCCGCTGCCACCGCCGCGACCGCCGCACCCGCCGCGCCCGCCCCCGAGGAGACCCTCTCGCTCGAGCCTCGCGACCCGGCCGGCCCTGCGTCCCCGACGTCTCGGCGGTCCTGACCGGCGCCGCGCTGACGCTCGGAGACAATCCTCCCAATGGTGACCAGCACTCGCAAACCCAAGGGCCTGGGCCTCGGCCTGGAGGCCCTGCTCGGCCCGCAAGCCCAGGAGCCGCTGGCCGGCGCCACGCGCACCGCGCCGTCCACCTTGCGCCTGGACCGGCTGCAGCCCGGCAAGTACCAGCCGCGCCGCACCATCGACGAGGGCTCGCTGTTCGAACTCGCCGAGAGCATCCGCGCGCAGGGCGTGATGCAGCCGGTGCTGGTGCGGCCGGTGGGCGCGCCGTCGGACGCCCGCTACGAGATCATCGCCGGCGAGCGCCGCTGGCGCGCGGCCACGCTGGCCGGGCTGCAGGAAGTGCCGGTGCTGGTGCGTGAAGTGCCCGACGAGGCCGCCGCCGCGATGGCGCTGATCGAGAACATGCAGCGCGAGGACCTGAACCCGCTGGAGGAGGCTCAAGGCCTGCAGCGGCTGATCGGCGAGTTCAAGCTGACGCACGAGCAGGCCGCGCAGGCCGTGGGCCGCTCGCGCAGCGCGGCCACCAACCTGCTGCGGCTGCTGAACCTGGCCGAGCCGGTGCAGAAGATGCTGCTGGCCGGTGACCTGGAGATGGGCCACGCCCGCGCCCTCCTGCCGCTGGAGCCGGCGCAGCAGATCATGAGCGCCACCGAGATCGCCGCGCGCAAGCTCAGCGTGCGCGAGGCCGAGAAGCTGGTGGCCCGCCAGCAGCCCGGCGGCCGCCAGGCGCCGCTGCTGCGCGTCAAGAAGGACAAGCCGCGCGACCTGGTGCGGCTGGAGGAGAAGCTCGCCGACGCCCTGGCCGCGGCGGTGGAGATCCGCGTGCATCGCAAGACCAAGCGAGGAGAACAGGGCGAGATCGCGATTGCCTTCGGCTCGCTGGACGAGCTCAACGGGCTGCTCGAGCGCCTGGGCGCCCGGGACGACTGAACCCGGGTGGCGACGCTGAAATCCGATCCGCCCCCGCCCACCGGCACCACCGCGCCGTCCGCCTTCAGCTTCGATGCCCTCTCGCCGCGGGAGGTGGCGGAGCGGATCGAGGTGCTCGGGGTGGCCAAGGCGAGGCTGCCGCTGGCCACGATGCTGCCGCTGGCCGTGTTGGCGGGCGCTTACATCGGCTTCGGCTCCCTTTTTTTCCTGCTGGTGACCTCTGACGCCTCAACGTCCTTTGTCACCGGGCGGCTGCTGGGCGGCTTCGTGTTCTCGCTGGGCCTGCTCACGGTGGTGGTGGCGGGGGCCGAGCTCTTCACCGGCAACCACCTGCTGTCCATGGCCTGGGCCGACGGCAAGCTGTCAGGCGCCGAGGTGCTGCGCAACTGGACGGTGGTCTGCCTGGGCAATGCCATGGGCGCAGGCCTGCTGGCCTTGGCGGTGGCGTGGGCCGACCTCGGAACGCTCAACGGGGGCCGCCTGGCGCAGCAGGCAGTGAAGGTGGCCACGGCCAAGGCCGAGCTGCCTGCCGACGTGGCCCTGCTGCGCGGGGTGCTGTGCAACGTCCTGGTCTGTCTGGCGGTGTGGATGGCCGCCGCCGGCCGCAGCGTGGTGGACAAGGCCGTGGCCGTGGTGCCCCCGGTCACCGCCTTCGTGGCGCTGGGCTTCGAGCACTCGGTGGCGAACTTCTTCTACTTCCCCCTGGCGATGCTGCTGGAGCCCACGGCCGCCGCGGCGGGTCTGGCCGCGCCGGGCTGGAGCGCCGTCGCCGGCAATCTGGTGGCGGTCGTTGCCGGCAACCTGTTGGGGGGCAGCGTGCTCGTGGCGGGGGTGTACTGGGTGGCGTACCGGCGCGCAGTGCGGTAAGCGCCGCAAGCTGGCGCGGCCGGCCTCAAGCCAACCGCTGCGTCGCCAGGCCGTCGCCAGGCGCGCCCGGCCGCGTGACGACGAAGGCGGCGGCGGCCACCAGGCACAGCACGCCGGCGGTGGCGAACGCCGGGCCATAGGTGCCCAGGACGTCGCGGCTCACTCCCGTCAGGTAGGCCGTCAGGCCCGCGCCCACGTGATGGGCGCAGAAGATCCACGAAAAGACCGCCGGGCCCATGTCGCGGCCGAAGCTGGTCACCGTCAGCCGTACCGAGGGCGGCAGGGTGGCGATGAAGTCCAGGCCGTAGATCACCGCGAACACCGACAGGCCGACCATGGACATGTCGCTGTTGACCAGCCAGAGCAGCGCGACCCCGCGCAGGCCGTAGTACCCGGTCAGCAGCCAGCGGTTGTCGTAACGGTCGGACAGCCAGCCCGAGCCCACCGTGCCGATGAGGTCGCATATGCCGATGACGGCCAGCATCCAGGCCGCGGCCACCAGCGGCACCCCCCGATCCGAGCAGAAGGGCACGAGGTGGGCCTGCGTGAGCCCGAAGCTGGACACGCCGCAGATGAAGAAGGTGAAGGCCAGCACCCAGAAGACGGGCCGCTGCACGCCCAGGCTCAGCGCCTGGAAACTCAGGCGCACGAAGTTCACCCGCACCGGCGCCGGCGCGGGCTGCACGGTGGTGTCGCCTACGGCAGGAAGGCCCATGTCCTGAGGGCGCTCCCTTGCAAACCACGCGTACAGCACCAGACTGAGGAGCGTCCCGATGGTGGACGGCAGCAGCGCGGCGCGCCAGCCCCAGTGTTCGGTGATCCAGGCGGCCAGCGGCATGAAGATCAGCATGCCCGTGGCCACCGCGCCGCTGAGGATGCCCACCACCAGGCCGCGGTGGGCGACGAACCACCTCGACGAGATGACCGCGCCCAGCTGCATGGCCACGATGCCCGGGCCCACCCCCAGCAGGATGCCCGTGCCGAGCCACAGGTCCCAGGGCCCGGCCATGCGCAAGGTCAAGGCCAGTCCGGCCAGGATCATCACGCCCGACACCACCAGCATGCGCTTGAGGCCGTAGCGCAGCACCAGCCCTCCGGCAAAGGGCGCGGACAGTCCGAACAGTGCCAGGCGAAGCCCCTGCGGGGCCGACAGCTCACCCAGGCTCAGGCCCAGGTCCTTGGACATCGGCAGGATCAGCACGGCGGGCACACCCAGCGCCGAGGAGGAGAAGACCGCGTAGAGAAAGCCCAGGCCGACCATGACCCAGCCGAAGTGCAGCGCCGGGCCGGACTTGCCGGGGCCGTCGGGCGGGGCGGTCGTTTGCCCGTCGGGTCGGATGGCCATGGGGGCGATGCTCCTGCGGTGGCGGTCGGATCAGCCGCCGGCAGCCGCTGCGGGCGGGCCTGCGGACGCGTTCCGCTGCCTGGCCACGAGCCACAGCAGGGCCACCCCCACCAGAGCGATGGGCACGAGCGACCCCCAGTTCAGCCAGGTCCAGCCCTGGGTGGTGATGAGGGCGCCCGAGCTGAACGAGCTCAGCGCCATCGTGGAGAACACTGCGGTGTCCATCGCGCCCTGTGCCTTGTTCTTCTCCTCGGGGCGGTAGGTGCGGGTCAGCAGCGTGCTGGCCCCGGTGTACAGGAAGTTCCAGCCCACGCCCAGCGCGAACAGCGCGACCAGGAACTGCATCAGGTCCACGCCCGACAGGGCCACGGCCACGCACAGCAGGTTCAGGGCCACGCCGGCGGCCATCACCGGCGTGGTGCCGAAGCGGCGGATCAGGTGGCCGGTGAAGAAGCTGGGCACGAACATGCCCAGCACGTGCCACTCCAGCACCAGCGCGGCGAGCTCGAAGGGGTGCTGGCACTGCTGCATGGCGATCGGCGTGGCCGCCATCAGCAGGTTCATGACGCCATAGCCCAGGGCGGCGGCGGCCACGGCGACGATGAAGGCCGGCTGCCGCGCGATCTCGGCCAGCGGCCGCCCGCTGGAGGCGCCCGGCGCTGGCGCCACGTGGGCCGGGAACTCGATGAACGACAGCGCCACGGCCGAGGCCAGGGCCACGGCGATCAGTGCCAGGTAGGCGCCGGCAAACGGCACGGCCAGCAACTCGCGCGTGGCGCTGGCCAGGTTGGGGCCGAGGAAGGCGCCGACGATGCCGCCGGCCAGCACCCAGGAGATGGCCTTTTCCTTGTAGGACGGCGCAGCCAGTTCGGGCCCGGCGAAGCGGTACAGCTGCGCGTTGGCGTTGTAGTAGCCGGCCACCACGGTGGCCGCCACCAGCAGCCAGAACAGCTGCAGGCTGACCGCCAGCGCGCACAGCCCCGCCGACAGCGCCGCCACCACCAGCCCCATCTGGAACGAGCGCTTGCGCCCCAGCCGCGCCTGGGTGCGCGCCACCAGCGGCGCGCTCAGCGCCCCGCCCACCACATAGCCTGTCACCGGCAGCGTGGCCATCCAGCCCACCGGCGCCAGCGCCAGACCGACCAGGCCGTTGATCGCGATGAAGGTGACGTTGTTCGTCAGGAACATGCCCTGGCAGAACGCGAGCAGCAGCAGGTGGCGGTTCATGCGGCCGATCATCGCACCGGCCGCGCCAGGAGCTTGGGCCGGTCAGTTCGCGGGCAGCAGGAACCTCGCCCAGGGCTGGTCGATCAGGGCGGCGGTGGGGGCCGTCTGGCCGGCGGGGATGAACTCGGCGTTCACCCTCGCGTCGGGCAGGGCGGTGAACGCGAGCACGTCGCCTTGCCCGTCACGCAGGCGCAGCCGCCCCGCGGCCGGCCATGCTGAGGGCAGGCCTTCGGCCACCGGGTGGGCCAGGGGCAGACCCTCGTCGGGCGTTACCCGGTAGGTCTGCCCGCCCAGGCCCAGCCCGCCGCTGATCGCGTGGCGCACCTGCAGCGGTGTGGTCTCGGTGTAGACGTCTAGGTCCAGGGTGAGGGGCTCGGTGCCCTCCCGGCGCAGCAGCACGGCCTGGTACTCGAACCGTTGCCGCTGCAATGACGCCGACTCCACGCGCAGTCGCAGGCGGTAGGGCCCCTGCAGGGTGCCCAGTGGCCCGACGGACAGCCCTGACACCATGCCCACCGCGCCCAGGCCGCGCAAGGTGCCCTCGGCGTCGTAGTCCAGCTGCTGCAGCACCACCGTCACCAGCCCGTCCAGGGGCAGCGAGCCGACCTGCAGCACGCAGCCGCTGGCGATCAGCCACAGGGTGTCGCCGGGGCTGGCCTGCAGGTTCTCGTCGGCGTCGTCCAACTGCAGCGTCAGGTGCCCGCCGGCGGGGCAGTTGCGCGACATGAGGTGGATGGCCAGGGGCCCGTCGCGTCGTGTGGGCGAGCCGAAGGCCAAGGTCAGCAGCGACGGCACGGCCAGCGCCGGGGGCGTGCCGGCGGCGGTGGGCAGTGCATCCAGGCCAAGGGGGTTGCCGGCGGCGGCCACCACCGCGCGGGCCAGCGCACTGGCCTGCCCTTCCAGAGCGGCCGCCTGCAGGTCGGACCCAGCCGACGCCGCTACCTCCCGCGGCCCCGAGGGCACCTGCAGCGGCGGCGGTGCCGGCGGGTCATCGCCCCCGCCGCATCCCTGCAGCCCGAGGGACAGCCCCAGCGAAAGTCCGAGAGAGAGCCCGATGGTCTGCGCCTTGGCCCTCATCCCCGCGCCCAGGCGCCTGGCGGCCCTGCCGCGCCACAACGATGTTTGCCCCATGCGACCCCCTCATGTGTCTGGAGGTCGCCAGCGTGCGCCCGGCGTGGACGTCGGCGCTTGAGGCGCCGCAAGACGCGGCCAGTCGCGGGCAATCCCCGCCCATCGTTGCGGGGCGCCGCGGGGCCGGGGCCGGCTACAGCGCGAAGATCTTGCCCGGGTTGAGGATGTTCTTCGGGTCGAGCGAGCGCTTGATCTGGCGCATCAGCGCCACCGAGCCCTCGCCGGCCTCGTCCACCAGGAAGCCCATCTTGTGCAGGCCGATGCCGTGCTCGCCGGTGCAGGTGCCTTCCAGGGCGATGGCGCGCTGCACCATCTGCAGGCTCAGGCGCTCGGCGGTGGCGCGCTGCGCGAGGTCGCCGTCCTTGACCATGTAGGCGAGGTGGAAGTTGCCGTCGCCCACATGGCCGACGATGTAGTGCGGCAGGCCCGACTCCGCGGCCTCCTGCACCGAGACGTCGATGATCTCGGCCAGGCGCGAAATGGGCACGCAGGTGTCCGTCGTCACGGTGCGGCAGCCCGGGTTGGCGGCCATGCCGGCGAAGTAGGCCTTGTGCCGTGCGGTCCACAGCCGGGTGCGCTCCTCGGGCGTGCTGGCCCACTCGAAGCCCTCGCCGCCGTTCTCGTCGGCGATCATCTGCACCGTCTCGGCCTGCTCCTTCACGCCCGCGTCGGTGCCGTGGAACTCCATCAGCAGCATGGGCGACTCGCGCAGCCTCAGGCCGCTTTGTGCGTTGACGGCGCCCACCGCGTTGGCATCCAGCAGCTCGCAGCGCGCGATCGGCACGCCCATCTGGATGACCTGGATGGTGGTGGCCACAGCTGCTTGCACGCTGGGGAAGTGGCAGATCGCCGCGCTCACCGCCTCAGGCAGGGGGTAGAGCTTGAGCGTGACCTCGGTGATGACGCCCAGCGTGCCTTCGCTGCCCACCATCAGGCGCGTCAGGTCGTAGCCCGCGCTGGACTTCTTGGCGCGCGTGCCGGTGCGGATCACCTCGCCTGCGGCCGTCACCACCGTCAGGCCCAGCACGTTCTCGCGCATGGTGCCGTAGCGCACGGCGTTTGTGCCACTGGCCCGCGTGGCCGCCATGCCGCCCAGGCTGGCGTTGGCGCCCGGGTCGATGGGGAAGAACAGGCCCGTGTCCCGGATCTCGCGGTTGAGCTGCTCGCGCGTCACGCCCGCCTGCACGGTCACCGTCAGGTCCTCGGGGTTCACGCGCACGATCTGGGTCATGCGGCTGACGTCCACGCTCACCCCGCCCTGCACGGCCAGCAGGTGGCCCTCCAGCGAGGAGCCGGTGCCGTAGGGAATGACCGGCACCGCGTGCGCGTCGGCGAGCTTCACCACCGCCACCACGTCGTCAGTGCTCTCGCAGAACACCACCACTTCCGGCGGCGTGACCGGGAACGGCGACTCGTCGCGCCCGTGTTGCTCGCGCACGGCGGGGGCGGTGGAGCACCGGTCACCGAAGCGCTCTCGCAGCGCAGCCAGCATCACGGCCGGAACCGGACGGATCTCGACGAGGGGGGCGAAGTCGTGTGGGGCGTTCATGCAGCCGATTCTAGGCAGCGCACTCTCGGGATGGGTAGCATGGCCCTTGGCCCATATCCCCTCCGCCCTTCCCTCCTTCCCCTCCTTTCGCCGCGCAGGTGCCCGATGACGATCCAGGTCCACCACATTCCCGTGTGCCCGTTCTGCCAGCGCCTGGAGATCCTGCTCGAGCTCAAGGGCTGCCGGTCGGCGGTGACCTTCTCCGTCATCGACATCACCCAGCCGCGGCCGCAGTGGCTGCTGCGCAAGACCGGCGGCTCCACCGCGCTGCCTGTGATGGAACTCGCCGACGGACGGGTGCTGCGTGAGAGCCTGGTGCTGATGCAGTACCTGGAGAGCGTCCTCCCCGGCCCGGCGGTGGCCCGCGCCGACCCCTACGAACGCGCCGTGGAGAGCCTGCTGGTGGGTCTGGAGGGCGAACTGGTCGGCCGTGGCTACACCTGGGTGATGAACCAGGACCCTGCTCGACGCGAGCCGTTGCGCAATGCCCTGCTCGAGACCTACGCCAAGATCAGCGCCTTCCTCGAGCAGCACGCCCCTGAGGGCCCCTTCCTGTTCGAGCGCTTCGGCTGGGCCGAGGCGGTGTTCACGCCCGTCTTCCAGCGCTTCTGGTTCCTCGAGTACTACGAGGGTTTCGCCCTGCCCGACGAGCCGCCCTTCGCGCGCGTCAAGCGCTGGGTCGAGGCCTGCATCGGCCACCCTGCGGCCGCCCAGGTCTGCCATGAGGAGATCGTCAAGCTCTACTACGACTACGCCCGCGGCGCGGGCAACGGCGCGCTGCTGCCGGGCCGCACGCGCTCGTCGTTCGTCTTCGAGCCCCACTGGCGCGACCGGCCCATGCCGCCGCGCGACAAGTACGGCCCTTCCCCGACGGCCACCGACGAGGCCCTGGGCCTGCGCTGATAGCATCGCGCCCCTCATGAGCAACCGCCTCACCCAGATCGCCACCCGCACCGGCGACGACGGCACCACCGGGCTGGGCGATGGCAGCCGCGTGCCCAAGAACCACCTGCGCGTGCAGGCCATGGGCGACGTGGACGAGCTGAACTCGTCCATCGGCGTACTGCTGGCCGAGCCCTTGCCCGACGAGGTGCGCGAGCTGCTGGTGACGGTGCAGCACGAGCTCTTCAACCTCGGCGGCGAGCTGTCCATCCCCGGCTACGTGCTGCTCAAGACCGAGGCCGTGGCCCTGCTGGACCAGGCCCTCGAGCGGCACAACGCCGCTTTGCCCCGGCTGAAGGAGTTCATCCTGCCCGGCGGCACGCGCAGCGCGGCGCTGGCCCATGTCAGCCGCACCATCGCCCGCCGGGCCGAGCGCGCCGTGGTGCACCTGGGCACGGCCGAGACCCTGAACGACGCCCCGCGGCAGTACCTGAACCGCCTGTCGGACCTGCTGTTCGTGCTGGCCCGGGTGCTCAACCGCGCCAACCTCGACGGTCTGGGCGGCGACGACGTCTACTGGCGCAGCCAGCGCCTGCAGCGCGACGGCGGCTGAGCCGCCTTTTCCTCTGCGGCCGTCTCCTGGCGGCTGGATCTCCGCGGACCGGGCTAGGCAAAGCCGGGCAAGGCCGGGCCATCAGGGCCCCATCAGGGCTTGGTGAGCCGTTTGCCGCGGCGATCCCGCGTTCACGACATGAGGCCGCCCCGGACCCGGGGCGCCACTGAATGTCGCTGACCCAGGAGATCCGCCATGAGCAAGCCCATCGACCGCCGCGCCCCGCGCTTGTCGCCTCTCGCCGCCCTGCTGGGGGCCCTGGTCCTGAGCCCCCTGACTGCGGCTGCGCAGACGAGCGCGCCGGCGGCTCCTGCCCCCGCAGGCCCGATCGAGCGTATCCGCATGACCGACGGCGAGATGACCTGTGCCCAGATCCACGCCGAGGCCGGCCAGATGGACAAGCTGATGGCCGAGGCCAAGGCCGCCGAGGACAAGGACAAGACCACCGGCACGGCCGCGGGTGCGGCCGGCACCGCAGCCGACATCGCCGGCAAGCTGGGTGTGTTCGGGCGCATCGGTGGCATCGGTGGCGCGCTGTTGGGGCAGGCCGCCGCGCAGGCCGGCGCGGGCGCAGTGCAGAAGTCGGCGCAGGAGTCGGCGCAGCAGATGGCCGAGCGCGCCAAGCAGGCGGCGGCGCGCAAGGAACAGCTGACCGCGATGTTCCTGGCCAAGGAGTGCAAAGCCTCGGACCTGAACGCGGCGGGCAAGGCGCTGACGGCCAGCGAGATGCAACAACTGACCCGCGCGGCCTCTCCAGGCACGGCGACGGCAAGCGCATCTGGCGCCGCTGCCGCCCCATCGCCCGCGTCGCCGCCTCCCGCTGACGCCGCTGCCGCCTCGGGGTTGGTGGAGCGGCAGGCAGCGGCGGCTCTGTCGTCTGCCTTGCCCTCGCTCACCACGGTGGGTGCCGGCGGCTCCAGCGTCCGGTCCGTGGTGGCCAAGGCGCCTCGCGTGGTGGTGGCGGCGTACCGGGTGGCCTTTGTCGACAAGACCGGTACCGGCGCCTCGTCCGTCGGCTCGAAGTCCAGCTCGTGGAACGTGTCCGGGACGGTCAAGACCCACACGATCTCGCAGGGCCAGAGCAAGACGCTCAAGCTCGAACTCGAAAACGTGAATGCGCCGCTCATGCAGGCCATCACCGATCGGCTTCATGCCGACTTCATCGAGCAACTGAAGGCGCGCGGGCTGGAGGTGCTGCCTCGCGAAGCCCTCAACCAGAGCCAGCACTTCAGCTCGCGCGTGAAGTTCAGCCAGCCCAAGGACGGACCCGTCTACGTGATCAGCCCCACCGGTGACCCCCGCAACTACAACGTCATGTCGGCCTCGGGGGTGCCCTTGCTGTTTCTGGCGGCAGACCCGTTGGGCGACCAGGGGCTCATCAACCTCGATCAGTTGAAGGGCTTGATGTTCTCCTCGCTCGACACACAGGCGGTGCCGCTGGTGGTGCAGGTCACCGTGGACTTTGCCGAGACCAGCACCACCGGGCGCAGCACGTGGGTGAACCGCGCCGAAGTCGACGGCCGGCCCGTGATTTCGGTCAGCGCCGGGCGGGGCAACCACGTCACGGCCTTGCACTCCACCAACACCATCATGGGCGAGTGGGGCGCAGCGGCGATCGACGGGCCGGTCTACCTGGATGGCGACTACGCCAACGTGCGCACGGTGGACGAGACCAACAACACGCTGAATGCCGTCTCCGTGGGCCTGTCGATGCTGACCGCGACGCCGGGCTCGATCAACCGTACAGAGCGACGCTTCTTCACCGCCGACCCGGCCCGGTATTCGGAGCTCGCCCTCAAGGCCGGGATGGCGGTCAACCGCGCGCTGGTGGCCGCTACGAAGTGATCCGGACCCGATCTGTTTCTGCAGGGGCTGAGCCGTTCGTGGCCCGCTTCCCGCGTACTCCGGCACCAAGGAGGCTTCCATGACTGTTTCCCCCTCTCGATCCTTCACCGCATGGCTGCGGCGCGCTGCTGTCGTGGCCTCGGCCGCAACTCTGGCCGCCTGTGGCGGCGGGGATCAAACCCGCACCCTTTCGGGCGTGGCCGCCACCGGCGCGCCTGTCGTCGGCGGCACGGTGGACGTGGCCTGTGCGGGCGGAGACCCGCTGCAGGCCACCACCAGCAACGCCGGCACCTGGACAGTCACCCTGGCCGGCCAGAGCCTGCCCTGCAAGGTGCGCGTCTCCGGGGGCAACCTCGCCAGCGGCGCGGCCTACCACTCCTTCGCTTTCGGCGTGGGCACGGTCAACATCACACCGCTGACCGACCTGGTCGTGGCGCAGCTGGCGGGTGCAGACCCGTCGGCCTGGTTCACTCAGCGCAGCGCGGCCGACTTCCAGCGCCTGACGGTGGGCCTGGCGACGGCCGCCATCGAGACCGTGCGCAATGCATTGGCCGGCGTCACCGGCCTGTCGGGCTGGGGCAGCTTCAACCCGGTCAGCGGCACCTTCGCCGCCGTGGCCAGCGACCCCTTCGACAAGCTGCTGGAAGCGCTCAAGGCGGCCTTCCCCAACTACGGCGCCCTGCTGGCGGCGGCGCAGGCGCAGGGCTTCTCGGCCAGCGCGGTGCAGACGCTCCTGGCGGGCGGTGGCACGGGTGGAGGTACGGGCGGCAGTACCGGAGGCGGCACGGGCGGCACCCCTTTCACCTCTGGAACGGGCTACGCCATCGCCTACACCGCTCCGACCATCGGCATCGACAACCGCAGCCCGGTGACCGCCAACTTCGATGCCACCTCCGGCGCGCTGACCGGCTGGCAGTGGGACGGCGCCTCGCCACCCGGGGCTGAGGCGCCGACGATCGGTACGCTCAGCGCGTCCGACGTGTACATCGACGGCGCCCTCACCCTGGGCCGCTGGGCCAACGGCACACTGGGGGGCAGCTACTACAGCCTGCCGCCGCTGGCGCTCCAGCCTAATGGCGGATTGCACTGGGTGGTGGGCCGCGCCACCGCGACCGCGCCGAGCACCGGCGTGGTGACCTACAACGTGTCCACCGCCACGAGGCCGACTTTCGGCAACGCGCTCACGAGCCCGGCGGTGGTGCCCCTGGCGGGTTCGATCACCGTGGACTTCGCCAGCGGCAAGGTCGCGCTCGACCTCAGCTTCACCTGGGGCAGCGGCACTTACACGGTCAGGACCACGGGCGGCAGCGCCAACCCCAGCGCGTCGGAGGTCTCCATCGACCCCACGGCACGCAGCAACTTCGGCGGGGCCGGCCAGATCAGCACCGCCGCCAGCACGGGCACGGTGGGCTACATGACCTATGTCCGCGGTTTCCTTGCCGGGACCTCGGGGGACCAGATAGCCCTGGCGTTGCGGGTGGACAACCAGCAAGGCGGATCGTGGGCGAGCATGACGGCCAGCTTGAGGCAGGCCACCTCGGGCGGCGGCACGGGGGGAGGAACCGGCGGCGGCACCGGCGGCACCACCAACCCCTTGCTGGCCGCCGCCAACTGTGCGCCCGGCATCACCAGCGGCTACTCGCTCGTGGCCGAAGTTGCCGTGGCCGGCGTGGCCGGTGCGGCGACGTGCATTGACGGGCTTTCGTCCAAGCCCGCCACCCAGGCCGAGTTCTGCGGCAACCCGGCCTTTCTGACTGGACTGCCGGCGCAGGGCGTGACCATCAACTCGTGCACCTACGACCCAGCCACCGGGGTGGCCAATGTCAGTGCCACCGCATCATCTGCGGTCCCTGGCGCGCCGAGCGTCAGCTACTCAGTGAAGTACACCTTCATTCCCAGGTCGTGAGCCGGGCGGGGGCGCCGATCAAACCGATGCGCCCCCCAGCTCCCGCCGCAGCCAGGCCCGTGCCAGCGTCCAGTCCCGCTTGACGGTGGCCAGCGAGATGCCCAGCGCCTCGCCGATCTCCTCCAGCTCCAGTCCGCCGAAGTAGCGCAGCTCCACGACCTTGGCCGCGCGCGGGTCCACCGCCTCGAAGGCCAGCAGCGCGTCGTGCACGGCCACCACATCGCGGTTCAGGCTGGAGCCTTCGCGGTCCAGCAGGGTGGTGGACAACGGTTGCAGCTCCGCCGCGCGCTTGTCGGCCCGTTTTGCAAGGGCGTGGTCCACCAGGATGCGGCGCATCATGGTGGAGGCCACGGCGATGAAGTGGCCGCGGTTCTTCCACTCCGTGCGCGTCTGCTCGCTCAGCCTCAGCCAGGCCTCGTGCACCAGGCCGGTGGCGCTGAGCGTGTGCTCGGGCGCCTCCTTGCGCATGTGGGCGCGGGCGCGGCGGTGCAGTTCAGCGTACAGCACGCGGTAGACGGCCTGCGGAGGGGCAGAGGCCTCTGCGCTTCCCATGGACTGCAGCCAGCGCGTGACCTCCGGCCCCGGGTCGCCCGAGGCTTGGGGTTCGGCGGCGTGTACGGCGGACATGGGCTGCGGAGGCTGGCGTGTGCCGCCGATTATGGTGGTTGAGCCTTTCGGGCCGGCCATCCCGCGTACACCTGCAGCGTGGCTGTGCACGTGCGGTGAGATGCCAGGCGCCGCGAACCCGCAGAATCGCTGTCGACCGCCGCCGGCGTGAGCCGGGGCACCCAGGGAGTCCGGTGCCCGGCCCTGCCCCTTCACCCGGGGCGGGGCCGGGAGACCGATGGCGGGGCGGGCCCGCTTCCAAGGGCCACATGGGCCGGCAGCGGGGCAGACTGGGTCGAGCGCGTGCCCTGCCCCGCCCAGCGAGCCTACTCAGCGCGCCTTGCGCCGCGCCGCCACCGCGTCGGACAGCGTGCGCAGCACCTCCATGGATTCGTCCCACCCCAGGCAGGCGTCGGTGATGCTCTGCCCGTAGGCCAGCTGGGCCGGGTCGTCCTTGCCCGGGCTGAACTTCTGCGCGCCGCCATTGAGGTGGCTCTCGACCATGGCGCCCACCACGCAGCGCCCGCCGCCGGCCACCTGCGAGGCCACGTCGCGCGCCACGTCGATCTGACGCTGGTGCTGCTTGCTGGAGTTGGCGTGGCTGAAGTCCACCATCAGGCGGCAGTCCAGGCCGGCGGCCTCGAGTTCGCGGCAGGCGGCGGCCACGCTGGCCGGGTCGTAGTTCGGCGTCTTGCCGCCGCGCAGGATGACGTGGCAGTCGGGGTTGCCCTTGGTCTCGACGATGGCCACCTGGCCGCTCTTGTGCACCGACAGGAAGTGGTGCGGCCGCGCCGCGGCCTGGATGGCGTCGATGGCGATGCGCACATTGCCGTCGGTGCCGTTCTTGAAGCCGATGGGCGCGCTCAGGCCCGAGGCCAGCTCGCGGTGCACCTGGCTCTCGGTGGTGCGTGCGCCGATGGCGCCCCAGGCGATGAGGTCGCCCAGGTACTGCGGGCTGATCACGTCGAGGAACTCGCTGGCCGCGGGCACGCCGGCGCGGTTGATCTCCAGCAGCAGCTGCCGGCCGATGCGCAGGCCCTCGTCGATGCGGTAGCTCTCGTCCAGGTAGGGGTCGTTGATCAGGCCCTTCCAGCCCACCGTGGTACGTGGCTTTTCGAAGTACACGCGCATCACCACCTCCAGCGTGCCGGCGAAGCGCTCGCGCTCGGCCTTCAGCCGCCTCGCGTACTCGAGTGCCGCGGCCGGGTCGTGGATCGAGCACGGGCCGATGATCACGAGCAGCCGGTCGTCCTGGCCGTGCAGGATGCGCCGCACCGCCTGGCGGGTCTGCCCCACCAGCGTCTCCACCGAGGTGCCGGCGATGGGGAAGAACCGGATCAGGTGCTCCGGCGGGGGCAGCGTGATCACGTCCTTGATCCGCTGGTCGTCGGTCCGGCTGGTCCTCTCGCGGTGCGCATACCAGGCCTCTTCGGTGGCGGCGGCGGCGGGGCGTGCGGGCATGGTGATCTCCTGGGGCGCGCGGGTGGCTGAGGGCGAAAAAAAACCGCCGGGGTCTCCGGCGGTTTTCTGGGTTCGGCTCGCTTCGCTTACTGTGCGTGGGCCTCTCCAACCGCCGGGCGGTGCGAGAACCAGAAGTACGCAAAGAAGAAAGGCAGGCGCGAGCGCATGACGGAATGCTAGCACGGCCCTGCAGCGGTGCACGCCTGCGCGGCCGCGGGCCATCGGCGAGGCTATGCTCGCTGGCTGCCATGGCCCGCCTGCCCGAACGCCTCGACCCCGCCGCGCTGCAGCGCCTGCACGCCGGTGTGCAAGAAGCCATCGATCAGGGCCAGCTGCCGGGCGCGGTGGTGCACCTGGAGCGGCTTGACGAGAGCCTGAACGATGCGCTGCGCCACGAGGCCGCATTCGGTCTGAAGGCTCTGGAGCCCGAGCCCGAGCCGCTGGACGCGGCCACCGTCTACGACTGCGCGTCGCTGACCAAGGTCGTCGTCACCGCCCCGGTGCTGGCGCGGCTGATGGACGGCGGCGAGCTCGCGCCCGACACGCGCGTGCGCCACCTCATACCGGCCTATGCGGGGGGCGACGCCATCACCGTCGGCCAGCTGCTGACCCACACCTCGGGGCTGCCCGCGGGGCTGCCGCTGGAGGACGGCTGGCGCGGCCCCGAGGCCGCACTCGCGCTGTGCTGCGTGCGCCAGCCCACGCATGCGCCGGGCACGTTCTTCCGCTACTCCGACGTCAACTTCATCCTGCTGGGCGCCATCGCCGAGCGCCTGACCGGCCGGTCCCTGGATGCGCTGGCCAACGAGTGGATCCTCGCCCCACTGGGCATGGCCGACAGCGGCTACCGGCGCGAGGGAGCAGACCGCGGCCCAGTCGCGTGCGGCGCACAGGCCGTTCCCGTGCAGCGCATCGCCCCCACCGAGTGGCTCGACGAGCACGGGCTGGACCCACAGGACCGGGCTGCCGCCGGCCAGGGTGCGCTGCGGCAGCTGCTGCGGGGCGTCGTGCACGACCCCACCGCGCGTCGCATGGGCGGCGTGGCCGGCCACGCGGGCCTGTTCAGCACCGCTGCCGACCTGGCGCGCTACGCCCGCATGGTGCTGGGCGGCGGGCAGCTCGACGGGGTGCGGGTGCTGTCCGAGGCCGCCGTGCGTTGCATGACTGCCGTGGCCACACCGCCCGCGCTGTCCGAGCGCCGCAGCCTGGGCTGGGACGTGGAATCGCCGTTCTCCCGCGCGCGCGGCGCCGTCTACCGCGTCGGCAGCGTGGGCCACACCGGCTTCACCGGCTGCGCGCTGTGGATCGACCCCTCGCTGCGCGCCTTCCACGTCCTGCTGTCCAACCGCGTCCACCCCCGCAGCCGCGAGAGCATCGTCGGGCTGTACGAGTCGGTGGCCACTGCGGCGGGGCAGGCCGTGACGTTTGCTTTGGCGGCCTGACTCCAGTCCCAGCCCGTAGAGGCAACAGGGCTGCGCCGCTCAGGGAAGTCGCCCAATACGCCGCAAGGCGCTGCTCAGTTCCGGCGGCAGGCCGTGGCGGGTGCCCGCCACCGGGCCACGGGCGACGAAGCGGATGCTGCCGAGCGCCAGCGGGTCGGTGCGACCGGTCCGTCGCAACTCCAGGCGCAGCGTGAAGTCCGACCCCCCCAGAGACTCGAGGCCGACCTCCACCCGCACCTCGTCGTCGTAGGCCGGCGACTGGTGCACGTCCACCGAGACGCCCCCCTCCCGCAGGACCCCACCCTTGGAGGTCAGGTCCTGAAGGTCCGCACCGACCGCCTGCAAGGCCCGGGCGGCCGCTTCACGGAAGTAGTTCACGTAGGTGGCCAGCGGCAGCTCGCCATGGGCATTGCACTCCGCATAGCGCACGCGGGTGCGAAAGGGCGCTTGCTCGACGGCTGACTCCATGGGGGTCTCCACGAAAGGTTGCAGGAATTGTCGGGTGAGCGATCCCGTCGTGATCAGCCGCGGCCGCTCAGGTAGACAGACCCAATTCCCCGGCGCGTGCGGCCAGCGCCTTGCGGTCGATCTTGTTGGTGCCGGCCAGCGGCATCTGCTCGAGGAACCACACGCGGCGCGGGTGCATGTGCGGCGCGGCCAGCGCGAGGACGTGGTCCTTCAGCGCCTGCTCGGTCGGCTCTGCACCGGGCCGGGGCACGACGAAGGCCACGGGCACGTGGCCCCGCAGCTCGTCGGCCAGGGGCACTACGCACACCTCCAGCACGTCAGGGTGCCGCTCGAGCAGCCGCTCCACCTGCCCGGGATAGATGTTTTCGCCGCTGCAGACGAACATGTCGTCGTCGCGGCCGACGAAGTAGTACCAGCCGTCGGCATCGCGGCGCATGATGTCGCCGGTATGGATCCAGCCGTCGCGCAAGCGCTCGGCGGTGAGCTCGCGGCGGTTCTGGTAGCCGTTCATGCGTGTGGCGCAGTGCACCTCCAGCACACCCTGCGCCTCGGGGCCCGTCACCTCGCGCCCGTTACCGTCCACGAGCCGCAGCCTCGCGTGGGGCTGCGCGTGGCCCACCGACATGAAGGGCCGCGTCAGGCCTTGCGGATGCGCGCCGAAGTACCCCGCGCCGGTCTCCGTCGTGCCGTAGCTGTTGATGACGGCGGCCTTAGGAAAGAGGGCCTGCACCTGGGCGAGCACGGTGGCCGACAGCGGCGCCGAGCCGATGACCACCAGCCTGACGTTGCCGAAGTCCGCCCCGGCCAGCGCCTCGCGCTGCTGGGCCATCATCGCGGTCATCGTCGGCACGCCCGACAGCACGCTCACGCGGTACTCGCTCACGGCCCGGATGAAGCCGCGCACGTCGAACCGAGGCATCAGCGCGAAGGCACCGTGGAGCATGAACACATGGGTCGCGTTCACGGTGGCGTTCATGTGGAACAGCGGAGCCGCCACGATCGAGGGGCCGGCTTCCAGGCACTGGCGCATGAACTCGGTGGCGTAGCCGGCCGCGATCAGCACCTGGCTGCGGTGCGACAGCAGCACGCCCTTGGGCCGGCCGGTCGAGCCGCTGGTGTAGAGCACCATCGCCACCTCGTCCTCGGCCGGCACGACGGCGCTGAACGGGCCCGGGTCGGCCAGCGCGGCAAAGCCGTCGCCTTCCAGCGGCACCACCGGCACGCCACCGGGCAGCGACTGCGCCAGTGGCAGCAGATCGGTGTCGGCGCAGATGAGTCGCAGCGCCGAGTCCTCGCTCATGAAGGCCAGCGTCTCCGCACCCGCACGCGGGTTGACCGGCACGCTCACCAGCCCGGCGCGCATGGTGGCCAGCATCACCGCCAGCGCGTGCACGCTGTTGGCGGCCATCACGCCCACGCGCTCGCCACGGGCCAGCCCCCGGGCCAGAAGGCCGCGGGCCAGGGCGGTGACCAGGTCGTCGAGTTCGCCGTAGCGCCAGCGTCGGCGCAGGCTGCCGTCTGCTTCGAGTTCGATCACCGCGAGCGCTTCACGGCCGCGCGAGCCGTCCAGCGTCATGCCCAGGTTGGCGGGCAGGTCGGTGCGCTGGTCCAGAGGGGTCATGCCATTGCCTCCAGGAAGAATGTGCCGCGGCCCGTGGCCACCAGCCGCCCGGCCGCGTCGAGCACGTCGACGTCCACCACACCCATCGTGCGGCCGGCGCGGCGCACACGCGCCACGGCCTGCAGCTCGCCCGCCGCGGGGCGCAGGTAGTCGGTGCGGAAGTCCACCGTGCCGGCGCCGCGGCCGGCCACGGCGATGAGTGCCATGCAGCCTGCCGTGTCGATGAGCGACGCGATCGGCCCGCCGTGGAACTGTCCGGTACCTTGGCCGCGCTCGAACTCGGGCCGAAAGGGCATGGCAAAGCGCGCGGTCTGCGCCTGCGTGTCCACGCTCAGCACGCGGATGGCCGCAAAGCGGATGAAGGGCGATTCGTCGCACTGCTGCTGCAGGCTGGCGACGGGGTCGAGCTGATCGGTGCCGCTGCTCATGGCGTCACCACGATCTTGCCGAACACCTCGCGCTCTTCCATCAGTCGCTCGGCTTCGCGGATCTCCTCGAGCGGCAGCACCTTGTCCACTACCGGCTTCATGCGCCCGCTGCGCGCCAGCTCCAGCAGCGCGACGATGTCCTCGCGCCGCCAGCCGTTGCTGCCCATCAGCCGGAGCTCGAAGGTCCACACGTAGCGCACGTCGATGTGCTCGTCGTAGCCCGCCGTGGCACCGCAGGTCAGCAGTCGCCCGCCCACCTTCAGGCAGCGGATCGACTCCTGCCAGCTGTTGCCGCCGGTGAAATTGACGACGACGTCCACGCCGCCTGTGCCCGCAATGCGCGGCTTGCCCGCCAGCGCGTGCACGGCGTCCATCACCTTCTGCTCGCGGTAGTTCACCACGTGATCGGCGCCCAGCGCCTTCAGCCGTTCGGCCTTGTCGGCGCTGCCGGCGCAGGCGATGACGTTGGCCCCCGCCAGCTTGGCCAGCATCACGCAGGCGGTACCCACGCCGCCGGAGGCGCCCAGCACCACCACCGTCTCGCCGGCCTTGACCTGCCCGATGGTGACCATCATCCGGTGCGCCGTGGCATAGGCCAGCGGCAGGCTGGCCGCCACCTCGAAGCTCACGTCGTCGGGCAGCCTGACGAGTTGCGGCGCCCAGGCCAGGCAGTACTCGGCGCGGCCGCCGTCGTACATCTCGCCGATCATGCCCTTGGGCGCGCCTTCGCCGCCCACGGGCAGCGGGTCGATCAGCACGCGATCCCCCACGGCCCAGCCCTGCACGGCAGGGCCGACCTCGGCGATCTCGCCGGCGATGTCCGAGCCGATGATGATCGGCAGCGGCACCTTGATGCCGGGCATGCTGCGGCGGGTGAAGATGTCGTGGTAGTTCAACGAACAGGCGCGCACGCGCAGCAGCACGTAGCCGGGCTGCACGGCCGGGCGCGGCCAAGCGGGTTCGAACACGGTCTGCTCGGGACCGCCGTGGGCGTGCACGACGGCGGCTCGCATGGTGGGTGTCATGGGTATGTCTTCTCAGGGTTTGCGATGTGGGCCGCAAGCAACCCTGCACGGGTCATCGCGGCCAGCAGTTCATCGGGCACCTCGCCGGTGTCCATCCAGTGGGCCACCTGCGCCTGGGTGCCGTCGCACTCCAGGCCCTGATGGCGGCGCCAGTGGGCGTCGAAGCAGCTGGTCTTGTAGCGGCGGCCGTCGTCGCACAGCAGCGTGACGATGGAGCCGGCCTGACCCTGGGCCACCATCTCGCTGGCGCACCACAGTGCGGCCACCAGGTTGGTGCCGGTGCTGCCGCCCACCGGCCGGCCCAGCCGCTCGCTCAGTGCCAGCATGGCCCCCAGGCTCCAGCGGTCGGGCACCTTGAGCATGGCGTCCAAGGTGTCGGGCAGGAACGAGGGCTCCACCCGCGGCCGGCCGATGCCTTCGATGCGCGAGCCGGCGGCCATCGTCAGCGCCGGGTCGCGGCTGCGGTAATGCTCGAACAACACGCTGCGCTCGGCGTCCACGCCACACACGCGCGTGTCGTGCCGGCAGTAGCGCACGTAGCGGCCCAGGGTGGCCAGCGTGCCGCCGGTGCCCGCGCTGGCCACCAGCCAGTGCGGTACGGGGTGCGGTTCGTGCCGCAGCTGCTGGAAGATGCTGTCGGCGATGTTGTTGTTGGCGCGCCAGTCGGTGGCGCGCTCGGCGTGGGTGAACTGGTCCATATAGTGGCCACCGGTCTCGCGCGCGATGCGTTCGCTTTCGGCGTACACCTGCTTGGGGTCGTCCACCAGGCGGCAGCGCCCGCCGTGGAACTCGATGGCCTGCACCTTGGCCGGGCTGGTGCTGCATGGCATCACGGCCACGAAAGGCAGGCCCAGCAGCCGCGCGAAGTAGGCCTCGCTGATGGCGGTGCTGCCGCTGCTGGCCTCCACCACCGTGCTGCCTTCGTGCAGCCACCCATTGCACAGCGCATGCAGGAACAGGCTGCGCGCCAGCCGGTGCTTCAGGCTGCCGGTGGGGTGGCTGCTCTCGTCCTTCAGGTACAGGTCCACGCCCGGCAGGCCGGGCAGCGCCAGCGGCAGCAGGTGGGTGTCGGCCGAACGCTGGAAGTCGGCCTCGATGTGGCGGATCGCTTGGCGCACCCACCGGCGGCGATGCTCTGGCAAGTCGTTCATGGGGAAGGTACGCCGCCTGTCAGTGCCCGAAGACGGTGCGGTAGTGCGTGCACAGCGCGTCCCAGGTGCGGCGGCTTTCGCGCGCGGTGCCGGCCGGCGTGCCACCGCAGGCCAGGAAGATGCCCAGCAGCGAATGCAGCAGCGCCGGGCAGAAGCTGGTGACGGTGTTGGGCAGCGGCGTGATGTGGCCGGTGTCCTGCAGGCACAGGTGCTGGAACGGGTGCCCGTAGCCCTGGGCTCGCAGCCGGTTGACGATGAGGTCGCTGCCCCAGGCGCTGGGCCACATCTGGTCGTCCACGCCGCTGATCAGCAGGACCGGGCAGCGCGCGCGCTCGATGGGCAAAGCGGCGGTGGCGCGGGTCTCGGGGTCGTTCATCGTCGCGAAGTAGCCGGGCGTGGCCGGATAGCCGTTGGGCAGCGACTCGCCCAGCCGCTTCATCTCCTCGAACGACGGCGAGTCGCCCAGCTTCGCGTGCGGCACCGGCTGCCCGCGGAAGGTGAAGCTCGGGCCGCCCGGGCCCTTGGCCGGGTCCCAGCCGATGCTGGTGGTGTACATGGGAACGATGCCCACCACGCCCTGGATGTGCTCGGGCAGGTGGCTGGCCAGCGTGACGACGAGCTCGCCCCCGCGCGAGGCGCCCTGGATGCCGATGCGCTCGCAACCCAGCTCGCGCCGCGCCCAGGAGAAGCCTTCCTCGAAGTACTCCAGCGGGATGCCGGCGATGAACCCGGGCAGGTCCTCGTAGGCGAAGTAGGCCAGGCTCACCACGTCGTAGCCCAGCGAGGCCAGCACCGGCGCGTAGCCCAGCTCCAGCCCGCCGCCTGAGCCGGTGAACGTGAAGATGCAGCCGCGCGGCCGGCCATCGGGTAGCCGGCGCTCCTTCCAGCGCAGCACCTGCCCGCGCAGGCGGCCGTCGCGCAGCGGCAGCACCTCGATGCCGTCCACCAGGCGCTGCAGCGTCACGGTGGTCTCGGCACAAGGCGCGTCCTCGCCGTCGACGCGGGCCTGCAGCGCGAACACGTGCGCCTTCATCGGGGCGACGTGCGGCTGGCCGAGCTTGTGCGCCTTCTCGGTCGCGTTCAACATGAAGCGGCGATCGGCCACCGGTTCGGGACGCAGGCTCCAGAACAGCCCGGCGGCGTCGACGCCGGTGAAGCTGCCTTCCTCGCTAGGCGCGTCGTCGAGGTCGATGCGCCCGGCAGCGTCGGCGACGAACAGCGCGCGGGCCGTCCAGTGAACGGCGGCATCGTCGACCAGTCGCGACGACAGCCACACGCGCTGCCCGGGCTCGAAGCCCTCGGCCACGATGCGGATGGGGGTGGGCTGCAGCGCGACATCGGGCGTCGCGGTGAGGCGGCGCGCGCCGGCATGCGGGGGGGTGGGTGCAGTCACTGGCGTCTCCTAGACCTGGTGCAGCCAGCGCAGCCCCCGGCTGTAGGCGGCGAACACGGCACTGCCGTGGGTCTCCTCGTCGAGGATGTCGCAGCGCATGCGCACGCCCCAGCGCCGGGCCAGGAGGTCGCTCATCTCGCGCGTCTCGGCCACGATGTCGGGGATGCCGCGCATCACGGTCAGGTACTCCTTCCACACCGGGGCATCCATGAGGCGGTGCCAGGTGGTGCTGTAGGCTGCCGTGGTCTCGTGGTCCCCCGCGGCCAGGTAGACCGAGACGTTCAGCGGCCGCTCGACAGCGGCGAACTCGCGGGCGCGGTCGAACAGGTACGGTCGCTTCCACCAGTACGACGAGCCCACCGCCAGGGTGCGCCGACAGCGGCCGGAACGCGTGAGC
>Ga0315902_10000412_pt1 | contig 71431 bp, 60 predicted proteins | sample LakEriMetagenome_9_FD_203523 | JGI IMG/M metagenome (GOLD analysis project Ga0315902, IMG submission 203523) | Freshwater fungal communities from buoy surface, Lake Erie, Ohio, United States - Buoy 12 MA117 | ecosystem: Environmental > Aquatic > Freshwater > Lake > Lake biofilm | place: USA... | reverse complement strand
AGGGCAGAAAGGATGATGGCAATACTGCTTATGATATTGCACAATACAGCAGGTTTGAAGTGGAGCGCATTGCGCGCAAGGCTTTTGATGCGGCCAGAACCAGAAGAAAGAAATTGTGTTCGGTAGACAAGGCCAATGTAATCGAGACCAGCAGGCTCTGGAGAGAAGTGGTGCAGAAGATTGCATTGGAATACCCGGATGTGGAACTGGAACACCAGTTCGTGGATGCTGCAGCCATGTTGCTGATCAAGGATCCCCGCAGGTTTGATGTGGTGGTGACCGCAAATCTCTTTGGTGATATCCTGACGGATGAAGCTTCTCAGATCGCAGGTTCCATGGGTATGCTGGCCTCTGCATCCATTGGTGACGGTACCGGAGTTTATGAACCCATTCATGGTTCTGCACATGATATTACTGGAAAGGGAGTTGCCAATCCTTTGGCTTCGATTCTTTCTGCTGCCTTGTTGCTGGATATTTCATTTGGATTGAAAGCAGAATCTGATGCCATCATCCATGCAGTGGATGCGGTATTGAAAGAGGGTTACCGCACGAGGGATATAGCAGATGCCCATACCCCAGCAGTAAAAATATTGGGTACAGATGCCATGGGCCAACAAGTGCTCAAACATCTGTAGATTTGGTCTTATGAAAAGACTTTTTATTTTATTGCTGTTGGCAGTTACTACCTCAGCGATGGCCCAGCAACATAAAGTGGTTTTCACTCCGGAGAAAAACAACAACATCATACATGTTACCATCGGGGGAAAACATTTCACAGATTTTTTCTTTCCTGATACCATTACGAAGCCAGTATTGTATCCCATCAAGGCCCCAAATGGAACGGTCATCACACGCGGGTTTCCGGTGACCCCCATCGCAGGAGAACCAACAGATCATCCCCATCATCTCGGACTCTGGTTCAATTTTGGTGATGTGAACGGATTGGATTTCTGGAACAATTCTTTTGCTATCCCTGCTGATAAAAAGCATTTATACGGAACGATCAAATTGACGGGTATCACTGAAACCAAGGGAGGAGAGAAGGGCCAATTGGGTTACAAGGCAATATGGAATGATCACCAGAATAATACCCTTCTCAATGAAACTACAGGTTTTGTTTTCAGTGAAAAAAATGGTACGTGGGTGATCGACAGAACCACAACGCTTACAGCAAAAATTCCAGTTGTATTCAAGGATAACAAAGAGGGTGTTTTGGGTCTGCGCATGGCGCATGAGTTACAGATCCCTGCCATGGAAACAAAGAAATTCAAGGATGCCAATGGTATTGAAACCGTGATCAAGGCAGTGACGGATACCATTGCCAATGGCAACTATATCAACAGCAATGGACTGCAAGGTGATGATGTTTGGGGCAAGCGGGCTACCTGGTGCATGATGTATGCCAAAATGAAAACGGACTCCATCAGTGTGCTGATGATCGATCATCCCAAAAATGAAGTTTACCCTACATACTGGCATGCAAGGGGCTATGGTTTGTTTTCTGCCAATCCGATGGGAGCAAATGTTTTCAATAAGAACAATACTGTTTATCAGCGCACTTTGCAACCTGGTGAGTCCATGACTTTTCGTTTTCGTGTGGTCATTGCTTCAGGAAAAAAAGTATTGGATCCATTTGCTGTACAGTCGCTCGAAAAAGATTTTGGTCAGCAGTGACCAAGTCGTTATGATCCAGTTCAGATCATGTTGCCTCTCAGCAATTTGAAAGCCTCCATGGCACCCATGTATTCACATGTTTTGGCACCCGCTCTGTTCCCATTGCTGAAAATGGTTATCCACTTTGATTCATCCAGCATTCGGATCTCTTCTGTTTTGTATTGACTCAACTGAAAAAGTACAGCACCTACAAAAGCGTCACCGGCACCGGTGGTATCGACAGGTGTAATGGGTATACTTGGAACGACTTGCATTTCGCCTTTGCATCCCAACAAAGTTCCCTTGCTTCCAAGAGTAATGGCAATGACAGCAGGGCTTCTGATGAAGAGTGTATCCATAGCTGCTTCTACGGATGATGTTGCTGTGATCATCATGGCTTCCTCATCGCTCAGTTTGATGAAATCACTTTCTTGTATGAAGTTCCACGAATTTTCTATGAAGTTTTTCTGGTCATTGCCAAAAAGCAGATGTCTGTAGTTGGGATCGAAGCTGATGAAGAGTCCTTCTGTTTTGCTTTTTTGCAGCAGGTTTCGGTAGGCAATCTGAAGTGGACCCGGAAGGAATGCGGTAGCAGATCCGAAGTGTGCAATGCTGTATTGACTGATATCAATGGCCCCAACCTCCTGATCGTTCAGCATGCCATCAGCACCGCGGTTAAAATAGAAATCTCTTTCACCATGTTCCATCAACGAGACAAATGCAAAGGTGGTGAAGTGGTCAGGTGAAGCAATGATATTCTTTGTATCAACATTGAAATCATTCAGGACTTCAATGAGATGTTTCCCAAAGGGATCATCACCCACTTTGGCAGCTACTGAAACCTTACCCCCCATGGCTGCTATAGCTGCTGCTACGTTCATGGGGGCACCACCTGCTTTTTTCAGAAAATGGTTTCCATCCGACAGGGCCATGCCTTTGTCGGTGCAGATCATGTCGATCAACGCTTCGCCGATACAGAGAATGGGTCGCATTTTATTTGTACAGCTGGTTGAAGACCAGTTTGAAAGTTCCATGCGATTGGGCACGGAAAGTGATTTCTGGTCCGAATGCATAAAGAGCGCCCTTTCCGATTTTGGCTTCAAAACCTGCTACTCCGTCTTTTAGGTAGGTTTGTCCCCATGCCCATCCGCTTCTCAAAGTCTTGTCAGATGCAAACCAGGCAATTGGTTTTATTGTTCCATTCGCTTGGGCTTCCGGGTTGATGGAGAAAACGGGGCTATCATCAAACAGTACATCTGCTTTTTCATTCATGCCCCAGGCAGCTGGGTGCTGATTGTTCAATGTGATCTGCATCAGACTTCCAGGAATATAGAATTTTTCGTTAGGCAGATCACGCTCCTTGCCATTGAACATTTCGGTGAGCATGTTTCTGACCGGCAATTTGAGATGGTAGGCCAGTGAGGTGCTGCTTCCGATGGTAAGAACCCGCCCACCGTCTTCCATGAATTGCTTCAGGGCTGGGATGGACTTGTCGGTGCTGATGCTGCCGATGGTTCTCTTGAATTCATCAGGAGTATCTTCCGGTTTAGGGTTACCGAATCCGCCGGACCTGCCGGTAAGAGATGGCATGGCGCCTCCAACAAAAAGGATAATATCATATTTTGATTTCAGATCACCTTTGTCGATGTCCTGTGCATAGATCACCTCAAAATTGAATTTGAATTGTTCCATGATCCAGCGCATCCAGCCGGAAGGCATCGAACCGCCGTATGTGTCCCAGAGGGCAATGCGGGCGGGTTGAATGGGTTGCAGATTATTTGTTTTTTTATCAACTCCCATGAGATCGGCTCCCGCTGCTGTTGCGATGCTTTTAATCGCGGCGGCATTTTTGGCATTGGCTTCAATGAAGAAAGAGCCGGCTGTTGCATTGTCATCTGCTTCGCTGATGCGGTATATGTTGGTTATTTTTTTGCTCATGATCTCATTGACGGCAGCAAAAGCATGATTGCTGGCTGCATTGAGCATAAAACCTGCTTTGGCTGAACCGGACGCGGGCTTGCCCTGGATCTTGATCAACTCACCATCGGGCATACGTGTGAAGTTTCCTTCCACGCCATCCAGGACTCGATCGAATTGTACCCCCATCTGGTACGCCAGTGTCCATCCTGCAGCATCATAAGGAGGCACAGGAGGACCGCCCGGGTATTGGAAATCATTGGGGTGGTCCTGAGGTTCGAACATATCAAGAATATGCGGACGAAAAGCCTGATTGCATTTGATGATGAAGGAACCCGAGGGATAGGTTTTCCCATTGAGTGAAAACGATTGTTCAGCTTTGTGGACCACAATACCAGTGCGGATCAGGGCATTCAAAAAGCGGATGGCTGTAGCAAAATCTGCCTGATCGGATGGGATGACATAGGCCCTGGGGTCCCGAAGCGAAGGATTATTGAAGACCGTGTCGTAGATCTTCATGGGGATCATTGCATTGTTTCTGCCCCATCCTTCAGGAACTGAATTGGAAGCATTACCTGCCGATCTGCCGGCCTGCTCCTTTTTGAAGAGTTCATTGATCTCTTCGATCCTTTTGGGGTATTGGGTCCAGTTATCCTTGTTCCCTTTCTCAATCGAGTTCTTACCCATGCGGTAGATGTTATATAATAGTTCATCCCTGTGGCGGGTGGCGTACATCAGTACAGCGTAGTTCAGGGATACGGAATAGTCGATCGAGTTCCTGAAGAACCATTTGCGGGGAGTGATCGGATAGGGATTGGCACTGCTCGGTATGAGTCTGTTGGGAACCAGCGGAATGCTGGATGGAGTTGGTGAACCGATGATCTCAGTGAGCAGTCCGATCATGTTATGAAAATAGGTGGTGGTACGGAGTCCTCCATTGTACCAGGTTGAATATGGGGAACCGGCACGCTGGGTGAAGCCAGGTTTGCCTTCGGCATTCAATCGATTGATCATAGCGGCCCCAACGGCATCGAGACTGGTCATGACCAGGGGATCATAAACGTGATTGAAAGGGTCACGGAAGGGAGGCCCTGCTACCACGGCACCGGGAGGTCCGGTCTGGTGGTGGTTATACATGATCTGTGGGATCCACTCGATGAAGAGTTGGCGACCCATGTTTTGTGTTTCTTTTAGATTGAGCATGTAGAAATCGCGGTTATTATCGTGTCCCGCATATTTCTCATAAAGTCTGGGAAGGTAGCTGGTGGTTCGTTTAGCGGTATCAGCGTTGCGCATGTACCAGTCGGACACCAGTTCTTGTCCGTCTGGATTGGCATGTACCATCAATATGATACAGTTGTCTAGGATCTTTTTCGTCTCTTCGTCATTGCGGCTGTTCAGCTGGTAAGCCAGTTCAATCAACTGGTGTGCACCCACCACCTCGGTGGCATGCAGGCCTCCATCGATCCAGACCACGGCCTTACCCTGAGCTGCAAGTGCTTTGGCATCTGCCTCTGAAAGTCCCTCTGCCCTGGCCATTCGTTGTGATATCGATTTGTATTTTTCGAGATTTTGATGGTTTTCCGGGGAAGTTATGATCATCATGAACTGATCACGACCTTCTTCTGTTTTGCCGATACTGATCAGTTTAGCCCGTTCGGATGCTGCATCCAGTTTTTTGAAATAGGCTTCCGTTTGGCTATAGTTGGCCAGGAGGTAGTTGTCGCCGATGTTGAACCCAAAATGTTCTTTGGGTGTAGGCATCGTTTGAGCTCCTGCGCTTAAGCTGATGATCAGCAGTAAGAATGAAATGAACCGTATCATTTGTTGAATTTGTTTTGGATCACTAATGTAGTTCATTCAATTTGAAATGAAACGCTGCATGGAGGTTTGAAAAATATCTGAAAACGTTTTCGAAAAAAACGTGAGGACGTTGCTAAATGAGTATCATTTTTACCTAATTTGAATTTGGAATTTTCTATTTCAAACCAAAAACGACGCTTAGTCATGAGAAAAAACAGCTTAAGCTGGACCTTGTGTCTTGCCATTTTCAGCATGTTGTTGACTGTGGTACAGGTCCAGGCCGAAAAAAATCATCTCCCTGTTGGTTCTGACAGGACAGACAAATTCACTGCACCTCCAGGTGATGTTACAGGAACCGTAACGGACATAAGAAATGCTCCTCTTGCAGGTGCTACCGTGTCCATCAAGGGTACCCGTACATCTACTGTGACCGATCAGAATGGTAAATTCACCTTAAAGAATGTGCCTGACAATGCCGTCCTGGTAATCAGCTTCAGTGGTTATCTCACAGAAGAGGTTGCTGCCAAATCAGCCGCTAAGATTTCCATGCGTGAGCAGGTCAATCAGCTGACCGACGTAGTGGTGATTGGTTACGGTACTGCCAAGAAAAAGGATCTTACCGGTGCGGTTGCCCAGGTAAAGGCTACGCAGCTTGAAAATGAAAATCCACGTTCGGTGCAGGACATGCTCAGGGGTAATGCTCCCGGTCTTGATGTTGGTTTCAACGCAAGTGCAAAGGGAGGTGGTAGCCTTCAGGTGAGGGGTCGTGCTTCGTTGACTGCTTCAACATCTCCTTTGATCGTTGTGGATGGTGTTATTTATCCCGGTGATCTTTCTGATATCAATCCTAACGACATTCAGACGGTAGACGTATTGAAAGACGCGAGCTCTGCTGCCGTATTCGGTGCCCGTTCTGCCAATGGTGTTATCCTCGTGACCACCAAAAGAGGTAAGTCGGGTAAACCTACTATTACCGTCAATTCTAACTATGCTTTCAACAGAATCGCCCGTTGGCCTGGTCTGTTGTCGCCTGATGAGTTCTTTGACTGGCGTTCAGATGTGATCTGGAGTCAGCGTGGTTTTGATTCAACTTCCAGACCCGGTATCAAATACTGGGCTGTGGATCCCCGCAAATTGCCCAGTGATATCACAGTTACCCAGTGGCTTGCTTTGGGTGGAAATCCCGCAACCGCTGATCCTGTTTCAGTTTGGTTGAATCGTGTTGGAGGCAACCAGGGTACTGCTGCGATTTCACAGGAAAGTTACAAGAACAATACTCCGATCGATTGGGAATCATTGATCCTCAACAAGGATGGTCGTCAGCAAGACCATACAGTAAGTGTTGCAGGAAGATCAGGTGCAACCAATTATTATTCATCCTATGGATATTATGAGAACGTGGGTATGGCACAGGGTGAGAAGTTCAAAACCTTGCGTACCCGCTTGAATCTGGAATCCGAAGTGGCTAAGTTCCTGTCCATTGGTTTGAACATGCAGTTTGCCAGTCGTGATGAAGGACAAACACCCGTAAGCATTAGCGACATGCTCGGTACTTCCCCCTTCGGAAGTCTCTATCAGGCAGACGGACGTCTCCGTGCGAGTGCCAATGATGACGTGGGTAACAATACCAATCCCCTTATGACGCCTTTCTATGTCAAAAGGATGTTGAAATTCAATAACCTTTTTGGTTCTGTATATGCGAAAGGCAAATTGCCTGCCGGATTTTCCTATCAGGTGAACTTTACACCCCGTTTCGAATGGGTACAGAACTATGAGCACATCTCTTCACAGCGTCCTTTGCTGGAAAGCCGTGGTGGTATTACTTCCCGCAGAGAGGACCGTACCTATCAGTGGCAGCTTGATAACCTGTTGATGTGGAACAAGAAGTTTGGAAAACATTCAATTGATGCTACAGCCCTTTTGAATGCCGAGGAATTTTTCTTCTACTCCAATACCATCAATGCGGAGAATTATTCTCCGAATGATAACCTTGGATGGAACGGTATACAGGCAGCAGCCATCAGGAACTTCAGCGCCAATGACCAGTACCATACCGGTGATGCGCTTATGGGAAGGGTGAATTATGGTTATGATGACAAATATCTGTTGACCCTGACTGCCCGTCGTGACGGTTATTCCGCTTTTGGTCAGGGCAATCCAAGGGCAACTTTCCCATCAGCTGCCTTGGGTTGGGTGATCACTGATGAAAAGTTCATGCAAAAAACACTCAACGTTATTGATTATCTGAAAGCACGTGTCTCTTATGGTGAGAACGGCAACAGGGAGATTGGTCGTTATGCAGCACTTGCGCAGCTCTCTTCATCCACTTACCTGTATACAACACCTGCAGGAGCCAATGTACCCTCGGGAGCGGTTGCTACAGTGAATATGGCTAATCCCAATCTTCGTTGGGAAAGACAGTCCTCAGTGAACTTTGGTATTGATTTCAGTTTCTTAGGTGGAAAGATCTCTGGTGCAGCTGACTATTATGTTCGCAATACCAGTGATTTGTTGGTGAATCGTGCTTTGCCTAATGTTACTGGATTTGCAAGTGTGGTCACCAATCTTGGTAAGGTGGATAACTCAGGTTTTGAATTCAGTCTGAATACTGAAAACCTGAAGAAAAGCAATTTCGTATGGAGAACAAGTCTGGCACTCTGGAATAATAGGAACAAGATCGTAAGTCTTTATGGCCCCGTACCTGTTACCGATGCCAGTGGCAACACTGTCTTAAAGGAACAGGATGACAGAGCCAATGGATGGTTCATAGGCAAAGACATCAATACCATCTGGGATTTCCGTATCCTCGGTGTATGGAAAGTGGAAGAAGCAGCAACTGCAAGGTCTTATGGATTTGCTCCCGGTGATTTCAAGCTTGATGATGTAAATAAAGACGGTAAGTATACAATTGATGACAGGGTTTTCCTTGGACGTTCAACTCCGTTGTTCAACATCAACCTCAGGAACGAATTCACCATTTACAAGAATTTTGATTTCTCTTTCCAATTGTATGGAAGATTCGGTCAATTGACACAGTTCAATGAAGCCGCTAACGTAGATCGTTTCTATGATCGTTCACAGTTCTACAAGCGCCCATACTGGACACCTACCAATCAGATCGACGATTATGCGAGGATGATGTCTTCGCTTGGTTCAGGAATTGGTTTGAATGTTTGGAGAAAATCTTCTTTCATCAGGGTGAACAACGTGAGCCTTGCTTACACTATGCCAAAGCGTATGACCGACAAACTCAAGTTCCAGGGCTTGAAGTTTTACTTCAACATACAGAATGCACTTGTTGTCAGCCCTTGGGAGTTCTTTGACCCAGAGAACAAAGGTTTCACACCTTCTTTTGGAACCTTTGGTATCAACCTGACACTTTAATCAAAAGCAGAAAATATTCAAATCATTTGATATGAAGCAGAAATTTAAATCAATAACGAAATACCTGGCCGCACTGGTCATGGTATTGGTCATGACCCAGTCCTGTAACAAGGATTGGCTAAAACCCAAGCCACTATCTTTCTTTTCACCTGAAAATACACTTGTAGATGAGAAAGGCTTTAATGCTGCACTGGCATCCATTGCCCGCCAGGTAAGGGATGAATTTTACGGTGACGGTCATCCGATCATCACAGAAAATATTTTCTCAGAAGTGGCAGTAGAAGGTACCACCGATAAGTTTGGCCCGGCTGTGAACATGAATCTTCTGATCACCCCAGATGCCAACCTTAACAGCGCAGATTTTAATCGGATCGGCTGGTACTGGGAGCGCTGGTATGTTGTGATCAGGCTTGCGAATACCATTACTTCCAGAATAGGGGACGTAAAGGGTATAACGGATGCCAGTAAGAATGTGATCATCGGAAGGGCTAATTTTTACCGTTCTTATGCATATTATCGTCTGGTTCATCAGTTTGGTGATGTTCCTGCAACTTTTAAGGAACTTACCGAGGCTAAACTGGATTTCCAATCCGTAAAGCGTGAGGTTATTTTGCAGCGCCTGAAGACTGATCTTGAGTTTGCTGTTCAGCACGTACCTTGGGTTGCCAACAAAGGAGATATCAATCGTGGTGCTGTTCTTCATCTTCTTGCCAAAGTACAGCTTGCACTAGCTGATTTCGACGGAGCAATTGCCAGCACTACTGCAGTAATCAACAATGGTACTTTCCGTTTGATGACAAATCGTTTTGGTGCGGATGCATCCAACCCAAGAAGAAATGTGATCTGGGACCTTCACAGACGTGCTAACAAGTTTATTCCAGCAAATACTGAAGTGCTTTATTCTGTAATTGACAGGTTTGGAGATCCTTCTGCAACCACAACCGGAACCACCTCAATGAGACAGGCTGTGCCGTTCTACTCATCTGCTGCCATCATCACTCCTGACGGACGTTCTGGAATGCTGGCGGTAAGAGCAGAATTTGATCACATGACCAATTATGGTCGTGGTATCGGACGTTGTCGCGCTACCCCATATTCCACAAGGTACATCTGGGACGACCCTAATGATCTCAGGCGTGATACTGCTTCAGGAAACTGGATGGATATGGAGAACCTTGTCTATAACAATGAAGCCCTTCGTGGCGTATCACCATGGTATGGTCAACGTCTCAGACTTTTCAGCAGCACAGGAACATTGCTGGTCAGTGGTGGTGACACCATCCGTACCTGGTTCTCCTGGCCTCATTACAAACTCTATGTCGAGGATGAAATCCGTTATCCATGGCAAGGGGGTAATTCTGACTGGTATATTTTCCGTTTGGCGGAGACCTATCTGTTGAGAGCTGAAGCTCATATGTGGAAAGGAGATGCAGCCAATGCTGCAGCGGATGTAAATGCTGTTCGTACTCGTGCAAGGTGTGCTCCCTATACTCCCGCACAAGTAAATATTGGTGTCATACTCGATGAGCGTGCTCGTGAGTTATATTATGAAGAGCCCCGTAAGACAGAATTGACGAGGGTGGCCTTTATTTTTGCCAGAACCGGTAGGGCTTATAATGGAAGGACATACAGTTTGGCCAATTTCTCTCAGTCTAATTTCTACTATGACAGACTCATGGAGAAAAATGATTTCTATCAAAGGAATATCAGAAATGTTCGTGGTGATGCTTACACGATCAGTCCTTACCATGTATTGTGGCCTGTACCCAGACCTGCTATCTTGGCAAACAGTCTTGCTGTTCTGAATCAGAATCTGGGATATTCCGGTTCTGAGAAGAACATCCCTGCACTCGATAAGATACCCGAATAGTTGAACTCTTGAATATCCAAAGCCTCACTTGAAAAAGTGAGGCTTTTTTTTGAATGATAAGGAACAGTGCATAAGGGACAAAATTCATTAACTTGCTGTATAATTTTTTGCAAATGAAAAGTATGAGAAAAATTTCAATGGTCATGGTGGGACTTGCAGTGTGCCTGACTTTCCTGCAATTCAAGAAAGCAGAAACCCAGTCTGCTTCCATTGAAGATCCCAAAAAGATCTATGCGGAGAAGTGTGCCTCTTGCCACGGTGAGAAGGTGGAAGCTTTTGTTGACCGTAAATGGAAACATGGTACCAAGCGTGAAGAGCTGATTGCCAGTATTACCAATGGTTATAGTGATTTTGGGATGCCTGCATGGGATGGAGTAATTGCAGAGAAAGATATAGCTGCCATGGCCGATCTGATTATTGAAAGCCTGAAGACCGTTTCGCAATATGATTTCACCAAAGAAAAAAAGAAAGCGGATGGTCCTGCTATATTCAAATCCACAGGTATGACAGTGGTTTTGGATACCATTGCGTCCGGTCTGAATAGTCCCTGGGGATTTGAGCAACTGCCGGATATGACCTATCTCATAACAGATCGCAATGGTACTTTGTATCATGTAGATAAAAACAAAAATAAGACAGCTATAAAGGGAACACCGGAAGTAGTGGCAGAGGGGCAGGGTGGAATGCTGGACATCACCATTCATCCTAAATATGCTGAGAACGGATGGGTATATATCTCTTATTCAAAAGGGAAGACTATTGATGGTAAGAAGCTCGCTACCACAGCAGTTGTAAGAGGAAAGATCAAGGGTGATCAATTTGTAGATTCTCAGGAGGTTTTCGAAGCACTTCCTTATGCACCAACCAAGCATCACTATGGTTCAAGACTGGTATTCGATAAGAAAGGATATCTCTTCATTTCTATGGGTGAGCGTGGTATGGAGAAAGTATTCCCTCAGGATATCACGACCGCACCCGGAAAAATCCATAGGATCAATGATGATGGCAGCATTCCCAAGGATAATCCATATTTATCTGATGCAAAGGCTGTGACATCTGCTTATACCATGGGTAACAGAAATCCACAAGGCATGACCATGGATCCGGTAACTGGATTGATCTGGGAAACTGAGCATGGTCCACGTGGCGGTGATGAGTTGAACATCATCAAGGCTGGAACCAATTACGGATGGCCTGTCATTTCCTATGGCATCAACTATGATGGTAAACCTATTACAGCCATCAGTAAGAAAGAGGGGATGGCCCAGCCTGTGACCTATTGGATCCCATCCATTGCACCGAGCGGACTGGCGTTTGTAACCGGCGATAAATATCCGGCATGGAAGGGAAGCTTACTGGTAGGATCACTGCGTTTCAATCACATTGCACGTTGTACCATAAAAGACAGCAAGGTTGTATCCCAGGAAAAGATCCTGTTGAATGTTGGTCGTACCCGCAACGTGGAAATGGGAAGGGATGGATATATCTATGTGGGCATTGAAGGACCGGGTACTGTGTTTCGTTTGAAACCCATGTAATCAGTAAAAAATCAAGGCATAAAAAAAGGCGCTCAACTGAGCGCCTTTTTTGCATAATCAATGCATTTCTTTACTTCCTGAATGGCATCAGAGCCGGCAGGAGTTTCATATTCGTACTCCACTGAGATCGGAATTTTGTATTTGTTCTTTTTGATCAGTTGCAGGATCTCTACAATTGGCGTATCGCCCTTGCCCCATTCTACATTGGCACCACCATTGGTTTTGTTTTTTCTGTCTTTCAGGTGCATGGAGGTGATGCGATCATGTTTGGCTTCGATGAGCGCAAGCAGAGTTTCTTTTGTATTGTTTCCTCCAGCTGCTATGTAGTGACCGCAATCAAGGTTCATAGAGTTGTAAGGAGATTGTGCCAACGCTTCATCCCAGGCAGTGTCGGTTGCCTGCAAGTGGGCATGGTATCCTACATATACTTTGTGTTTGGCTGCTATATCACCCAAGCGTTTTGAATGGGCAGATTTATTTGGCAATTCAACGGTAACAGAGGTTGCACCCAAAGCCTTGGCAGCTTTCATGGCATATTCAATCTCTCCATCTGAATTGTTCTCTCCAAGGGCATTGGGTTTATAGGCATAGATGGTTACACCGGCTTCAGCAAATTTCTTTTTGATCTCTGTAAACTTTTCCATGCCTACAGACTCTCTCCATTCTCTGGATTTCTGTGCTCTTTCCGCAAATGATTTTCTTTGTTCATCGGTCATTTGAGGTCTTTGTCCTGGTGCACCACCAGCAGGGGGCGGTCCCATTCGCATGGGTCCGGTGTTGGCAAATGGATTGCCGGCATAGGCTTCTGCAGGATCACCCATCAGTTCAATGGCATTGATGCCACAGGTCTTGCAATACCCGATCAGGTCATCAATGGTGCCCGGAAGGCTGCGGAATGAATAAGTGATAGCTCCGAGCAATACTCCTTTGGGTTTCCCGAAAGATTCACCGGTCAATGCAAGCAGATCATTGGCGAAGAAAAGTCCTGCTCCAGCCAAAGTCGACTTTGTCAGAAAATTTCTCCTTGAATTGTTTTGATGACTCATGTTTGTCGATTTTATAATTGGATGATTATTGGTTCAAAGCTTTGCGCAGAAGGTCTACACTTTTTCTCACACCGGAATAAGCTTCTTCTTTTCCTTCAAATTCAATGGAAATGTATCCCTGGTAATTTACATCTTTCAGAATTTTGATGATGCGGGGATAGTCGAGATCAAGGCTATACCATTCACCACCACCATAATACGTTTTGGCCTGAACAAAGCTTGTCTTAGATGCGATCATCTTCAACTTTTCATATGGATCTTCCAGGAAGTTTCCTGTATCCATCAGCAATCCCAGCCATGGTGAGTTCACGCGTTCATGGATCTTCAGCATGCCTTCGGGTGTTGATCCCAATCCCCAGTGGTTTTCCAAAGCCAGCAATACGCCACATTCTTCTGCTTTTTTCAGACATTGGTTGATGCCATCCACACACCATTTGTATCCATCCTCTTCTGTATAGCCTGGAAGAATGGGTTCAATGCCACGGTTCTTCATCAGATCATCAAATGACTTGATGGTATTCCATCTTCCGGTATTGAGACGGAGGCAGGGTATACCCATTTTATAGGCCAGTTCGATACAATGATTGGTATGGTCGACATGCTTTTTCAGTTCTTCCTTGTCGGGAGTAACAAATCCCTGGTGGATGGAGAGGCAGGTTAAGGCGATACCGTTGACAAATGCATGTTTCTTGATCTTTTGCAGATAGGCATTGTCTTCACTTTCCATTTGCCGGTGCAATACATCGATTCCGTCGAGTCCCATTGCTGCTGCGTCATCGATTACTTTCTCTATGGGAAATTTATTTCCTTTGAAATGCCAATAGGAATAGCTGGATACGCTGAGTTTGATCCTTGAAGATGAAACTGGACTTTTGGCTTTTGAAGTGGCATGTAATGGCAAGGTTCCTGCCATCGCAGCCAATGCAGTTGTATGGAAAAATGATCGGCGTTGCATGTATATAGAAGTTTGATATTGAATATAAGTAATTTTGCGAAAACATTTCTTAAACAATGGATACCTCCTGGCTTTCAAGAACAAGTTTACTGATTGGGGAAGAGAAGCTGCAGCATCTCACAAAGCAGCATGTGATGGTGGTGGGATTGGGTGGTGTGGGTTCTTTTGCTGCAGAGTTCATTGCCCGAAGCGGAATCGGTAAGATGACCATCATTGATGGTGATGTGGTGGACCCCACCAACCGGAACAGGCAATTGCCGGCTTTGGCAACCAACCATGGAGTATCCAAAGCTCTCATCATGGAGGAGAGATTGAAGGCCATCAATCCTGAGATCGAGTTGAATGTGGTAAGGTCTTTTGTGAATCCGGAGATGGTGGAAGAACAACTTGATCTGAATCCGGATTATGTGATTGATGCGATCGACAGCATAACACCCAAGATCACGTTTCTACAACTGGCTCATCAGCGCAAAGTAAAGGTAGTGAGCAGCATGGGTGCGGGAGCCAAGTTGGATCCTACCCAACTTCAAGTGGTGGACATATCCAAGACGTACAATTGCCCCTTCGCCCAGCAGATCCGCAAAAATCTCAAACGGCTTGGTATTCGCAGGGGGATCAAGGTAGTTTTCTCTCCTGAGGAACCGATCAGAGAAAGCTTGATGCTGACGGATGGTAAAAACTACAAGCGATCTGCCTATGGTACCATTTCATACTTGCCGGCAGTTTTTGGCGCTACTGCTGCTTCTGTGGTCATCCGCGATCTGATCCAGCCTTGACATGAATTGTTGAAAATATGTGCATCATAGCCGGATGAATTAGATGTAATTTCAAGATGACATCTCAATAAAAACGTCTGGCATGGAAGAGAAATTATTGTTCCAACAATTCAGTTCTTCTGTTCAGTTTGAATTAAAGGAATATTTGCAAACCTATATTGCTGATCATCCTGATGTGGAGATCCTCATCGGCTCTGATTCTCAGAATTATGAAAGCCATACGGTTTATGCAACTGTAGTTGCATTGTATAAGAAAGGGAAAGGGGCACATTTGCTCTACAAAAAATGGAAGACTCCCCGCAGACGGTCCATCAGCGAGAGATTGCTGGAAGAAGTATGGGAAGCGGTGAGTGTTGCAGAGTATATTCGTATTGAAGGGTTTCCTAAACCTACATGGATTGATATCGATCTGAATCCGGATGCGCGTTTCCGTTCCAATGAAGTATTCAGGCAGGCAGTGGGGCTCGTAGAAGGAATGGGTTATAGGGTCAGGTACAAGCAGCTGGACCCTATGATCACCTATGCGGCAGACCATTTGATCAAGAGTTGATCAGACTCCTTCTGTCAGATCATATTCATAAACCTCTTTAGAAAAGGCAGCTTCCATCATTTTTCTGTCAAATGCTTTTTCATGATTGGCCAGAAAAATGGTTGCGACGCCATTACCGATGAAATTGGTGATGGCGCGGGCTTCCGACATGAATTTATCCACCCCCAGCAACAATGCCAACCCTTCCACGGGGATTACTTCAATGGCAGTAAGTGTTGATGCCAGCACAATGAATCCGCTTCCGGTTACACCGGCTGCTCCTTTGGAAGTGATCATGAGAATACCGATGATCGTAAGCATTTGCTCCAGACTCAGTTCAACATTGAAGACCTGCGCCAGGAAGATTACTGCCATGGAAAGATAAATGGTTGTGCCATCCAGGTTGAATGAATAGCCTGCCGGAACCACCAGTCCAACTACGGGTTTGGCACATCCCATTTTTTCCAGTTTTTCCATCAGTGAAGGAAGTGCGGCTTCTGACGAAGATGTACCCAGCACGATGAGCAATTCTTCCTTGATGTAATTCAGGAATTTGAAGATGCTGATCTTGTAATATCGCATGATATAACCCAGCACCAGAAAAATGAATACTGCCATTGTCAGGTAAACCGTGATCATTAATTTACCCAGCGGGATCAAGGTAGCCAAACCATACTTACCGATGGTGAAAGCCATTCCGCCAAAGGCTCCGATGGGTGCAAAGAGCATGACAATATGCAGGGCTTTGAAAATATATTTCGAGATGAATTGCATGGGTTTGATCACCTTCTCTTTTTGTTTGAATTTGCTCAGCAGGATCCCAATAATGATAGAAGCGATCAGCACTTGAATGGTCTTGTTGTCCTGTAAAAATTTCAGCCAGGAAAAAGCGGATGCTCCCTTGGTGTAATCACTGATATCACCTCCCTTGATCATGCCGGTATTGACATTGCTTCCCGGCTGAATGAAGTGTGCAACCAGAATACCTGCTATGAGTGCGAATGTGGTGACCACTTCAAAATAGATGATGGCCTTTCCACCCACCTTCCCTACTTTTTTAAGGTCGTTCATGCCACTGATCCCGAGTGTGATGGTCAGGAAGATGATGGGGATGATGAAGAGCTTGATGACTTCAATGAACTGGGTACCCAGTATTTTCATTTTCACGGCAGTTGCTGGTTCAAAATGACCAAGCAGTATACCGGCAATGATGGCGATAAGTACCCAGAAGGTGAGGTTGGTAATGATTTTTTTCAAAATGATGATTTGATTCAATTAAAGATAAGCATTCGATATATGTTTTCTATAGTGGATGCGATACTTTTGCGCTATGAAAATTTCCGGGTTCACCATCATCCGCAATGCCATCATCAATGATTATCCGGCTGTAGAGGCGATCAGCTCAATATTGCCTGTGGTTGATGAGATGATCGTAGCCATTGGAAAGAGTGATGATGATACCGAGGGGTTGATCAAAAGTATCGCTTCGGATAAGATCCGTATCGTGGAAAGCGAATGGGATCTTACTCAATTGCCCGGAGGGAAGGTGATGGCGATCGAGACCAACAAGGCATTTCATGAGATTGCTGCCGACAGCGACTGGGCTTTTTATATACAGTGTGATGAAGTGATTCATGAACAATATCATGATGCAATCAGGAAGGCCTGTGCAGACCATCTTGCCAATAAAGATGTGATGGGACTGGTGTTTCACTATCTTCATTTTTATGGTACTTACGATTATATTGGAGATAGCAGAAGATGGTACAATAAGGAAATAAGAATTATTCGTAACGACAAGCGAATTTATTCATTCAAGGATGCGCAGGGATTCAGAATAGATGATAAAAAGCGTTTGTCCTGTAAGCTCATTGATGCATATGTTTATCATTATGGGTGGGTAAAAGATCCGGTGCTGATGGATAGAAAGTTGCGTAACCTTAGCACCAATTGGATGGGCAGATCCATGAAAGACAGAATTGATAAGATAGAAGGTGTATTTGACTACAGCGAATTTGATTCATTGAAGCATTTCAAGGGAACACATCCGGTTGTGATGCAAAACAGAATTGCTGCAAAGAACTGGGATGTGAAAATTGATGTCAACCGCAAGCAGTTTACATTTTCCAAATGGATAATGTACCTGCTGGAGAAGCTGACAGGAAAAAGGCTATTTTCATTCAGGAATTATGAACTGATCTGATAGCCAAATGTCTTCCATTCATCAATTTCGCACAGATCTGTGCAACGATTTTCCGAAATTTGTGGTCATGTATGTATAAATAGTGAAATATGAGAAAGATCATAGGGGTATTATTACTGGCATCCATTTTCATCCTTCAGTCCTGTATCAAGGATCAGAATTTCAGGAAGACTACTTTCTATAAGCCTGTATACAAGACCAAGGAAGAGGTCTTGGCAAACATCAAGAGTGCAGCTCCTGAGGAGTTGAGTGCTCCCGGAAAGATTTATTACAAAGACGGATATGTTTTTTTGAATGAACTGAATAAGGGGGTACATATCATTGATGTACGCAATACTGCATCTCCCAGAAATATCGCTTTCATACATATTCCTGGAGCTGTTGATATGGCGGTAAGGGGTAACATATTGTATGCTGATATGTACACGGATCTTGTGGCAGTAGACATTACAGACCCTGCTAAGGTCAGACTAACCCATGTTGAAGCCGGGGTTTTTCCAAGAAGATATTACAATGGGTTTTCAGCAGACGCATCCAAGATTATTACGGAATGGATAACGGTAGATACCGTGCTTGAAGCTGGTACAGATCTTTTCATGTGGGGTATGAGGCGTGAAATGGTTTTTGCAGGCCCTGCTCTTTCTTCTGCCGGTTCATCTGCAGTATCCAATGGCACCGGAGGCAGCATGGCCCGCTTCGCTCTTAGTGATGATCGGCTCTACACTGTAGGGGATTCTGAACTGAAAGTATTCAATGTGACGACACCCGCGAAACCGACTTTCATCAAAGAGGTTTCTGCAGGAGGTTGGGATATTGAAACGATTTTCCCCTTTGGTAAGAATTTATTTATAGGTTCCATGACCGGGATGTATATTTTTGACATCAGTTCAAAAAATGACCCGAAGCAGATAGGGACCTTTGTACATGCCCGTGTTTGTGATCCGGTGATCAGTGATGGAAGGTATGCGTATGTAACTTTAAGAAACGGATCAAAATGTGCCGGTTTCATCAATCAGCTGGATGTGGTGGATATTGCGGATCTCACCAAACCTGTTCTGGTAAAATCATATCCTCTTACCAATCCTCATGGACTATCCAAGGAAGACAATATATTGGTGATTTGTGACGGTGCTGACGGAGTCAAATTTTTCAATGCTGAATCGGCCAGTAACATCCGACAATTATCGCATGTGAAAGGGATGAATGCATATGATGTGATTGCATTGGGGAAAGTGGCCATGGTTTCAGCAGAGGATGCTTTGTATCTGATTGATTTCAGCGATCCTTCCAGGCCAATGATCAAGTCATCAATCTCCATTCAGAACTGATGATGAAAAAGAGTTTGCTGATCTTTTTGTTGTCAGGTATTACTGCTTTTGCTTCAGCTCAGAAAAACAAATGGTCTCCCTGGATCATGCCCGAAGCAGGAATTGTAGCCGGGGCATTGAATCCTGCTGCTGATTTTCGCTTGACCACAGGTGTCAGGTTGAAACAAATGAGATTGGGTGCAGGTGTTGCATTTGATGAATATAGGGATCACTCTTATCCTATTTATTTACAGGTAAGTAGGCAAATGAAATGGAGAAAGTGGAACCCGTTTGTTTTTTCTTCTGCAGGGTATAATCTGAGGTCCGGAACGGATAGTATGTTTACCTGGTTTGGTCAAAGGGTAGAAACCTATAGAGGAGGATTATATGGGGAGGTCGGTTTAGGGCTTGCTTTAAAAGTCAGGAAACAGGAGAGATTATATATCAGCCTTACACAGTCGTATAAAAGATCATCTTCCACTTTTCTTGAAAACCGATGGTTGGGTCCGGGAAATTTAATAACGGTTCCTACAACAGAGGTTTACAGGATGAACCGTTTGGGTATAAGGGCTGGATGGAGATTCGGAAAATAGCCTGCATTGCATGACCCTGATCACAGGTTTAACTGATCCAAATCAGTTTCCTTTCACTTCAATTAATAGTACTCAGGTGGATTGGCGTAGCTCAATTCAGTAAAACTACTGAATCTTTCAAATCGTTGTAATTCAATCAGTTAACAGGATAATAACATTCTCTCATTTACGTTATACTTCTGTTAAACCATATCCCATGAATAACTTTTACAAGCATTATTTCAATAGCATACTGCTGTTGAAGTCCAGGTTGCACACAGTATATGTGGTCGTAGGCCTGTTGATGAGTATCTCCACTTTCTCTCAAACTCCTGGTTTGATCTATAAGCCCGCAGGCTCTGCACTGGGGCGTTCGGTATTGGATCCCAATGGTGATGGATTTGTTTCCCTCACCACGGCAGGTTTCAGTGGAACAGATTATGGAAGCATCAGTGAATTGAATATGGTGTCTTTACCCATAGTTGGCGTTGAACCAACAGGGGATCTGACAACAGGAGCTTCCGGCGGACATACGGATATTGTCAATGATGGCAGCAGCAGTAACCAAAGCTGTTATATCTTATATAAGCAGGTTAGTGGAGTCTATTACCTGATCATACGTTTCAGGATCGGAAGTGCATCTACTTCTTCCAAGGGGTATTCTTTTCTGTTGGATACTGATGGTGTTTTTGGAAGTCTGCTTACCTCTGGTAACCCTGGTTTTGACAAAGAGGTTGTATTGGAAACAGGAAACTCCGGCAGGATTGCTGTGTATGATCACTCTGCAGCCGGTACTGTATTGAGGACTTCTTTTACTTTGGATAATTATCATCAGCGATCTGTTGCCTTGAGTACACAAAGTGGAAATGCAGATTATTTCTATGATTTCTTCATTCCCTATAGTGCATTGGGTCTTGCTACGGAGCCAGTTAGGATCTCTGCCGTTACAGTAACTTCTGCCGGCAGTGGTATCACTGGCAGCAAATCTGATTACAATGGTATCAATGATCAGCTCTATGGGAATGATCCTATTGCCATTGCAAAAGCATTGATCAATACTTTTCCTTCTACTTCTCTTACGGCATTGACAGATGGTTATACTTATCCAGCAGTAAAGACTACCATACCGGTTGTCAATGGAGGTATCAATAGTGCTGCCACCAGCATCAGCGGAACCAGTGCGGAAGCCAATGGTACCACTATAACTGTTTACAAGAATGGTGTTTCCATTGGCACGGCCACGGTGAACAATAACAGCTGGACATTAACAGGAGTAAGTGGTCTGGTAGCTGGTAACCTCATCACGGCAGCTGCTACAGCTTCTGGGAAAACAATATCTGATGTATCTGCAGCAGTAGAAGTTGTTGGGGTGCAATCCTGTTATACAGCTCCTCCGGTAATTGTAAGCCGAACAACCAATCAAACCATCACTGGAACCTGGAGTGGAAGTGTTACACCCAATGGCTCTAATGTTCGGATCAGACTTTATAACCAAGCGGATCAATATACAATTAATGAAATAGCGAACGGTGTTACAGTTTATGTACAAGCTAATGGAACCTGGAGTTATACAACCGGTCTTCCTCAGAATGATTTTAATGGTTTCAATATTCTAGCTACTGCCACCATTATCAGTAACAGTTGTATGTCTACTTATTCTAACGTTTCTAAAAAAACTTCTGGGAATGTAACAACAAATGGTATTGTTACTCCAACACCCACCATAACAACTTCCCTGGTGTATGCATCTACTGGTACGAGAAACATTGTAGTTGCGAATAATGGGGCATCTGCCGTGGCAGCATTTCTTAAAATTTATGTGAATGGTGTATTGAAGGACACAACAACATCTACAGTAGCTATCAATGGCACCTACACATTTGCTATCGCAGGATTGTTGGAAGGTGACATTATTACTGCAAGAGCACAGGCTCCGGCAAGCACATCTCCTTATTGGCTTTCTGATGAATCAAATAAACTTACCGTTACAGCTTCTGCTGTGCAGTCCAATGCACCCGTGATCAGTGGAACCTACACTTCCGGATCCGGTAAGACCATTACAGGCACAAGTGATGAAGCCGCCGGCACCATCATCACAGTTTATAAGAATGGAGTGGCGTTGGCAACAACTGCAACCGTTACTGCATTTGGCACCTGGCAGATCTCCGGGGTCAGTCTGGCTACCAGTGATGTATTGACAGCCAAAGCGAAAGCTACCGGGGAAATAGAAAGTGCTGCATCCAATGCAGTAACTGTAGCAGCATCTGCGCCTGCAGCACCTGCCATCAGCGGATCTTATCAGAGCGGTGCTACCAGCATCAGCGGTACCGGCGGAGCAGGGACAGTAACTGTTTACGTGGATGGGAGTCCTGTAGGTACCGTGAGCAATGCATCTGGTAACTGGACACTGAGTGGTATCAGTGCAGAATTGTTGTACAAAGGCGGTGTTATCACGGCAACCAATACCCAAAGCGGCATTATGGGTGCTGCCTCTACCGGGGTTACCATTACCGGTGTTACAAGCTTCAAGATCACGGATGTGAGCAACAATACCATTGGTACCCAGGTTGCCGGCGTATCCTTTAATGTAAAATTCACTGCGATGGATGGTGCGAGCGGATCTGGAAATACAATAACCGGCTTTACCGGAAAGGTTGTGGTTTCCAGTACTTCTGTTGCATTGACCGGAACAGGGCAGTCCTCTGCTTTCTCCGCAGGTGTCTTGACTCCCCACGCGCTGAATCTCACTACTGCCGGTGCCAATAGAACAGTTACAGTTGTGAGTGTTGATGATCCTACTGCAGTGGGAACTGCTACAATTGCTTTGATTGAACCCAACACGTTATATAAACTCACCTTGAATGCTCCCGATAATTTTGCACCGGGTAATCGTGCCGCCTATACTGTTTCCAGAAAGGATGCTTATGATAACTTGATCACAACTGGCAGTACTACTGTTTATCTGACTGTTTCCTCTGCCAATGGAAGTTTCAGGGATGCCGCCACCAATGGCAATGCTGTCACCAATGTAACCATTGATGCAGGACAATCTGCTTCCAACTTCTGGATGCTGGCATCTGCAGGTGGACTCTATACTGTAACAGCATCTGATGCCAGTCCCGCAAATGGAAACACCGGACTTATCGATGCGAGTGATGAGGTTTTAGCAGGTACTATCTGGACAGGAAATACTTCTACTGATTGGGCAACGGGTACCAACTGGGAAGGGAATACTGTTCCTGCAACAGGTGCCGATATTGTAATTCCTGAAGGCAGACCCAATTATCCTATACTTGATCAGAACAGGACGGTCGGTAATATGTTCATGGGAGTGAATGCAACAACCCGTTTGAGCAGCTCTACATTGACAGTGCAGGGAACTTTTATTGGAACCGGTAAATTCATTGGAAGTGCCAATGCCGGTATCAATCTTACAGGAACCGGTTCTGCGGGTATACTTTACTTTGATCAGACTAGCGTTGGCACCAGCAATAAGCTTGCTGCATTTACGATGAACAGGACTGCAAGCGGGGAAGTCACATTGGGAGCTGATCTTATTGTAACAACACTCACTCTCAGCAATGGAAAGATTGATATTGGAGACTACAATATGACAACTACTGCGAATAATGGAGGAGGTGCTGCTGCATATGTAAAGACCAGCGGATTGGGTGTATTGAAAACCAACATCACTGTGGGGACAACAATACCCTTCCCGGTTGGAAACAGCAATTTTAATCCTGTTACCATTGTAAACAATACTGCTGCTGCGGATGATTTCTCTGTTCAGGTAATTGATGAGGTATATCAGAATGGTAATGGCAGAAACGGAAGTACTGCCACATTGAATACTGCCAGGATCAAGAGGACCTGGGAGATCAGCAAGAGCACAGGTAATGCCAATTCCGGGAATGGTATCAACATGATCTTTGATTGGAATTCCGATGAAGAGGTGTCTGTGATCAGTAATTATGGCTTGTATCACTATACCGGTAATCGCTGGAGAGAGGAGACAGAAGGTGCGAGAGAAAAAGGAGCAGCTCAGAGAAGATTTACTTTCAGTGGTTACAAGGGTACTTTCTCTCCTTTTACTATACTGGAAAGTAATGCACTGTTACCTGTCAGATGGAAGTCTGTGAAAGCAGAAAAGAGAGAGAAATATGTGATGGTAAGCTGGGAAACTGCTGCAGAGCAAAATACAGATAAATTCATGATTCAGCACAGTACAGATGGAAGACAGTGGAAAGCAATCGGTACCGTTGCTGCTGCAGGAAACAGTGCATTGGCAAAACAATATAGTTACCCTCATTATAATGCCAGCAGCGGTAATAACTATTATCGCATACAGCAATTTGATCTCAATGGAAAATATGAATACAGTGCCGTTGTGAGTGTTAGCATGAATGGCATTGAGGAAGGCCTAACGCTGGTGGCGAATCCTGTTGTGAATGGAAGAATTGAATTAAAGTCTGGAACAATGAAACCGGTAATGATTTATTCTCTTGACGGTAAGCCCATGACTCAATTGATTTTATCTGAAGGAAGAAATGAAATCAATGCGGGTGCGTGGCCCAAGGGGGTTTACATCATAAGGACACAAACAGATATAAAGCGGGTGATAATACAGTAGAAAGGATTGCATTAAAAAAGCCACTGATTGTTCAGTGGCTTTTTTAATGTCTTTGATTCAGATCAGTACGTCAGGAAGGAGGCCAGCGTTCTTGCATTGGTTCCTGATGTAGCTCTAAAGCTGCCTCTGAAGACTACTGTGTATGATCTCTTAGCTATTGGCAACAGAGTACCCTGCGTCAGATTGGTAGTAGTGCCTGTTTGTCTCACATACAACGTATCATTCAATCCAGAAGCATAGGGGATAAAGTCAGTTACAGCAGTAGGTGCAATGTTGGTGAAAACATTGGCTTGTCTTTTTTGAGAGAATATATCAATGTTGGGAATTGCTGCAGTACTGAATGGGAAATTCGCGAAACGTATCCTTGCAGTCGTATCACCGAATGACTCAATATTATCCTTTACCAGTATTTGTTTTGGTGCATTCAAGGAGTCATAGGCGAAGATGGTATAATATGCTCCCGGGTCAAGTTTTGCATTGAATGCAATAGGGTATTGCGGTGTGGGGAAAAGAGTATCTCTGATAGCGATGCTCCTCATACCAGAGTTGAGTGCAACATAGGAAGGAGAAACGGCGGGATGGACTCCTCCATATGCTATGGTTGATCCATTCAGAGGCACCAGGTCAGCATAGATATAGGTTCTGTTTGAATTCACAATGCCATTGAAAAATTTCACAAAGGATCGGTTACTGAGATTTTTTTGTTCCTCAGCAACCAGATTGAATTCTTTTTGACAAGCACTGAATATCAGGGCAGCTGTGCTGCAGATGGCCAGTGTGCGTATGATGATGAATGATTTCATGTTCTTGTTTTTAAGTGTGACTTATTTCAGAGAAAACCATTGTTCTTTGGTGTGGTAATCAAGAGCCAAAGCACCCAATCTCTCCAGTTCTGCCACATTGTAGAGGTACTCAGAATTGTAGCGCGGCCTTGCTCTGTAGGTCAGTTTGCCTGCATTATTTACAAAAAGATCAATTCCGCTGGGTACAACAAGATCTGCATATACCTGTCCGCCAGCTTTTTCATCAAGATCGGTGTAATGGAATCTTCTCATATCCACCCAAGTTTCAAGGGTTCCGAATCCGTAAAGGGCAATGAATTTTTGCAGCATGATATGACTGAGTGAAAGATTGGCTGCCGGTGGAACAACAATCGGATTGGACAGGAATGCAGTTTTGACGGCAGGAGTAATCAGTCTCGGTGCGGGAACTGCATCATTGTATTCTGAGCTCAGCATATCGAAATTGAGACTGATACCATCTATGTAAGCCGCCCTGGCAGCATTTACATCTCCTTTTCTCAGATACGCTTCTGCCAGCATGAATTTGTTTTCACTGGCAGTGATGATCGGATAGGGTGATCCATTTTTAAAGATATATCGGCAGGCTGCATCAGATGGTGGAGCAGTTGATATTCCGAAGGCAAGTCCCCAAAATCCTTGGGGCTGATCATTTGCAACAAGACCAGAGCTGCCCCTGTTGAGCTTGATACCCCGGATTGTTCCATTTGTGTTTTCTCTCAGCATGTACCAGGCACGTGGGTCTGTTGCCCCGGTGAATCTGCTATTCAATCCATTCATCAAATTAGCAATGTATTCCGTCTGTCTTAGTATTCCTACGTTGTTTCGGAATGGACCATAAAAATTGGAAGTTCCGGTAATACCGGTATTGGCAAATTTCGCCGAAGCGTTTTCTGCATTGCTGTTGATACCCAGTAGGGAATATTTGATTACGGAATCAGCTCTATAATCAGATTTGTTGCTAAGGTGGTTGAATGATCTGGCCATAACCGTGTACACGAACTTTTTCCATTTGTTCACATCACCATTATAGAAGAATGCATCACCCTTGGCGAGGTTGGACTGGCTCACTTTACCGTCAGTACGATCCAGGTAAGATATGGCCATTCTTGCGATGGCTCTCACTGTATCATATACATCTTTCTGTGTATCATATTTGAATACCAACTGTTCTGGCCTGAAAGCTTCTCTCATGATAACTTCTCCATACATATTGGTAAGTGTGAGCCAGCTCCAGGCTCTGATGGCATAACCCACTCCAACATAGTCCCATTTCTCTTCTTCAATTCCCCATTTCACCATTTTGTTCAGGTTCTCACCCATGCCGTAGTAATGCATGGCCCAGACTGACCCCATGAGATCACTGGCACCGGTTGCACCAGCCATCTGATCCCAGGTGTTTCCTGCGGCGTTGGTGCCCCAATATTGTACATAACGGCCTACATACAAGGCATCATTGGCGGTTCCATAAGCGCTTCCGGCTGCTGATGAACTGCCAACAAAATTGCCAATGATACCAGGCAACAGGGTTTCAATGGGGACCCTGACACTGGCGTTCGGATTGGCAAAGGCTTCGTCGATCTTTTTTTGACAGCCGGTCATGGCAGCGGCCATTGCGAAAGCTGTCAGATAAAATATGATATTCTTTTTCATGATCTGATTTTTGCTGTCAGTTAAAATGATGTTCTTAAACCAAAATTCACGCTGATCGGTGCCGGCATGGTTCCGTAGTCGAAACCAAAACCACCCACACCTCTTGATCCTGCCGTATTACCATTTACTGCAGGGTCTGCACCGGTATAATTGGTGATCAGGATGAGATCATTTGCTGTAAGGAATACTTCAAGTGTCTTGATCCATTTGTGATCCCTGAAGGGGGATTTCGGAAATGCATAGCTGAGGGTAAGATCTCTTAATCTTAGCCAGTTCACATCTCTTTCAATGAATTCTTCCTCTGGAAGGTTGGTATAATAGGCATCATTATACGCAGGAACCACCACAATGTTGTTTGGAGTAGGACTGGAGGTATTTTGTCTGCCATCTTTCAGAACCCCTTTGATGACTCTTGGAACAAATCTGTCGGTAGTCAATGTGCTTCTTCCGGCTCCGGTCAGGAATCGGTTGGTGCCGTTGAAGATATCGCCACCTACTTTGATATCCCAAAGGAAATTCAGCTTCAATCTTTTGTATCTGAATGAATTATTGACACCCATGGTGAAATCAGGATTTCTGTCGCCACGGATCTTGAAGATACCTTCCACAACCGGAAGGCCGTTTACAGGATTGATAAGGATGTCACCATTCAGATTTCTCTCATAACCGAATGAAGTAATGGAAGTGGTTGCACCGCCAAAGACCAGACCTCCTCTTGCATTACCATAGAGCCATGTATCTGCGATGTAGTATTCAGCCACATTCTTAGGCATATCAATCACCTTGTTCCACATCTTGTTGAAATTCACCTGGAGGTTCCATCCAAATTTCGGCTTGTTGATGACACTGGTATTAAGTGTGATCTCAATGCCTCTGTTACGCGTGCTGGCTGCATTTTGTGTGTTGAGTACGAATCCGGTTCCATAGCTCAGGCGGAAATTCTCGATGATCTGTCCTTTGTTTAGCGTATTGTAATAGGTCGCATCGAGTGTAATCCTGTTTTTGAATAATCTGAATTCAGTTCCTATCTCATAAGTGCTTTGGCGTTCAGGTGCCAGATCGGGGTTCGCATTGGTGAAGCCGTAAGAAAAGCCACCACCGCTGGCGAAATTGTTCACGAATACAGATTGTGTTGAATAGGGTGTATTCAGCCTTGCAGTACTCGCCAATGAAGTTCTTAGTTTCCAATAGGTAAGCACCTTGTTACCCTTCAGTTCTTTGATGATATCACTCATGATCATGCTCAAGCTTCCTCCCGGATAGTCGTATTGTCTGTTCTTTTCAGGCAATGTGGAAGCAGATTCAAAGCGATGTGTATAGTTCAGGAAAACCATATTGCGGTAACTCACAGCAGCTTCGCCGAAGTAAGCCAATTGTCTCAGGATTTGTTGATTGTATTCACCGAAATAATTGCGGAGCAATCTTACCCTTGAATTGGGTGCAGTTACACTTGAGTCAAATGATTCAGTTGTTGACAATGTATTTCCGGTGACGGCAAACATTTTGGTTTGATAATCCTGCCACATGGTACCCACCATACCGCGAAAACTGAAATCTCCAACTTTCTTTCTGGCAGTAGCAGTAATCGTATGATTATAACCGTTATACTTACGCCAGAAGTTATCAAGTGTTCCCTGTAATGCAGAGCTCAGATAGAAGCTTTTTGGATGATAGCGCATGTAGCCGTCGATATTATAGGTATCGTATCCAAACCTTCCCTGAATGCTTAACCAATCTGTGGGATTGATATTGATACCCAGTGAAGATGTGGCACGGGTGGTAACATCCTTGGCTACATTGTTGTATACATTGAAGAATGGGTTATCATAGTCTGCATTTGGATTGCTGCTGAAAAGAGGAAGTTTATCACCTGTAACAGGATCTTCATAATTCAGTACATTATTTCTGTTTGGCCATACCAGTAAGCTGAGAAGGTATCCGCCCGCAGAACGAAGTACTTTGCTGTTTTCACTTCTCGTAATGGCTATGGAAGGTATGATCTCTACATATCTGCCGATCTTGGTGGTATTGGAGATACGCAGGTTGTATCTTTTGAAATCATTGTTGGGGACCACGCCCTGCTGATCAAATAAAGACCCAGAAACACGGAAAAAGGAGTTTTTCATGCCGAAATCCATTCCGATATTATGGGTTTGTGCCAGACCGTTCCTGAAAAAAAGACCCACATTATCCCATAACACTGTAGTATCAGGGTATTCAGGACCGAAGTATCTGAAGATGCTGGATGGTACACCATTGGTACCATTGCTGTATCTATCGATGGTTTCAGGAATGCGGGTCAGCTTGGAAACCCTGAAACTGTTATCATACTGCATCTGAAATTTACTGGTCTTTGCCTTTCTGGTGGTTATGATGATTGCCCCTGAGCTGGCTTGACTGCCATACAATGCCGTTGCTTCAGGGCCTTTCAGGACAGTAACATTTTCGATATCACTGGGATTGAGGTCTGCAATCCTGTTTTGATAGTCGCTGTTTCGATTGGGTCTGTCGGATGCCAGTCCGATACCACGACCACCATCAGAGTTTTCATCAACCGTCTGATTGTCCATTACGATACCATCCACTACAAAAAGGGGCTGATTGCTCATGGACAGCGAGTTGAATCCTCTTAGAACGATAGATGAAGAAGCACCTGCCACACCACTTGTAGGGTTGATGGTAAGACCAGCAACACGTCCCTGCAAGCTGTTTACAAAGTTCTCCCGTTGTGTTTCCTGGATGTCATCGCCATCAACTTTCTGGGCAGAATAACCCAATTCCCTTGGATTTCTTTTGATATCCATCGCGGTTACCACTACGCCTTCGAGTGTAGATTCGTCTTGGGCAAGTTTGAAATTAATGGATGCGAGATCACCTACTTTTGCTTGACGGGTTATGAACCCAACAGAGCTGACGACCAGGGTTTCACCCTTGGAAGCATTGATGCTGAACTCTCCTTTGTCATTGGTCTTGGTCGCTCTTGTAGTTTTGTCAACTCCAACAGTTGCATTTGCAATGGGTTGGTTGTTGGGGCCGACCACTTTACCCTTGATGATGTTCTGGGCTAAGAGTGCGGTATTGAACAATACCAACATACCCAGCAATAAGCTGATTTTTGTCGTTTTAGTCATAAGCATTTTTTTGGGACCTCTCAGGGTCCGTTAATAGCTGGAAATAGGGCTGAAAGTTAGACTAAATGCGGGAATTCAGCAAAAAACCGGTAAGAACGGGTTCACTTGAACCGGGTAATGAAAAAAGGCGACCAGGTTGATGAAATTGCCAATTGCTCTGGGTCGCTGATTACATTCAGTTTTATCAGCTCATCGGGATAGTTGGGGTCTTTTCTTCTTTTAAGTGACGCATACTTATCTGTTCCCAATACAAAAGTCTTTTCAGATGATTTTTTCATCAATGAAATCTCGAAACGATAGAGATCCATCCTTTGTTTTGGAAGGTATCCCGGGTTTGTCCAGATGACTACTGCGTATTTAAATTTTTTTCCTTCAACATTAACCTTCTGATGTGCATATGGACTCCTGACAGGATAGCCCATTTGTTCAAAATGCCATGTAATCATTGGATCGTGACTGTATATCAGCGTTGTTGATTTTTCACTACGCAATTCATTTTCAACAAAACTTTTCAATGTCGTTATCGGGATATTCCAGCTGTTTTTTGTTGTGTCTTCATGTGTAATTACATTATAGGTTCCAACAAGGTTTCCAAAACCAATCATGCCCATCGCAATCCATGTCCAGCGGGAAGAAGCAATGTTGATTTTATCAGCAAAGCCTTTTGCCTGCAATGGGAGCATTACAGAAAGGTTTCTCATCTTGCCGGCAATCCTGGCGACCAGTAAAATAAATAGGCCTGATGTGAATGGCAATCCAAATGGCTTTGCCCATTCTGACTTGAAATCAATTACAATAAGGACCAGCATGATTGCTGTTCCGATGGCAGATATGATTCCTGGCACTGATAAAGGAAACACTCCCTGATTGCTGAAGTGAGTTGAAAAAATTCCTATCAAACCTGATGTAATGGAAAAAACCTGTCCACCGCTTCTTGGATAATGTACTTTGAAAAAAACGCTGAGCTGTGGAGAATACAATAGTAAGGAAACAAGAGCCGGCAACAGTATTGATTTTGATTTTTCTTTTGCATCTCTTTCATCACTCAACCAATAGTATAAAAACATGGCGGGGAAAATGAAAAAACTGATATATCCAATATGGCCAAGGATGAGAAATGAAATGAACAACTTCGGCCAGATCCAGTTTTTATTTTGGGGTACAACCAGCAGCCAGATCAGTATTGGGAAAAAGTAACCATACCAGCGCAGGCTTGTTCCCCACAGGAGGAGGGCAGGATTGAAGGCGAGAAGGTAAATGAGTATCAGGGAGTATCGGATATTTTTATTGCTGCCCAACCTTGCGATGGTAGCAACAATAGCGGATGCAGTCAGTAAACCGGATATCAACCTCACCCATTCCCATGAACCCAGCAATTTGATCAGCCAGGCGTTCAGCAAATAAGACAGTGGTGGATGAACGTCCGTGGTTTGTGTGAAGCCGGCGATATCAGTGCCGAATTTTTCCACCACCATCAGGTTGAAATACTCATCATCAAACCCCTGAGAATAGTATCCCGTTGCAGCATAGATCAGGATAATCAAAATGAAATGGAGCCAGAGCAGAAGTCTGTCCTGATGATTGTTTTGTCGGGTTGCTATCACTGTTGACTTTTCTATTTTATTCAACAAGATAGATCATTTGTTCTGATCACTTGTATCCCAAGCCTTCGTCATACCAAAATAGTCCATATTGTTTTCCTTTCAGGTAACCCGGCACATCTGAAAGTTGTTTTTGTGCTTCATCTTCTGAAACGGGTGTTGTGAAGGGCATTTTTCCTGTTGGGTTGAATCTGCCGGTGATGATATCCAACAGGGCAGCATTGGTGGTTCCGAATGTAGCCAGTACGCCCGCAAATCGCGAGCGTGTTTTTTCATTGTATATCTCATCGATGACCCATGGGTTGGTATAGTTGATCGCGAGGATCGTTGGTTTTTTCGCTGTCAACCCGTTGATATAGTTCACATCTACTCCATTCTTCGAAAGGGAAAGATAGAGGGGGGAACCATCGGCTTCAAAAAGCGATTTTGATCCGGGGGTAATCCAGAGCAGGATCATATCAGCTTCTTCAGGTGTTTTCACGAATTCCAGGGCAGCATCACTTTGTGAAAAAATATTGCTTGGGGAAGTTGCACCCCTGCGCTGGTAGTAAGATTCAAAGTATATTTTTGTTTTGGGCTTAACCGGCAGTGATTTGTTTTCGTTCCTGAGCAGCACAATAGATTTACGCATGGCAAGGTCTGCCTTTACTTTGAAAGATGCATTGGCAACTGTTTGCTCGGCTTTCTCGACATCCACATAAGGATCTTCAAACAATCCCAGTTCAAATTTTTCCATGAGCAGACGATATACTGAATTGTCGACCAGTTTCATGTCAACCATTCCAGATTTCACTGTTTGCAGCAATTGTGTTGGGTCAGCAGTTCCGGAGAATATATTTACACCCGCTTCAAGAGTACGTTTGTATCGTTCAGGGATGGTCAGGTTTTCAGCGCCCCATGGCATCATTTCAATAGGACCAGTATCAGAGTTGATGATACCTTTGAATCCAAGGCTGTCGCGCAACAAACCTGTTATCACCGGCTTGTTATAGGCATAGGCAATCTCTTCATATTTCGTACCCTGAGGGATAGAATAGTAAGGCATGATGGAAGAAGTACCGGCTTTGATGGCTGCTTTAAAAGGGATCAAGTTGTTCTGAAAATTTCCACCGGGAAAATGTTCATACTTGCCCCAGGAGAAATGCGGATCTTGTCCGCCTACACCAGCCCCGCCACCCGGAAAATGTTTGGTGGTCAATGCTACTGATGTAGAAGAAAGTTTAGTTCCCTGAAAACCGAGCACGATTTCAGTCATCATTTTGGCTACCCATTCTGAATGTTCACCGAAGGTTCCTTCTATCCTTTGCCAGCGCGGTTCGGTGGCAAGGTCAGCCATATACATGTATCCCTTTCTCAATCCCACTGCTGTCCATTCCTGTCTGGCAATATTGGCAAATTCTCTGACAAGTTTGAGATCACGCATGGCTGACAGTCCCAGTTCTCCCGGCCACACTGAGAAGGATGTAGTGCCAACGCTGAGTCCTATGGAGGCATCTTTGGTGATATGATTCCGGGGGTTGGATGCAACGATAGCAGGTATGCCCAGTCCATCACTTTCACACAGTGCCTGTAGGTTATTGGCCCATTCTGCAGTTGTTCGTGTGGGAGCATTGGCGCGTAGAATGAAATGGCGCAAATGAAACTCCTTTACTCCCTTGGTTGTTCCGGCTGACATCATCATGGGAACCGGCAAAGGTTTTCTGGTGAACATGTTCATGTTCTGGACCTGGTCCTGCTCATTGAATCCGCTTCCGACCGCTTCCCTCGATCTTCCTCCCTCTGATACATTGTCATTTTGCATCCTCGTTGTACTGATCAGCATGAAGCCCACTTTTTCTTCTACCGACATTTTTGACAAAAGGTCTTTAGCTCTTTTGTCATAGGATAGTCTCCAGTCTTCGTACGGGTCCAGTTTCCCGTTTCGATTCAGATCCTTGAACTGCAGGCCTGCATTGGAGATCAATGGCGCGGATCTGTATCCCAGTTTCGGTTGTCTGGATATTTGTGCATTGGATTGGAAGAAAAGAATGATGAACAAACTGACAAAAACAAAAGATTTGACTGGTCTCATACTTGAAAAATTAAAGCGTAAAACTATTCTAAATGCAATGTGCACAGGGATTCAATTGCTAAAACGATTTCGGATTGCAGAGTAATTGTTAAAGTAAATCATCCCCATGCAGTATTAACATTCTCTTTCCTATTGGACGTTTTATGCGCCATAAGTTTGCGCTAAATGTTACTGATGAAAAGTATCCTGATCTTTTTCTTTTTTCAATACTTTCTCTTCTTTAATCTTTCTGCGCAGGAAACAGCAAAATTGCCACCTGCCTATCAACAGGTACTCGATCATCATAATAAGATCAGAAAGCTGGTAAGGGTGCCTCCTTTGCAATACAGCGCCTCCTTATCGGCTTATGCCCAGCAATGGGCAGAGCATCTGGCCAGCAGAGGATCCAGAATATACCATAGCGATTGTATGCATCCTGATGGCAGAAGCCTTGGAGAAAATATTTTTTGGGGAAGCAGCTCCGATGCTTACTCTCCGCTTGATGCCTCAGGAAGCTGGTATGAAGAGAAGCAGCAGTATCGCTTCGGACCGATATCGAATGTTTCGGATGGTACCGGTCATTACACTCAGATGGTATGGAAAGATACACGGGAGATGGGCCTTGGCGTTGCCTACACGAAAAAAGGAGGTATCATCGTTGTAGCCAGCTATTATCCTGCTGGAAATGTAATTGGTCAGCTGCCATACTGAAGGAAATTGTTTAGATTGGTCATCCAATCATGATCCATCAAACATTATTTATGCGGTTTGCCATCCTTCCTGTTTTATTTTTCACTTTTTTTCTGCAACATTTACAGGCTCAACAGCCTATTGCCACCAATGTCTATCCTTGGAAAGGAGAGGGGGATTTGATGTTTGAGGGATCCGGAGCCATATTGTCCCGACAGTCGCTTATCGGCCATTCCCTGAAAAGCAAGAAAACACTGAAATTCAACTCAGGCTTCAACGGGCACGAACTTTTTTTTATCGTCAAATACGGACCGATTGAAGTTAACCTGAATGGCAAAGCATATCAGCTGGATAAAGGATCGGTTGTTTTTGTTTTGCCCGGCGATGAGGTAACCTTCCGGAATGGCAGAAAAGATCCGGTTGAGTTCTATGAAATGCAGATGCAGTCTGCTTCTCCTGATGTTCAGCGTGGGCGTTCTGCAGGTCCGTCATTTGTGATCGACTGGAATGATATGTTGTACAAGCCACATGATCGAGGAGGGGTGAGACAATTGTTCGATCGAAAAACAGTGCATACCAATCGGTTTGATATTCACATCACCAGTCTCAATCCCGGGCTTTCCAGCCATGCTCCGCATACGCATAAAAATGAAGAGATTATTCTCATGCTGGATGGGGAAGGAGAGATGGTGCATGGCGATAAAAAAAGAATGCTGTTTACCGGAGGTGTTGCGTGGGTCGAAAGCATGATCCCGCATAACATCACCAATACAGGCAAGCGACCGGCAGTCTACTTTGCCATACAGTGGAATTGAGCAGGATTCTTTATATTCAGTGAAAGATTTCACATGAAATATCTGCTCATATTATTCAGCCTTGTTTCAATAACCCTGCAGGATCAGGCCCAGCCCATCAGACTGGCTGTTGCAGGTATATCCCACGGTCATAACTCCTGGATCCTTGGAAGAAAAAATGATGCAGCTGTGGAATTGGTAGGGATCTATGAAACCAATACTGAATTGGTACAAAAAATGATCAATCGATATAAGCTCGATCCAAAATTGTTTTATACCGACCTGGGGAAAATGCTGGATGAGCTAAAACCCGATGGGGTGAGTTCATTTGGCACGACGCTACAACACCTGAGTGTGGTAGAAGCTTGTGCACCCAGAGGCATTCATGTAATGGTGGAAAAGCCAGTAGCGACAACTGTTGCAGATGCTGAGAAAATGGTAGCATTGGCTCGCAAGCACAATGTCATGGTGCTCACCAATTTTGAAACTTCCTGGTACCCCACAACCGACAAGACACATGCACTCACCCGTGATACATCTTTCATGGGTAAGATAAGAAAAGTAGTGGTACATGACGGACATGAAGGTCCTCGCGAGATTGGCGTATCCAAAGAATTTTTCGACTGGCTTACTGATCCTGTTCAAAACGGCGGCGGCGCCCTGATGGACTTTGGTTGTTATGGCGCCAACCTCATGACCTATCTCATGAACGGTGAAATGCCCCTCAGTGTCACTGCCATCACTTCACAATTCAAGCCGCATATCTATCCCAAGGTGGATGATGAGGCTACTATCGTTTTGGCATATCCATCTGCCCAATGCATCATACAAGCATCATGGAACTGGCCTTATGCCAGGAAGGATATGGCAGTTTATGGTGAAGCCGGATATATTGTTACAAAAGATAATACCAGTATGAAAGCCAAGGGTAGAAAAGGTAGTGAGGTAGAGTATCGTCTCACGCCCAACGAGACCAACACCTATACCAGTCCCTTCCTGTATTTCGCAGATGCCATCAAGGGAAAAATCAAAGTGCCGTCTTTTGGCACATACTCCATGGAAAACAATCTATTGGTGGTAAAGATCCTGGAAGCAGCCAGAACATCTGCGGCAACAGGCAAGACTGTGTATTTAAAAAATTGATGCATGAAAGTTTCTTTTTTGTTTTTAGCGCTGTTCATGATGGTCGGTGCTCTTGCCCAGCAGGAGCCAGACAGAACAAAGTATTTCCCTATAGCTGAAGCCAGACCGTTCAGTGTTCCGAAGAAAAAGAAGGTCTGGGTTTTTGTCATGGCCGGACAATCCAATATGGCGGGACGGGGACAGGTACTGCCAGAGGATACGACCACGAATGAGCGAATCCTGGCTATCAACCGTAACGGTGACCTGGTATTGGCCAAAGAACCCTTAAATCTGAATGAGCCTTCGATGGTGGGATTGGACTGTGGGGTCTCTTTCGCGCGAACCCTTTTGAAAACTTGTCCTTCAGATGTTTCCATCCTGATCCTGCATACTGCGGTAGGGGGCAGCTCCATTCAAAAATGGATCCATGATTCCGTTCATCGTGAGGTACCATTGTTGACCAATTTCAAAACACGGTTAGCTGCTGCAAAAAAATTCGGTACCATCAAGGGGATCATCTGGCACCAGGGTGAGGCAGATGCCAATGCTGAAGGTATTCCCGTTTATGCAAATCGATTGGATACACTGTTTAGGATGTTCAGAACGATTTGCGGAAACAAAGATTTACCTGTCGTGATGGGAGAGCTTGGCCATTTTTCTAAAAACTCACATGCGTCTTTCATGCAGATCAACCAGATCATGCACAACCATGCATCTATTGATCCTTTTTCTGCAGTGGTCCAAACAAAGGACCTTGATCATAAAGGAGATTTTTTGCATTTTAATACAGCGGGACAAAGAACGCTGGGATCCCGTTATGCCGAAGCATATGCATCAAGATGGTTGCGCCAGTGAAATCAGAGATATTGTGCTACAAAATCCCGACAGTATTCCTTGATCATGTCACGTGTTGTGGCGAAAGCTTTTCTCACTTCTTCTTCCGTGCCGGTCACATGGGCCGGATCAGGGAAGGCATGATGAAGGTGAATTGATCGGCCGGGCCAGAAGGGACAGTTCTCCCTCGCGTTGTCGCAAACCGTGATCACAAAATCAAAATCAATGTCTTTGTATTCCTCCATGGCATTGGAAGTATGGCTTGATATATCAATGCCATCTTCTTTCATGGTAGCAATGGCACCAGGGTTTACACCCGTAGAGTGGACACCGGCGCTGTAAATTTCAGCCTTGTCGCCTGCGAAATATCTGAGATAACCTTCGGCCAGCTGGCTTCTGCAGCTGTTGGCCGTGCAAAGAACGAGTACTTTTTTCATGATCTTTTTTTTAGCAGCATCCCGAACCTGGGGCACATTTTTGTGCTACCATGGGTTTTCGTGCAAATACGGTTATGCTGAATATACCGGTTTGACCGGATTTGAATGTTTCGATTTCAGACTTGCTCAGGTAATTGATGAGAATATCATCAGGTATGATGATGGGTTTTTCCTTCTGAATGGTGATCTGCTCAAAGCCATTGGCTTCGATCAGCTCCATGTATACCTGTTTTTGAATGGCTCCTGCCACGCATCCCGCATACATTTCCGCGTCTTTTCTGAGTCCCTCGGGCAATGCACCGATCAGCACCACATCGGAAATGCTGAAGTGTCCGCCTGGTTTCAATACCCGGTAAATTTCACTGAACACCCCATGCTTATTGGGTACCAGATTGAGTACGCAATTGCTGACAATCACATCAGCACTGTTGGAAGTGACCGGCATGTGCTCGATATCGCCCTGTCTGAATTCCACATTGTTATAGCCCCTGGCTTCTGCATTGGCCCTTGCTTTTTCGATCATGGCAGGTGTGAAGTCAATGCCAATGACTTTGCCTGTATCACCTGTTTCATGTCGCGCAATGAAGCAATCATTTCCGGCTCCACTGCCCAGGTCGATCACCACATCTCCCTTCTTGATGTTGGCAAATTGAGTGGGTAGTCCGCAACCCAGCCCAAGATCGGCATCTGCATTGTACCCTTCCAACGTCGTGTAATCGTCTGACATGATGTTATACACTTCAGTTGAACAGCCTCCAGCTCCGCAGCAGGAAGACATATTGGTGTCTTTATCCTGCAAGGCAATCTCGCTGTATTTCTTTCTTACGATCTCTTTGAGTTGTTCTTCGGTTGACATATTTTATTTTTTTTAGCAACAAGTGAATGTTGATTCTTCAAAGCTTTGCATCATTTCAGACAAGAACGATCCGGCTTTTTTCCATTCCTTCTGGTCAATGCAGTAACATACCGATGTTCCCTCTATCTCACCTTTGATGAGTCCAGATTCTTTCAATGCCTTGAGATGCTGTGACACTGTAGACTGGGCAATGGGAAGATCATCAACAATGTCACCACAAATACAAGCTCTTCTCTTGATCAATAATTGAAGTATCGCGATCCTGGCCGGATGCGACAATGCCTTCGCATATTTTGCCAATGAGAGTTCCTTTTGACTGTAGGTTGCTGTTTTTGTGATTCCCATTAATCGCAATATTACGATAAATATAGTTTCAATCCAAAATTCAGCCTTATTTTGGGACATGAACGATCAGTTATCTCTCAGTTTGGTTTCCACTGAAGCAGAGATTTTGGGTATCAAAGCTTTGCAGGAAGAGAATTTGCGGACCAACATCACGGATGAGGAGGCCCTTTCCCAGGGATTTCTCACAGCTTCCTATACCATGGAATATCTGCGGGAGATGAATGCTGCTGCTCCTACTGTGATTGCAAAGGATGGAGAGATCATTGCAGGTTACGCTATGGTGGCCACAAAACCTGTGAGGAACGGACATGATCTGATGGCGGATCTTTTTGATACCATTGATCGCACCTTCTATCAGGGAAAACTGCTGAAGGAGTCAGAATATGTGGTTGTGGGTCAACTCTGCGTAGCGAAGGCGTATCGTGGATTGGGATTGGTCCAAAAGTTATACGGACATTTTAGGGATTGCTATGCTGATCAGTATGAATATCTGGTGACGGATGTGGCACAGGCGAATGCAAGATCACTGAAAGCTCACATGAAATCTGGCTTTCAGGTGATCGATACCCTCACTTATGGTGGGATCAAATGGGACATCGTTTTGTGGGATTGGAGGAAGTGATCAGTCGAGTGAGCGATTGAGGAAATAGATCAACGGCTTCATCGCTTCGAAATGGCGCACTACTTTTTTCGCTAGATCTTTTTGCATTAGTTCTTCGTCACTCAAAGTAGCTGTTACTGTAAAACTTTTCAACTTGAGATATTCAATTGCAGGATTATCGGATTCATATCCTTGCGGGGGGCGGCTCAGCACGGCTTCCCGATCCAGGTCATTAAAGCAGGAGCGGAATGATTTTGTCTTGATGAGCTGTTGGAATTCATCGTGGCAATAATCCATCTCGCTTCTGATTTTTTTCAGATCAGATGAGGGAGGCATCCAGTATCCACCAGCGATGAAGGAAGAACCGGGTTCAACATGGAAATAATACCCTGCGCATTGGATGGTTTTTCCACCCTTGCTGAAATAGGAACCGAAATTGGTTTTGTAGGGGTCCTTGTTCTTGCTGAAGCGAATATCACGGTTGATGCGGAACATGCATTTTTTGGCTTCCAGTGATGCAAGGGAAGTGTCGACCTGCTTGAGTTTTTGCAAGACTTCGCCTACAAATACATGGTATTCAGCCCGGCACTCTTCGTAGGTTGTTCGATGGGCATCGAACCAATCTTTATTGTTGTTCTTTTTGAGTCCCTTTAAGAAACTGAGGGTCTGTTTGGAGATCATCCGGTGAAATTACGGACTATTCAAATTCCAGTTCGTTCGTATAAAGATCCCAATCCAGATGGATCGGAGCGATGACCGAACCCTTTTTGAAGGAGGGGGATGTGACTTTGGCTTGCATTTCAATCGTTTTACATACATATAACGTGAAAACATCAAAAAAAGTTCATCCCTTAAAAATAATATCAGACCAACTTCATGTTCACTGGATCCCAGCCTATGGGGCGATGCTGGGCTGCACTCAGGTTGCAGGCGATAGAAGGAGCGGCTGCCCTCAGCCCGAATGATGCATCCTCAACGATAGGTGAACCGGTCCTGATGGCATTGAAGAATACAATCAGGTGATCCAGGCGGTCATCATATCCTTTTGGTGGATCAAAACGTTTTTCCTCGCTGATCTTATATCCGCCCATATCAGTTCCGTAAGTAGCGGTGTACCATTTTTCGAATTCCTTTTTACCGGCTCCTGAAAAACTTTCAAAAGAATCATATCCTCCGAAACCCGGTGCTGAACTCCGTTTCAAGGTTTTGTAAGTGAATTCATTCCATCCGATATCGATTACACCCTCAGTGCCAACCAGCTTGATGCCAAAACCTCCTTTGCCTTCTCCATCGGCCAGGTTAACCCTGGTGGAAACGTGGAAAGCATTGTGTCTGGCTGTTTTCGGATACTGCATGAGCGCATTGACCACATCATAGGCATCCCTGCCGTCTTTCCATAGCTTCAGATCGGCCAGGCTGAAGATCTGGTTGGGGCCCAGTGAATCGGTGATCACATGGATACCGGTCAGCAAGTGAACGATCAGGTCTCCAGCAGCACCCGTTCCATAATCCGAGTAATTCCGCCAGCGGAAAAACCTCACCGGATCAAAAGGCACTTTGGGCGCTGTTCCCAGGAAAGTATTGAAATCGATGGTTTCGGGGGATGCATCCCGGGGAATAGAGTAATTCCAGGCTCCACGGGTATCGGTTCGGTCGCAGAATGCTTCCACATAGGTAAGTTCTCCTATCGTACCGGCCTTGAGGAGTTTCCGGGCTTCCAGGATGGCGGCTGCACTTGCCCGCTGACTGCCGACCTGAAATACTTTTCCGGTTTGCTTTTGGGTTTCAATGATGCCATAGCCCTGTTCTATCTTTTGTACCATTGGCTTTTCACAATAGACATGTTTGCCTGCTTTCATGGCATCGATGGCAATGCGCTGATGCCAGTGATCAGGTGTACAGATCAATACAGCATCAATATCTTTTCTGTTAAGCAGTTCACGATAGTCGCGTGTGGTAAAAATATCCTTACCCCATTTTTCTTTTGCCGCTTCGATCCTGCCCTTGTACAGATCACATGCTGCTACCATTTCCACACCCGGTACTTTCAATGCTGTGTCCGTATCGAAATGGCCAATGATTCCTGCTCCTATCAGTCCGATTCGGATACGATCGTTGGCGCTTACTTTGATCGATGATTTCAGCAGTTCGCGTTTTGGCTCTTCTTTGCCCAATGCCGCAGATCCTATGGTGATGGAAGCAACCGATGCTCCCATATTCCTGATGAATTGTCGTCTGTTCTTTTGCATGAGCCAATTTAATTAATTTTATCCTCAGATGTACAATGAGCAGCAACTTGATAATCCGGTATGGTTCTCTCTTTCCAATAAAGAATCCCGTTTCAATGGGGGCAATGAAAAAGTAAAATATTTTCAACACGATGTTGCACCTTTCCTGGCTGCACAACTTTGGGATGCTGTAGATCATAAGATGATGCAGGAGACGCTGCCAGAGGATAGAAAATTCTATGTTCTAAAGCCCGGACAAATCCAACTACCGGAAGGTTTTGATGTTCACTATACCACGCCTATTTATCAGATGGTATGTCATCGTTTTCAGCCCTATCTGCTCGATAATATTGTGGTTACCCCTTTGGAGAACAAGAATGTTCCGGCCATGATCGATCTTGCCTGGCGCACCAAACCCGGACCTTATCTGGAAAGAACGATAGAGTTTGGACCTTATATCAGCATTCAGGAAAATGGATTGATTGCTTCCATGGCAGGTGAACGCATGCATCTGGAAGGTATGACGGAGATAAGTGCTGTATGTACAGAGCCTGCCTATCTGGGAAGAGGGTATGCTTCTCATCTCATGAGTCTGCTTTGTGATCAGATCATCGAAAGAGGAGAAACTCCATTTCTTCATGTGAGAGCCGATAACGAAAGGGCTATCAAATCATATGAACGACTTGGATTTTCCATCAGGACTGAAGTGTTTTTTGCCATCATCCAAAGAAGTCCATCTTCATGATCAACAAAAATCAATTTGATGTCATTGTGCTGGGTGTAGGATCCCTTGGGTCAGCCGCCTGCTATCATCTTGCCAAACGAGGAGTAAGGGTACTGGGTATTGATCAGTTTGATGTTCCGCATGAAAACGGTTCCCATGGCGGGCAATCACGTATCATCAGGAAAGCCTATTTTGAACATCCTGATTACGTTCCACTCTTACAAAAGGCCTATGCCCTCTGGCATGAGCTGGAAGAAGAAACGGGAGAGCAAGTATATTTTCCAACAGGACTCCTGTACATGGGCCAGTCCCATGATGCATTGATCTCAGGTGTCAGAAAATCATCTGATTTGTATCAGGTGGAGATAAATGATCATGGTGAAAGGCATCATGATGCATTCCGTCTCCCTAACGGTCATGTTACTTTGTTTGAACCGGATGCCGGTTTTCTGAAACCTGAAAAATCAATCCGGTTGCATCTGCAACAGTCACTACATCATGGAGCTGTTGTCAAAACAAGGCAGCCGGTGATCTCCTGGAAAGAGAAAGCCAATGGAGTAGAAGTAGTAACCGCCTCAGAAACGTATAATGCGGATACACTCATCATTTGCGCAGGTGCCTGGTCGTCAAAGGTAATGCCCCTATTTGCAGAGGAACTGGTGGTGAGCCGCCAGGTACTGGCATGGGTAATGCCAAAGCATCCTGAAAAATTCATGCTGGGTAATTTTCCATGCTGGACACTTGCCGATGAGGGGCATGATAGTATTTTTTACGGTTTTCCCATTTTGCCAGAGGAAGGTGGTGATGGACCCGTGGGAATGAAATTGGCCCATCATGCACAGGGAAGACCTGTTGATCCTGATCGAAGTGATGAGCCTCCTTCTAAGGAAGATGAGCAGGCGATCGTAACATTTCTGAACCGCTTCATTCCAGACGGGTATGATCATACCATTTCAATGAAGACTTGTCGTTACACCAATTCCAAGGATGAAAATTTCATCATTGATAGATTACCCGAACATGAACATGTTTTTGTGGCAACCGGTTGCAGCGGACATGCTTTCAAGTTCACCTCAGCTATCGGATCCATCATGGCAGATCTTTCCATGTACGGCAAAACAGATCTCCCTATCGGATTTCTCAATGCTGCAAGGTTGTATAAAACTTGATCACGCAGCCTTGTGTCTGAAACTGCAGAAAGTAAAATTTTGATGCGTATTGAACGGAGTTGTGTGATCTACATTCACACATTTTATTTTTTCAAATCCGTCCATAAACATGGCAGTCAGTTCTTCATCTGAATATTGCTTGATGGAAAGTCCACTGCACTTGGTTGGGCCATCCGGGGAAAATGTTCCTACAATCATGTAACCATCCACAGCCTTCCGCACAAGGGAAAGATATTCCATAACATCTTTCTTTTCGGTAAGGAAATGAAAAGCTGCCCTGTCGTGCCAGAGATCATATTTTTTATTTGGTACAAATTCCTTGATATCAGAAACGATCCAGTTGACGGCAGATGCTTTATCACCCAATCTCTTTTTGGCTCTTTCCAGACTGGCAGCTGAAATATCAAGAACAGTTATATCGGTAAATCCTTCTGCCAACAGATGATCTACCAGTTTACTATCGCCCCCGCCGATGTCAATGATGCGTGCCGATGTAGGCAGTCCAAATGAATGAATAAAGTCGAGTGAAGTTTGAGGGATGTCCTGTGTCCAGCTAACCTCATTTGGTTGCTTGGTCTCATATATTTTTTCCCAGTGTTCTTTCGGTGAGTTCTCCATACTACAAAACTCATGGTTAAGCCATTATCAAATGGTGATTTTGGTCACAATTGAAAGTTACAAATCATTTATCTTCACTTTAAATGTTTTTAACAATGATGCGGGGGCAATGGGTCGTTTGTTTTTTTCTTTTGATCAGTGCCTGTAAAAACAAGGAGGTTAAACAGGATGAACCCCAAACCCTGGCCTCTGTCAAAGCAGGATCGCTTTCATGCAGTATGGGTTTCGTTGGCAATGATAGCCTTGCCTATGTAGAGGGGGGTGGTGCGGCATTCGACAGCACATTCATCTATCCATCGGCACTAGTGAAAATTCCTGACGGAATGGTTTTGATTCCTGGCGGTGAATTCAGCATGGGTGGTGTAGACCCAACCCGCATGCAGGGAGGAGGTAAGGAAGCCATGAATGATGCAAGACCCATTCATCGGGTGAAGGTAAGTCCCTTTTTGATGGATGCAACCGAAGTAACGAATGATCAGTTTGCCGCTTTTGTAAAAGCAACCGGTTATGTTACGATGGCAGAAAAAAAACCAACACGCGAAGAATTTCCAGATGTGCCGGAGGAAGATCTTGTGGCCGGATCTATCGTGTTCACGCCGACTTCCGGTAAAGTACCACTTGATAATTATCTGCAGTGGTGGCGTTATGAAAAGGGAGCCGATTGGAAGCATCCACTTGGAAAGGGAAGTGATATCAAGGGTAAAGGCAATCATCCTGTTGTGCATGTATCATGGGAGGATGCCAATGCATATGCGAAGTGGGCCGGCAAAAGATTGCCAACAGAAGCAGAATGGGAGTTTGCTGCAAGAGGGGGACAAGCCGGTGATGTATATGCATGGGGCAATACCTACAAAAAAGATGGCAAGCATATGGCCAATACTTTCCAAGGTTCTTTTCCGGATCGTGATGCCGGTGAGGATGGGTATCGTGGCATTGCTCCGGTGAAACAATTTCCGCCCAATGCATTTGGCTTGTATGATATTTCAGGAAATGTATGGGAGTGGTGTAACGATTGGTATAGCCATGATTATTATTCTACACTGGCGAAAAATACAATCACTGAAAATCCACAGGGACCTGCCGTGGCCAATGATCCTTCAGAACCGGGTGTACCCAAGAAAGTGCATCGTGGCGGTTCTTTCCTGTGTACGGATGAATATTGTACACGTTACATGGTTGGAACAAGAGGGAAGGGCGACTGGCGTTCACCAGCCAATCATCTGGGCTTCAGGTGCGTGAAGGATTTGCAATGATCCTGAATTGAATGATAGTGGCCATCAGTTGTATGCATCCCATGATGATGAAAAGCGTATCAAATGAAAAATGATAGGCGATAAGGCCACCTACTGCTATGGCTACTCCCGAAACAAAATGGGTATGTCCGTTGGCAATTCCCCATAAAAAAGTACTGTCTTTTTCTTCCATATCCGATGCGAAGAGCGCATCCCAGGAAGGAGTGCAAATGGCTTCTGCTAGTCCCAATCCTGCTTGCACCAGCAATAAGCTTGTGGTATCATCCACGAGCAAATAGGCAAAAGTGAAAAGTGTGTTCAATCCATATCCCACCACGATCATGTGGTATTTCCATTTTGATCGGTTGAAGATCCTGCCGATTGCCACATAAGCAATGCCAGTGATTATGAGATAGAGTGCCCATGCCCAGGTGATGTCCAGTAAATCACCACCCACTTTCTCTGAAAATACAGCGAACAAAGGACCGAATAATCCCTCCCCAAAATACCAGAGACTGGAAGCCAGGAGCAACCATTTGGTGGTTCTCGACATCATTTGATTTTCTTCAGATCCAGGTCCTGAAAATCAAAACTAAAATCTGTCAGTGGTGAGATGGCTTCCATGGTGAAGCCATTGGGCTTACCATCCCGATCAAGACTGAAATATAAATATGCATCTGCATCCATGCTGCGGTCGGTCCACTTTGCAATCAACGTGTTCCCTTTGTATGCCAGCAGTTCCCCTTCCAGTCGTGGTGAACGCAGAGACGCAATCCAGGGCTTGCCATTCTTCATGGACAATACCACATCACCAAACCAGGCATCTCGATAAGTTCCCAGAAAGGAATTGATATTTTGATCAGAACCTTGTTTTTGTGCAGCACTCATATCTGCATTCAGTTTCTGTTTGATCTTTTCCGCTTCGGCAAATCCCTGTTTTTCCCTATCTGAAAAAGTCTTCACCCAATTTTGTCCGCCCACCCCCAGGTATCCATCCTTGATGGTATTGCTGATGGAGGAGAAGGCAGCACCCGATTGTTGATTCGTGAGCACTATGATCCCGAGGTTGAGTTCCGGGAACAAGACCACTTGTGTGACAATGCCGGCCAGTCCGCCCGTATGGGTCACTTGCTTGTATCCCTTGATATCACTCAGAAACCAACCAAGACCGTATGCACTGAAGTGAGTGTTGTATGGCGGGCGGGTGGCTGTATTGATGATGGTTTGCGGAGACCACATTTCTTCGTGCATGGTTTCGCTGAAAAGTTTTTTGCTCAGTCCCTCACCATATTTGCCATGGTTCAGTTGTGTGATCACCCACTTGCTGAGGTCGGTGATGTTGCTCCATATGCCTCCTGCTGCATTGGCGGTTTCGCTCCAGTCGATGTTGATCACCTGTAGTTTGCCATCAACGGGAGCATGTGGACGAATCATATTGGATTTATCCTTGAGTCTTTTCAGTGATGCGGCTGAATGTTCGAAGCCAATCGGTTTCATGATGCGCTGTTCTATGAAATCCTCCCATGGCATACCGGATACTTTTGCAATCACTTCACCAGCCACGATATAGAGATTGTTATCATAATCATATTTGGTGCGGAAGGCAGAGACCGGTTTCAGGTAGCGAAGGTTGTGGATGATATCTGATCTGCTGAAATTGCTGCCGTCAGGCCACATCATCAGATCACCAGCACCGAGTCCGAGTCCGCTTCGGTGGGTAACCAGATCACGAACGGTGAAAGCTTCAGTTACATAAGGATCATACATCTTGAAACCGGGGATATGGTCGGTAACCTTATCATCCCATTTCATTTTCCCTTCATCCACCAGCATGCTGATGGCGGCGGTAGTGAAGGCTTTGGAATTTGATGCAATACCGAACAATGTATGTTCATCCACTTTCTTTCCCGTTTCCAGATTGGCCACGCCATATCCTTTGGCATGGATCAGTTTTCCATCTTTGACTACGCCGACGGCAATACCCGGAACGTTGAAGGTTTTGAGCGCAAGCTCAGTCAGCGAATCAATCTGTTTTGTTGAAAGCGGTTGAGCAATTGTGCTGTACGTTATCAGTAGTAGCAGATGCAACAACAATTGAATTTTATTGATCATTTTTCTTCATTTTTCATTTTTCCCAGATACCGGTTGTACATGAATGAAGCTGCAAGCAGGATCAATCCCATGATGATCAGTACCATGGTCTTGCTGATGTTGCTCATGTTTGCCAGATCGTAGAAAAAAATCTTGATCAGTGTCAGCCCCATCAATACCATACCGCTGATCCGTTGAGATTTTTGATTTTTCATGATGCCCAGTATCACCAGCGTCAGGGCATACAGTCCGGAAATGATGCTCACACCCAGTTTATTCTGGTTTTGATATCCCAGTATATCCATCCAGTGGATAAATTCATTGCAGAGGACCGTCAGCAGGGTGATGTTGAAGAGGAGGCGCAGCAGGTCGGTTGTCTGGGATGTTGAGGCAAGTCGCATATCTGCTTTTTTCAGCGCAAACAACAGAAAGGTTGTCAACAGAATAAAAACATATCGGGTACCCAAAAGCGATAGTGCATGTCCTGATTTTTGCTGCAGATAGAAATGGCGTAGATCGCCCAGTGCTTCAAGTCCGTTGATCAACATGATCAGCAGTCCCATAAATGAAAGAATCGTCAATAACTGATGGAGGTCCTGACTCTTGAAGAAGCGATGATTGAGGATTGTCCAGGTACACAGGTAGAGCAGGCTGAAGAAGGTCTGGGCCAAGATCAATGATGGCTCCTTGACCATCAAATCCCATTTGTCAATAAAGTAAGGGAATGTCCACTCCAACTCAAAAAAAGTCGACAGGAACAAAACCAAGAACACGCTTACACCAGTGATTTGTCTGAAACTGATCCCCCTGTTCTGCTGATCAGCTTCCTTGTTGCGTGCATAGCTGAAGCTGATAAAGATGAGGCAGATTCCGGTGAAGAGGCAGCTGAGGTATGGCGCGTTGAGGAATGGTGTCAGTGAGGTGGTATAGATATTATCCAGGTATTGATCGGACCAATCCATGATAAGACTCAAACTGGTAAAGGTGAAGAGGACCAGAGCAATGTAGTGGTAAAGTTTTCTCTGAAATCGATGATATATCCATGCCATCACAACCGATTCTGTTGCCCATAGAATCGTGATTGTATTTCCTTTAAAGGCAATAGGAACAGCAATCGTTAAAAAGCTGATGCCCAAGCCTCCCAGAAAAAGATGCACCGTATTGTCTGCTGCTTTGAGTTTTCTGACCAGTAGTCCCAGTGCAAGGTGGAGTATACCCAATGCCACTGCAAAAATGGTCAGGTATTGACGTTCCTGAATGAAATTGTCTTGTTCAATATTGAGATTCCAGATAAGGAGATAGCTTCCTGCAAAGAAAAATATGGCATTCAGCAGGAGTACTGCAATTTCCCTGAGTTGATAATTTTCTTTTTTGATGATTTTGAAGACAAGAAAGGTAGCAAGAAAGATAAAGAAGTGCAATGCCAGCAGGGCAAGTTTCAGTGCAAAGTTTCCTTGTATGCTATCCTCGGAACTGATGACTGCCATGAATATGATCCAGCTGGCTGAGAAGGCCAACAGGTAGACCGACTTCCAGTTGCGTTTGACAGACAGATAAAGCATGCCCATGTTGATGATGCATACATATGCCATCAGCAAAGTAATATTGCTGCTTCCGTTGCTCAGCAGAAAAGGAATTGAATATGCGCCTACTTGTCCGATCAGCGCGATTACTGTTCTGTTGTAGTGAATGGCCATATAAATAGCTGCAGCAGTAGTTCCCAGCATCAATCCAAACGCAGCCATTTGCGGCATCAGTTGGTAAAAGCTGAACGCTACAAACGTGTTAAAGTAGGTGATGGCAATCGCTCCTCCCATCATAACAGCACTGAAGTCTGTGTATTTTTTCTTGAGTACCATCGCCGTGGCTAACAATGCAACGGCCATGGCATATCCCAGGACGATGCGAAGAGCGGGACTGATCAACTGGTTATCAATAGCGTATTTTACACCGATGTATGTGCCGATCAAGAGCACAAGGATACCGATCTTATTGATGATGTTGGTGCCGATAATGGTCTCGATCTTTTTATTCCTCTCACGCCGAAGATTTTCATATTCCACACTGAACGGAGAGGGTTTCTGATTGATCACTTTTGGGTCTGAAGTTGCAGGTGGGATATCCGTGTAACTGGTTGCCGGATTGCCGATATCCTGTTTTGCAGACTTAAGCTGATGTAATTCCATGCGAATGGCATTCAGCTCGTTGAGCTTGGCTCCCATGAGTGAACTCAGCTGTTGGACTTGTTGTTCCAGCGCTGCTATGCGTTCTTTATTGTTTTCCATGAATCATCGTAATGGATTACATCAAGGTAGCAAAAAAATATGCTAAATTGGGCCGACTTGTATAAGTTTTTCCAGATATGTGACATCTAACATAAAACAATTATCATCCTTAAATAAGTATTGATCATGAAGAAGAAAAATCTCGTCAGTCTCACTATCTCACTTGCTTTTCTAACCCTGGCCACTACGGGCATTCTGCTATATGTGAAGCAGAAGCCACATTTTGTGGAGATGACGCATACCATCTTCGGCTTGCTTTTTGTCAGTGTGGCCATTTTCCATATCGTGAACAACTGGGCTTCGCTCAAAACCTATATGCGTGATCGCAACAGCGGCTCGATCCAGAAAGAGTTGATTGTTGCCGTTGTGGTTGTTGCGACCCTGATCGTGCTTTCTGTTACAGAAGTCCTGGAGCCGATTGCAGAATTTGGCAGGATATTCGCCAAGCCACAGAAAAAGGCTGATCAGGGTATTGTATTCCAAGAGAGGACCACCCTCGATTCAACCAATGGTACTGCTGTAACGCTTATCCTGCAGAAAACTGCAGAAGACAAAAGCGGTGCCATTACTGTTCAGGTTTCAGATACAACAGGAAAAATACTTGAAACACTGATCGAAGGTGAGGATAAAGACGGGCCCAAGCCCAACATTATCCTGCACAGCAAGATCTCCACTCCTGCTCCTTTCAAGCTTGTCATCAGTTCAAAATATGAAGGCGAGGAAAAGAAACAAGAGAGCCTGATCACTGCACTGACGCCTGGCACACAATCTTTAACAGCAGCTGCTCCTGCTCTGCAAAGGGCCATCCTTGAAGTGAAGTAAGACCGACTGCTGAATAATCGGTAAATTCGCGTCTCCAAGCGGAATACATGAAGGAGAAGCTGAAACAGTTGGCAAAGAGACTGGAAGGTGACCTGTTCACAGATGAGGTCATGCGCACCATCTATGCCACTGATGCTTCAGCCTATCGGGAGATGCCCCTGGCAGTTGCCATCCCCAAGAGTAGTGATGATCTCAAAACGCTTATTGCATTTGCATCGGCAGAACGTACATCGCTGATACCCAGGACTGCCGGTACTTCATTGGCAGGGCAGGTAGTGGGCAATGGCATTGTGGTGGATGTATCCAAACATTTCAACCAGATCCTTGAATTGAATGCTGATGAAGGATGGGTTCGCGTCCAGCCAGGTGTGATCAGGGATGAATTGAATTTGTTCCTCAAACCACATGGCTTGTTTTTTGGTCCGGAGACCTCCACTGCCAACCGTGCCATGATCGGAGGAATGGTGGGCAACAATTCCTGCGGATCCAATTCTGTTGTTTACCGCAGCACCCGTGAGCATCTTCTGGAAGTGAATGCCCTGCTCAGTGATGGCAGTGAAGCGGTTTTCAAAACATTGTCGCTCGACGAATTTCATGAAAAATGTGAGCTGGATACATTGGAAGGCAGGATCTACCAGAAGGTAAGGTCACTGCTCAGCAATTATGATAACCAGGAAGAGATCCGCAAGGAGTTCCCCAAGAAATCGGTTGAAAGAAGGAATACGGGCTATGCTGTAGACCTACTCGTGGAGATGGCTCCCTTCAACGCTGGCGGTCCTGATTTTAATTTCTGTTCCCTGATCGCCGGATCAGAAGGAACGCTGGCTTTCATTACTGAGATCAAATTGAATGTGGTTCCAGCACCACCCAAGGAAACGGGACTTCTTTGTGTACATTTTCATACCATTGATGAATCTCTTCGTGCCAATCTGATTGGCCTCAAATACAGACCCAGCGCCAGTGAGCTGATCGATCATTACATACTCGAGTGCACCAAAGGAAACATAGAGCAGAGCAAGAACAGATTCTTTGTTCAGGGTGATCCCGGTGCAATTCTGGTGATAGAATTTGTGAAAGAAACAAGAGAAGAAATTCTGGAGATTACCAGTAAGGTGGAAGCAGAGATGCGGGCAGCCGGACTCGGATATCATTTTCCTGTATTGTTTGGGGCGGATACAAAAAAGATCTGGACATTGCGCAAGGCAGGTTTAGGATTGCTCAGCAATCTTCCCGGTGATGAAAAAGCTGTTCCGGTTATAGAAGATACTGCTGTGGATGTAGAAGATCTGCCTGCTTATATTGCTGAATTCAATGAGATCCTGAAAAAGTATGGATTGTATTCTGTTCACTACGCCCATGCAGGCTCGGGCGAGTTGCACCTCAGGCCCATCATCAACTTGAAAACCAAAGAAGGCAATCAGCTATTCAGGACCATTGCTGAAGAGGTTGCTACATTGGTAAAGAAATACAAGGGTTCACTCAGTGGTGAGCATGGTGACGGAAGGTTGCGCGGAGAATTCATCCGACAGATGGTGGGAGATAAGAATTATCAGTTACTGAAGCAAGTGAAGGATGTATGGGATCCGCAGCATATTTTCAATCCCAACAAGATCGTGGATACACCACCTATGGATACGATGTTGCGGTATGAACCCGGACAATTCACGCCGGAGTTCAAGACCATCTTCCGTTTTCATCAGCAAGATATTTTACAGCATGCTGAACAGTGTAATGGTTCCGGCGATTGCAGGAAATCACATTTATCAGGCGGCACGATGTGTCCCAGTTATATGGCTACTCGCAATGAGAAGGATACCACCAGAGCCAGGGCCAATATACTGCGTGAGTTTCTTACTCATTCCAATAAGACCAATCGCTACGACCATAAGGAGATCTATGAAGTGATGTCGCTTTGCCTTAGTTGCAAGGCCTGTAAAAGTGAATGTCCCTCCAATGTTGATATGGCCAAGCTCAAGGCTGAATTTCTACAGCATTATTATGATGCGAACGGAATTCCATTCAGAGCGAGGTTGATCGCCAATTTTACTGCAACTGCAAAGATTGGTTCTTTATTCCCGGGTCTGTACAATTGGGCCATGACAAACAAGTACATTGGAAACACTATCAAAACTGTATCAGGTTTTGCAGTGAAGCGTTCCATGCCGGAGATGTCGCCGCAGACACTCAGAAGCTGGTACAGGAAGCATCAGCATGTACAAGCCTTGCAGCAGTATAATAGGCGGGTTTATCTTTTTTGTGATGAGTTCACCAATTATAATGAATCCCATATCGGCATCAAGGCAATTCAATTGCTGAACAAACTTGGGTATGAGGTGATCATACCGCATCATGAAGAGAGTGGCAGAACTTGGTTATCAAAGGGACTGGTAAGAAAGGCACAAGGTATCGTTAACAGAAACATTGAGTTATTGCAAGGGATCGTCAGTGAGGAAACCCCCTTGATAGGCATTGAACCTTCTGCGATCCTGACGTTCAGGGATGAATATCCTGAGCTGGCAAATGACCAAAACCTGGAAGCTTCAAAAAGGCTTGCAAAGCATGCGCTGATGGTGGATGAGTTCATTGCAAGAGAGATTGATAACGGAAATATCAAAAAGGAGCAATTCAAATCCTCTGCCCGTTCCATCATTTTACATGGACATTGTCAGCAGAAGGCTGTTGGTGATCTTTCTGCAACTGTCAAGGTACTTTCTTTTCCCAATGGCCATTCTGTAGAGACCATTCCTTCCGGATGTTGTGGCATGGCCGGCTCTTTTGGATATGAGAAAGAGCATTATGATATCTCCATGCAGATAGGAGAGTTGGTATTGTTACCAAAAGTTCGCAAGCATCAGGGACAATGCACGGTTGCAGCTCCCGGTACCAGTTGTCGCCATCAGATCAAGGATGGCACAGGTGAAAAGGCCCTGCATCCGGTGGAGGTGCTCTGGGAGGCGGTGATTTAAATCATTTTTATTTTTCATTTTTATTACTTACCTTTAACGTTAGTAACGCAAAAGAGGAGTATGATTGTTTCATTTGGAGACAAAGTGACAAAGAAAATTTGGGAAGGAGAATATGTCGGTGATTTTTCCAGAGATATGCAAGAGTTAGCTCGAAGAAAACTGAGAATGTTAAATAGTTCTCAGGATTTAAATGATCTGATGATACCTCCTTCGAATAGATTGGAAAAGTTAAAGGGAAGTCTAAAAGATTATTTTTCCATAAGAATCAATATTCAATGGAGAATTATATTTCTTTGGAAAAATGGGAATGCTGAATTGGTAGAAATAGTAGATTACCACTGATATGAAAAAGCTAAAAAATATTCATCCTGGAGAAATTTTATCAGAAGAATTCCTAAAGCCACTGGAAGTGAGTGCTTATAGACTTTCTAAGGATATTGGTATCCCACAAACCAGAATTTCAGAAATTCTTAAAGGCAATCGAAGAATAACTGCTGATACCGCATTGCGTTTATCAATATATTTTGGTAATAGTCCAAAATTCTGGCTTGGCCTTCAGGCCGATTATGATATCGAGGAGGAGAAAAGGCAGAATCGACTGACTTTAAAATCCATCAAACCATTCAGCCAAAACGCAGCTTAATTATACTCTTGAATTACATTTCGTCAATTTATGGAGATATTGAAGCCAAAGAATAAAATAGACAAGAACATTCTCATTGGAGGTTTTCTTATTTTTCTTACCTCCGGTATTCCCTGGTGGATTACAGATTATGCAACCTATTCTCTCTCTTCTGTTTATACCTATGTATCTATCGGTTCTTGTATGGCTGGAGCTTTGATACTGGCCTTGTTCACCGATCTCAAATTTTTTATAAAGCTGGGAACTGCATTGGCTTCACACATGATGGCGTTTATGGTTAAAATGCTGTTGGATTGGAGAGAGGATCCTACCAACCACAATCTCTTTCCATTTGAGATGGCGTATTATCTGTTCATTGATGGGATAGGATCTGTAGCATTGATTTTGATTGGAACATATGTCCGCAAGCAGTTCACAAAATAAATCATGATTAAAACTCCTCTTTTGGATTAGATATTTTATTTTCTACCACCCCGCCCTGCCTGCCGGCAGGCAGGCTCATCCGATTCGCTTCGCTCATCGTTTTCGGCACCCCTCCTGGCCAGGAGGGGAGTTTTTAGTAGTCAACCAACTGATCTGAAATTTGTTCTCTTTTCATGAGTGATTTGTTTGGTTCTTCAAATGATGCTTTTGTCAATCTGCTTCCCTTTGATGGTGAAGTATTCTATCATGGCAAACTGATGCTTCAAGCTGATGCAGATGTTTATATGGAGAAGTTATTGCATAACATCCCATGGGAAAATGATCAGCACATCATTTTTGGCAGGACGATCATCACCAAAAGAAAAATGGCCTGGTTCGGGGATGAGCCTTTTTCTTACACGTATTCGCAGGTTACCCGTACTGCCAGGCTTTGGACGGAAACCTTATCGCAGTTAAAATTCTCTGTGGAGAAAGCAAGTGGTGAATCCTACAACTCTTGTTTGCTTAATTTATACCATAGCGGAGAAGAAGGCATGGGATGGCACAGTGATGATGAGCCCGAAATGAAAAAAAATGGCGCCATCGCTTCCATGAGTTTTGGCGCAGATCGAAAGTTTATTTTCAAACACAAGCAATCAGGAGAGCAGGTTGGTATTTTGCTTGAGCATGGTAGTTTATTGCTGATGAAAGGCACTACGCAAACCCATTGGCTCCATCGTCTTCCTCCAACGAAAAAGGTTCTGAACCCCAGGATCAACCTGACATTCAGAACCATCGTATAATAGCTTTACTCTTTTATAAATTCAATATGCCTGCGATCAGTGCGTCAACACGATCGGATCAATTGCAGTGAATTTTCCTTTTTCAGTAATTACATTCTGAACCGTTTGCGTGATGTATGTTTCTGCCTCAAAGATGACGGTATAGGCTACACCCGGCTTTAGTCCCCTGATCCTGTAATCTCCATTGGCTTCAGCAGTTGTCTTGACCACTATACCTTCCTGATCTTCAACAGTGATGGTGGCGTTGGCATCAACCGGACTAACATTACCTGTGATCTCACCATACCCACTGATACTGAAAGGATGAAGTACCGGCAATAGGCTCAATACCCCATTGTTATCTGAGATGGATTTGAATAGATCAAAATCAATTCTGGCCTCTCTTTTGCCAGTGCTCTGATCTTCATCAATATCATCCTGGGTAAGATTTACATAATAGACCTGCTCATTTGAAAGGTCGAGAAGTAGCGGCTTTTGATTCCCCTGCTTGTCGATTGCGTAGCTATTGGCACCGAGGGTAATTCTTACTTTACTCACTGTATTACGAACCAAAGCTGTTCCCAGTAAAGACTCATTGCCATTTCTTAGAGCAAGGACATCAATTTGCTTTGCAGTGAAGGGAAGTGCTTTCCAGGTGCCGAATTCATCTGAGTTCTGAACCATGTCGTCTGAGTTGATATCATTCTGGAGAATATCATCTCCCAGTGAAATTTCAGCTGAGGTCAGTTCTTTGATCTCTACCTTCTGGATGTCTATGAATACCTGCTGCAGATCAGCAGGAGCATCAGAAAGTATTACTGAAAATTCTTTTTGTACTGCAGGCGACATATTGCCTGTAGGGCCTGAAGGAAGGTCTGCTTTTTTGCAGGAGGTGAACAGGAAGGCTGCGCATACAATGAATGCAGATGCCTTTTTTACAAAGTGCATTGTTTTCATGAGTTTGGATTTTAGGTTAAAAAAACAATAAATCTGCAAACGGGCATATTCGCATTTCATTGTATTTCCAATGCGCATCTTCGATAATTTCAGTAGTATCTCTGCAGTAAATCAGTAGTACTACGTACTTATTTGTTTAACAAATCAATTGGAACACAAGTTAAATATTTGACGGATAGTGGTCCTTTAGGATAGAAATATCAGTCCCATCGGATCGGGACAGTTATTTCTATAATGATGTTCATCCTGTCTGGAGCAGACGCCCGGGTAATCTCCTTTCCAACCTTCCATGTCGTGCATCAGCTGGAAATGCAGATGGGGTGGCCATTTCCCATTTTCATGGATATCGCCGAGGTGACAGAGCAATTCACCCTGATTGATCATTTTACCCGGATATAGATCATCCAGATCCATGGTACTGAGATGACCGTATAAACTGAAGATCTTTGTTCTGTCTAATGTATGTTCAAGAATGATAGTGGGTCCATAATTTCCTTCGCCTGCATTCAACTGAAAACTGTGAATGATTCCATCCATCGGTGCGAATACAGGGGTGCCTGCTCCTGCCCAAATGTCGATACCCAGGTGAATACTTCTGTGCTCAGCTGAAGTAGCAAAATTGTCGAATACATTGTACACGATGCGGTCTTCAAAATAACCGCCGTATCCATATTTCACATTTGCCTTTTTGAGCAATCCTTTGATATAGGAGTTGAAGTTTTCAATATTGCCGTAAGTTTCCTTTGTAAGTGAACTGTTGTTCACGCTGAGGTCGAATGCAATTGCATTTTCCTTATTCAGCCATTCACCCATGATGGGAAACACATCAATGTTCTTCCAATTCATGTGCTGCAATGTTGGGGACGGTGATCAGGCTTCCATAAAAAATGGCATTCAGAAACAAACGATTGGTGCCATACCAGGTTCCGCGGAAATTGGGTTCATCTGCAAACAGCACAACCCTTCCGGCGCCTTCGCTACCGATCAGCAGAGAAGGACTACCCTTGATTTTTTTCAATGTAGTCGAATGAACATAGCCGCCTACTACCGGGTCTTGTGTGTATTGTGCGACAGTATTGTAAGGATTGGTACTGGGCTGGAAAAAAGTGAGTCCATTCTTGTAAACAGATATCATTCTTCTGTTGAATCCATATCCTATGGGATGTGTGGTATCGAGATCGACTCGGAAGATGGAACCACCCAGCGCCTTGGCTCCTTCAATTTCCACAGCCCTATCAAAATCTTTTCTGCCTGAGCTGGTCATCATTGAATCTGACTGCAGCCTGTGTCTGGTGAAACCATTGCGGATAGCCCACTCTGCTCCTGATTTGATCGTGATCAACGTGTTCCCGCTTTGCACCCAACTGCGGATCTTTTCAATACTGTTTTTGTCGAGCAGATTATACATACCCGAAACGATTATCATGGTATTGTAACGGGAAAGATCGACGCGGGCGAAATTGATCAGGTCCACTTTGGTGATGGGCATCTGCAGTCGCTGGTCGAGCAGGTGCCAAACTTCTCCTGCTTCAGCAGCCACCACTCCATTTCCGATCAGCATGATGGCCTCTGGCTTTTTTAGTGTACGTACATAACCTGAACCAAGATCAATCCCGGCTGCATTGTATCCTGTTGACACAGCATCCACCTGCACCTTTGCATCTTTGGAAGCCATCACCATGATCTTGAACAATTGCTCTGTATCCATTTTTTGTTGCTGAACAGATACCACAAGACTTCCGTATCCAAATTTCTTTTCTTGCCCTTGTACATGGGCGGTGAATGGTCTTGTGGCCGTTTGCACGATCACATTGTTTTTTTGCAATGCATAAATGAAGCGATGGATGTTGTAATCACGATTATCAACCAGGTAGGCGTAGTTGCTCTTTTCAATAGCCGGTGTTTGGATTGATGGTACTCTTTCCATTTTTTGACTGACAGACATTGGTGTTTTTACTTCACTGAATGGGAGTCCGTATGCATGCACCAAGCTCCATGTAGAAGCATCGTAGAAGGAGCTGTCGCGGTACGTGATCTGGTTCTCAAAAATGGTCCGCACCATGATATGGTTCTCCTGATCCACCGGAACATAATAAGTCCCCGGTTTTTGTCCCGCATAAACATCAACCCTATGCAACAGCAGCATATCGAGAAAAGCATTTGTTCGGTTCAGGTCATTGTCATGCTGAAAAAGATATCCCTTCACTGCGGATGCCTGTGCCTGTTTTTTGGCTGTTTCAAAAAACAGCTTTCTCATTTCGAGTAGTGAATTTTTTTCAGCCAGCGATGCCCTTATGGTTGCCAGTGATGCGGTGAACTGGTTGCGGATGGTGAAAGCGAAGGTGATGGGGATGGTGGTGGTTTCCTGCACATGCCCTCTGCTGCTGGCCTGTTCAAACAGAAAGCCTGCACCACCATAGAAGTTGATATAGCTTGAACCATAGCCGGGATAGAGTTTATCGTATGCCTCTTTAGTGAAGTACATGGAACCGATCTTGTCGGCTGCCTTGGAGAAGTATTCGGCATATTTCGGATAGATGGTCTTGTAGAGGTAATCCGGAACAATGGGATTGTTACTGGCATCTTCACCCGGATCAAAATAGAAAGTGGATTGGGTACCCATCTCATGATGATCGGTCTGCACATAAGGTCGCCACTTGTGGAAGTAGTTGATCCTGTTGCGGGTCTCAGGAAAAGTACCCAGGAACCAGTCGCGGTTAAGATCAAACCAATAATGATTGGTTCTTCCTCCGGGCCATACCTCATTGTGTTCTCTGTCGTTTGCATCTGCTACTGCTGGTGAGGCTTTGTGCATATTTGCCCAGTGGCTGTGTCGATCGCGACCATCCGGATTGATTACAGGGTCCATGGTCATGACCATCCCGTTCAGCCATTGTTTGGTTTCATCTGATTCAGATGCTGTGAGATAATAAGCGGTAAGCATGGCTGCTTCACTGGAAGAAGGTTCATTGCCATGAACATTGTAGGCAAGATGGATGACCAGTGGCACATCTTTGTTGTCACCTGTTTTTTGTCCGGCCAGATGTTTTTGCCGGATCTCCTCAAGCTTTGAATGATTGGCGGGAGCCGTGAATACTGCTGCTATCTGCGATCTGTTTTCAAATGTCTTGCCAATCACTTCCACTGAAACACGATCCGAAAGCCTGTCGAGTTCCATGAAATAAGCCACCAGCTGATCATGTCTTGTATGCTGTTCACCGATAGCATATCCCAGAAACTTTTCGGGTGTAGGGATGATGGGGTTAAAGTTGCCGCTATTGGGGTAGAAATAATTTTCCTGTGAAAAGCCACTCAGGATTGTGATGCTTAACGCAAGAGTGATCGTAATAGATTTCAATGTGTTCATTGTCATAAGTATTGAGTCAACATTTCCAATTTACAGTTAATTGGTTTAAGGCATTCAATCAAAGTCTTAATTTACAAATCCTTCCGGCATCTTGGTCTCATCATCTTTGACAGCCAATGCCTGAATGATATCAGCTTTATCAGGATATTCTTGCAATAATTTTTTTAGGGTGCCTCCTTCAAAGCAGGATCCTGTGAAGCCTGGTGCCATAGTACATCCAAACAAAGCATACTCCCCATCGGGATTTAATCTGGCGGCCTGCCAGACTTTTGCCGGAACCGTAAATTGAAGATGTTGTCCCGCCAAGATATCCTGCCCCATCGTTATTTCCTTACTGCTGCCATCAGGATATAGCAAATACAATGTGAAGGGATCGCCTTTATAAAAATGCCATATCTCATCGTGCGTCAGCCGGTGAAACCTCGAAATACTTTCCGGCTGATGGCAGTACAAACCGATGATGGCAGTTCCTGCCGGATCACCGTTGCTGAATGTTACAGTTGACCGATATGTATTTCTATAGAGGGTACCTTCAACCGGAAGTGGTTCCAGTTTCAGCGTTGTGATGAGTTGCTGAATATTGTTGTTCATAATAATTCAATATGTTTTGAGCAAGGTTGTAGCCGCTGCTTCACCTTTGATGGCATGTGCAGGAAGGGGATAGGCCAGGTTGAATGCTGATAATTGCTCAGCGGTCAGCAGTTTCACTTTGGTCTCATCCACATTACCATCTTTATCTTTGATCTTATTCATATTCAATTTGAGATGCTTGGCTATGAAGGGATATAAAGCCATGCGTTTACCCGGACCAAAATCATGTTTTTCGTTGGCCAGATGAACATTCTCAACATTGGAAGTTTTGTTATAGAGCCCGTATACTTTTTGCATAAAGGGAAACTCAACTTTTGGATTGTTCCGTGTCCAGTCATCACCATCCGAAATCAACAACATGGGCCTTGGGGCTGCCAGCGCTGCAATCTCTGCATTGCAAGTCTGGAAGTTTTTTGCTTTATGGATGGGCATGCCACTTTCGCAAACACATCCGCCAAAAAAATGTGCAGAGACCATTACCGTGGGAATGGCCACCTTGATCCGAGGATCAAGCGCCGTCAATAAAAAAGTCTGTGTACCGCCACCCGACTCCCCCGTGATGCCGATCCTATCGGGATCAATTCCGGGAAGGGAAAGGAGAAAATCAAGTGCTCTGATGCTGTTGATCGTCTGCAACTTCAAAGCCATGGGATGTTTGTGTTCAAGTTGTTTGGAATCGGCATAGCCGATCATGTCCCATGTAAATACTACAGCACCCATCTTTGCCATCATGGCGCACCGGATCTGGTTCTGTTCACGAAAGCGGCCTTCGAGTTTGCCGTCGTGGCCATGCGGACTCAACACACCGGCATATTTTTTTTGGGTCTTCGTTGGTCTGTAAAGATTGCCGGTAACAAAAAAACCAGGCAGGCTCTCGAAAAAAACATTTTCAACCGTATAGCCATCCATGATCTTTTTGGAATGAATGACCGGGCTGGAGGTAGGGGCAGCTGGAAGCGATTGCAGTTGCATTCCCTTGCGGATCTGATCAAGGATCATTTGGCTTCTGTTTTGCCATTGCTCCAAGGATTGTGGTTCAATTTCCCTGAGAAAGGCAGCACCTTTTTCTTCTGTGAAATAGGCACCCTGACAAAGTGAATCGGTACCAACAATCGCTTGTGATTGGCTTTGCTGCGTCAGCAGTAGAAAAAAGAAAATCAACTTGCGATGCATGGCTTGTTTTTTACTTTGAAATGATGGTATGAATGTACTGTAAATGCTTATATTTAAAATCTTAAAATAGCCATATGAACAGGATCTTTCTTGCATTTGTGTCATTCTTGATGACCATCGCCCTCCAGGCCCAAAACCAATATAACATCATCCCCCAACCCAAACAGCTTACGCCACAGCAAGGGGTCTATACCTTGAAAAAAGGAACTGCAGTGGTTATTGGTAATGATGTCTTTGCTCCAGCAGCTGATCTCTTGATTAGACAGGCCAATAAGGTAGCGGATCTGGGACTCACCAGCAAGACAAAAGGATCATCGGGAATTGTATTCAGCCTAAACCCTGCACTTGGGAAAGAAGCTTATGTACTCAACGTTTCTTCGAAAAAGATCGACATACAGGCCAGCTCGGGTGCCGGTGCCTTCTATGCCATGCAAACATTGTTGCAGCTGATGCCTGCGCCGCTGAGCGGAGATCAGAAGATCACCACTGTAGTAACTGTTCCCAACTGTTCCATACAGGATGAGCCCCGCTTCAGTTATCGCGGACTCATGCTCGATGTGGGCCGTTATTTTTTCAAAGTCGAGGACATCAAGCGTTTTCTGGACGTAATGGCTATTTACAAGTTGAATACTTTTCACTGGCACCTGACAGAGGACCAGGGATGGAGAATCGAGATCAAGAAATATCCTCTGCTCACACAGGTTTCATCTGTAAGAAGTGAGACCATGCTGGGTCATTATCGCGACAAAAAATATGATGGTAAACCTTACGGTGGATTTTATACCCAGGATCAGATCCGTGAGGTGGTAGCCTATGCTGCCAGCAAATACATCGATGTAATTCCTGAAATTGAAATGCCTGGTCACTCTCAGGCTGTCTTGGCTGCCTACCCTCAGTTTGGCTGCAATCCTGATAAGATCTATCAGGTTGCCACAAGATGGGGCATATCAGAAGATGTGCTGGCACCGAGGGAAGAAACTTTTGCTTTTCTGCAAGATGTATTGACTGAAGTAATGGCTTTGTTTCCTGGTCAGTACATTCATATTGGTGGTGATGAGTGTCCGAAAACACAGTGGAAAGAAAGTCGTTTTTGTCAGAACCTGATCAAGAAACTTGGGTTGAAGGACGAGCATGAATTGCAGAGTTATTTCATCCGCAGAATTGATCAGTTTGTTACTTCCAAAGGAAAAAAATTGTTGGGATGGGATGAGATCCTTGAAGGTGGATTATCACCCAATGCGATGGTGATGTCATGGCGTGGAGTAAAAGGTGGTGTGGAAGCAGCCAAACAAAATCATGATGTGGTGATGTCGCCCAACAGCTTTTTCTATCTCGATTATTATCAGGCAGATTCCAAAACAGAACCACTGGCCATCGGAGGCAATCTCCCCCTTTCCAAATGTTATTCCTTTGAACCCGATCTTCCTGAGCTTACTCCTGAGGAAGCAAAGCATGTGGTGGGCATTCAGGCCAATGTCTGGACAGAATACATCAGCAATATCCAATATGCGGAATATATGACCTATCCCCGTGCCCTTGCTTTGTCAGAAGTGGCCTGGTCGCCCAAGGCTCCCAAAGATTATCCGGCTTTCAAAAAGCGGCTGGAGGCCCACCTCCCCCATATGGATGCATTGAAAATCAATTATTCAAAAGTTTTCCTTAAACAATGAACTGCCTCTATTCTTTGAATGTTTAACTTGAAAAGAAAAAGCAATGCCGGTATATACGATCAATGTCAATGGTAAGCCACAGAAAGTGGATGTGGCCGCAGATACGCCACTGCTCTGGGTTTTGCGTGATAACCTGAGGTTGGTAGGAACGAAATTTGGATGCGGGATTGGTTCCTGCGGAGCCTGCACCATCCATTTGAACGGCGTGGCCACAAGAGCTTGTTTAACACCCATATCTTCAGTAGGACCAGCCAAGGTAACCACCATCGAAGGTCTTTCCGAGAAGGGTGATCATCCCCTTCAACAAGCCTGGGATGAGGTAGATGTACCGCAGTGCGGATACTGCCAGGCCGGACAGATCATGACGGCAGCAGCCTTCCTCAAGAAAAATCCAAAGCCCACACTGGAGCAGGTGGAAACTGCGATGAACGGTAATCTTTGCCGTTGTGCCGCCTACCATCGCATTCGCGAAGCCGTTATTGTTGCAAGCCAAAAAACGAAATAACCATGGAACAAGTTTTGCACGAGGAAAGAAGGGACTTCCTAAAGAAGGTGTCCATCACCGGAGGCGGACTCCTCCTGGGTTTCACTTTATTTGAAGACGCTGAAGCCGGCACCATAAAAGGACAGGTCATCGATGGCGTCATGCATCGGTTCAACAGCTATCTTTCGATCGCTGCTGATGGTGTTGTAACCATTGCATCACCCAATCCTGAGCTGGGACAAAACATCAAGACTTCCTTCCCGATGATCGTGGCGGATGAGCTCGATGCGGATTGGAACAAAGTGGTAGTGGTACAGGCTCCATTGGATAATTCAAAATTCGACAGGCAGTTGACAGGTGGCAGTGGTGCTGTTCCGCATTCCTGGAAAAGACTGCGCACAGCAGGAGCAACTGCAAGACAAATGCTGATGGCTGCGGCTGCCGCGCAATGGAATGTTCCGGTTGCTGAATGTATTACTGAAAATGGATTTGTATTGCACAAGTCCAGCGGAAAGAAAGCAGGATATGGTGAATTGGTCGAGGCAGCGTCTAAGTTGAGCGTACCTACCGATGTGCCTTTGAAGGATCCAAAACAATTCAAATTCATCGGTAAGAGGATCAGGAATGTTGAGAATAAAAATATTGCAACTGGAAAAGCTTTGTTCGGTTTGGATTTCTATCGTGATGGTATGGTCTATGCGGTGATCCAGCGCCCGCCTGCATTTGGTTCAAAGATCAAATCGGTGAACGATAAAGCTGCCAAGGCCATGCCTGGTGTTACCGATGTGATTACTTTTAAAAATAATGTTGCCGTAGTGGGTACTTCCACCTGGGCCGTGATGAAAGGCAGGAAAGCATTGGTGGTAACCTATGAGCCAGAGAAGGGAACACTGGAAAGTTCATCCGACCATGATGCGCTCTTCACACAATCTATGAAGGAAGGCAAGGCCAGGGTCAACCGCAAGGAAGGTGATGTGTATGCGGCATTCAGCTCAGCTGCTAAAGTCATTGCGAGAGAATATGAATGTCCTTTCATTCCGCACAATCCCATCGAGCCCATGAACTTCTTTGCGCATGTAAGGCCTGATGGTGTGGAGTTGGTAGGTCCTACACAAACACCAGGATCTGCAAGAAAGGCGGTTTCCGATTTGTTGAAAGTTCCTGAAGATAAGATCACCGTTGAGATCACTCGTTTGGGTGGCGGATTCGGAAGAAGATTGAAGTTTGATTACGTGGTAGAGGCTGCAGAAGTTTCTTCGATTGTCAAGAAGCCCGTGAAATTGATCTGGACAAGAGAGGACGATATGGGTGGCGGTAGTTACAGACCTGCTGTGCGTTATCGTTTCGAAGCAGCGTTGGATGCAAACAAAAATCTGATTGGATATAAACTAAGAGGAGTGGGTATCAATGTGGGCAATTCAACACGTGAGCACAATTTCCCTTCAGGATCCATTGATAATTTATTGATTGAGTCCATCGATCACCAATCGCCCATCACTACTGGTGCGTGGCGTGCGCCGGTGACCAACTTCCTGGCTTATGCCGAGCAGGCTTTCCTGGATGAGGTGGCAGAAGCCATGGGCAAGGACCCGGTTCAGATGCGATTGGAACTCTTGCAGAAAGCAAGAACCAAACCTGCTGGTCCCATTCGTTATGATATTGACCGCATGGAAACGGTGATCAAAATGGCGGCTGAGAAATCGCAGTGGGGCAAGAAGCCCGGCATATCGCAGGGATTCAGTGTCTATTTCTCGCATGCTTCCTATGTGGGACAGGTTTGTGATGTGGTGATGGAAGGTGGAAAACCCAAAGTGAAAAAGATCACTGCTGTTTCCGATTGTGGCGTGGTGGTGAATCTATCTGGTGCCGAACAACAGGTGATGGGAGGCATACTCGATGGCATGGGTCATGCGATGTATGGCAAGCTCAGTTTCAACAATGGAGAACCCGAGCAGAAGAACTTTGACGTATACCGTCATATCCGCATGAAAGGGATTCCCGAAGTAGAGACGCATTTTGTCGACAACGGCAAAGATCCCACCGGATTGGGTGAGCCTGCATTACCACCAACAGGTGGCGCTGTGGCCAATGCCATTTACAAGGCAACAGGCAAGCGCATATATAAGCAGCCTTTTATTGAACAGGATCCATTGAAGGAGGCAGAGTAAGATCAGTCAATTCAAGTGAATGGTTCGATACTTTTTTTCTTTGCTGCTGATGCTATGCTTTATTGTGCCTGTTCATTCGCAGGGCCTGAAAGCAGGTGCAGCACAGCAATTGATCAATCCCGAAAAGGATAGTCTTTATTTTGCCGGTGGCAAGCCCAACAGACCTTTCGTTGATGTGCATGATAATTTGTATGCCAAGGCGGTTGTATTGGAAGATGCGAAGACTGCTTTTGCCATCGTCAGTTTTGATTGCATTGGGCTGATGTATCCTGAATTGCAACGGATAAGAGAAAAGGTTAAAACCTTGTTGCCATCATTTTCAGTGGACCATATCGTCAGCTCCTCCACGCATACCCATGCTGGTCCGGATGTGGTAGGCATTTGGGGTAAAAATATCCAGCAGAGTGGAGTGGTGGACAAGCACATGGATCTCATCGTTGAGCGCGCAACAACAGCGATCGTTGATGCATGGAAGGGCAGGAAACCGGTAAAGGTTAGTTATGCGACCGGAACTTTCGGTGAGGATTGGGTCAAGAATATTTCAGAGCCGGGATTATTGGACCGAACAGTTTCGATTGTTAAAATGACGGATGATCAAAACAAGAATGTGGCCACGATGGTCAACTTTGCCTGTCACCCTACCATACTGGATGATTACGCAACAGCTGCCAGTTCGGATTATGTTGGCGGGTATTATCGTTATGCGGATTCTGTGCAGGGAGGTGTCAATATGTTTTTGCAAGGTGCCATTGGCGGATGGGTGCAACCGGAAGATGTTCCTTCTTCTTATGAAAACGCTATGCGATATGGGGGATCGTTGGGAGCTTATGTTTTTAATCAGCTCAGACAATCAAAGACATTATCACAAACATCCTTGCAATTCAAGAGTCGTGTTGTGAAATTTCCCGTGCAGAACAATACGTTCAAAGTTCTTTCCGGCATGGGTACCATCAAGAGAAAATTTTCCGATTCTGTGCAATCAGAGATTGCTGTTTTCAATATCGGCAACATCAGTTTTGTTACGCATCCCGGTGAAACCTCACCTGCACTGGGTTTGCTGTCCAGGCAAATGGTTAATAAAGGAGGACCCATTTTTGTAATGGGGTTATCGATGGATGCTTTGGGGTATATTCTAAAGCCTGTTTATTTCAACAAAGGCAATACGATTCCGCACAGCGAATATCTGACCGGTATGAGTATTGGTCCAGATACCATGCCCATCATTGAAAAAGTATTGACCGATCTCACCCGGAACAGATGATCCTGAAATTTTCATCATGAAGAAACTCGCGCATATCGCCATTGTTGTTGATGATTACGACAAGGCCATTCAATATTACACTACAGTTCTGGGATTTGATCTGATCCACGATGAAGTGTTGTCCGAAACCAAGCGATGGGTTTTGGTTTCACCCGGCGAAGGCAGTTGTCAGCTCTTGCTCGCCAAGGCAGCCACTGAGGTTCAGCAACAGGCCATAGGCAATCAGTCGGGCGGCAGGGTTTTTCTTTTTTTGCATACGGATAGTTTTGATGAAGATCATGCAAGATTGTTGCAGCATGGGGTAGAGATCGTAAGGGGACCAGAGCAGATGCCTTATGGCAAGGTTCTCGTCTTCAGGGATATGTATGGCAATCTTTGGGATTTGATCGGTAAGGATTCGCTTTGATTGCAGATGCAATATTGAATCATGCTCAGGGTTTGGGGCATGCAATTTTGGTTTATTTTTATTTCATAAACAAATGACGATGGATCAGACTACATTGGGAATCGGAACAAGATTGCAGCATACCCTTCATGGTCCAGGGGTGATTGTGGGTGTCAGATATGCGACCTACCTCATCTCCTTTATCCATGCAGGGTTGAAGGAAATTGACAAGACAGATGAGCGCTTGGATGAGTTTGAACCGGAAAACGTGACCGCGGAAATCGAAACGCAAAGTGAAATGGAGATGAGCTTGCTTAGAATTCTTCGCTTATGGGGTGGCATCACGGAAAATGTTTCGCTGGGCGACCGCTGGCAGAATGGGGTTATGCTGTTACAGCCTGCAGACAAAAGCCTCAAGCCCAAGGAAATTCCCATTGAGGATTTCTTTCATAAGATTGTGATGTTGCGCGACAGGCTTCGGGTTCTGGAACAGAACATCAACAGCAGTAAGTCACTTAATGACGAAGAGAAGGTCAATTTGCAGCAGTACATCACCCGTTGTTATGGATCACTGACCACTTTCAATGTTCTCTTTAAAAACAAGGAACAGTGGTTTGTAGGAGAGAAGGCAGGATGATTTTTATTAAGAGACTAAGTCCGGGTGCAAGAAAAAGATAATATTCAAAAGCAAGTCATGACAAGGATACCATTTGAGGAGATGAAAGCAACGGTGAAGCTTGCTTTTACATTGGCGGGAATGCCGGAAGACAAGGCAGAGGTTTGTGCAAGGGTGCATACCGAATCCAGCCGTGATGGAGTCTATTCTCATGGCCTCAATCGGGTGGAACGTTTTGTGGATTATATTGGCAGAGGATGGGTGGATGTGCATGCGGAGCCCATGCTGGACAAGTCATTGGGGGCGATGGAGATCTATAATGGGAATTTGGGTGTCGGCATTACCAATGCCATTTTTGCGATGGACAGGGCCACAGCACTGGCGGCGCAATACGGATTGGGGATGGTATCGCTTAACAATACCACGCACTGGATGCGGGGAGGGAGTTATGGATGGCAGGCGGCAGAGAAAGGATATATGGCGATGTGCTGGACCAATACGGAATCCTGCATGCCTGCCTGGGGAGCCATTTCCACGGGTATTGGGAATAATCCCTTTATCATGGCTATCCCGAGAAAGGAAGGACATGTGGTGTTGGACATGGCCATGTCGCAGTATTCTTATGGCAAACTGCAGGTTACTAGATTGAAAAATGAGAAGCTACCTTATCCTGGTGGATTTGACAGGGATGGTAATCTGACCGATAATCCCGGAGCTATTGAGGAGTCAAGGAGGATATTGCCAATGGGTTACTGGAAGGGATCAGGATTTGCTGTAATGCTTGATTTGTTTTCTGGGTTGTTATCGGGGGGTAAGACCACGGCGGCAGTGGACAGGCTGGGTTATGGCAGTTGCGGCAGTTGTTGTCAGGTATTCATTGCCATCGATCCCTTGCAGGTCAATGATCAGGAATTTATCGATCAGGCTTTGGAGGAAACCATTGCTCAATTGAGGAATTCCGAACCCGTGCAGGAGGGTGGTGAGATCAATTATCCTGGAGAGCGATCCTTGCGAACCAGGGAAGAAAATATGGCCTTGGGCATTCCGGTGGATGATGGGGTCTGGAAGACCGTTCGAACTTTGGCGGGAATGGTTTGTTAGGAATTGAGTAATTTCGAAACACAAAAAAATACACAAATGAAATCGTTGTACACTTTACTCGTTGCATCAGTTTTTTCTCTGATGGTAGTTGATGCTCATGCACAGGCGGCGCAAGCTCCTGCGGCAACAGGATTGGATGTTTATTTCACCGGCAAATGGAATTTCAATGTGAAGGGCACACCCAATGGGGATGTGAGCATGCCTGTTCGTTTTGAAGTAAAGGATGGATCGCTGAAAGGATATTTTATGGATCCGGATTCCAAGACGGAGAAGAAGATGGATACTGCCTATATCAAGGAAGATAAGATCACCATGGGTTTCACGGTTATGTCTTATGATATCACCATCACCATGTCGAAGAAGGATGATGACAATGCCACCGGTACCTTGATGGATATGTTTGAAGTGGTTGGTGTAAGGGTGAAGGAAGAAGAGAAGAAAGCCCAGCAATAATTTGCTAAATTATTAATAGGATTATAGAATGCCCTGGACTTGATTCCGGGGCATTTTTATTACTTATAATAATCAGTAATTTTTTCTGATGTGAAGGCCTTTTTAACTTGCCCCGGACTTAAGTCTGTGGCATTTTTATTACTTATAATAATCAGTAATTTTTTCTGATGTGAAGGCCTTTTTAACTTGCCCCGGACTTAAGTCCGGGGCAAATGAAAATGAACATTAGTAGAATTATTCATTATGACTCTATTTATTTCTTGTGATGGATGGATTTCTGTTCAAGTGTTTCATCAGTTTGACGAAAAGAAATATAATAGCAGCTGTTCCTACTACTCCTACAACAATTGCTGCTCCTTCTGCTCCATTACAGGAGATGGTGCATGCCAGTGCTGCCAGCAGGTAGAGCAATCCTGCTGCTCCTATGATGGCCAGTATGGTGATCAGGGTTTTTTCGGTTGAAGAGTAATTTTTGGAGGAGTCAAGAAAATGGAGAATTCTACTTTTCAGTTTTCGGGTTTCAGTTTTTTTGATGATGCTGTGGTTAGCCCGTTTGGGCGCCCAGGCACTGGCTGTAGGTATGGAAGATGAAGAGGTGCTGAGATTCGACTGACAAAGTATCATCAGGAAAGTGGCGAAGGCAAGAAGCCCATCGTATGATTTTTGTTTCCGGTATCTTTTGATGAATGGGATATTTCTGTTTTTTTTCGGGTATCCGATAAAGGCAAGCGAAAAGAGCAATATAGAGGAATACAGGAAGGCAGGGTGGATGGTGATGGACAGATTGCTCATGAATTTTCCCATGGTAATGGCGAGGATGGTCAGCATGATATGGCTTGTTACCAGGATGGTTCTGGCCATAAGGGTATGTTTATTTGCCCATTTGGATATGCTGAGCATTGACAGATTGTTCATCATCTTATTCATTTAGGTATTGAAACTATGAACATGCATTTTGAGAACTAACTAAAAGAAGTTGTTTCTTTTAAATTTCTGTGAATTTATAAATATTCTTCAACCCCTTCAACCTCCTCAACCCCTTCAACCTCCTCAACCCCTTCAACCTCCTTCAACCTTATTAATGAATCGAATTTGGGATAAATAACGGAAATCCCTATTTTTGCCCTCCCAAAACGGTAAATTCCTCAGTAGCTCAGTTGGTTAGAGCATCTGACTGTTAATCAGAGGGTCACTGGTTCAAGTCCAGTCTGAGGAGCTTCAAAATCAAGCAGTTATGAATTAAAATCTCATAGCTGCTTTTTTATTTGCATAGAATTTGCAAACAATCAATTTTGGATTTTTAGCCAATATTAAAAAAAAGGTAATTTCAATATATGAAACTGACCAATGAGGAAATAAGAATGATAGCCGATTATTTTCGGAACAAACCTGTTCTGAAGGCGTTCTTGTTTGGCTCATTTTCAAGAGAGGAAGCTGAAGAAAATAGTGATGTTGATATATTGGTTGAACTTGATTACTCCAAGCACATAGGATTGGGGTTTGTGGGAATGAAGCTTGATCTTGAAAACAGGTTGCATAAAAAAATAGATCTTGTTTCTTCTGAGTCTATTTCAAAATATATTCTACCATTCATAGAAAGTGATAAAAAATTAATCTATGAAAGGTAGTATAGGTGATAGGCAACGGTTGTTGCATATATTAGAAGCGATAAGTGAAATTGAAAAGTACATTGAAGAAAAAAGTTTCGATGTATTTCTAGAAAATTCAATGTTGCGTTTTGCTTCTGTCAAGCAAATTGAAATCATAGGTGAAGCTGCCAATCATATATCAGAGGAAGTTAAAAATAGATTCAGTGATATTCAGTGGCGTCAAATCACTGGTTTACGTCATGTGCTTGTTCATGAGTATTTTGGAGTCGACAACAGACTTGTTTGGCAAATCATCATTGAGGATATTCCGGTATTAAAGAGTAAGATTAAAGAAGTTTTAGTTTCAATAGATTGAAAACTTTTTAAAAAGCTATTTCATTATTTAGATACAGGTTCAAGTCCAGTCTGGGGAGCACAAGTGCACAAGGCGACAGAAATGTCGCCTTTTTCTTTGTCCTTCAGAGAGTTAGGTTAGCTGCATCTTTTTTAGTTTTTATTATTTTTGAAATACAATTAAATAATATGGCAATGAAAAA
>Ga0315902_10000410_pt1 | contig 71814 bp, 91 predicted proteins | sample LakEriMetagenome_9_FD_203523 | JGI IMG/M metagenome (GOLD analysis project Ga0315902, IMG submission 203523) | Freshwater fungal communities from buoy surface, Lake Erie, Ohio, United States - Buoy 12 MA117 | ecosystem: Environmental > Aquatic > Freshwater > Lake > Lake biofilm | place: USA... | reverse complement strand
CAATGTAGACCCATCAAAGGTCATATTAGCTTCTCCGTTAAATGGAGTTGCTCCGCCGGTTGCTGTAACTACATAATTATTTACGTTATTTGTTATTGATGTAGTAGCATTTGTACCTTGTGTACCTTGTGTACCAGTAACACCTTGCGTTCCAAGAATACCTTGCGTTCCTTGAGCGCCGACTGTACCTTGTGCTCCTGTGCTACCAGTTGCACCTTGGGCACCTGTGGTACCTACCGTACCTTGTGCTCCCGTAACGCCTTGTGCTCCCGTACCTCCCGTAGTACCTTGCGTACCAGTTGTACCTTGCGTACCTACCGTACCTTGAGCGCCGGTGATGCCTTGTGTACCAACGGTACCTTGTGCACCTGTTGTACCTTGCGAGCCTACGGCTCCTTGTGCTCCTGTAGCACCCTGCGTACCAAGAATACCTTGAATTCCCTGAGCACCTGTTGCACCTTGCGTACCCGTTGTACCTTGAGAACCGGTTGTACCTACTGTACCTTGTGCTCCCGTAGTACCTTGTGCACCAGCCACCCCTTGAGCTCCGGTGGCGCCTTGCGAGCCTACGGCTCCTTGCGTACCGACAGTACCCTGAGCTCCTACCGTACCTTGCGTACCAAGAACACCTTGGATTCCTTGTGCACCCGTCGTGCCTTGTGAACCAGTTGCACCTACCGTACCTTGTGCTCCAGTAACGCCTTGCGTTCCCAATGTTCCCTGAGCACCAGTCGTACCTTGTGCACCAGTTGCACCTACCGTACCTTGTGTTCCCGTCGTGCCAACGATGCCCTGTGTACCAACGGTGCCTTGGGTGCCTACGGCTCCTTGCGTACCAATTGCACCTTGCGTACCAACGGTACCTTGTGCACCTTTATCACCAGTAGTTACAAAAGATACTATAATATCTTCTAAGTTAGTAAATGGTGATGCGGCAGAAAATGCTTGGTTAGTTATTGTTAATGTCCACCAACCCGTATTATTAGTTAATGCTGAGATCTGGAATAATAGGAATTGTGTTGCATCCGTACGGTTTGCAATACGCACATATCCTTTTATAGCTGATGATACAGCATTAATTGTGTTTAAGAAAGAATCTATATTGGCAGATTGATCCGTCGTAGCATCTATATACATCGCCGTAGCTGTATTTTCAGTTGCATTATTTAAACGAACCTTACCAGTACCTGGATCTGCAGCAGTTGTTGATGTATCAAATGTATAATCAAATGTTGCTCCGCCGAATGACCCATCTGTACCTTGGGTACCTAACGTTCCTTGCGTACCTGTAGTACCTTGCGTACCAACAGTTCCTTGAACGCCTTGCGTACCAGTTGTGCCCTGGGCTCCCGTTGTACCAACTGTGCCTTGAGCACCGGTTGTACCTTGAGCACCGGTTGCACCTACTGTACCTTGTGAACCTGTAACTCCTTGTGCTCCCGTAGTTCCCTGAGTACCGGTCGTTCCCTGCGTACCATTTGTACCTTGTGCTCCTACAGTGCCTTGTGCTCCCGTGACTCCTTGCGTACCAACGGTTCCCTGTGTTCCCGTTGCGCCCTGCGTTCCCGTGACACCTTGTGCGCCCATGGTACCTTGCGTACCTAAAACTCCTTGAATTCCTTGTGTTCCAGTAACACCTTGCGTACCGACAGCACCTTGTGTTCCTGTTACACCTTGTGATCCAACGGCCCCTTGCGTACCCGTCGTACCTTGTGCACCTACCGTACCTTGCGTACCTACAGTACCTTGTGCACCAGCCACACCTTGTGCTCCGGTGGTACCTTGCGAGCCTACGGTACCTTGTGGTCCGATAGCACCTTGTGTACCTATAGCGCCTTGCGTACCAGTTGCGCCTTGAGCACCTACGGTACCTTGTGTTCCCGTTACACCTTGCGAGCCTACGGCTCCTTGTGTACCAGTAACTCCTTGCGTACCAGTTGTTCCCTGAGCACCTGTCGTACCTTGTGTGCCGACCGTTCCCTGGGCGCCGACAGTGCCTTGCGTACCGGTTATACCTTGAACACCCTGAACGGTTGGGGTTGCTGCAAATTGAGCAAATGATGAAGAAGTAGCAAATGATGCTGAGGTAGCTGTTGATGCGTTACCTAATAAAGATCCTGTAAATCCTGCGGTTGCAGTTACTGAGGTTAAGGCAGCACTCGAGCCTGATACTATGACTTTTTTCCAGTTTGGCATATTATATTTCCTTGTGGATTACGGTTAGATACATACACTTATGCCGTGTGTGCGCCTACTTCCTTGCGGCCAGTAATCTCAATTTATTATAAATATGTTATCTAGATTTTTTAGTAGATTGATTTGAATCTATTTGCGCAGCAATGTTTGCAATTTCTGATTCCAATTTCATTTGTAGACCTGCAATAGTTTTTGCATCTTTACCTGTAATAGTAATAATGTCTAATGCTTGCCTACAAATACTAATTTCTTGCGGCGTTAAATCTATAGAAAATAAATCCATAACTTGTTATTTTGTTTGATCAACATATTGATTTTGTAACTTGATTACTAGATTATAAAACATTTCTACATGTTCTCCCATAATCATTGTTTGTTTGAGTGTATTTAGTAGAAACTCAAGTTCCTGTGTATCTAATTGATTAACACTAGAAACTTGAGTTTCGTTATTTTTTGAAATAATATTTTTAATGAGGCCCATAACTTATTATATATAATTTTATGCATAAATCCAAATATCGCCAGCATTTGATGTATATAGTGCGCCTTGAACTGCAAACTCACCGGTAATTGGTTTTGTTGCACCATGATCATTTTCTGTAAATACATATGCTACAAACGATCCGCTAACGCCAGATGCAGATGTTGGATCTATTGTGTTAGTTGTATCTGTAACACCTGATTGAAATCCCCAACGATCTGTTACTGAATCATATCCGTATGCAATATTACCAGCAGCATCAGAACCGCGGTCAATAATAATACCACCATCGCCAGCTGTTGCTGAACCAGATGCCAATATAATAAATTTATCTTCTACAAAAAGATCTTGTACGTTAAGATATGTTGTAGTACCATTAACGGTAAAGTCACCTTGAACTATTGCATTACCTGCAATTGTTGCTGTGCCAGATGCATTACCAATATTTAATGTTGTTGCAGCGCCCGCAAAGTTAACTGTAGTTGCATTTGAATTAACTAAGTTAAATGTAGTAGCTGATGTTGTAATATCGCCACCATTAACTGCTGCATCGCCTGTTAATGTTAATGCAACAAATTGAGGTGAGTCTCCTGTCTCTAAACCTAAATCAATAGTTGAACCAGCAACGCCATTTGTTGTTAATAATGCTTGACCCTGACCTGGACTAGATAAAACCGATGCAGATACAAATGATGTTCCTGTGAAATTTATTTTAGAGGCTGCAATTGCGGCAGATGCATTAACATCAGCATTAACAATTACTCCCGTTCCAATTGCTGCAACGCCTGATGAGTTAATTGTAATATCACCACTTACGTTTGCATATGCATCTTGACGAAAATATGTCGCCAATGATGCAGAATCTGCAGATACCGTAAAGGTCGTACCTTCGCCAGCCGTACCGCCAACAAAGATGCCGCTTCCTGCACTCACTGCAGCTGCATAGTTACCTGTCGTGTCAGTACCTAATGCTACTGAGTTAGCTTGTATTGTTGCAACACCTTGTGCAGTGATTGCGATATCACCTGATACTGTAGTTAAAATTGAACCTGATATTGCTGGTATTAATGTTGTAGTGTTAACTGCAATGTCATTAGCATTAACGGTAATATGCGTGCCAGCTCCAACATTTAATGTTGTCGAACCACCTAATGATACAGATCCGCCATCAGTTAAACCGTTGCCTGCAGTTACTGTTACTGCAGAGTTAGCTAAACTTGTATTTGGAATAGCACTTAAACCAAATGTTAATGTGTCTGTACCTGAGTTTGCTGATATATTTAAACCTTGACCCGATGATGATGCAAATGTTAAATTACCATTAGCGCCATTTGCTAATAATAACGTACCATCATATGATGCAGTTGCAAATGCTGCCTGTGCGGTTACTGATGTTAAATAACCAGCGTCATTGACTAATTGCGATACGTTACTACCGGATACTACTACTTTTTTCCAAGTTGCCATTATAAAATTCCTTATTTTTTAATATAAATATATGTTAATTTTTTTTTTATTCTAATCCAACAAAAAATGAAGATGAAGTAAAATAGATTGCACCTACTGGCGCTGGATTTGTTAATTCTATACTTTGTGTTGCTAAAACAACAACACCACTTTGTGATACTGTTAATATAGGCTGATTATTAAAATTTTTAATTATAAAGATACTATTAATATCACTTTTGATTTCTAATGAACCGGTAATTACAGCACTTCCTGAGAATGGGAATCCGGTACCGCCAACGCTATTAAGTGCATATGATGCAGTTACAGCATAGCTAGAAGATATATTAAATAATGAACCGGTTTGTAATTGTCCTGGTCTAAATTGTCTAGACATTATGCCCACCTACCTTTCACAATTATTACATCTGTTGATAAAATATTAAAACCTAATTCTGCAGTATTAAATACAATTGTTTGCGTAGCAGATGTAGTAGGCGTCCATGTATATGTAATTTTGTCAGCATATTGGCCGTTTATATATACATCGAATTCATTTTTAGTTGCAGTGCCAGATGTTATTGGATTAGTTGCTGCCGCGGCTGCAATAGTTACTGTAGTAGCTGATGCATATGTAGCTTGTTGTTCTGTAATATTTGTTAAATAATTCATAATTTCTGGCGTTATTTTTAAATAAATATTATCATCAAATTGTATTGACCCGCCACTTTGAACTATAGAATTTGGTACAGATGTGGAATTAAATATATCATCATATGAAACTACATTTTCAAATGTAACTTTTTTAACAGAAAATTGTTTACGTAATGTATTTACTCGTGCTTCTTGTGAAGAAAGTAATGCTGCTTGCACTGTTAATGGTACTGTAGCTCTAACTAAACGATCTTCTCCTATAGTATTTATAATTTCAAATGAAAATGAACCTAATTGTACAGGAAATACATTTGATCCATTGCCCCACGCAAATCTACTATAAGGCATAATTTGATCAATTAAATCATTTAGTTGCGTAGTAAAATCGCACCAAAGCATTAAATCATATTCGATATTAACATATCTAGGTATATCAACAATATATATTTTATCTGATAATGTTGGATTATTTTGCGGTATTGGAAATAATTCATCTTCGTATCGATTACGTTCATTATAACGTTGTTTGTATGCACGAACATTTCCTGCAGGATTTCGATTAACATCTAATCCTTTTACGTTATCTCGTTCTGAAACTGAATTTCTTTTTATCATCATTAATGGAGATTGAAGCATTCCTTTTTCATCACGCAAAAATCCCAATCTACGAACATTATCCCATTTTTCACCATTTGCAAAAATAACTGGTACTGATATCAATTGTTCTTGTTGTGTTATCTGCGGCTGTATTACATTTTCAATATATGACTTTACCGCAAAATCTACATCATATACAGTTCGTTTAGGAGTTCGAATAATATCATTATCTCTTCGAATTTGTTGCGAGCGATCTAATATTCGATCAGGCGTTAAACCTTCTGTACGTATAGGATTGGGTTTATTTGTTTTTCGATCAATATCTCTTCTATTTAATCTAGACATTCATTATCCTTTATACGCCGGGTTTAAATTATTACCGCCTTTTCTTAAATTTGTAATACCTGTTGGGGTTTGTCTAGTTGCATGTGCATCACAAATAATAGATACGCTATAACCAAACTGACTTCCGTTTGGCCAAGTATCTGGATTTTTTCCGGCAAAATACTGGTTTGCATCTACATTATCTAATTCATAATATTCATTATCCCAAAATACAATATCTCCAACCTCTGGATAAAAACTCGCTCGTTCTAAAATATCTCGAGATATTGCAAATTGTGCCGTTCTTGTATAAGAATGACCATAATCATCCATTGTTGCAGTTTTACCCTCTTTAGTAATAACACATGGAATTAAAATAGAATCATAATAAGATTTAGATTCAGATTCGCCATATAAATTACTAGCTGAACGTTCTACTATTAATTTATAAAACTCAATTTCAGTATCTATAATTGCGTTAATTAATTCAGAATTGATTGATGCTAAAAATTTTGCATCTCGCATTCCGCCAAAAATAGCCATACTTATCCTTTCTTAACCAACGTAAATTTTTAATGGAACTTTTGATAACATTTCATGCATTTGAGTTGCCTCAGAGTTTTGACGTGTCATCATTTGTTCTTTTGTCATTTTATCTAAAAATTCCCTAAGTTGAGTTATCAATGTTTCTTTTTCAGATTGGCCTTGTGATACCAAATCAGAACCATTTAATGTTACTTCGCCATTTGGAATAGGTACTGATGAATATTTATTACGAATATAACCTAACATTTCTTTTGCAAGTGCAATACCATATTTAATTATCCACGCACGACCCATATCATTAATTTTCCCGTAGGTTTGATATGTATATGGTATATTTGATGCGTCAGTTATAACATTGTTTAAAAGTGCGTTATTACCAAATAAAACGGATTGATTATTTTTATCATCATCAAAAATAAATTCTACATATACTTGTTTAAAGAATGGCGTTGCAGATGATGAACCTGTACCAGAAGTTGGCACTGGCCATATTTTTATATTATCGCCATGCACTTCAAATGAATAACTAGATTTACGTATTTGATCGTTAAATTCAATAGATTGTAAACGCATTAAGTCTGCATGAATTGGCATCATCATGAATGATACAGATGGTGAAAAACCACCAAAATCAAATGAATCTAACAATTGTTGTGAACCTAACCCGGTGCCAACAAATGGATCAAAATATCGTACAATTGCTGGTGGTGCATTATGAAGTATTCGTTTAATTTCAACTGATGAAGTAGTTACTGTTATACCTAATGAAGATGAAATTGCATCTTTTATATTATATGTTTGTTGGCCAGGTACCATTTGTATAGCAACTTGTCTCCATTCTACATCACCGCCAGAATCTGCTTCTGTGCCATATGCTTTTGATAATTTAGTAATATATCCAAAAGAATTTCCAACTAATGCTCCCGTTAAACTGTCATCGTTATTAGATAAAAATGCAGCACCGGTTTGAATACCTAATGTATTCATTAGATTATTAACAATGTTAACTTGATTAACTTGATTTGAATATTCAATTGCAGCCGCTTCAAACGCAGTATAAAAATTTATAGCTTGCATTTCTACATCCATTATGGGATATCCTAAATGTTGTGCTGCTGCTTTTGCAAATTTATCTGCATGAGATCGGAAAACGGAATCGTTATCAAAAAAACCAAATGGTGTAGATCCAACGGTAAATGAAGATGAGCCTGGCCAAATTGGTTTGTTTTCTGAATAATCCATGTTGTTTCCCTTTTAAATATAAATATCAATATCTTTCATTTAGCAATCTTAAGATTTCATCTAATGCTGCATGACGATGATTATCTGTTAATATGATTTCATTTACGAAGTTTGACTTAGTTAACTTAGGAACTTCATGAACTGCTGAATCATTATTAAATTTTAAATCTACTTGATAACGATCGCCTGTTAAAATCATGATACTATCTTTACCTAATCGCGATAATACCATTTGAAGTTGTTGTTTTGTTAAGTTTTGAAATTCGTCAACAATACAAATTGCATGATCAAATGTTCTTCCACGAAAATGTGCTAATGAAACTAATTCAATATTTTCTTCTTTTTCCATTTTATCTAGAATCTCTGGTTTATTATATACTTTACGCATATTACTACGTAAAGGAACTAACCACGGATCCATTTTTTCTGCCAATGAACCAGGAAGAAATCCGTTATCTTCATTTGATACAGTGGGTCTTGTTATAATAATCTTATTGATTTGTCTTTTAAAAAACATATCTAACGCAATTTGAACTGCTAATAATGTTTTACCCGAACCCGCTTTTCCTAGAATAAAATTAAATGGGGTTTCTATAATTTTTGCTTTTGCTTGTTTTTGTTCTTCTGATAGTGTAATTGAAAACTTAATATCAGTTTTCGGTGGAGTTTTTTCCCGATTTTGTGTAGCCATAACAACCTTAATTAATTTAAAACAATTTTGTAAGTGTAGATTCTTGAAGCGTCATATCTTTAAGGGTTTCTATTTTTCCTAAACCTATTTTTCTAATTGCATGATATGTTTCTCTAGGAGGATATGCAGTCATCACTTTAATAGTAACTAATTCTTTATCTGGGCCTAAGTCTTGTTCGATATGTACCATTAATACTAAACGTATAGCTCGTATACGATCTAGAACATCTACTAAACGACCATCATATCTGATTATCGCTTGCATTGAATATTTGTGTCTTTCTACTGCCATGATCTTTATTTTAATATAAATATTCGAATAGTAAGAAAGGGTGACCGAAGCCACCCTCTCTTATTTTACCTTAACTAATTAATTGGTTAAATGATTAAATCAAATTAACGATTAAAGAGTGTTAAGACCGTGTACGTATACTTTTCCGTAGAATTCTGGACGAACTACTTTCTTCGCGTAACGTGTCATAACACCTTTACGTGGAGTGAAGTTAATCGGATCATATACAAGCGGTGTCATAATCAAAGGAATATAAGGGCTAAATACAGCACCTGTTTCAAGGAACTGTGCACCACGGAATCCCATTAAGATTACGTTTTCTAACATGTATGGGTTTTTGTATACAGTGTAACGGTTATTGATTGAACCAATTTTTTGTACACCTGCCGCAAATTCCATTTTAGTACCATCTGTGTCAGCAGCAAATCCTGGGATAGACTCAAGGATAGTTGCAACTGCAGGAGATGTTACTAAGAAGTTAGCACCGCCACGCAATGTTTTTTGGTGAATTTTATTAGATACTTTTTGAAGTTTAGTACCTAAAGTTTGGAACCAACCACCTTGAGTGTTGTAGAATCCATCACCTAATCCTGGAGTAGCTGTACCAGCTGCTAAAGTTGTAAATGAAGTACCATTCCAAATTGTATTGTTACGAGCTGACCAATACTCAGTTGTAGGAGCTGCTGCAATCAACATATCTAAGATCTCTAAGTCGATCTCCATAGATACATACTCAGACAACATTGAAGTCAATTCAGCTTCAGCATCAATTGAATGGTATGCATTTAAGTCTTGAGCAAATTCAGGAGTCCAAACTGCTTTCAACTTACGAGTCTTAGCAACGATTGGCTCAGATTGCATTTCAAGGTTAATTTCTGGAATATCAATATCAGTATTGTATCCGTTAGAGAATGCACCTTTGTTGTCTTCAAAATCACCACGTGTAATATCAGTTGGTTGTTTGCTATATACTAAACGCAAATTACCAGCACCAATTGAAGATGAAATTGCAGCTGCTTGAGTAGTTGTTACAACAAATGATGCAGTGTAATTGCTGTCAATTGATGAAAATGCTTGAACTGGTACGATATTAGTTTGAGCTGAACCAGAACGAAGAATAAATGAACGAACTGCATATAAATCTGCTTCCGTAGGTACATTTACTGTTATCATTTTATAATCAGATGAACCAGAATATGTAGAATCACCATTTACTTGTGCGGCTGTTGGTTGAGAACCAGTTGCTGCAGAAACAATGCTAGCTGTTTCGTTGATTGAATAACCAAAACGACCTGCACCATAAAGACCACCCGATGGATCACCTGAAGTTGTTGTTACACCAAACATTGAATCATCAGCATTTGGAGAACCAAATGGATCACCTGTACGGTTAAGATTGTCAGCGTCAAATCCTGGTTGAGCTGTACCATATTTAAAGTCTAAGTAAAAAATAAGACCTGATGGCAAGTTCATTGGTTGAACTGAAACGAATTCTTTAGCAGCAAACTCAGCAAAGATACGACGTACCAATGGAAGAGCTACACCTGCCCACTCTTCTGAACCAGCTGATGTACCAGTTGAAGAAGCTTCTTTTACTAATTGACGTGCTTGGTTCTCAAGCAATTGGGCCATACCTGCTTTTTCGGTTTCGCCACGAAGACCTTCTAATAGACCGGTCTTTTCCCATTTCGATGCCAACGCTTTAGCTTGGTTGCGTTGTACGAAATCGTTTGTTTGTAATAAATTTGAAATACTCACGATTTTCCTTTTTTTTTAATGTTATAGCAATCCTGCTAATTTTTTCCAGCGATTTGCCAATTCAAATCCTTCTGACAATACTTGTGTTGTTTCTTTGCTAGGAGCTGTTGATGCAGCTGGTTTGCTAGCATATGATTCTTTAACTACACGTTTTTTAGTCGGACGACTGAAAGACTCAGCTAATGTTGTAAATACTAATTTTACTTCTCTTGTATTACCTGCACGATCAAAGTTTTCAATTACTTTCATTTTTTGATTTTCAGATAATTCAAAATTGCGGAACAATTTGTTTGTGTAAAGAAGTTTTGCGTTAAGAAGATTTACTTCTGACAGAATTCCTTGAAGTTGCTTAACCGTTGCATATGCTTCTTGAAGTTCCATTTCCATTTTTTCTTTTTCTGGATATTCTCCTTCTTCAACTGGTGCATCTCCCGCATCATCATGTTTATGACCCATCATACCTTCTTCTTCTTCGCGAAGAATAGCTTCGATAATTTCATCAATCGATTCAGTTGCCATCATATCTTTCGAATGCTCATCTGATGGATCTTCGTCTGTTTCTGAATACATACCTTCAATTACTTTTTCCTCTGCGTCGGTTTCAGCATTTAAGTCTTCTTCTAATTCGCGAATAATTGCTTCAAGGTTAAGTTCTTCATTGAATTCATCATTCATTTCTTCATCACTCATCACCTCTTCTTCACCTGGTGCAGCTGCACCCATTTCTCCGTCGCGTGCCATGATATCAAATTCATCAAATTCTCCGTCTTGATCAACATCGATTGATAAATCACCAACATCAAGGCCTGCTGTGTTGTCGTCAGCTACTGGTTCTTCAGCTGGCATATCTCCCATTTCTGGTTCCATACCTGCATCGGCAGTAACATCAACTTCTTCTTCATCCTCTAATTCTTCAGCTAGCTTTGCAGCGATTTGGCTTTGAATTCTAGGATAAAAAGCTTCTTGTAAAGCAATTTTAGCGTTAGCTAAAGCAGTTTCTTTAACAGCTTTTGCGTCAGCGATTGCTTCTTTTAGCAAGTCTGATTTTGCCATCGTTTTTCTCCTTAAATTTTTGTTTTGGAAATAAGATTATTATGAATCTTAATAGAAAGTTTATAAATACTAGACACTATATAAGAGATAGCGTATTTACAAATAAATATGAGCATGTTTTAAAAAACAGTAAAAAAGCCCTAACTTTTTTTGTTAAGGCTTATACTTTATATAAAAATTTTAATTAATCTTGATTTGCACTTCTAATTTTTTGAATAAATTGTGCTGCTTGAAGTTGTTTTCGTTTTGTTACACTAGGTTTTTCAAATTCTTTGAGATCTTTAACTCGTTCTAAAATACCTGATGCTTTTACTTTACGTTTCCAAGCTTTCAATGCAAATGCTAAATCTTCTCTTGCAGAACCAATTACATTAACTGCTAATGGATTTCCTGCTACCGTAGTTTGGTGTTGTTTTTGTTTTTTATTCATATAACTAATTTAAATTTTTGATTGTGCGATTGTTCTTTGTGGCGTTTGTTCTTCTTTAACTTTAAAACGGAAAAATTTAATTTCTATCTTCGAAGAAAAATAACCTTGAATGCGTTGTGCTTCTCGTTCTGGGTCTTCTCCTAATCTAAAGTAGAAATAACCTATTTTACCTGATTTTGATAAAGTATGTTTAACTACTGTAAATCCTTTTTTAGTTGTCCATTCTTGAATTTGTGCAGCAACATCTTTAGCTTGAGATGGATCTCGTAACACATACTCAACGCCGCCTCGATAATCGTAAATATGATTAATTAACTGAGCTTCGTCGATATTTTCTTCTTCAGCCATTGTTTGTTTTATTTGTTTTAAAACATCATTGTATTTTTCTAGCTGCTCAATGTCTGCGTCGCCAATTTTAGGAATCGGCATTGTTTCTTCATTTAAACCAAAAAATTCTTTATATAATTTTTTTATGGTATTCATCATTCTACCTATATTATAATAATAATATATTAATTATCCAAATTATCCAACTTCAAAATAACGATTTAAATGTTGTCCAATATTTTCATATGCAAGTGCCATTCGTTCTTGAGCTTCTTTCAATTCACGAGCTGCCTGTTCAAAATCGCGATAATCTTCATGCATTCTTTTATTGCCTTTTTTATGTGCAACATTTGTCATCCAATCATCACTTTCTGTCATGATGCGTTCTGCTCGTTCAACAATTGTTTTAACACGTTCAACGATTTCTTCTATATCACCCTTGCCATATACAGAATTACCTAATGCTGAAAAGTTTTTTACCGTTTCAACAAAATCTTGTTTTTCTTCTTTAGACATCGGCTGAGGCTGGTCTTCTAATATTGTTTCTAGAATAAATTTTAAATTTGGTGTTCTCATTATATTATCCTACATTTACCATCTTCGCATAAAATTGATGTAATGATGTCGTTTACTTTATTATATTTATTTAATTGAATACTTTTATTCGCAGATTCATTCATGCTCGTAGGCCGCATAAAAGCCCCATGTGTAGAAGGATTAGAAACGAAGTCCCAACATATTAATTCAAAATCTTCTTGAACTTCGACTACGCCTTCACTACGTAATTCTTTGACTGATCCTAAACCTCGAGACGAAATACCTAATGTAATACCCGCTTTAAATAATTCTTTTAAAATCTTGCCAGATGGTGTTTCTAAAATTTGAACAGCTCCTAATAAATCATCACCATTCCACCAAATTTTTAAAACATTATGCGAAACATTATTTAAGTTAACAATTGATGATTCTGGGTGATCTAATTCGCCTAATGCACGATGTTGATCAATATATTCTTTTTGATAACGTTGGCACTCTCTTTCTAGAATATGTTTAGGATATACTCGTCCGTTTTGATTTTTTGCGCCAGCTCTCTGTAAAACTCCTTGAACAACAAAGCCGCCTGGAATTCCATATGCAGCACCACTTTGCTCAGTTAATGAACCAACTGGCTTAAATGGTATGTATTCTACAATTAAATTCTTTGACATATTACTCCCCTAATGCTCTTACACGTTCTGATATTCTAGTTAATCGTTCGGCAATTTTTGTCATTGCTTTTCCTGCAGCTGGACCGTATTGTGAAGATGCAATACCAGATTCATTCTTATATTTTGATGTATGATTTACAATTGTTTCAATTTCTTGTAATTTTTTAGCAATCTCTCTGATAGAATCTTTAATATGCATCGAAGGTTTTTTATCTCCAATTTTTTTAAAATCGCTATAGCTTTCTATTAGCTTTTCATATTTTTCATCCATTGCTTCTTGAACTATTTTATAACCCAATTGTTCTGCAGTTTTTTTATTAGGTTTCTTTGCAAAGGCTTTTGGAGTATTATAACCAGCTATTGCACTAGTTACATTTTGTTCTTCTAAATCAGAATCTTGTTCTTCAGATGCTAATTCTTCTTCAATTTCTATGAATTTTTCTTCCATTTCTTTCAAAAGCGATCTCATTAATGCAAACCTTTCAATTCTTTAATTAAATCAAAATAACGTAATAATGAAAGTACGTGAGATTCTTTAATTGTTTTCATATTTTCAACAGTACAAAGCATTTCTGAAAGTTTTTGAACTTTAATTTGTGTTGCTTTATCAGAGATTACTTTTGCTTGAATCGATAATTCATTTTTAATTTGAGGAATAATCTTTTCAATATATTCTTTTAATGCTTCAGTATCATTAACATTAATAATATATTTATTCAATAAACGTTTTTGTGATTCGTCTAAAACGGAATACTTATCATTGAATTTATCAATCATTAATTTATATGTTAATAATCTAATATCTTTTGGCTGTGATTCAAATGCTTCAATGAGTGGATCTTTTATTTCAACTCGTTTTTCAACCATCATATTATTTTTAATGATTACATTTTTACATTCTAATAATTGTTTAGGATTAGAAGATTCGTCATATTCAAAAATCATATAAATTGAAGCTAAACTTTTATAATTGTTAATATGAGCTTTAGCCATATTTGCAAAAATAAATTTTTCTGAAATTTCTTTAACTAAATTATATCGCTGACGTCTTAGTAAAGAATGATTCAATTTGTTATGAGTTGATTTAATAGTACGAATATAATCTAATGCTTGAGCTTCGCTGCGGAATTGTTCTTTTAATAAAGAATTATATAATTGTAATTCTTTAGCTAGTTCTGTATTTTTACCGAAGTATTTTTTAATTATATCAATAGTAACTGATTTATCTGAAGATAATGTTTCTGATGTTAATTTTCTAACTAACAGTTCAAAAAGAATGCCAGTGTTCTTATATTTCGAATGTTTCAATTTAGTCATTTTGTTACACAGTTCTTTTTATATTAAATAAATATGTTTACTTTTATAAAATATTGTTTTCATCTAACAACGTACCCGAATCTGTGTCTTCTCTTCGTTCATATGATGTTTTTAATGATTCGGTAATAATTGTTTTGTTTTTATTCTTCATATTTTTTAAAAAATCTAAATTTTCAGAAGAAAAAACTTTTACTTTTCGATCAGTTCTAGTATTAGGTAAAAATGTAGATTTTTGATTTTCTGGATTAAATGCTTGTTTAATTTCTTTGCCGCCCGTTGGATCCCATCCTAATGCATTTTTATGTTGTCCAAATTTGATTCCTTCTGGTGGACGGCCTCCTTTATCTTTTTCTTCTACATTATTAGATGACATATGGAGTGAGGCCATATCGTGTGGTGTACCAAATGAAACTCCCGTTATTGTAGGATCATTTCCTTCTTGCTCAATTTGATTTTGACGGAATCGAAGTTTTAAATCTTCAATAACATTAGTTCTTTCTTGCAACCATTGATCTTCAGACATATTAAATATAAATTCATATATGTATTTATCAGAAACTAATTTACTATCTTTCATTGCTGTTGCTAATGTCATTTTTTCAGTCATCAAAGCAACTTTTTGTTGATCATAAACAATCGAAGGTGCTGTTAATTCTAAATCAAATCCAATTAAATCTTCTCCTTCAAAACCTTGTGCATATAAATGTACTATTGCAATCTTAGTTAATTCTGAAACAACGATTTTTTGAACGCGTTCGATGGTTCTAGCAAAACGAATATCCATCGATGCTAATGTAGTTTTACCTTCTACTGCTTCAGAATATCCTAAAAATGGCTTAGGAATTTTTAAGGCAGCCATCATTTTATTTTTTACATATTCAATATCATCTAAACCAGTAAATGTCATTCCTGGTAATGTGTCAATCGAAGTAGTTGAGTTACCTCCTCGTACTGGCAAGTAATAATCTTCTAACATATTATTTAGATTGAATCGAAGATTGTAATTACCGGTTTGTGGATCTATATGTGGAACTTTTTTCATTTTATTGATAATTTGTTCCATAAATGAATCTACTTCATTCGGTGGAATATTACCAATATCAATTTTAAAAATACGTTTTTCTGGAGCTCGCATGATACGATGTATTAACATTGCATCTTCCATCATCATTAATTTTTGAAATTCCTTACGAGCACCTTCTAACATTGATCTACCATATGGTAAAAAATTAGAATCAGATAACATACGAAAATGTGCTATTTCAAATGTATCAAATTCATTTCTAATATCAGAAACATGTTTAAATTTAATAGTATATTCGCCAGTAACTTCGTCATATTGTTCCCATCGTTCTAACTCATAGCTAGATAACGGCCGTGCATTTAATATACCAATTTCTTCAGCAATATCTAATTTTAAAAAGAAATCTCCATACTTTGTCATGTTTCGAATCCATGTCCAAAGATTAAATTCAATATTTAAAACATCATAAAATAAATTATAAAGTATTTTTTGAATTTGTGTATTATTACATTTAATTGTTAATAAATCTCCAAATTGATCAGATAATGTAGACTCATCCGAATAAATATCTAAAGCGGAACTAATAATAGGGTCTTTATCCATCATCTCATAATCAGCATAAAGCTGCATACGATGTTGTTGTTGGTAATAGTTGGAATCATATCCACCCATTCCGCCAACCATGTGCTTATTAGCACCGTGCATTCTAGTGTATCTGTCTGCAACTTTAGTTTGAGCTAAGTTACCGACACTTTGTAATCGATTAGTATCAACTACTTTTAATTTATCTTTTCCATATGCACGAACAATAACATTCGTAGAAAATAGATTTTGTAAACGTTTTCTTAATGACGCCATAATAATAATATTTTATAATAAATATAACTTGTTACAGAACCATGGCTATTAACGTATCAACCATGTTAGGTCTTCGTTATCATAACCATTATTCCAACTCCAACCGTCTATATTACTAGAAGGCTTACCAGTATAAATTGTTGTATTTTGTGATTTTTGGAATTGCGATAATGTTTTCTTATGAAGTTCAATTCCTTGTTGACGTAATTTTAAAGATGTATCTCGAAGCCATAAACCGATAGCAAATGCCATTACTAAGTCATCATTATATCCAGTTTGCGACTGAGCTTTTCCGTTTAACCAAACAAATACAAATAATTCTTGAATTAATCTTTTGCTTCGTATAACAGGTGTTTTTTCTCGCATATACATTTCTAGAGCTGATATCATTAATGGACGAGTTCGAGATGTTGTTGATACTCCCGGAACCATTTGGCTCTTATCTTTCATATCATAACCTTTTTTAAGTTGAACATCGACATCTACATAACCATCATCTTTATATGTATAGAATAAATTTTCATAGTTACGGTCTAATACAGGTTGAATTGCAGCCCATCCAATATTGGCATTTTCAATTGCTAATAATGCATTATTCCATTCTGTTGCAACTGATACTAACATGTTACCAAAATCTTTAGGAGGAAGTTTACCTTTATATTCTGCAACTTGTACAACATCTTGTACGTCAATAACGTGAAATGTAGACCAGTCGCCTCCATCGCCTCGTGCAACGTCAGCTACTACTATATAATCTTTTTCATAGTTCGGATATTCCCAAACCCAATATGCATTGTCAAAGCCTCGCTTTTCGATAGGATCAGTACATTTTATTTCATAATCCATCAATATAGCACCATCTATTACAGTATGTCCAGAACTAATAAAGTCACAGTCACATTCTTGTGCAGCGCCTCGTTCACCAAGAAGTTTGGTTTGTTCATCGCGCCAATATTGATCTCGATCCGGGTGTACCGTCCAATGCAGCTTGATTGTATGAAATCCATTAATTTCTTGTTCTGCTTCAGACCATACTGAGTGAAACCAGTTACCAACCCCGTTAGGTGTTGATAATACAATAGCACCACCACCTGTAGATAATGTTGCTTGCGATGCTACCCAAATTTCTTCAATGTTACGAATGAAGGCAGCCTCATCTATAATTAGCAATGAAAGTGCTTCTGAACGTGCACCGGTAGTTGCTGATGATACTGCTTTAATTTGTGAGCCGTTTTTAAATTTAAGAGAAAGTTTGTTATCTGCTTCAATATTACCCTTTAACCAACTAGGTAAATTGTCATGCATGACACGTACTTTTGTTACTAGGTTTTTTGCTACTTCTTGAGTTGTTGCAATAACTAGTACGTTAAAATCTTCTTTGAATAACATACTCCAAAGAGCAAACCCTGCTGAAAGAGTTGATATACCTAACTGACGAGACTTAAGAATTACATTGTATCGATTATCACGTAATTCCGTTAATGAATCTTCCTGAAACGGATATAGGTTAAATTTAATTTTACCTTTTTTCGGGTGTTGAATATAACAATATTGTCTCATGAAAAAAACAGGATCTTTAGCACACATTGTGTACTGCTGTTGTATGATCTGTTTTATATTTTGACTCATATTATTTTATAAGTTGATTAACTAATATACCAGAACCTAATGCAGTGATAAAACCGAATCCGAACCAAACTGATTTTTTATCATTCCATTTTGGTTGTAGTAATTCGATTTTCTTTTCTAAATCTGTTACAATGTTTTTTTGATACACAATAATGCTATCTTGCTTGTCAAGTTGAATTGAATCTAATGCAATTAAAGAATCTTGCTTTTTTGCTAATCGTTTGTAAGATGCAATTAATTCATTATTAATATCATCTGCTGCCCATAATGAATCTAAAACAAAAGAAATATCTGCTGCTTGCTCTTTAGTAAAACAAACTGTATCAGGTGCTTGTTTTTTAGTTTTTTGAGCAAAACCTAAAACAGAAACAAACAAGAAAATAAATAATACGTTTTTCATATTATGCCTTTTTAGGACGACCTCTGCGTGTTTGTTTTAAGATATTGTCTTTTACTTCTTCTGCAGGTTTTTCTTCTACTACTAGATTTTCTTTCTGCAATTCTAAGTCAACAATTTGTTCTTTTATCTCAGCAATTTCTTTTTTAACTGCTTTTCGTTTCTTTGCAACTTGCTTTACTTCAGTTTCAATGCGTTCTACATGTTGCTTTTTTTCTGCAACAGCGACGTCAATCTTTTCAATTTGTTTTGATTTTCTTTTTCCTGTAAATAAGAAAAATGCAACTACAGCTCCAATGATTCCGGCAATTGCTAATACAATGTTTTTAATTGTTTTCATTTATTTCTTCAACTCCATTTAATTTATTTAAAAAATTTTCTTTGAATTTATCGAATTCTTTTTGTATAGTTTCTTCAAATTCTTCAGTGGTCATTTTTGCTGCCCACGATTCCGTTTCGCCGTCTGTATTCGTAATAAATTGTGATGCTTGAGTATATGTTTGTTTTAAAAGTGCAACATCTCGTTCAGCATCACGTAACCATGCTAATGCATTTTCTTTTACTTTATTTCGAGCATATTCATCAAATGTACCATCTTTTTTCATTTCATGTTCCATCTCAATTACGCAGTCAAAACACATTCCATGAATTCCTCGCATTTTTTGATCTAGCGGATGTGTGCCATTACATGTACATACATCTTTTTTACAATTAGGAAATGCGCGTAGTTCTTCGCGAATCGATTGAAATACATCTGAATTTTTTGTTTTTCGAATTCGAAACCCATTGCGTTGTTCTACTATATATACAGTACCAGAAGAATCAGTTTCTTCCCAAACATCTCCTATTTCACGATGTTCAGATTTTTTTGCCGTTTCTTTAGCATCAGAAAATCCAATTGTTTTTTTAGTTTGAAACTTATGGGTGCCGTCCAACATTTGTTGAATAGCTTTAACGTTTTGTAACTTTTTAGACATATATTATAACTTTTTATTTTTCTGCTTGTACAGATCGCATTTTTTTAATAGATAACCTAGCTAATAATTGATAAAATGATCTTACATCTGCAGTATCACTATCTTGCATTAATTTATCTAAAATTCCATTTAATTTTTTTACTTTTGTAACAGTACCGCCTTGTGTTAATTGCTCTAAATCTTTAGCAGTAATATTAATAGTTGGCGTTTCTGCAGGTGCAGCTGCTGTTGTAGCAGGTGCTGCAGGTGCTGCTGCGTCTGGTGTTGCAGGTGCTGCTGCGTCAGGTGTTGCTGCAGTGTCAGTAGCTGGAGCAGCGTCAGGTGTTGCTGCAGTGTCAGTAGCTGGAGCGGCGTCCGGAGTAGGCGTAGTTGTATCAGGTGTTGCTGCTGCGTCTGGTGTTGCTGCTGCGTCCGGTGTTTCAGCAGTTTCGTCTTCTGGTGCTGCTGCATCGTCTGCAGGTTGTTCGTTTAATGTACTTTCTTGTAAAACTTTTGCAATTTTTCTACGTATATATTCTCGAACTAAACGTTCTTTTTGTTCAGATGTTAAATTTTCAATTTTATCTTTTAACACAGCTTCTACATCTTTCTTTTCAGTTTCAACACGTTTTTTCATTTTTTTTGCAGCATCCTTAGGATCATATTCGCCTTCTTCAATATCTTTATAAAGACGATCATCTGCATTATATTTTGGATACATCTTGCCATCATCTTGCATCGGCTTATCTGTTTTACGTAATCCTAATGCCTTTTCACCAGTAGATTTTGGGTTTAATTTACCATCCTTATCATCCAGTGTGTAATCTTTAAGATCTTTTCTAGATTTTGGTTTTTGTGATTTTTCTAAATCTTTTGGTGCTTTATATTTGCTTTTATGTTTTTCAGCCATTTTATTATCCAATTTTAATATAAATATATCAACGTGCGTATTTCAATACTCCTAGTATCTGATTAACTGGAGCAAATGCACCTGTTAATTTATATGTATTGCCGCCATATGTAAATACTACACCTTCTGATGGTACAATTGCATCAAACCCACCTAATCGCTCTATGCGTTTTAATTCTTGTTCTAATTTAGAAATTGTATCAGGGTTTGGATTGTTTTGTAAATCTCGAATCAGTTGTGCCATTTCTTGTTTGATTTCTTGTACTGACTTTGATGGATTTGCTGCTAAGAAATTTGTAGCATTTTTTAAAACCACCGCGCCTAATCTTAAAAAGATAGTTTCAAACGGTTCCATGTTTTGTTTATAATATTGTTTGAATTCTTTTTTATCAAAATCTAACACCCAATTTAAAAATTCTGGATTCGTTATTTGTTTTTTAAGTCCAGTTAAATTTGCAGATTTATCAAAGAAGCCCCAGCGATAAATTAATGCCGTTAAAATATCTTCCGGAATTTCATATCCTACTTGTTTAGCTTTTGATTGAATAACATCTCTCCACCATGCTTTATGATATTCAGTAACTCGATCAGTATCTTTTAAATTATATCGATTACGTAATTGATCTACTTCATTAAAAAATGCAGCTTGTTGATCTTCAAAATTAGATATTCTACCCATTTTAATTTGTTGTGGCGGAATAAATGAAAATGTTTTTTGAAGATGTGCATTTGCATCTTGTATAATGCGTTGTACTGTAGCACCCCCAGTTAAATCAGTTTGAACAATATTTGCTTGTTCATCATATTCAACTAAATTATGAAATTGTAATACTGCAACTTCATATGAAATAACATTTTTAGTTGCAGGATAAATAATTTCCATGTTAGCAAATACGCGGCCATTTTTAAATATTTGATTTAGAGTAGCTGGATTAACTTTATTAAATGCTTCAGATAAATCTTCCGCTGCCCCTCCGAATGCATCTGATATAGGGCCTCTATTATCAAATTTTGCTTGAATTTCTTGCACTGACATTGGATTAATTACAGTACCTTTATTTCTAGCAAATCCGATTTGTCCGTCTTTCCACGTAACTTGAATGTTTTGACCATCAGTCTTTTCAGTAACCGCTGCTTCGATATCTAAACGTCCTTCTAATCCGCGAGAAATAATTTCTTTAATATCATTGAAAGTTAATCCATGGTCGTCATATGGATGTGCCATATGTCCTGCAGCGCCTCCTTCAGTTAAAACAGCGCCCATCACTGTTTTCGGGAATTCATCAAAATCATAAACAAATGATTCATCACCTTGACGATCTAAAAATTTATTTAGTTTATTAATTTTCTTTTTATGTCGTTGAGTTTCAGCTTTATTCATTGTAGCTGCAAATACTTCTTCAATTTCTTCTTGCAATTCATTCGTCCACCAATCTTTAGAAAATGTAGCAGCTTCTTGAACACCTTTAAGTATTTGCCAAGCATTTTTAACTTCAGCATCATTATTATTTGGATATGATGCTCGAAATGCTTCGTAATTGTCTGATGCTAATGCATTTCTTACTACGGTTGCGGAAATAGGTTCTCCATTTTTATATGCTAATGGATCGACGTCTACACTTAATTCCGTTGCATCAATCCCAGCTGGCATTTGTCGACCTTTTTTGTCGCCAATTGTAATATATTTATCAACATTAGGAACAAAATCTTTTGCACGTACATAATCATCTCCTTTAGTTGATGCAGCCATGGCATATCGACCTATTGCATCTTCCGGCAGTGCAAATAAATATTCATATGCAGCCATGATAGGAGAATTAAATTCAGTAGGTTGTATTTCTACATTAGGATTTGAATTTAAAATATTGAATAATTCAATAGTTTTATCTCTAGTAATACCTTCTCGTTCTTTTGGACCAATTAAAAGAATTACTCGTTCCACTTCGGGATGTTGAGCATAGCGTTGTGCTAATGCTAAATGTGCTCCCGTTAAAGGTTTAAATCCGCCAGGAAATAAAACTGTTATTTTATTCATCGTGTTTCCGTTTTATATAAATATATTATGTCCAAGAACCATATGCAGATATTATATAATATCCTTTTGTAGTATCGCCAGTTGAATATAATTGTATCGATGACGATGCATCTGTTGTAGCTCTTGTTAAAGCTCCATCAATCGGTGTTGTACCAGATGGATTAAGTGTTAATGTGTTTGCGCCGCCGATTTTTTTTATATAAAAAATTCTACCAACTCCAGCAATGTTTGCAGCCGGTAATACTACAGTTACTGCATTTGATGTTGTATTCACGGCAATAAATGTATCAGTTGTAGTTGGTGTATATGTCGGGTTTGATGTTTCTATATATTTGCCAATTTTCATTGAGCCAGTATTATTTATGCCTTCTAAAAACGTTTTTTCAAAAATTTCTTCTGTTCCAGTCATAGACCTAGGCGTAGTGCTAGTATTGCCTTGAGTAGTTATCGTATAAACGCCGCCTTGTTGTAATTTTACTCTTCCCATATAATACTTTATTTTGCTGCAGCTCCCATATCACCGATTGTATCATCAATATGAACTGATCGACTTACTGCTATTTCAATGTATACAAATCCAGATTGCCCTGTAGTAATATTCGGCAAATAAAATCCTGCTAAAGGTCTACTAAATGGTATATCTACATCAAATATCACTCGCTGTATTTGTTGTCCGCCTAATGCTCCATCTAAACGTAAATTATAAAGAAAAGGATCTCCAACAAGACCGGTACCTAACGGTTGTAAATATGATGCTGAATTTGCTGAAGTAATTGTTACTGATTTTTGTCGAATGACATTTGCTTGAGCAACGCCGGCTATATCTGCATTACTAGCTGTTACATCGCCATTTGCTTTTAAATGAAAGTTACTTGAAGATATTTGTAATAAACCATTACTACCACTTATAAATGTTGTTAATGGATTTCCAAAAAAGAATTTGTCTGTTCGAACATCAATTTCTGAACCTGAAGTTGCATATCTAAAATAACTTGCAGTATTAGCATAAAGTTCTAAACCAACACCTGAATAAGGTTGTCCTTTAGATGTTTGGCCTGGCATAGCTGATCCGGACCATAATAAGAATCCTGGAAATCCTGCATCGAAGCCTTCATATCCTAATGATCTTACAAATCCAGAATTAGGATATCCACTAATTGCTACTCCGCTATTCAATGAATCTGCAACATACAATGAACCAGTAAGCATTGAATAATCGCCATCGATATAACGATTACCGCCTTGCCAATCTTTGTTATTTACATATGATATTTGTTTGCTCTTTTCGCCATTAACATTGTAATATTCAACTTTAAAATTAATCTGATTGTTAATTTTATGTGTTGTATTTATATAAGATTTAATTCTTGTGTAATTAGGAGTATATCCAGCATCATTATCTGATGTAACATGTATATCTGATACTATCCATTGGCCAGCTTCTACTACTAATAATAACGTAGCATTGCCGGAATTGTCTGCTTCAAAACTAAATGTTTTATCATCAAAACGTTGTTGAGTTCCTGCAATTGTTATTTCTCCTACCCGTTTTCCTAACTTAGTAGAAAATTCTTGATTAAATATATCAGTGGTATTTTGTACAAAACTACTACCAGATAAATATATAGATAATTTTGCAGGTTCATTACTAATCGATGTTCCAATTGCATCTAATGATACTTTATAAGAAGAACTTGCTAAAAATACTCCAGCATAATTAGATTTAATTTGTGCTATTAAAACTTGATTTGTTGCATCTAAATTTAGTGAACTAGATGTAATTAACATTCCATTTTCTATAGAAGCAGTCGTCCATGTTAATGTTGCAGGAGCTAATATTTGGGTTCCATTATATGATTTACCTTGCCAATATGTATCGATAATACTTTGAGATGTAAATACTCCTATTGATTTATCTGGATATAATGATGATGTACTAGGAACAAATATTTCTGTTTCTTCTAATTCAATATCATTAACTAATTCCCATGTTCCAACTGTACCGTTATTATTAGTAAATACTTTAACTCTAGAAACATCGCCAGTTGCTGGCTCTAAACCTTGTACTTCGATAAATGCAAATGATTGAGAATTTTCTGTTTCAACATATGTTGGGGTTACTTCATATGTTAATGAAAACGACGAATTAGCAAATTCATTATATGTATGAGGAAATATACTTTGGCTACTTAAAACCGTATATTCTCGATCTAATAAAGCCGTTGTTGGGTTTAATATCTTTTTAATCGTAGATACATATGGCGTTGTAGATATGTTGTAATTAGGCGTAGGCGTAGGATTAATCGGAGTTGTAACGGTAATAGTCCCTGTAGACATATCACTTGTAAATGTTCCTCCTTGTATTTCTACTGCCGGCTGATTGTTATATGAAAAGAATCTTACAGTACCTGTTGAGTATGTAGGAAACTGAACTCCTCCAGGAAATGTTCTATCTAATTGTACTCCAATTAATTCTTGTACAGTAACTATAGGTTCTTGTTCAAAAATAATTTCCGACGTATTTGAAACATTTGGATTAACTGGTATTGTTTTAGTCCATTTAACATTCGCCCGGCCTTGCCATTCTTGTGGCACTGGTAAACCATTAATAGTAGATGCTTCTGCTAATAATGTAATAGTACAATCACCAGGAGATGTATCTTCATACACATAAATTGCAATTACGCGACTTTTATCTTCATCAATATAATCAATAACTTGCGAATATATAGGAACACCATTATAATCTAAAACTTCAAAATTTAAAACGCCGCCTACTTTTAAATTCGTGGGATGTCCTCGAAGTTTAAATAGATTTTTTCCTGAAGTTAATCGTAATGGAAATTCAGATATTTGAAAATATTCCGTCGACGTTGCTGATGTATCATTAAAATAAACATCAATAAACTCTAAACCTCTATAAACAGCTTCTTTGCGTTTCATGCACGATATATTCTTTTATATAAATATTACGAGTGATGAATCTGGCTAAAACCGTTTGTCTTGTTTACTTCGATTAAATTATCAACCATATCACGCATAGAATCAACGTGTGAAATAATAATTGAGAAATCAAATTTAGTTCTGAAATAATCAAATAAATTTACTACTGATGAGATGTGTTCTGAATCTAAACTTCCCCAACCTTCATCAATTGCAATAAAATTTGGACGAGGTAATGCAGATACATTGATAAGTGCTATGCGAATTGCTAAAGATGAAATAAATCGTTCCATGCCACTTGTTAATTCTAATGGCCAATAGTTATCTTCATCGTAAATAATATATCCATTAATATTTTTACCATCCGTATTCAATACCATATTGAAATCAACTATTTGATTGAGTACATTATTTATTTCAGATTCAATTTTAGGAAGAGCTTTTGCAACTATTTCATAAGGTACGCCATCGCGCTTCACTGCATCTAAATAATATTCATATGCTTTATATTCAGTTTCAAGTTGACGATATGAATCTAATTGCGTCATTGCTGTGCTGCGTTTAGTTTTTGCAACTTCAATTGCGCCGAAGAGTGATTTAATTTGTGATTGAATTTCTTTTATGTCTTCCGTATACATTTCAATATCATCTTTACATAAAGTAATTTTAGTATCAATTAATTTGTTATGGCTGATTGCTGTTTCATTTTTTCTAAATAAATCTTGTCGTTCTAATACCGTTTCTAATTCAGATTCTCGAGTTTGTAATTCAGATTCTGCAAGTTGTAGTTGAAGTTCTTTTCGTTCAATATTAGTTGCTGTTGATTTAATAGTCTGAGAATATTGTGTTAATTCATCATATTGAACTTGATATATTGAAACTAATTCTATTTCTGTTTCTAATTCATCAAACTGTCGTTCTAATTCTGTTAATATTGCTCTATCTTGATCAATCGTATCCTGGGCTTCGATTGCATCTTGCACAAAAACGTTAGATGTACAGTATTTGCAGTTCGGATCATATTCATGAGATTCAAGATGCTTAATTTTTCGTTCTTTTGCATCAATTATTCCTTGTTGTTCTTTTATGCGCGCATTAATATCATTATGCTGTTCAATTAGTTTTTTATGCGTTTCAATATTTGTTTGTATTTCTGTTAAATTGTATTGAGATTGAATAAGAGACTTTTGTGAAGCATTTTGTTGCTTCAATTCAAAAATTGTTTGTTCTGCCGTTTCAATATCAGATTGTAACGTTTCAATTTTATCAACTAATACAGTTTCTTGTTGTTCTAATATTTTAATATCTGGACCATCATATGTAGTTGGAAGTTTAGATTCAATAAGTTCAACGATTCGATTTTGTAAGTCATTTCTATATTCTTGCAATTTATCTTCTTCAGTTTCTAATGATTGAATAGTATCATGGTTTTCATTTATAATAGCATCAGCTTCTATTATAATTTGTGCAAAGTCCGTTTTCTTGTATTCTTTCAATTTACCTGCAGTTTCTTTAATTTCATCTGCAGCAAGTTGGTAAAGTTGTTCAAATACTGTAATATCTAAAAATTGCGATAGCAAGTCTTTTCTTTCTCGTTGAGACTTTTCAATAAAATTATTGTTGTCAGCTTGCAACGAAAATGCAGTTAAAATAAAATCATCATATGTACCTAAGTAACGACGAATATTTTTATTTGTCTCACTACGCTCTTCTCCATTTAAATTTTCTGATTCAGTATAAAAATCAACATCTACTTTAACGTGTGTTTCTTTTTTCTTATTTTGAGTGCCACGTCTTTCAATAGTATATACCGTGCCATTCATTTCAAATTTAAATGTGCCTCGGAACCATGTTTTTTTATTGTTTAATACTTCATTTGCTTTACCTGTTTTACTACATTTATCGAAAATAGTATAAGTAATTGCATCAAGCAATGAAGACTTACCAGATGTATTTGCGGCAAATAAACCACATACATCTTGCAGATTTTCAAAATTTAAAATATTACCTTCGCCATATGAAAACATGTTATCAAATTCAAAAGATATAGGATGCCATGTTGTGTGTCGAACTGATTCTACTGCAGGTAGTTTTGAATTGATAGTTCTATTAATATGACGAATTGCATCGATTTCAGCTGGCGTTGCTTGTGGAAAATGATTATCAATGAATTCTGTTAACAATGTATTTTGATATTCAACATCTCGTACATTGCCTATTGCTAATGATGAAGAAGCTGCAGTTGCTGCACTACCAATTGTTCTTTGAATTGTAATGTCTTCTACAGAATACTTTTTGCGTAACGATGCAATAAGTTTTTTCATATCTGCCGCAGAAGTATCATTAAATTTAATACGAATCCTAGGACGTTGTGGCATACGTGCTGGAGCATTGACAATTGAAGCACCTTGCGTTTCAATTGTCACATACCCATATTCATTTTCAATTTCAGCAAAATCTGCAGTGCATCGTTCTAGATCCCAAACTAATATCCCATGTATCAATGCTTCGCCATGATTTTGTTGAATCAATGAACCAGGATATGCAATTCGTTTTTCGGCATCTAAAAATTGTGCTGGTTTATGAATATCTCCTAATAATGTAATGTCGTGTCCTTCGAACAAATCGACGCCAACATGTTCATTTGATATTTGATAACCAATATCTGTTTTAGCAGTATTTACTGCACCATGGTGCATTGCAATTTTATATGTAGCATCAAAATCTTTTGCACGAATATAATCTGCAGGTGTCTTATCAACCGCCATATGATTCCATGTAGCACCGCCTAATTCAAATAAACCATTTTCTTTAATAAAATGTATATTAGGATTCTTGATAACATCTAAGACAGGCGAGACTGCATCTACACGGTGCATATTATTTAGGTTCATATCATGATTACCTAAAATAACAACAGTAGGAATTGTAAATCCATTGAAAAAATCTACAAGCATTTGAACTAGCTCCGGTGACATATCTAATTTGCTATGAACGATATCTCCGGTAACTACTGCAACACTATTTTCAGTTGCGTGAGTTTCAATGTAATTGAATAAATTTTCAAATACTTGACGATATTCTTTATGTCGTTTCAATGTACGAATATGCACATCTGAAATGTGGAATATTTTGTCAATTTTTTCAATACTAGTGTCTATGTGTCTTATGTCCATAACATGCCCATTTTGAGTTGCATTATGCCCTCAAAAGTTAAAATATCTGTATCATTTAATATTTCGCGAATACGTTCGAATCCTAATTCAGATGCATCTGCATCCTGTAATTCTACGAAATGTACATTTAATCCTTCTGCCATGAATCGTTCTGCAATTTGAATTGCATTCTTTAATGCATCGGCATCTAAACAAATGTAAATGTCTCGTACTCGTTTTTCTATAATCTTTTTTTGTAAAGCTGGTTGAATGATTTTTCCAAATAATGGAATAGCATTGCGTTTTATTGCAATTGCATCAAAAGCACCTTCACAAAGAATAATCGGTTCATTCCAATTGATAGTTAAATCAAAACCAATAATATCTTTTGAAATTTTAGGATTCTTATGTTTTTGTTTATCCGCCTTATAAAAAGCTCGGCTAACAAAATAATTTAATTGTCCCGCATCGTCATAACTTGGTATGATTATTTTACCAGAATATTCTCCGTTTTCACAATAACCAATTCGATACTTTAAAATATCAAACATTGTTACTCCTCGATTTTTTAAATATGAAATTGCATTTCTATAATCAGGAGTTTTCTTTGGTTTCCATAATGGAATATAATCTTGCGGCAATTGTATACTAGCATTTTCTCGTTTTGTTTCTTCTTGAGTTCGATAACGAGATGATTGCACAATGCGTTCTAATTGTTCATGATATTGTTTAGGCAAGTTCATTTGCTTAAACAAACTAGAAATAGATCGACCTTTTTTATCAGATATCCAACAGTGCCAAGCATTTTCGCCGGAATGTGTTGTATTGATATCAATTTCTAATTTCGGCTTGTAATGTGAAGTAAATGGGGAGAAGAATGCAATATTATTACCAGAAGTAGATTTTCCTTTACCTAATACTGATTCGAGTAATTGCAATAACTTAAGATTCTTCATTATTTAAATAATAATAAAATTCTGTAAGGATTCCAATTAATATAATAAATTAATATTAGTTAAGCACATACATTACATTCCTGGCTTAACGATCGATTCAATAAATTCATCAATCTATTAATAAAATAAATTTCATTAATACATGAACAATATATTAAAAATTTTTCGTAAATCAAAAGAATTTTATAACTTTTTTTGGTTCTTCGCCTTTTTTCAAACATTCTTCAAGCCATTCACTTGGAATATCTTTCTTTGCAACATGTTGAATACCTAATTTTTTAGCATATGCTTCATATGTAGTTGGCGAACCCTTTGTAATTTTTTGCCCCGGATTCTGAAATACCATTCTAATATCAATTCCAGGATTTGATGCTAAAACATGTTTCATCTTAGTTCGATCAATCGTAGTCCAACGGCCTTTCGTTTCAATGTACATAATTTCACTATTCTGTTTTATAAATACAAAATCTGGAGTATATTTTGCTTTGCGTTCTGGTACTACATATTTTAGTGTTTCCGTCTCATAATTTAAAGGATAATCTGTTTGATTTATTTGCATTGACACAGATAATTCTAAGCCAGATTTGTAACCATGTTTTAATGCGTTAGCTCGTTTAGAATTTCCAGAACTATGAAAATGATTTTTTCGCATAACTAATTATTTTTCTTTTTGATAAATTGCTTGTAATTTAGTATTTTCTTCTGGTGTAACTGTTGATATATCAATTTGATCCCATAATTTTTGCCATTCAACACCGGAAAAATTAGGTTTCAATTGTTCTTTTATAATTGTTGGCAAAAATTGATCAATACGTTTCATAACGAAAAATATATCATTTTGTTTTTCATAAAAATATAAATACGGTACATTATCTAAGATAGTTTCTTTATATACATTATATAATTGTTGATTTTTAGCTAAATCATACGTATGCCAAGCATATGGAAAAGTTACATTTTCGGTGTCATTTTGATCTAACCATTCTTGTCGTTTAGCTAGTGCTGCATTAGCTGTATTAATCTTTTCATCTTCTTCTGTTTCTTCTTGTGCTTGAAGCTGCTGCAATTTTATTGCCTCTTGTTCCCACATATCTTGCTTTTTTAATACTTCTTCAAATGTTGTTTTCGACATCATTGGCGACTCACCTAAATCAAATAGGCCTGTATATATTTCATATTCAACTGAGGATACATTACCTTGTATTTTAAATGGTTTAGTAAATTTATAAATCCAGACTGGAATTCTTTGTTTACGAACATTTATTAACGGCTTTGCATATACATATACATAATAATCTGGGCCTAAACCATAAGCATATTTCGATCTAATACCTACTTGCGGTGTCGCTGAAATTGCACTAAATATATTACTTGTAATTTCATTAAATGATCCTTTACCCTTGATTTTTACAGTAGCAACTGCCACAGCTCCACCTGCTTTTGCTTGTTCTACTTCTTTTTTAGATGCATTTACAGCAATTGCTTTACGTACACGTTCTAATAAAACATTTTCAATTATATGTTCTAAAATATCTTTTTTCATGTTTTAACCTAATATATTATATAAATATGTATCACCAATCAACCATTACCATTTTACCATTCCACATCATGATGTTTTCTGAACGAAAATCAATATCTAAATCAAATTCCGGAATATTTAACTTTTTAACATCTTCATATAATGCATTTAAAAAATTATCTAGTATCGGATCTAAACTATCAGTTTCGGAAATAAAATCAAATATAGAAACTTCGCCGCCTTCGTCGCGAGCAAACAAAACAAAATCTTGCATAAACATATCAATTGATTTTTTAATGCGTATTGGTAATTCTGAAGCATTCGCCATTATATACATGTTTTTACCGTCAACATAATATACTGGAATAAATGTTGTAAATTCATTATAGCGATTTACAATAATATCTGCAACTTCATATTCATCTTGTTCTTTAGTGATTTTAAATGTTTTATCTTCTCCATCAATTTCGTAAACTCTGCCATTGTCGCCTGCTGCTATAAAACGAAATTGTTTGTTTCGTATTTTATCTAAACAACGATCTAAATCTTTTTCAGACATTTCGCGAAGAAGTTGTTTTAATCGTATCATCATTATCCTTTAAATACAATATTATTGTCCAAATCTAAACGTATTAAAAAGTTCATATCAACATCGCTACGTTTTTTAATCGGTTGTGCTAATTTTGCAACTGCTAACAATTGTCCGAAATCGTTATATAAACCAATCGTAGTAATATATGGAGAAAAATCACTACCGGATACAAATGAATAATATGTTTGATCATTATCTTGTGTTAATGTAATATTTGTTGACATATTAAAATCGCCGGCATCAATTTTTGATAATATGCTTAATTCATGAATACTAACAGTACTACGATATGATGCAGTATACGGGGTTTTTAAAATATCATGTATTCTATAATCTGGACTAGAAAATACAATAATGCCTTGTTTACTAAAAACATTACCTACATTTCTAGTTTGTAAAACAGTACCACCCTCAGTTCGGTCGTTTAACGCACTTATCTGCGATGTTGTAAGTGACTTATTAAAGACTCTAATTTCATCTAAATAGCCTGTTAGATTGTAACTACTAGCATCATAGCCCCCTATTTTAAGTGGGTGTACATTATCAATACGTGCTGAAGCACTAAATGGTGACATCGGGTCATACAGCAATGTACTTGTTGCTTGTGATTCTAAAGTACCATTAACATATAATTGAATATAACTACCAGATTTTTGACATAAAATATGATTCCATGAACTTGTTACATTTGTTGACGAACTTATAAATGTAGTAAATGATGTTGAGCCGCCTACTGTAAATAATATCTGATCGTTAGAATTTAATTCAACTTTAAACGGAAAAACTGGATCAACTGATGAACTTGCTTTTGCAATTATTAATTGATTATCTGCAGTTGAATTAGATGCCGTTATAAAAAATGAAATTGCATAATCATTATTTCTATTATAATAACCATCTAATGACGTTTCAATATATCCCGTGCCCGAAAATTTACTTGATAATCCTATAGGAAGTTGTCTACCGTTTGTTGTAGTAATACCAGGTTCAAATGTTATATTTGCCCATTTATTAAATTCAATTCTATTAATGTCAAAATATTCATTAAATCCTTCATAAAATTTAACACCGGATATAATTGATGATGGTAAAATATTAATATCGTATATATTACCATATCTATCCGATGCATATGACCCAGATACTGATGACGTAAATGAAAATGATGCAGCTTTAATACCTTCTCCAATTTTATTTTGTGGAATAGATAATATAGAAGCTGATTGATATAAAAATTTTGAAGTTTTAGTTAAATCGGTCGGTCCAAAAGTTTTTAATGGTTCTTTTTTATTTTTATAATAAAAATGATTAATAGAATAATATGTTACTGATTGTAAACTACCATTAATATTACTAGCATCATTATATGTTAATTCAGATCCTAATGCTGGCAATATAGATGAATATATACCTTGCAACGGTAATGCACTACTAGTAAGACTGCCAGATAATAATGTCCATTTCTTATAAGATTGAAATGAATTTACTCGTACATCTGAAATATCTATTTTTTTAAATACAGATGGGTATGCTCCATCATATGGCGATTGATTTGAATTTTCTATATTAATTAGAGACATGATAGTATAAACCCTGCTACATTTAATATAAATATAACAGGGTTTAAATATACGTTATTTTAAAATCTAAAAATCTAATTTAACACGTATTAATGATTCACGTTGAAATGATTTCAATAATGGTTGTGATAATTTAGCAACAGCTAATAATTCTTGACTGTCATTATATAAACCAACTGTAGTAATATATGTTTTAGGATCACCAACAAATGTTGTTTGTGAAATTTGTCCCACTGAACCAGTTACGTAAGAAGGATTATTTGAAAAATTATATTCAGCATTTTTAATTCTTACAAAATAATGCGTACTTGTTACTTTTTCAGAATTACGTGCTTGAAATCCAAACGGATCAGATGTTGCAGGATCTGTAAAAACTGCCGATCCTGATATTGAATGAAATAAAATAAAATGATTATTACCTTCCGAACTAGAACTTACATTTGTATCAAAATTCAATTGTTGATCTAACATTTTACCATCTAAAATCAACGTTCCGAAGTCTGGATATGCTAATCCATAATAAACTGGAGCACTTGGATTATAAACGCCGGCGCCTATAGAACCAGACACTATATTATAAATTTTTCCTGAATCTCCTACTGTTGCAGTTGAAATTGAAGAATCATCAATCAATTGTATAATGCCACTACCTGTAACAACCGATCCCGTTGCATTTACAGCGTGAGATGCAATTGAAACTAATGGCAATTCCCAATTACCCGCATCTAATCGTTCTTTAACTCTATCTCGTTTAAAATTAACTACATAAATATAATCAGTACTTCCAGATCCGGCTGTTGTAAATCTAGTATCTGACGGATTCAATAATAATTGTTTGTATTGAGAATAAATTGCTTTTGCAGCAGAGTCATTTAATTGTCCTTGTGAATCTGAACCACTTCCTAGTGCGTGCCCGAATGCTAATGAAAATTGTACAGCTGAACCTTCTGCACTAGGCGTTTCTTGATAAACATCAACATAATATCTTCGTTGTGTCGTTGTTTGAGTTGATGCTGTAAAATATGTCGTTAAACTTGCTAAATTGTCACTCCATAAACCTGCAGTAACAACTTCTGTTTGATTTGATATAATATCATTTACTGGATCAAACTTTGTAAATACACGACCATTTCTTGCTAATATCTGTGATTGATCTCGTTCTGCAATAATTTGATTAGCCAATTGTTGAGCTAAATTTCTTACTTGTTCGTTAATTACCGCAGTAGAAGCTGCAGACGTGCCAGCTGCAGCAGGTGCTGGCGTTGGTGTAATTGGTGTTCTAGTAGCTTGATTAGCTTGGCCAACCGCAGCTAATAAATTTGATGGTACACCCCCATGTCTAGGTTGTTGTTTTAATGTTTTAATGAAATTTTTCATTTGCATGTTTACCTTTTTTATGCAGTTGCACTATTAACTGTTGCAGTTGTTACACGCTTAACGGTTAAGTTAATTGTAACGCTTCCACCTGTTTCATTTCCGATTATTGTAATTGTTGCAGTTTTATCTTCAAGCATTTGAGTTTTTCCAATAATACGGAATTCAAATCCTGCTACTGCTACACTTTGTGCATCTTCATTATCGCCAACGAAACGAGGTGTAGTCGGAAGAACTGAATTTTGTAATGCTCTAGTAACTTGTATGTCTGCAACTGTTGAATCAGAAAGAATTGCTGTATATCCTAATGTAGAGTTACCGCCTTGGAAATTACTTGTATTTGGCGAAATAATCGAACTATCTCCCGGAGCGGCTAATATAATAGAAGTATTGCCAACATTAACAACAGGAATATTAGTTGTTTGTTTTGGTAATGTTACTAATTTATATTTTAATGCTTGAGTTTCATCCGGAATTGCTTCAGTTACTGGCATGTTTTCTATAATAACACCATAATATGCAGTTCCTAGTGGATGATCTGGATTCCATAACGAATAATCAATTTCATCATCACCTACTGCAAATTGTGTAATGTTAAATGCATTACCACCTTTAGCTAAAAGTTCACGTCCCTTTAATGTTAAAATTGCGTCAACTGTAACACTAGAATTATCTAAATATCCCATAATTTTTTTGCCTTATTTAATATAAATATACATATTATGTATTTTTGGTGTTATTGTAAAACAAAACTTCCTTGGTTATTATATTGTTGATATATTAACTGATTTGGATTTGATGTTCTCCATTCAACAACCGGGCCGCCGTCTATTGTTTGTGGTGAACTAATATTAAATGCTGGCGAAGTTAATTTACATCCAGCATATCTTTGATTACGTATACCAGTTGGCAAATAATCTTGTACATCTGCTAATGTTCCAGACCAACCGGCACCTACTGGATCAGAATAATATGTACTTGTTCCATATGTTCCTGTTCCATATGTAGCAGTGATACCAGATCCGCCCGATGCTGTGGTATAAGTTTGCGTTCCATCTATTAATTTAGTTGTAGACGGAATTGAATTTATATATATCGGTTGAAGTACATCACTTAACCAATATGGCGATGATGCCGTAATCCAGGTACTACCAGAACGTATTATGTATTCATATGAGTATGGCATACTATCATATTTTTCAGCTGTAGATGCCGTTAAATATGCTTGCCACTGATTATCATCTTCACCTGATACAGATAAAATATTTCCATCTACATTAGCGTTTAAAAATATATATTCAGAACTAGCTGTAGGAGATATCTGATAAATCACAGCATCGTAATTAGAAATAAATCTATTAATTACCGGTAAAATTATATCTTTACTTCGTTCTAATAAATTCGGTTGTATTAAAATACCAGTAATTTTATCAGCTCTTGCCGGTAATAATTGTTCCAATTGTTTAAAAAATGATAAATCAAACAACGTAAACATATTAATATATGAATTAATATCATTTTTATTTTGATATTTTTTCCAATATGATTGTGCAACTCTAATTAAATCTGGATATGATTTAGTATTTACCGATCCAGGATCGCCTATATAATCGTCATAATCTTCAAAACCTAAATGTGCAATTATATCTTCATCAATCATGGTCTGTGGAGAAAAATATACACCTAAACGATTACTATCTAAAGGAGCTTTATCAAATTGACTACGTTCTGCTCTAGATTTAACATCTAATGTTCCAACCAATTCATTTGATTCTAATCGTATTTTATTATCATCATATGTTCCTCCACCGATCGAAGGCGCATCATAATAATATGTTTCTTCAATTGAATCATATGGCGTTGCTAAAGACCAGCCTATAAATGATGCTGAAATTTCAGAAGGTGCTGGTTGTACACCTTGCATACTAGATGTTAATGAATGATTTATATTTTGATTTAATGGCAATCTAAAAATTAATTCGGAATATGTATCAGAATTACCATCATATGCACCTGGTGCTTTTGTGTGATTATTTATAACTGAATCTTGCAAACTAGACGACCAAAAACGAAGTTCTTGAATTTGTCCAATTAATCTACTAGCTCCCGTCGACGTACTTCCAATTGTTAATGTATTGGAATAAGGTATTGATCCCGTTGCTGACGCAGATACAGTTGTAACAATTTTACCATATTTAGATTTTTTGGCAATTATATCTAGATTCGTACCTCGGGCACGTAAAGTAGTTGTAATCCAATCTCCATTAAATATCTCAAAATCTGCAGAACTAGTACCATTAATTTGTATACTACCCATAGTACCGCTACTAAAATCAATTGTAACTGCGTTAGAGCCAATTGTATATAAATTCATTGTACTAGGTAACGTTGGATATTTTAATACATCTACGGTTCTAAAACGCATCTCTATCGTTTGTAGAGATTGCGAATAATTAACAGAAACTGTGCCAGACGAACTACCACTCAAATCTAATGCATAATCAAAATTTAATTTTTCATATACAGGCGCTCTATCAATTCTAGGACCGCCATATTCTTTTATAGTAAGGAATGATTTCGGAATTCCATAACAGGCTAACAAAGCGTATATACTTCTCTTAGTTCCTTTACTTTTCAAAAGCATTGGAATATTATTGACAATACGACGCCATACTGTATATGTCATATCTTGTTTCGATATCGCAGGATCGCCTACTGATAATGAACCTGTATAAGGTATGCCAGCTTCGTTAGTTCCTAATACATATTCCCAAAGATCGCTAGATTGTTGTCCATTAGTTAAATTCCAGCCAAACTGTTTTGCTACAGAATATAATAATTCATTTGGCATACCGAGTTTAGGATTTTCTTCTCGACTGTTAATTTTTGTCATATTATGAATATATGAATATATTATATCATAATGTTGACCTAACATGTTAGTGAATATCAATAGATTTTCATTCGATGAATCAAATCTAATATATTCTGGAATTGTATTTAATAATGAATTATAATTCAACGAATCATATTGCGATGCAGTAACATATAATGAATCGTACCAATCTTTAAATTCTACACTATTAACTGAATATGTTATATATGGTTTACTAGTATTAATTTTCGGCACTGGCGTAATATAACTACCAGTTAAATCTAGCACTGTCGCCGATATCGAAGGTATATTATTTGTTGTTAAAATAGAAGACGATTGATAATACAAATATTGTTCAAATGAATCAAATCCTCCAATTAAAGTAGTTTTTAATGAGGTAAAATCTTCTGCATTAGTTGTAGGAACAGACCCAGATAATGTAGATATGTAATTACTTTGTGAAGTATAATATTCAATTAATTCTAATTTATATCTAAAATTAGACAATCGTTCTGTCGCTGAACTATAAAAAATAAAATTATTAAAATCTGAATAATCTATATTTAATTTTACTGTTCCTAAACTTCCAGAAAAATATGAATCAACAATTTGTTGTGAAGTTTGTATAGACGAACCTAATAAATCTGTCCATGTTTTTAATTCCGTTTCAGCTGAAGTATCAAACGAATAATTTGCTTGCCAATTTGGACCAGATAATGTATTAAATTGTTTTGTTACAACTTTTGATAGAATCGAAACATTATCAATATATGGTTGTTTTTGTTCTTCAACTACCCAACATTTAAAATCTACTTGATATTGTTCCGGTAATGGCTCATGAAGTTTTACATATAAATACTCACCTATAACTACACTATTAACAAATAATATAGTTTGATTGCGGCTAAAATTTAATAAATACGTTTTATACGTTATAGATCCAGTTTGATCTACAGTTTGAATATATTTTGTTATTTGTTGTAAAAATTCTGGGTCTTGATCATCGATTGCACGTAATCTAATCTCCGTACGATCCGGTGAAATTTCGTCAATTCTTAAGTGTTGATGTTCATAACTTCCAATTAAATTTTTAAAAAAGTTAACAGCAAATTTAAATTTACCACTAGTTAATTTTAATGATTGTAATTGACTGTATAAATCAATACCAATCCCAGAATCAATATTAATTAAATTATTTTTTTGATCTCTAAACTTCGGTATTTTAGTTCGAAATGAAATTTTATGATTACCAGTAATCCAATTGTCACCCGAATAAACATGTAGTTCTAGTCTAGAATCATTTGTTACATTTAAAATGTCTTTGTTAGAAAAATATGTTTGTTGTAAATCATATGATAAAAATTCTTTTTTCGTACGATTAATACGATCTGCAGAAACAGCTCCTTTAGCCGTTTTAATTTCTTCGATATTTTTATATTGATTTAACATTATTCTATTTCATTATTAAATGTATCAACATTAAGTGATGCATCTGTTACTGACAAGACCGTTCTATCTGCAACAATTGTATGATAATTATTTGCATTATTATGATCAGCTCTAGCACCTACCGAAAATATATCACCTTGTTCAAATTCTGAATTTAGAATTACAACATCTATTTCAGTAACATGTTCACCTTCTGTAACAGCGCCAGTTCCAGAACTACTAGAATCATTCGCATAAAATGGCGCTATATAGTTTCGTATAACTTGAGCGCCGGAATTCTTTATTATACTAAATGCTGCTACAGACGCAGTTAATGAATTATCTAATGATGTAAATGAATGAAGTATCTGCACACGAAATCTTAAATCTTTTCCAGATTGTTTTACTTCTCTAGTTATATAATAACCATTAGGTTGTCGTTGAAATTGACCATCTTCTACAACATCTAATAATATACCAGAATATGTAGGAGCTGCAATTGCAATTATCTTACGATTTTCAGATGGTTTATATCTTGCAAAAATAGGATCTTGTTCTAAATCTAAAATTGCAACATCTAAATCGATATCTAATGCATCTTCTTCTACAACTGTAGTTCGAGCTGGGAATTTAAAATAATTAAACTGCGTATTTAATACTTTTATTATAGATTTTGTTGTTATATTTGTAGATACTGGTTCTATTATAACTAACGGATTTTTTTGATCTTCAACAAATCTAATGTTGCCAGCTTCATCTCGTACATTAACAGTTGGAATATTTGAAATATATGTTAAGCCATTTTTTTGATACTTAGCATTTACTTCATTTGTTAAAGAATCAACTGGTATATTTTGTTGTTTTGCCATTATCTAACTACTTTGAAATATATTTGGTCATCGATATATTGTTCTATAAATCCATCTACGATTTTCAATTGTAAACGATATGATCGTTCTGGCATTAAACCATTAAAATCTAAATAAATGAAATTACTAGTACTATCGCAACTTACTTTAGTATAAATATTGTCAAATGGAATAATGACTTCATCTGTAGCTGCATCAACAACTGAATAATAAGTAGTGTCTGGTAATACTTTCACGGTTTCATATGGAAATACATTTGTTGGTGATTTTCTAGGATATTTGTCTCTACTATATATTCTAATTTTTGCAATCTCCGTGTCTTTATATATTGGTTTAATTGATGTGTATATACTATATGATTCTAAATCAATTTCTGATAGTGAGCCTGTACTATATGTAGTATCATCCCAATACATGATTAATTTAGGAACGTATATAGTATGAGTATCTCTACTAAAAAATCTTACATATCCTTGTATATTATTATCTATCTCGTTTGAATCGGACATTTGTATTAAAAAACCATAATTTGGAATTGATTGATTATTACTACCACTTAACCAAATCTTTAAAGGAGATGTTACATTTAAATTAACATCGCTAGTTCTATAAGAGAATGATTCAGAAACTTGTAGCACCGGTGCAATATTTGAACCTGAATAATAAAGATAATTTCCGCCTTTTCCTGATCCTGAAATATATAAATCACTTGTACCAATTTCTATTTTTTGACTTCCTGATATCCAACTTGACCCAGATGTAGGGCCATCCCATGTAACACCATTACTAGTTAGAGTAGATAAATAGCCAGTGCCATTGTTCCATTCTTCACCAATCATTTTTGCAGTAACGGTATATGACGCTGGCAATGATTTTGCATCCGATGTAAATAACTGCATAATAAACTTGCAATCATTAACTGTTTTTCCATATTTTGATAATGATGATGAAATTTCAGACATATCAAATTTAAGAACGCTTCTAGATTTTAATAATACGTCCCCATCATCATTTAATCGTTTTCCAATTTCTAATATTTCATCTAATCCAGTATTTTGCGTTGGATATGATTCATATAAAGTTGCATCTTTTTCTGCATAAAATATTCTAAACATCTATTTCCTTAATAATTTACAACACGTCCCCGAATGTCTTTATTTAAAAATTTAACTTCGAAGATACTAGGATCTAATGAAGGATAAATTACATTATTTTTAGTAGCTGCATTTAAATCATATACATTTCCAGAATATCCTTGATCTGAATCATACAAATTTTTAAAATTAACATTAACTACAGATTGAACACCTTTAGTATTAACCAATACATTAAATATATCAGATAACACAATTGGTTGATTTATTTGCCAACGATCTATATCAAAAAATTGTTTAAGTGCGTCGATACAATTTAATAAAACTTCATTACTGTTATAGTTTGATAATACTGATATTTCAAAATCTAAACCTATGTTAATAACAAATGCATCCTTAATATTTACAGCATCAGTTAAAATTCTATAATAATCTAAATACGTTTGCAAATTATTTTTAACTGCATCATTTAATTCAACCAATTGTTTAGATTGATTGAAACCTAAAACATATAAATTCATAGCCAATGGATTTGGTATACGAGTTCCTTGATAATCTGATTGTGCAATTTGATCATCAGGGACGATATATGCTTTAGCAATACTACCATACTTAGCTGGCATTGAATATGCTCGTATAATATAATCATCTCTAGTAACTAATCTATTTTGAGTAGCAAAACTTGCCATAGCATTATTTTTAATATCTTGTAAACTATCAGCTGTTTTAGCACCCGTTGCTGGAGCTGAATTTGTTACAGCTACTGTATTTTTAACAAAATTTACAATGCCTATTGCAGCTATAGAATTAACATCTTCATCATATTCAATAAAATCTATAGAATTTAGTACATTTGCAGGAACATTATCAGCAATACCATTACCGACAGTATATGTAATAGTTAATGTAGTATTCGATGGAGCTTGACCATAAGTTCTAGTATATAAAAAATTCGATGGATCGATATTAACATCAACCGATCTACGTAAAGCTGACAATCCATTTCCTACATTGGTTGGATTTGGAACTAATTCTTCATCATTATTATCTGATATACCTGCTCCGAATTGCAATTCTAAACGATTATCACTTCTTAAACGAGTTATAAAACGTTTAGCTGTCTTTTTTAATTTTAATAAACTAGGAGACGATGATCGATATATCGATAAATCCGGATCATTCTCTGCTAAATTAGGTATAGATTCGAAAATTGTATCTTGTGCTAAATACGGAACTTCATACCAGTTGTCACCATCTGATTCTGTTACTGAAATAATTTCTATTATATTTGTTTCTGGTAAAACTATTTTATCATATGCTACTGGCGCATTAAATGTAAATGTTGCTGTTTTTACATCTCCAGATACTGCCGGCGCTTGTTTCTTTAATAAATAATATGTAGGTTGTAATGTGCTAGGATCACTTTCATATACTGTTATTTCAGTGGGGTTAAAAGATGAAGAGAATCCAAAATCTATACTATCTAATGTTCTAAAAATTGAAGTGCCAGCTGCTTGTTTTATTCGCATACCAGGCTTAATAGATAGTGCATAATTAAAATCCGGTCTTATTGATGCGCCCGAGCCGATTGCTGGAACAATTTGAAATATATCTAATGTAACATGTGCTGGAACTACATTTAATGGTCTATATCCTAATGCTCGAGCAATATCATATATATTACTACGTTCTGATGCTTGTTCTAATAATGATTCTTTTAAATTAGTATCAGCATAAAATGATAATACATCTCCAACATATGCTGCCATTTCTATAAACAAACTTCCAGGAGAAGATTCATTAAAATCAGTATATGTTGACGGAAAGTATTGTTTGCTAAAGTCAATTAAATTTTTTTTAAATTGACTAAAATCTTTACCTAAATATGAAACATCTTTTTTAGTTTCCATTATAATCCTTAAAGTTCATTAACTAATAATGTGCCATCTTCATTTGCAGAAATTTGTAGACTACTAGTATTAATATTATCGATTGTAAAATTTATTGTTACAGTAACTAGATGATCTAATGTAGGATCATCTTCTAATGTAACAACATCAATACGTTCAATTGTTATATATGATAAAAATTTATTTACCTGAGGTATAATAAAATCCTCAATTTGCTTTTTGATATCATTAGTTATTGGCTGAAAAATTACATTTAATAAAAATGTTCCATACTCTGGAAATCCATATCGTTCACCAACGCGCGTTAATAATAATGTTTTTAAATTTAAAATAGCTTGTGCATTAGTTGTATATACTGGCGTAAAAACTCCATTATTAGCTTGATATGAAATACCTAAAGCTACATTTTTTGTTGTTTGATTTTCAACTGATATGAGTTTATATGCCATATTATCCTTATATACCTTTTTTCTTATTCATTGCGTTCATTAATGAAGAATAATCACGTGTCATGGCTTGTTGAACTTCAACAGGAACTTCAAATGTTTTACCAGTTTCTGGATCTTCCATTATTTTAGGTGCTGCAGGTGCCATTCCTAAAGATTCTTTCATAGATTGACGCATCATACCAAAATTAACAGCATCTTTAGATGTCATTCGAATTTCATCCATACCCTCATTCATTATATCAGCAAAACTATTCATTACATTTGGACCTTGCTCTACAATAGGTTCTGTTTCATTTAAAACCGAAGCCCAACGATTTTCGGAGAATTGCACCGTCTTACGTTTCGGTGCTGCAGGCGTAGCCGGCGCTTGTCGTTGTGTCTGTGGCTGTTTCATTTCCATAATAGTAGATTGTAATCCTTCGCGAAGAATTTCTGTTAATTCTTCTTTTATAACCTCACGTACGGCTACTTTTAGTGCTTTTACAAGTGTTTTTGAATCCATATGATACTTTATTAATAAATATTAGTACTAGTAGTTTATGCCCTCATTCCATTCAGAATCAGATGGTTTTGGACCATATATAATTTTTGCTCGTCGATTTATTGCATAATCTCCAGCTTTACCTATAGAATTATCAGGTCGACCTACAACTAATATTACAGTGCTAGGAGCCTCTAATAAATCAGTTAATGAACGTTGTTGATCAATTAGTGCTTGTAAGGCATCTGCTCTAGATTGTATATCATCTTCTGATACATTAACATCTTGATAAAAACGTGATTCGGAAATCGCCACGCCTTCTACTTCAACAGCCGTTTGTTGTATTTGTGCAATAGCTGCTTGCGTATATGCATTTATTGGTAATTCTTCATTAACACAAATTTGCGAAATTATATTAATAGCAGGAGCGATGATAACAGATGATGTAGCAACTGATGCAGTAATTAAAGCTAATATTGGTGCAAACTTTTTAATTACTGATTTTATTGTTGCAAATAATTCTTTTTGAAAATTAATAGTTTCAGAATCTACTGCAATCAACGGTTGTGGAATTGCCAAACGAAATGCAACATATGCAGCACCGGCAGATGCAACAACTGATAATATTGCAGTTGCTATATTCAGCCAACTTAAATATTTAAGTAATTCTTGAATATAAAATGACAATTTAGTTAATAAATTTTTTAATCTAACTACCCTAGGATCTGAACAACTAATACGATTAGGAAGCTGTACTGATTCTTTTGAAATATCTAATGCAACGTCTGTTATTTTCGTTTGTATTTTTTGGAATACACGTTCTATTTTAGAAATTGCGGTTGGAATTTTTTCAATTATTAGATCAAACGGTGGTGCTACTGCCATATTAATTTTTCTTTATAAAATATTTGTTACTATTTAATTCAGCAATAAGTGTAGCTGCTTCTGTTAATTCCGGGATACCAATTGGCACCCCAGGCCCGCCAGCACCAGTAGTACCAAGTTGAATTGCAGCTATTAATTTATTTAATATTTGTAATAACACAGTACCATGCGGTAAAGGCTCATTTGCATCATCTGCACCAATTTTTACTGTTTCATTAGTATTTAAAATAATACCACGTTCAGCATCAATAACTGCAATATCTTTTTTAGCACGTAAAATAATTCTGTCACCTATTGCAACAAATTGTGACCCAGCAAAATTATTATTAACAGTTAATGATCTAGATAGTTTTAATGTAGTTAATTGTTGATTACTAGTTAAATATAACGATGATGAATCTCGTTCAATATCTTCAACAACAAATTCTTTTCCAGACAAATTAGTATGTCCATTTGATAATATAATTATAGGATCATATGTTAAATTTTGAGTAAACCACGTAGGATTTTTATGATAATAGCCAGCAGGAATATTATTGGTATCAACACTATTACCAAATCGAATACTATTACCAAAGCGACCTTCAATTAAAAAATCACCTTCATATGGCTGTAATGGAGATATTGACTGTTTCGTAAATGTTTTACCTGGTTTTACATTATCAATTTCTTCTTGATTTGCACTATTAGATAATCCAGGCAACATGTTTTCATTCATTGAAGATTGAATATCAATAGATGAAACATAATACCAAGCTTCTCTCCATCTATTAGTTGTAGATTCTTGATTAAATGTTTTATAAATTAAAACAAATTCGCCAATTAATGGAATTTGTTTCATGTTTATATTTGCTGGCTTAGCAATATATGTTCTATCATTAAAATATGAACTACATGATCTTACTTTTAATGCAAAAAGTTTATTAGTAGTAGAATCTGGTTCCGTTTCTGGAATCCATTGGTATGTATAATCATATTCTAATACTTCAGCAACATCCCATTCAATTCGCTTAGACATTTAAATCCTTTGTTTGATCTAATTTTTCTTTAGTTTGTCGAATGCGTTCATTTAATGCTACATCTTCTTTATCAAAAACATCTAATTCATCAGACAACTCGTCAGAAAGTGTTTGTTCTGCAACACGAAGTAATTGTTGTTTTTCTTCATCGCTTAATAAACTATCCGCTCCAGTAATAGTTTGTTTAGTTGAAATATAACGTTGAACGATTGCCGTTAATTTAACAAGATGATCATCATTTTTAACTGCAACATCTAAATATTCCTTGATTAATGGAACAATGATTGTTGCATCTGATGCATTTTTTATTAATGGCTGTAACTGAGCAATAAGTTGATTAATTTGTCTATCTTTCTTTTTAGAATTATGATAGACATCAGACATCAAATCTGCAAAGGTTGTTCCTTTAAATAATTCATCATTTCTATCCATAACGTAAAATCCTTTAATAATAAATATTAAAACGGCAATTTTACGAAATTAGATTGTTCATATTCTTTAAAGTTATCAACGTAAATTTGTTTGAGTGTTTTAATTACCCGTGTAATATTAGTAGTTTCTAAACCCGTACGTTCTCTAATAAAAATATAAAGAGCTTTTTTATTAAAGTTTTCTATATTTTCTCTAGTCTCAAAAATATGTAAAACTGAATCAGCTACGTGAATATCTGTTGGATTTGTAAAAATATAATTTAAATTATCATAACAATAATTAATATACGCATCCATAAAATATTGCAATGTTTCTCGCATATCATCATTATGTATTTCTATAATGATATTACGTTGTTCATCAACATCTATTTCTAATGCATCAGCTTTTAACTTAGAATATGCCTTTTGATTTTCAGCAATTAAATAATTAAATGAAGTTCTAGTATAATATGAATACGCTTTACCAGCTTCTGGATTAAATTTATTCAATCGTTCTGTTAGATAGGTAACAAGGTCTGTTTGTAAATCAGTAAATGATGAATCAATATATGTTGGTTTAATTTTATTAATTAGATTCTCAGCCATTTTCATGAACGCTGGATAAATAAACCGACGATATATTTTTTCTCGTAACGCCGGCTGTTCTGCAGTTCGATTATATGCAGCAATTGCAAAGTCTGTTACTTTTGTAAAATAAACATTAGATTTTTTCTTCTTCGGCGCCATTAAATTCTTCTTTTAATTCTTCAATTACTTGTTTTAATAAACTAAATGTTGTTCCTGCTTCGTCATCTTTCTCAAAGGCACCTATACGGTCAATTTGTTGCATTGCTTCATATGTTTTAACAATTTGTTCATACATATAACGATTTGTATTTTCTAAATTAGAAATATACCCAATAAACCCATCTACTTCATCTTGTTGATCTGCTAGTACTCCAGCTAAAAACCATGTTCTATATCCTAGATATGTTATACCTGCAGATAATAGTAAAATAATAATACTAAATGCAATCATTTTTTATTCCTGATTAAATGCATTAAAAATATCTGTTAATGTTTTTTCGACATCTGGATTATTTTCTGCAAGATTTTTTAAACCATTACTTTTTGTCATTTTGCTTTTTTCTGCAATTGGTTTAAGTGTAGCATTATCTTTATTTCTCCAACGCTCAAATTCAATTTGTGCAGCCATATGATCACCGTGATGCAAAACAATAGGTAAATTTGTTTTTAATTTAGCTTGTGCTGATCGAGCTATGAAATAAGGTTTATTTGCATCATCATACATTCCATCATGAATCTTAATTGCTTGATATTCAGTCCAAGACATTTTGACATCATATTGTTGAAGCAACCAAATTGATAAATCTGGTACCATAGTAAATGGAATATTTTCGTTGTGTTTATACATCTTATTTTGATTCTTACGATGCCAATCAGATGTTTCAACTTGATAAACTTCATTACCATCGCCCGGAAATCCTACTTTACCTAAATCATGATGCATGGCAGCAAAACGAAGTTCTTCAATAGTATATCCAGACATATCTGCACCCATTTCAGACCAAGATTCATAAAGTTTCTCAGTGCAAGCAATAACTCGAAGTACGTGGTCAACATAGCCTCCGGCAAATGCATTATGAAAATGTGCTATTGAAGATGCTGGCATCAATACCATTCTATCTTCGAAGTCATCATACATTCTATTTAATGCATCTTTACGTGTCGGAAAATAATCATTTACCGCTTGGCGATACGCTTCCCAATTTGATTTAATTTTTTCTGCTTCTAACATAAATCTATTATAAGAAATTATTTACGAATTTCCAAATGTTTGCCTGCAACCAACTTTGAAGTACATTCAAAACAGGTTATTGCAGTTGCATTGTTATCAACTCGTTGACAAATATTATCGCAATATTTACATTGCATTTTCTTGTAACCGCGCGGTACACGACTATTTTTTATATTTTTTCGCTCTTTCATCTCGTAACTTATTCCAATATGATAATATTTTTGGTTTAGAATTTTCCTCAGTAGTTTCTTCTATGTCTTCTTGTACATCTACATATTTTTTGTTTTTTGTTGTTTGAATTGAAAATTCTTTATTTGCTGAAATTAATAATAAAATAGCTAATGGATCAAAAACAATAATTAATGCAATAATCAACCAATTTACAATTATATCCATTTCTGTTCCTAATATTTTAGCAATATATTTTAATGGACCTATTTCAGCTGATACCGTATTTGTAGTTTGCAATTTAGTAATTTGCATTTCTAAAGCAGTAACCGAATCGGATAACATGGATTCTTGTTTTATTATATCATCTAAACGATTTATAGAAAATTGTATTTGTGTTTCATACGATTTTCTATTAGCACTCGATGATGTAGTAATTAAATTGCCATTTTTATCAACGCGCTGCTGTTGATTGGATGATAAGGCTGATGTTAATGTTTGAATATTAGTATTAACTATATTTTTATCAACAATGATATTATTTAATTGTGTTTGATATCTAGATCGTTTAGATTCGATATTTTTAATGGTAGTCTCTAAATTATTTAACTTATATGCCGTATCTTGATATGCTGATACTAAAAAACCATAAATACCTAATGATGTTATGCACATTAAAATAATTACAGAACTAGTTAAATAAAATTTTATTGATTTAGATATAGTATCCCACGCACGATGTAAGTATGATGCTGTTATAAGTTTAGACGCTTCTAAAGTCCCAGCAAGTATCGATACTGCTAAAAATTGTGATGAAAATAATCTACTTAAGCCAAATACACTATAATATGCTGCACTAAATGCTAAACTTAAAGATGTAATTAACAATACATACGGAAAATAACGTTTCATTATCCTCTATCGATATAATATTTTGCTGATTCTAATTTTTTCAATGCTCTAGATAAATTATCTAATGTTGATTGTTTATCAATTTTACCTTCTGTAATTGCTTTACCAACAACCCGAATAATTTCATGTGCGTCTGTAATATCATCCGTAATCTTTTCTCGAAATTTATATTCCGCTTTCATAGTAACCTTTATTAAAATTTTAATTATTAATATTATATATAATAAATATATTATTCTAAAATTAATGCTGTATTTTGACAATACTCTAAATTTAAATTGCACCAAGACAATTCTTTAGCCTTAGCTTCAACCTCAATATCTAAATCGAATACGCCATATGTGTTGGGAGTAGTTGTAATATAATCAGCATGAGCTTGCTCCTTGATCTTAGTAAACTCTTTGTATTGTTTATGGAAGGTAGGCCACTTCGGCAAATCTTCTAAAGAAATGCCATGATGATCAAACATACGCTCAATAAGAAGTTGTTGTTCGCGTCGACGAGATTCACTGTAATGAGTGCATTGAGTAACGCCATGGAACTCCCACGTTTCTCGAGCCATAAAGAATGCTTCTTCTTCGGATAAGTCACCGGTATTGAAAGTGTGATGCCAATAATCAAATGTAACTGGAATACCTTCGGATGCATACAATGTCTTGTACAATTCGCGAACTGAATACATAGATGCCTTATCATCATTCTCAATAACTAAACGAGCCTTAACGTTATCAGATAAACGATCATAGTTACGCAACCAACGGTCGATAGTGCCAGGCTTATCACCATATGTAGCACCAATATGAATATTGATAAGATTCTCGAAGCTAGGTGCAAAGCCCATAAGGTCAAAAAGCTCAGCGTGTCGTTCGAGACCAATAATAGAATTGTTAACAACTACATCATCAGGACTACCTAAGATATGAAATGGACCAGGATGCGTTGTAATGCGATGACCATGTGCTAAAGCATAATCACCTGCAGCACGTAAATGTCGTGAAATCTCATCAATACCTGGTAAATCTTCTAGACGATAATGATTCCAACGAGGAAAGAGCTCGCTACCAACTCGGAATAAACGAATACCTTGCGACTCATTCCATTGCAGAATAGTTAACAAATCCTTGGCATTTGCCAAAGCAATGTCAGATGCAAGCTGTAAACCGCCGAGCTTGAATTTGCGGTCAATCATTGCACGTCCGGTACGAATGCCTTGGGACGATAGTTGTTGATTGATACAACAATAACCATAACGTATCATAGGATTTTTTTATATTATATGAAAAATTTTGCGTAATTCAAAGTAATGATGTTTTTTCTTGTCAAGATATTTATTTAAAAATAAGTAACCGTTAAGGAATAAATGAAACATATTTTAGCAGAAAATTTACGTAGATTTAAAGTAAAAAATTTACAAGAACAACCAGATCCGAATAACGGAACTACATTAGCAGCGCCAGCTGGATCTACTGAAGTAAAGTCATATAAAGTAGTACAAGATGATACATTATGGTCAATTGCTACTAAATGGATGCAACAATATGCACAAGTTACAACCCCAACAGACAAACAAATTATGAATTTTGTAAAACAAATTGTTAAATCTACAAATTCATTAAAAAGTCTTAATGTTGATATGCCGGGGGCGGATACGGAAATTAAAAATCCAAACTTAATTAAACCAGGTATGACTTTTTATTTACCTATAGATAAAAATGAAATATTAAAAGTATATCCATGATATTTTTAAAAAAATTATTGTTAGAAACAACATATAATAAACGTTTACTTACTGAACAAACGACAACTTATGAATTTAAGGATAGTTTTCCAGATAATATCGTATTGCCAATTAATCCAAAACAATTAAATATAACATCATTTGATAAAATAACAGCAATTAGTCAATTAACTCCTAATTTGCAAAATTTTATCAATACGTTAAAATCTGCAATTATAGCTAAAAAATTAGTTAAAGGTGCTATTACGATATCGGCATCAGCTGATGGCAGCACTCCGGCTACAAAACAAATTCCAGGAGATGGAACCAATTGGAATCAAGCTCAAGTAGATTTTTCATATTCAAATGGTGCTACGGTTTCAAATCAAACATTAGCAGATCGTAGAGCTCAAGGTATTGAATATATCATTAAAAAATTCGTAAAGCTACCTGCTGAAGTTACTATCACAAAAACAGGTAATGGTGCTGGTACTGCTAAAATGGTAACTGTTGTGGTTCCTATAACTACATATAATGCACAAACTCCTAAAACTAATATCACAAATCCAAAAACTAAAAAAGTAGAAGTATTTGATTTAGCTGCAACGAAATATACAGTTCCATCATATACCGATGTTAAAATACCAATTGCAAAATGTAATGGTAATTTAGAAGCCAATGGATTATCAGGTAATCCTATAGCATTTAGATCCAAATTAGAAACAAAATCAGGCCAGGTAACTATGAATTTTATACCGGCATATATACCAGATAGATTAGTAGTTACGCAATATGATAAAACTAAAAAAACAACTAAGATAATACATGACACTGGATATGTGTCTGATACGCCAGTATCGGCACAAGTAGATTTTGGTACTATACTATCTGAATTAAATAGTAAAACTAAAAATGGATATGATGGGACTATTAAAGCCCCGTCTGCAATTAATATTGATTTAGGAAATGTTCCAAATACAGAATATTTTGTAGAAATTTATGCACCTTTAGGTCCAACAGCTTGGTTACTATCTATTAACTGTCAAGTATCGACAGCACCACAATCAGGAGGTAAGCCTACTAAAGTAATACCTGTTCCATTACAATTCTCAAAAATACCAGATTATCAAAGATTGTATTGGAATAAAGATTATACGCAAATGGTTGCAGCAACCGACCCAAATAGATCTCAAGATTTGGCTTGGGCCGGTGTGATCAAGAATAATAAATGGTTTGATGGGGAATTATACATTTTTGATAAAGATGGAATATTAACAAATATCGATGTTTATCAAAGTGGTGTATATGTAGGTCAAGGAACTCTTTAATTATTTAGCATCTGCGAATTGAACTGTAACGTTAGCTTTATTGTAACTATTACTCTCTATTGCATTACTATCTAACCAATTGAAATCATAGTAAATAAAAATACGATCCCATTGCGGCTCCATAATTTGATTCCAGTGCGCAGCACATGTATTATAACCATATCCAGCTGTAAAAAATTTATCTACAATTTGTTTAATTGTAACTGGTGTTGTATTTTGTCCAGGACGAACGGAGATGTTATTAAACATACTAATTAATCCTTCACTAAATAAGTTATACTTATCATATCCAACCAATGTTTTAGCGCGATCTGCAAAATTTAATTCAATGAAATTAGGAACATTGATATCTTCACTATGTTCCTGTGTTTTAGTTAATCTTTGGTAGACAACATGATGGTAAGTCATCGGTCGAAGAGTTTCATCCCAAACTAAAGGTTGAGCACCTTTTTGTTTTCGGTAATAATTAAAACGATCAACAATAAATCGTTCGATTGCGCAGCGCGTTAAACTATCATATTTAGTTACAATGCTTGTTTCCTTTTTTCCAAAATAAACATTGTTATTAACTAATTTAGATACATTGTTAACAGCATATACATTTTGTGCAAATGTAATATTGTTAAAAACTAAAAATGCTACGATTAAAATATTTTTCATCTCTCTTATTTTTATACTATTATAATAAGTAATATTTTTCAAAAATCCAAATAATAGTTTGTATTTTATATATAAGGCGGTTTTTATACTGATACATATTTATATGTAAATAACTAAAAATATAAATACATATGAAAAATTTACAAAATACTATAGTAGAAAATTTCATGAGATTTTCTCCAAAAAATCTAGATGTAAATCAACTTAAGAAATTTTTAACGGAACAAGATATTGACTATATCGAACGTTGGAAAAATGAAAAAGCTGCAATGGATGCTTTTAGACAATGGGAAACAGAAGTTGCAAACGAAGGTCGCACTAAATTAATAAAAACTAATGCATATAAAGATGTAACAAATGAACCATTGCGTATACCAGTTTCATTCTGGAATAATTTTGTTACTATCGATAGTATGTCAAACGCTGCTGAGGTAAAAGCAGAGATAGATAAAGCATTAGAGACATTAAAAGAACAAGGCGTTAATTTAGATGATCCTGCCATTAATATTAAAATTGTTTCTAGAGCTTCAAAAGCTATAGCATCTACTACGCCAAATACTAAAGATAACACAGGCAAAAAACGAATAGATCATGATTATAATGGTATATTAAAATTTGATGCTGCAGGCAACATAACGCCAGCTTCAAAAGCTGAATTTGATGCAAAACAAAAATCAGATCCACAATGGGGAAACAAAATATTAGCACAAAAGCGAGGAGATGCTGCAGCTAATTATATTAAATCGAAAGGTATCAAAGCAAATATTACAGTACTTCCGGAAATAACAGATAACGAAAGATCTTTTATTATCAACGCTCAAGTAGTAGGAAAAGAAAAATACATTGCTCCGATGACGTTACCTGATATGGAAATTAAAATAAAACTTGTAGCAGAATGGGTAGTGAGTGAAGTATGGTCATTAACTGGTGGCAAACCAGTTGCAGTATTTCCTAAATTTTATTATAGTGTCAATTGGAAATCTACAAATGGCTTAGGCGGCTCAATTATTACAATGGATGATAATAACTCTGGTGATAATTTAAATAATTTTAGATGGATGCGTAAAGCTGAACTAGTTAAAGTAGCAGCTGGTAAGGCAACGAGCGGCAATGATCGTAATCCTTTACAAGCTAATAAAAGTAGCAATTTTGCTGGCTCTGCTGGTGATGCTCAAAATGATCGCAGAACTAATTTTTTATTAGGTACAGGTCATTTTGTTAGTGGTTGGATTTGGGAGAATGTTACAAATGGAGCAAGTAAAACTATAAGTGAAATAACAGGTTTTAATCTCTCACAATGGTTAACGAATACTAGTAATACACTTGGCGTAACTGGAGATATTAGTATTCAAACATCGCAAAGTACAATGCATAGTTTTTATGCTAAATATTTAGATACTCCAGAATTAATTCAAAAAGCTGAATCTGCAGTTAAGTCACTTAAATTTATTTCTGAAAAAACAATTAACTTGCAAGATCTTGCTACAGCCGCAGCTGCAGCAGGTGTACCAGGCGTTTCCGCAGAAATTTCTACCGATCCAAAATTTTGGAAAGGCGCAGCATGGTTTGATTCAACAGTAACACCTCCTACATATGGTATAAGTTTAAAAGAAAATCCAAATTTCTTTGTAGGTGCAACGTTTAATAAAACGCCAATTGGTCAATAACTAACTATATTTTTAATAAATTTAAAAAGCTCTTATTAAGTTAAGAGCTTTTTTACTGTTTATGGTTTAAATTTATTTTGTTGATATTTATTAATATGAAACCTAAATATAACAAAACAACTATTTCATTAGCTATACCGGCTATTTTATCAGAACAAACAACTACTCCTGATAAAAGAATCTCATCTAAAACTAAAAAATTATCAAATTTTGATAAAATAGCTAAACAAATCTATGATTCAAAAGGAGTATTGTGGGACGATGAAAACTCCGCAAAAAATGCTATTAAAAAAATAAAGAATTTAACTCAATATAAAGAAGTTTTAAAGTCTTTACAAAAACTAACCGGTGGTAGAGGTATTGGTCAATATTTAAAATCATTTACTACGTTAGTTGATAGATTAGAAATAGTTAATCATCTTAGAACATTTATACCAGAAAATCAATGGTCTTGGACAATTGAATACATTGTGCCATGGCAAGATTTTAAATATTTAAATAGTAGTACATTTCCTGGAAGCAAACCTAAGACTGCAGGGCAAAGCAATGCAGCTACTGCAATGATATCATATTATTCAAAAAAAGGCTTATGGAAATCCGGCGGGCCGAATCTAGATGCAGAATTTTGGAAAGATTATAAACACGAAATTATGTTAGGAGCTCAAATTGCTACAGCTATTATACCGGTGGTAGGACCTTATATTTCTGCAGGTATTGGTTTAGCAGATGCTAAAATATATTGGGACGAAGGAGATCGTTATTCTGCTGGTATGATGGCTATATTGTCAATAATACCAGGTATGGGTGGCTTGGCTGCAAAATTAGGATTAACGGGTGCAATAAAATCATTAGGCAAAGCTGGAGTAACGAAGTTTATTGCTAAATTAAAAATAATTGCAAATGGCGGAAAGCCTATTTTAACGCAAGAAGAAAAAAAGATTGTTAGACTTTTAGGTGAGCATCAAAAACCATTAATAAAACAAGTTACAGAATTTCTTAAGAAAAAATCAGTATCTACAGCAGGAAAAATAGGCGGAGGCGTTGCTAAACAATACGCTGCAATAGTTGCAGCGGAAAAAGCATGGGATCCGATTTATATAAAAGCTGGATTACAACTTGCGGATATACAAGATGCAGCGAAACCGTTGTTAAATAAAATTAAAAATACTGTTGTTAATAGCAAAAGACCAATACCAGCTATTGAATCTATTACAAATATAAAATTAAAACAAATTATTTTTGAAGAATATGGTAAATTGTTATTAGAAGCTACTAGTCCATTCCAAACCATTACAGATTCAAATCGTTTCAGAAACTGGATGTATATTAATAAAAGTCAACGGGCAAAAGAAATGGATGTCGATCCTACCGGTCCTAAAGATAGTCCACAATTAATACAAGCATATAATACATTTAAAAAAGAGTACAATTCATGGCTTAAAGTTAGCGGGTATCAACCGATTGAAGAAATACCACAAGAAGGCGACGGTGAATTTGGTTTAGATGATGTTATGACGGGTATTATAGTTTTAGGTATACTTAAAACTATTGCCTCTGGATTATTAGGATTTTTTGGAATTAGATGGGCCGCAAAACGATATATTGCAAAAAGATTACAAAAGAAACTATTAGGAAATCCGCAACAAATTCAAGACGTTATAAAAAATGTTCGAACAGCCACTCCAGCCGAACTACAACAAATGATACAAAAAATAAATCCAGGAACAGTATTATCATCAGCTGATGAAGAGGTAATTAGAAAAGCATTAAATAATCCAGGTCTTACTACCATAATGATTACAAATATAAGAAATCAAGCAATTCGAGATTTTATACAACATGGCGGTCGTACTACAGGTGCTTTTACAGGTAGAGAGATTATATCATTATTAACTGATGCTGAAAGAACTCAGTTTGGTGAGTATATATTACGATATGAAGAATATATGAAATTCACAGAAATTTAATCTTTTTTAACAAAACCGTTTAAAAAGTCTCGTTGTTTCTTTATTGCGGTATCGAGCTCAGAATTTCCTCGTTTTTTTCTAGTTCCCGTAGAATTTCCATTAGAGCTAGATTGTATAACATCTTTTCCCGAAGTGATAGATTCGGTTGATTTAATTCCTTTAGTATTCTTTGTAGATACGCGTTTGCTAGTTGTAGACTCGCTTCTGCTTTGTATCGCTGTCCTTCGGGTGTCGATAAAAAGCTCTGAATAAGTGCTTGAGTGTCCGGTTTGGATGCGTGTAATGAGCTCATCTCGTCCAATAGCTCTTGTTTCGTCGTAACGGATATATCCTGTTGTATACGTTGTTTTGTGCGTTTTAATCTCAATGCCGCAAGGATATCGGACATTGTCTTCTTCAACTGTATATTGAATGCCCCAACCCACTGTTTTAAATGCTGTAACATAACCATATTTTTTAGAACCTAACCACGTAAAGAATACAGGGTCTCCTATCTTAAATTGTGGCTTTTCAAATTGTTTTTGAATATTATCAGGAATGTTTGATTTTTTTGCCATTAGTTAAGACATAAAGTTGATACTTGATTAATAATTTTAAAAATGCGCATATATCTAGTTATTTTGTCTTTTCGAAACATTTTTTCTGTTTCTTTATCTCTAGATAATATATAACCAGCTTCTATAAACTGTAATGCAATATGACGAACTGCTCGCAAACTATTTGACTCGATCATGATATTTTCGTTATCAATCATGATATCAACTCGATCTTGATCATTAATAATATCGTCTGTTGATGATACTTTGGCATCTTCTAATGAAGCACGAACTTCACCAAAAAATGCCGAAAGATCCATTGCTCCTTTATTAGGAGTAATTGTTGCAATATATAAATCAAAAAAGTAATTGATTTGGTCAATTGGGTCTAGCTGTTCAAAATACGAATATTCTGATTTACTAATAAATACGGTGTCAAATATTGTTTTCATGATCTTCGAGTTTTTTAATTATAAACAATTTATCGATTAAATCTTCAGAAAGTGCTTTTACTTCCGAAATCATTTCTCGTGCCTCGTCCAAACTCGTTGCCATTACACGACCAATTGGTTCGCGATCACTATCAGTTTTATAATAAAATACATAAATCATGATAGGCCCTTTATTTTATTATAAATATAAGCCTAATTCGTAACTTCGCATTGTAACAGTTAATGCATCAGTTAACGTTTCATTAAGTTTTGCAACTTCATGTTTTGTTAACATTAATGTTCGTCCTTTGATATCTACAGAAAATGTTTCAGTTTTTGTTGGACGAGATGCATACATATTACTAGTAAATGTATCTAAATTTTTTGTATATGAGATTAAATCTTTATAACGCATCTTAATAGTTTGCCCCGCCGCTGTAAGTGTACCGATTGAACAATTCATTGGATCTGTTTTAAAATTTTCTGCAGAAATTTTATCTTCAAAGACAAAATCCATATTCGTCCATGTATCGCCATAACGTTGTTTGAATTTTTCTGAAATAGCCCATGGTTGATTAATACTTTTTAACATGTTGTTTTTTTAAAATTTATAAATTAATACTGTATACACGTCTTTTGAATAGTTATGACGTAAAATAACATTTTGATATTTTTCAATTAACATATCTAATATAAGTCCGGGATGAACATATAAGAAACCTTCATGATGATATGTATTGATAGGAGATAAAAGATTAAATGAAACTACTTGAGTTGCGATATTATACAATTTGTCAATATCATCTAATAATTTAGTTAAGTCTTCATTTTCAGTCTCGCAACGACGTTGAGTAAATAAGCCTGATGCAACGACCCACATTTGCGGATTAAATTTAGCAGTTTCAAATGGGCCTACATTAATTGAATCTAAGCCCCATTTTTGTTCGCCTAATGCAGTCATTACGGGATTATGGTCTATGGCACTATAGAATACAGTGTCACCGTTTAACGTAGCCATTTCACGCGCTACATCGTATAAATCACAACGGCCGCAACCGATATCTAATAAAGACCCGCCGCTAAATCCTACTAGTAGATTTTGCATTAAATAGCGTTGCTCGGCAGTTGTATTATAACCAACTGCTCTAGGACTATACATCATATAATCCGGATCAGTTGGTTCTAACGAATCCCACTGATGATATTGCTCGTTAGTATTTTCAAGATTGTTTAGGATTTGATTTGTTAATTTATTAACATCCATAAATTTGTAGTTTTATGTAATTACCATGAAGCTTTACCTGCAGAATTTGCATCTAGATGTGGCAATTGTTCATTTGCTACTAGATCCTTATAAGGAATTGTAGATTGAATTTCTCCACTAGCACATAGTCTTTCAGTAAGTATTTTGTTAATATAATTTCTTGTATTCGTAGATGTATTTAACATAACTAATGCACTACGGTTTTCTAATAACACATCATATACTGACGATTTATTAATAATTCGTCGATCTAAAACTACACCTACTCGATTAACACCTTCCGATGTTACGATAACTTCATCTCCAGCTTTATATATCATTATTCTATAATTTTAATGATTTTACTTGCTGATACTGATTTTACTTCAAAATCTAATGTGTAGCCTTTAAAGTCGTTAACAACTTTAGCTTCTGCGTCTGTTACTGATAGTGCTTCTACTAGATAAGTTTCAGTAACTTTCTTTTCTTTTTGACCTTTAGGTGTGTCAACCGTATCCGTTAATTGGATTTTTGCGATGTAATAACTCATTTGTTTAAAATTTTATGATTCTTACATATATAATAAGAAAAAATATAACTTTTTCAAAAATTTACTTAGATTTTTCTAAATATTTGTTCAAACGCTTTTGATCTTTATGAAATTCAAATGATTGTTTGACTTGTTTGGGCGTTAATTTTAAGTTAACTTGCAAATTATCTAAAATATCTGCAATTAGTCGCTCTTTTTGTGAACTGGTATGCATTTTTTTATCAATTCTAGCAATTATTCGTTTTAAATCGCGAATAAATTCTTTTGGAAATTGACGTAACATTCTAGATTTATCAACAAAAACATCAATTTCAGATTTTTTTGCTTCTGATAATGGTTTCGATTGATAATTTTTAATAATTTTTGCACTTTCTCGTAAAACATCTCCATATTTTACGACCCAAGAAACTTCCATCCCACCCATAGGAGCGGCACCGCCTGCTGCCGCCCCTGATGATTGAGAACCTTTTTCTGCTTTTTCTTTATCAGCAGCACCTAAACCTTTAACATCATTCAATGACAATTGTAATTCTATAGTATAATCATCATTTCTACCCCATCCCGCATATTGCGTAAATTTAATTATACCTTGTTTGTATAATTTTAACAATATGCCTGGAGTAATATTTAAATCAGCGCCGCTTCTACTAATAAATTCTCTGATACCTATATCAGATAATGAATATATGATACCTAAATGACGAGTACCATATGCGTCAAATTTACCTAAAAATCTTTCTTCGGCAGGTGTAAATAAAAAACCAGCTGCATCTGATTCGGCATTATCTGTTTCTTTGCCAGAAGCAGTTTCTGCTTGTTCAGATAACATCTGTTTCAATGTAGTAATAATAATATTTTCTACAATTGTATTTTTCATTTTACTTTAGATTCTGCTAATTGGGTTGAACGATATTTGCTAGATAATTTTTTTAATTCGTTAATTGATTTACGTGCTCTAACGCCAGCAGCTTTTGTTCCTTTTTCTGTAAAGCGTACATGATTTTCTTCAAAAGATAACCAATGTTCTTTCATCGTGTCAAATAATTCTTGTGATGTCATAAAAACCTTTTTTTTTTATTTTATTATAAATATTTAGATCAAATAAAACGATCCATAAATACGTTGATATTAGTATTTTTTACGCACATTTCTGTATAGTCCGTCATTTCAATATACACATCATCGCCTTGTTGAAATATTTGTTGAATGCATGCAATATTTAAAAAACGTTTTGTTTCATTGCCTTGATTATCAGTATCAATGATATAAATAAAACGTGTAACTCCCTGATTCCATTCTAATCTCCTTGCCAGCCGCCGCGGCCTTGCCCTGCTTTATAATCGTCAGCTGTCATTGATGATTGACCTGAAGACGTAATTTTTGGTTCATTGCGTTTAACAAAGCGCCATAGTTTAACATTTAAATCAGACATTTCTGCAACTGTTAATTCTTCAATTGCAGCTTTATTACGTTGCTTTAAAAATGTCATTACAAAGCGATTAGCCATCGGATCTTGTGTCATTGCATATTTAGTACCACGATATAAACTTCTACCAGTTTGATTTTCAGTTGCTCGTTCATACGTTGATAAATCAATTAAATCTTGCATATCCGGAGGAATATCATCCCAACGTTTGTTTAAATATTCTTCTGGATTTGATGCTTTGGCTACATTTAATGCATCCTTTCTTTCGTCAGGAGTCATATTACCCCAAAGTCGATCTGCAGAATATAATTCTGTTAAAATCTTTTTAGCTCGATACAATTCTTCTTGAAGAATTTCAATATGTCTAGGTTTGGTATGATCGAAAATTTTCATTATTGCAAATTCTCCAATTTGTAAATGGTAGTATAAATTAAATCTTTAAACCCATCTACTAGATTAATAATATTTGTATCTTCTTTTGGAATTTTATTGTATACTCGATCCACGTATGTAGCTAATGCTTTAAAATATTTGATTGTACTTTCTTTAGAGTACTCATCAAAACGTTCTGCAGGCTCATACCCTTTTAAAATTCCATGTTTACCTTGATATGCTTCTACCAATACATCGAGCATATCTGGAACTGCATCATAATATTTACCTAATGCCTTATGCGCAGCATATGAACCTGGGCCTGTGGTTTGCCAATGGAAAATGTGTGCTTGGTCTCTAGAAGCCATTAATGTAGAAATTAATTTTTCAAACATCGTATCCTTTTTTTAATATAAATATTATGGTACTATTTTAAATAGTTTTGAATAACGTTGGGCGCTACCATGATTTTCACTATCAGCTTCACCACCCGCATTTAAATTAGTAAAATATGTAACTGCGTCAGATATAGATTTGAATTCAGGTACCGGTGCACCTTTTGTGAAGAATTCAACAGCTACTGCTGCTGCAATGTCTGGTTCATTTACAAGATCTGGATCAGCTACTAAATTTTTTCTAACTTTTTTGCCATATATACGATAATTAGATTTGAATGTTAATTGGTTGAATCCTCTACCGCGATATAAATAACCTTCATCGTCTTCATTTTCAAAGCGGCCGCCATAAACAAAATTAAAGAAATCTTCATCATCTTGTTTTAATTCATCTAATTCTTCATCCGTTAACGTACGTGTTTTACTAAATTTAGTTTGTATACGATCATTTGGTGTAGTTGCATAACCTATTTCAGTCTGAGGAACATAATCACTCTCTTTTCCTATTACAGATAATATTCCAATTTGAGCTACAGGATCTGTTATATCAGAATCATTCATATATTGAATCATTAATTTAATATTATCTTCCTGTTCTCTAGTAACATTACCAACAATTTCAACATGACCTTTTAATAATTGTTTTAATATAATAGGTTTCGGTTCCTCTTCTGGTTCCTCTTCTGGTTCAATCACCGGTTCAATTTCTTCGGGCTCTTCTGAATATGAATCAATTAATTGTATAAGTTCTTGATAAATTACATCATTACCAGTTTTACTTAAATCAATACCATTTTTTGCAAAATAAACATCATCATCTAATTCAGATAAATCGATCATCATGAGATTATCCGATTCGACACCATGTAACCATGCATCGATACGTTCAAAATATAATAAATCTTTATTTCGATCTAATTCTTTTGCAAATTTAGGATATGGCGGAGCTACAATAATTAATGGAACATCATTATCTTGACATAAACGTATAGCTCTTTTATAATTTTGTATTGCTAAATTTGAATTTTTATCTTTTAAACCACTAATTTGTAATATTACAAAATCATATGATTTAGTTATATTATAATGTAATAGATTTACCATTTCTGATGAATCTTCTTCTTTATAATATCTAAAGATTCCTGTGATATTTTGCGATCTAAGTAAACGTCTAAAAACATGCCAGTTTCTATTAATATCATAGTCTGTAATAAACAGAATCTGTTTCGGGTGTTCATTACCACGTTGTTCTAATATGTGTTTTAATTTAATCATTTACCTTGTGCGCGATATGCTTTAGCGTAATTCTTACTTGTTTTAAGTTTACTCATTTTACTTTTTGCATGAACTCCAGGTCGTTTTACTTTCGGCTTCGAAATATAACTACTTGCTGTGTTTGTTTTTGCTTTTGCTGCCATTTATTCCCTTTTTTATAATATCATATAACGAATATAACCCTAGGACTATCATTGAAACAAATCCTAATATAAAAGCAAATAACCTATTCATATTAATAAATATTGAACACAAAAAAAGTGCGCCTTAAGACGCACTCTTAACACTGGCCTCTGCAATGTTATGCCTAAGGTAGCAGGCGTTATTTGCGGAACGCTTCTCTTAAAATATATTCATGGCCATGCAAGTTACCTTTAACACGTCCCCAAAATGTAGTAGACTCTTCTAAAGAACCCATATTCAATACATCCATATCCGCAGCTTCTTCATCTGCAGCATGATCTGATTCTTCTTCAGTTTCTTCTTCGTTAACTTCTTTACCAGATTCTTTGTCAGCAAATGCTTTTTTCATAGATTCTTTTTCATCGCCATCGCCATCAGCATCAATATAATCAGGCTTAGCACCTTCTGCGCCTTCGTCTACTGCATCTTCTACACCTTTAGCATCATATGCCTCTTGTACATCTTTTAATGTTGGTAACGAACCGTTAGCGCGTCGTTCCCATGCATATGTTTCAGATAAAATATTTTTTAGTTTAATCATTCGTTTCCTTTTTATTGATATACATTATATAATCAGCATCTGCTGGCCTTAATAATACTAATGCATCTGATTCTATTTTTCTAAGCATATTTGGTACTACTACTTGTACATCTGATTTATTTGATAAGTCATATAAACGGAATCGTTCCATTGCATAATTTTCCATTTCTGAGTCATATGACATTTCATACCAAATAGTCCCAACAGTATATCCTGGCATTACTAAGTTACTTAACGAATCTAGTTGTCCAAATGTTGGTAATTTTGCATTTTCTTTTGAAGCTAATGCATCAACTTCTGTCATATCATATGGTTTATTTGAAAATAATAATTCCATTTTTTTACCATCTAAATCTACGACAATTGTTTGATCAAAGAATGGATGACCAGAAATTGGATCGCCTTCGAATGCCATTGCCCCTTCTCGTAAATTTTTAGTACCAAAGCGACGCATATTTTCAGCTAATAATTTTTCTAATTTAATCATTTATTTCCTTTATATAAAATAAATATAGTACGTTGTAAATAACTTAGTACGTTGTAAAGGTAATAAGCATATAGAGCGTCCTTTCAGGCCCGCTCTTGTTATTGTAATGGGTATCTCATGAAGTGTGTTGTAATAACACCATTACCCGGAATTGTAACCACAACAGTTGATGGGCCTTCTAAACCTTCATTATCATTTGATGCAGCTACTACAGATTTTGCACCAGGATCATGACCCCAGCCACCACGATGATTGATTTGCCAATTTTTATCCGATGGTACGCAAGGCATTTCAATGACCATATGATATGAACCATCGGGATTCTTTTTGCATGTGCTTGTAGCTTTGTATATCTGCGGCTTAACTTTGTTGTTAGCCAACCATGGATTGATTTCACAAAGCAATACATTGAATAGTTGGTGCAATGTATCACCCGATGACCCCTTTGCATGAGCAATGCTAATTCCCGTAGCAGGACCAGCATACATGAGTGTGAAACGTGATAAAGATTTTACAATTTTAATTTTCGCGCCAATTTCTCCAGATAAGAATTCCGTTTTATGTGAATTCCATTGTTGACACGACTTCCATGATTCACCAGTCCATTCCGCAAGCAATTGTTTCAAACGAATCACGATTAATATTCTAAATTGTTATCTATATTTGTTTTGATGCCACCCGTAGCATCCAAGATAATATCATCAATACTTTGCGAATCACCATATGTGCGAAATGTTTCAGCCGTTGCATCAACATATTCAATGTATGCTTTAAGCAAAGTGATAGCATTGTTTTTAAGTATGTCTTCACTATCGATATCATATTGTAGCGTTTCAACGCTTTGAAGAGCCGTTCCAAATATAGATTTGTATTGTTCTAATACATCTAATAACCCGCCTTCAGACACAGTGTTTGTTGGTTGTTCAAAAACCAACGATTTCATTTTAATCATTGCTTACTCCTGTTGCATCTGCGGTACGCCCGTTGATGCCCGTTTTTATTAAATATAATTTACCGCCATATGATTTCATAGAAAATCCAGACGTCATTCCATTCTCCGCAAATAGTGCTTGATAGATGCGACTTTTTTGTTCACCTTTATCATAATCAGAATCAGCCCCAGTAACATCAATCACATCAGCATTAGCATTTTGATCGGCAAAATCGCGTATAGCAAGTGCAACTGTTTTCAACAGAGCAAGCACGTTTAAACCGCCTGTTGCCGCAGTATTGCTTGCACTGGTTGACCAGCCCGAATTGTCTCGTCCCCTAGTAAAGAATGCAAATTGATATTCATATTCAAAATTTGGCATAGGGGTTTTCCAACGTTGCATTACTAGTTTGATGGGCTGGGAATCGGCCGCGATATCAGCTTCCCACATATCCCCATCTCGATATTTGTCTTGCCACACAAATTGGGTCGCGTACGGTGTCACGCTCCCCAATGTAATTTCCGATAATAAGTCTTTTAATCGTATCATTTTGTTATTTTGAAATTCGTATCCATGCAGTATAGCCTTGCTCATCGCGAAGACTTAATGCGCCATTTTTATACGTGTATGTCCATGTTTTTGTGCCATACAAACGTTTATCTGATTTAAGATTGTAATCTGCAATCGTAGAATTTGCTAATTCAGTACCAGGTTCTACTTCGACGCGGTTCAACATGACGGGCTTTCTATTGTCAGTTTGCATGGTACCTGTGGGTGTTTTTTCAAAATATGCTTTATTGGCATCGACACCCGTTGTTGCATTAACATGTTGTTCTGTCAAGTTCTTGGTACCAAAGCGTCGCATATTTTCTGCCAATGTATTTTTCATGATATATCCGTATTTAGTTTAATATAAATATAGAGTCATGGGAATATGGAGAGGAATATCATGACCGACGGGAAATGATGGTCCGAAACGTACTACCCTTATTATATAGCTCCTATGACACCGTCATATCAATAAAGAGCACCTATATAGCAAAAATTTTTACCCGTGCGAGAAAAACATATATAACCTCCATCCTCAACCAGGGGGTCTTTTACCCCTTAACGAAACCCTCCCCCACCCCCCTGTTTTAGGGGGGGCTAATAGGGGTCAAACCGGGGGGGCTGCCCCATAAAAAAAGGGGGGCTATTACACCCCCCATTGCTACCCCTTATATATAAATCCTACTCGGGCAATGTCTCTAACACTGTCTCTAATGCTAGCTTGTAGCCATATTGAATTGCCATTTGCATTAGGACGATGTCCGAGCTTCCGTTGTTGGCTCTGGCAAATGCTTCTAGGTTGTCTCTTGTCTCTGGAGTAGCTACAAAGCCATTGTCTAATGTTTTCAATTGTACTTGGATGAACTCTTTTGTGTTTGCCATATCTCTTTGTTTTTATTATTGGTTACTTGGTTTACTTACTCTATACTCTTTATGCTTATGCTATCTCTAAGTCATTCATTAACTCGTACAATGTGGCCCAACGTGTTCTGGATTGTTTCTCTAACTCGTTAGCCAATGTGCCGAAGCGATCCGTTTCAGCAAGCTCCTTTGCATCATTATACGATACCCAAGCCTTGCGCTCTGCTTCTTGGATCTTTGCAATCATTTCTTTCTTTGTCATATCTCTATCTTTTTATTTATATAAAGATAAGGTTTATTATGTTCGGATCCTAATCTTTTGACAACTTTGTTTAAACTTTTTTTACAGTAGAATCCGACACCTTTCGATGCCGGATCCTTCATATTGAGAGATATGATTTCTATGCGGGGATGATTTGTTCTGCAATCATCATCTTCGGATTGTCAAAGCCCATTGCGCAAATGCGTGCTGCCTTGATAAAGCTACGGAGGTTAACTTCTACTCCTTCAAACTCCTTATCCAATTCTTTCATCAATTCCAATGCCTGGTCCTTGGCTGCTTGAGGAATGCGTGACTCCATCTTGTTTGCCAACTGCGACATTCTGGTAAACATTTGCTCGGTAGTCAACTCTACATCTGCTACAAAGCTGCGTGAGCGAATTGCCTCATCCAATTTGCTTTGTGATATGTTGCTGATGAAGATGATGCGACCCGAGAACTCAAAGTGGCGCGGCACTTCACTGCCATATTCATCTTTGAGGCTCTTGGTGCTGATGTAACTAATCTTGCGTGTGTCATAGCTATCCAAAGCACCCTTAAGGATATTCACTGCATCGTCATCCTTGAACACGCTATCGCAGTCATCCAATACAATAATCTTGTCACTGTTCTCATAAAGGGTAACAAACAAACCGGCTGCGGTAGCACGACCCTTGAAGTGAACGAAGTCCGTCGACTCTGTCAAGCCCATACCTTCTAATGTACTCTTTACAAGGTGAGTCTTACCAGTGCCGGCGCCACCTGTAATTACTAAGGATGGTTGAATGCCGCGGCCTACCATTTTAGTGAGTCGCTCAATGTTCTGGAACATCTCCTCCGGACATTGCGACTCTTTTGCTTGAAGGAATGATAACTTCATTACTGGTGGTGGAGTCGTTGCAACTCCTGCTTCTGCTGCCGGTACTCGTGTAACACGACCTGTTGCTGACACAAACAATACCTCACGGTTCTTCTCTGCATTAAGCAATTGAATGTGTCGGATTTGATCCTTGGATGCGAATTGGCCTGTGGCCACATTCTTACCCATTAACTTACCTTTTACTCTTACTGGTTCAAAAACATTGTTCATCATCTCTCTCATGATTTAAATTAAAATGCGTCTTGGGCCTTTCCCTTTCTGCTTATATAAAGATAAGCATTTTTATTCAATTAACCTAATCTTTTAGGAACTTTTTTAATCTTTTTTTACTCGATAATATCCCGGGGATAATCCTTCGATTCGGAAGCTTCCCGGATCCACAATAAAGGATTCATTTAAGCCGGTACCTGCCTTTGCCAATGTCAATGCTTCTAAGGATGATTCAGCAACCACCTCATAGATCTCTTCTACCAATACTTGTCTTACAATTGTGTACTTTGTCATATCTCTCGTTTTACACGTCCGCATGGGCCAACCTTTTGAGCTGGCCCGGGGACGGATCCCTATCTAGATCTAGATGTCTTATTCATCGCGGAGCGTGCCTTCTTCTTCAGCTTCTGCCTCTTCATCTGCAGCTTCTAACTCAAATGCCTCAAGCACCAATTGCATCTTGGCTGTCACATGCTCCATCACTTCGCGCACATTAATCTCTACACGCTCCAACTCAATTTGGTTGTTATAGTTTAGGGAGAACTCTGCAGTGTCTGTGTCAAACAAGTCTCCGCAGTTATAATCTAATGCACTTTCAATCTCCTCACTCAAGCGCTCAATTAATAAGTCATCAAACACTGGGCCTACTGCTTGCGGCTCATCTAATGCCTTGATCAACTCAATCACTTTGTCGATGTCAACTTGTGATGACATTAACTTTGCTCCTTCTAATCTTCCAATCAAATTTTCTTTTTTCATAACTCTCTTTTTTTAATTCGGGAACCATTTCCCTTATTTCCTTATAATAAAGATAAGGACTTTTTCAATGCGATCCTAATCTTTTGCAAACTTTTTTTAAACTTTTTTACTATGGCAAATCATTTGCCAGATCTGGCAATTCTTCAGTATCAAACAATTCAAACTCGCCATAGCCATTAGTAGATGTATAGGCCCTTTGGAATCCGGAACCATCTTGTACCATTGCCAATGCCTCTTCCTCAGTCTCTGCAATTACCTCATAGCATTGCACAACCGTTGCCGGGATCCTTTCTTCAAACTTAAATACTTTCATATCTATTAGTTATAAATTTCTACGTATACTAATGCTTCTACTGCTAACACAGCCTGACAAACTATTCGTCCAAACTGCTCCGGTGTGTATCCTTGTGGTATCATATTACAATCCTGCACCTATCATTATCACTCCCGCTACTAAGAACGCTCCCAATGGATTGCCAAATGCTACCAATATTAATCCTGCAAACATTACTCCAATTAATCCTACTACTAATACATTTTCTTTTTTCATATCTCTTATTTTTTAATGATATATAAATTTAAGGTTTATTTCAATGCGATCCTAATCTTTTAGCAAAAAAGTTTCATAAAAGTTTCTTATGTATAATGCTGGATATATTAAAGATATTGTTCTAGCAATTCAATGCCTTGCATAGTGCTGAGTGTCTTCTCTGCTGCTCTAACCAATTGTCGTGCACGCTCGCCGGTAACATCTAGCTCTTCGGCAATCTGCTCCATGCACTGAGCATACTCGCGGTCAATACCATAAAAGCGTGTAATGGCTTCGCGTTGCTTCTCAGGCAACTGATTCAACGCGCGTTGCAAATCAAAGCGAAGGTCATCAATGTCTCTACGTGAGCGTGTAGCCTCAGCTTCTAAGTAGCGGTCTGCATATGTCTCTTTGTTCTCATCATCGCCTACTGGAGTATGAATGCTTTTGGTTGAGTATTCTTCAGTCTTGGTACGGTGCGAAGGGATCCTAACCGTGCGAGACAAATCATTGAGGGCCTTTTGCAACTCGGCTCTGATATACCATACTGCGAAGGTAATGAACTTGACATTCTTTGTGGTGTCAAAGCGATCTACTGCTTCAAGCAAACCCATATTGGCAAATGCAATGAGGTCTTCTAACTCTATGCCCATGCCTTGATATTGACGAGCTACCTGGATAGCAAACTTGAGATTGGCTTCTACCAACTTGTTGCGGGACTTAAGGGATCCGGCTTGCGCTTCGGTTGCTAACTGGTTCTCTTGCTCTTTGCTAAGACCTTGAGTCTTTTTAATCTCTTTAACATAACGACGTGTGCTTGCTACATCGGTTACAATTGCTCCATTACTTACGTGAATCTTTTTTGCCATCTCTCTTTTTTTATAACTCGTTATCTATCAAATGTTATGATGATTAAGGCCATCACTGCTACAAAGTACACTATAGTAACGATGCCAGCGCCTATCAATACTACCGCTTCCATTACTTAACAAAGCGTGGGTTCAACTTAGCTTTAGCTTCTTGTGCTTCGCGATAGATTCTGTTTCGCTCTGCTTGCGCCATTGCTGCTTTAACTACTGCGTTCAACGTTTGCGGTTTCTTTGCGTCTGCCATGAAGCGACCTACTACTGCATCTTGCTGAAACTTTCCGGAATTTTTTGTGCCTTTAGCCATATCTCTTATTTTTTTATTTATATAAATTTAATGAATTATCTAATGCGATCCTAATCTTTTGCAAACTTTTTTTAAACTTTTTTACTGGTGCCTTCTTTTCAAATTATCCAATCCTAAGCCTTGGTTAATGCCATCAGCCCAATATGTCTCGTCATGTACATCTTTCGCTACCTCAGCTTCCACTTCAACCATATAAGTTAAATAATCAATAATGTCTTCAATTTCAAAGCCATCTTCCAAACCATTTTTTGTCAATTTGGCTACTGCTGAAGCTAATGCTGCTTGCGCATTCGTACCAGCTACTGCGCAAAATCTTTCAAATCCTTTTGTCATATCTCTTATTTTTTAATTTATATAAAATTAAGGTTTATTTCAATGCGAACCTAATTTTTTAGGAGAAAAGTTTCGAAAATGTTTCTGCTTGTTTTAAGCATTCAAATACGCCGGAATCATTTCTTCCCCATATTTCAGCTTTGCCGGAATGGCTGCACTTAGGGATTACTGTGAATAAAACTTCATCCGCATTGCATATACGGAAATCATCATACAATGGGCCATTCATCGGACAATTATTCTTAAAGAACACATATGTGCTTAAAATGTCAATCTCTGGATTTGCGGCAATGAACTTTTTTACCTTAGGGAACAATGCATTTGCTTTGCGCTCCAATGATGCATCCTTGCAGAACCAATCATAAAAGTTAAAACAATCATTTTGGTCTCCGGCGCTGTCAATAATTTTGCCTGATGCAAATGCATTCAATTGGTCTGCTAAATTTACTTTTTTCATAACTCTCTCAATTTACAAATTTGGTTTGGGACTATTCCCTTTCTCTTATTAATATAAAGATAAGGTTAATAATGTTCGGTTCCTAATCTTTTTGAAACTTTTTTTCAGAAATGTTCCAACTCAAATGTTGCGGAATTAATTGCGCCTTGAAGGAATCCAATTATAAAGGAAAGGCTTTTGGCATCCGTTGGATTTGCAAAATGTGCATCAAACATCTCTTGTGATTGCTTCACTTTCTCTTTTAATTGCTTTGCAATTGCTCTTTGTTCTGCTTTTGTCATATCTCTTATTTTTTAATATACTTAAAGATAAGCATTTTTATGTTCAGATCCTAATCTTTTTTCCGAAAAGTTTCATAAAATGTTTTTATGCATCTTCTTCATCTTCATCTTCCGGCTTAATGGTATTAGTCTCTGGATCATACGTAACCCACATATCCAATACACCATTGTCGTCAATATAATCAATACAAGCTTCTAATACCGAGATAATCTTATCAACCGTTGCATCATTGCACACTTGGATGATTGGTCTAGATCCAAAAAATGCGGATCCGGATAATGCGTCAGCAATCTCTTTGCGGTGCTCTGGATCAATCACTCGCTCGATGAATACATCTACTGCATCACTTTCTATGTCTACAGAATCACACTCGAGATCAAGGATCTTGCTATACAACTCTTGGGCATACTCTCTGCGTTCTGCATTAGTGCCGGTTGCAGCTTCGTCGCGCTTGACTGCATCTACCGCTTGGCGTGCTTCTGCTAAGTCAATTTCTAATGACTCAATTCTTTGTTGGATGATTTGTGATTCTTTCATAACTCTTATTTGTTTTTACGTTGTCCTAATTTGCGGGTGCTATTCTCAATAGTAATAGTTGTGACTTGAACTTCATTCTCAAAGTTATACTTGTCAAGTGTGATTATACCTTCTAGTGTGTATCTCTCAATAGTGGCTCCGGATTGCAATTTGTCAAACGTTGCTTCATCAACTGTGAATGTATCGCCTACCCGGTAATGCACTGCCGTTCTGCCATAACCAGCATCTTCAACAATGTTTTTCTTAACTGTCAATTTAAACTCTTTGTGTGTCATATCTCTTATTTTTTTATCTTATAATAAAGATAAGGTTTATTTCAATGCGATCCTAATAAAATGTTAAAAAAGTTTGCTGGCTAACTTAAGCCAACAAACTCTTTCTCTAATTCTAACTCTAACTCTTCTGCTATATCCTTTAAGCGGTAGAAAGGAGCTTCCTCAATTTCATCTCCTACTATCTC
>Ga0315902_10000408_pt1 | contig 71942 bp, 61 predicted proteins | sample LakEriMetagenome_9_FD_203523 | JGI IMG/M metagenome (GOLD analysis project Ga0315902, IMG submission 203523) | Freshwater fungal communities from buoy surface, Lake Erie, Ohio, United States - Buoy 12 MA117 | ecosystem: Environmental > Aquatic > Freshwater > Lake > Lake biofilm | place: USA... | reverse complement strand
ATTGCATATTCTATTTCATTACGAAAAATAACCACTTTAATTTTTATTTCTTTGTGTGAAAGGAATTGTCTCAATATATCTATTACTAGGCGTTCTGCTCCACCTTTTCTTAAACTTGGTATGATTAGTATGATTTTCAATCTATCATTTTATTTATTCTTTCAAATGATTGAAGCCATAAAAGTCGAACAAAAATATTGATCCTGAATTTCAATTGTTCTGATTGAATGTTCGATACAATAGATAAAATAATGTTTCTTAAACATTTCAATCGATTTTGTTGGTGAAACCAATATTTGAAAATTGTATAATAACAATTCGAAATTAGCATGCTCTTAGTTGTTTTTGATACTTTTTTACCTGGATGATTAAAACTGAAAATATAATTATACAAATCCAGTTGTTCCTTACCTGTATTGTTTTTTATACTAACCGTTCGATCATCATGATCAACTAACACAACATTAAAGGCATTTTCTACATACTTAAATGGAAATTCGTTATTTATTCTTAGCCACAATTCCAAGTCTTCACCAACTCGAAATTGAGTATCATACATGAAATTTTTAGCTATTGAAATCGGAATACACATTTGCTGCGAATGAATTGTAGCCAAACATAATTCATCAAATTTTTTAATACCATTCACTGGTATTTCCGCTCTGTTTTGCAAACGGTTATCTTTTTCTAAAACCAATCCTGTATAATAAACTATGTTCGATTCTTTTATAGATTCATAGAGTGATTGAAGTCTATTCGGAAGAAAGTAATCATCACTATCCAAAAAACAGATATACTCCCCGTTCGCATTTATTATTCCGTTATTTCTAGCAGCTGATCGTTCAGCGTTTTCTTGATAAATGTATCGGATAAGATAATTACACTTGCAAAATGTGTCAACTAATTCTTTGGTATTATCAGTTGATCCGTCGTCAATAATAATTAACTCCCAATCAGAAAAGGTTTGAGCAATTACACTTTCAATAGCTTTTGAAAGCATGTTTGCCCGATTATAGGTTGGAATTACTATTGAGAAAAAAGGATTTTTCAATTTTTAAGGAACGATTTAATACGCCACTTAATTTTATTAACCTCTTCCAGTTTTTCTTTAGAAAAAAGAAGATTGCTTTTTCTATAGGTTATCATATCTGCTTTGTGATAACAGTAATTAAACCATAAGTTTTGAAGGTGATTTTGAAAATATTTTTCAGTAATTCGTTTTTGAACTTCGTTCCCAATCCAAAGTGATTCCATCATATTCTGCAATTTATCTGATTCAATTTTAATGTTGGAATAATCTTGATAATTCAAATATTCAAAAACTTCTATTTGGTCGTTTGTTACTTGCGTATGGAGTTCCGCAAAAAATCTTTTCTTAATTTTTAACGAATTTTTTATTTGAATGGATTTATTTTTATTGGATACACTTTCTCCGTGAATGCGATACTTCAAAAGCACTTCTTGCAAATTGTGAAATTTCCATTTTTTTGCGGCCCTTAAATAAAATTCGTAATCTTCTGCATGAGAATAATTTTCATCAAAATACAGTTCTAATCCCTCAAATAGTTCTCGTCTTATAATAATTGATGGATGACAAAAATGACATTGGTAAAGCATTTTTGACATTATTTCATCGTGCGTTTCTTTGTATTTAACAATTGTATTCTCTACCTCTCCAAATGCTTCAAACCAGGATCCACAAATACCAATTTCATGATTAGATTCCATAAACGCAACTTGTTTTTGAATTCGCTGAAAATGACTAATATCGTCCGCATCCATTCGAAAAATGTATTTTCCGGTACAAAGTTGAATTCCTTTATTTAGTGTCTTTATGAGTTTTAAATTGCTTTCATTCTTAATGTAGCGAATTCGAGAATCGGCATAGCTCAAGATAATTTCTTCAGATCTATCAGTGGATCCATCGTTAATGATTAAAAATTCGAAATCAGTAAAACTTTGATTTAAAATACTATCAATAGCCTCCTCTAAATGCTTATCAGCATTATAAACTGGCATTAATACGGAAACAGGAACCATTATTTCTTAAAACATTTTTAATATTGTCAATACACCAATTAAAAATGATAGCAGAAAGGGTATTGCGATGAAATATTTCAACTTTTTTAAAACTGAGATAAGAAAATATACAAAAATTGGGTAAACTATTAAAATAAATCTTCCCTCATGGTCTCGTAACATTATGTCCATTAAAAAAACTAAAGAAGAAACGAATAAAACGAAAAACACTGAAAAAGAATCGAGGGTTTTCTTTTGTATAAATAGATGAATTATCAAGTAGATTGGACCGAAAAGAAGTATTAAGCTCGAAAAGAATGTATTGATCAATACAGTCAATACATTCAATGGGTATTTTAAATTTTTTGTTGGTGAACTGGTTTGATAAAATGTTTCGATAACGGGATTTATGCTTGATTGAATATAATACTTGTAGGGATGATTAATTCTAAGCGTATCATCAAACATTTGGAAAATTCTTTTTGCTTCTAGTTCATAATTTTGTTTTGGATATTTTTCTAAATTTTCTTGATTGGAGAAATCTCTTGCTTTTTTTAAGGAGTCGATTGTTAAATATTTAGAAAATAAAAATACCGGTAAAACATCATTTTCAGGACGTTTAATTCTATTTTCATTTAAGAATTTTTCTGATGCAAACCAGGTTCCAAGTGTGTTTGGATTCCAAAATACGTTACTTTCTCCACATCTAGTTACAAGCTGACGCCACTGACAGTAAGAAGATTCGCAATAGGTACCTTCTATACTTTTTTCAAGAGGTATAAACTTTTTAAATTGAATTTGATTTCTTACTATCCAAATAGTCTCAACAATAAAAAAAGGGAAAAGTATTATTAGACAAAATTTAATGAGATTTTTATCAATGTTTTTTTTATTAGTTTGGAAAATAAAAAAAACGAGTAATGGAATTACTATCCCTGTAAATGGTCTTAAAAATATCATTAATGCGATAAAAATACCTGAATAAATTAGGCGTTTATTCTCTAACGTTAAACTAAAATTGTAAAGTTGATATGATGCAAGCATCAAACATGAACTAGCCAAGGATTCTGAATATAAAATATTATTGAAAAAAATTAGCGGAGATCCTATACACAAGATGATAAAACAAATTAAAAATATAAATTTAGAGTTGGTTTTTTTTAAAATAATTAGTGAAAAATAATACTTAGCTATTATTGAAAATAAAAATTGAAAAATAATTAAAGAATTAATTGCTGCGTTTTGATTGAGCAGTATTCTAAAAGGAAAATAAAAGAATGTAAAACCCGGCATACGATAAACGGATGGTATATCACCAAAGCCATATGTTCCATTGACGACTAAATTATCAGTTAATTGAATGTAATCATAAGCATCTCCCTTTAACAATGTAAGCAACCCGATCGAATGCCCATCCGAAAAATAATTCGTTAGAAATTGTGTTAAGCTGAATAGAAAACCTAGAAGTAGATAAAACAGTATATTAGTTGGACTAAATAAGTATGATTGATTAATAAATTTTCGAATTTTTATAATCATTTTAATTTTTCATGAAAAAATTCTTAATCGCGTTTTGAATTTTTATCTGATCATTCATAGACAATTTAAAGTAAAACGGCAATCTCACAAGACAATTAGAATATAAATCACTGTTAACTAGTTTTCTATCATCATGTTTATCTTTATAGTAAGGACTTGAATGTAAACTCAAATAATGAAAAACAGCCATAATTCCTTCGCTTTTTAAATATGCTATTAAATCATCACGTTCCTCCATCGATTTACAAATCAAGTAAAACATGTGGGCATTGTTTGTAGAAAAGCTTGGAATATATGCTAAACGAATTTTCCCTGCTTGCTCAAGTGAACCTAACTCTTCCTTGTAATGATTCCAAATTGCTTTTCGTTTGTCTTGGATTTTATCCAAATTCTCTAGCTGAGCATATAAAAAAGCTGCAATAATTTCAGATGGCAAAAAAGAGCTCCCGATATCTACCCAACCATATTTGTCCACTTCACCTTTGAAAAATGCTGACCGGTTAGTTCCCTTTTCCCAAATGATTTCAGCTCGTTTTACAAAACGTTCATCGTTTACCACAAGCATTCCTCCTTCTCCAGAAATAATATTCTTCGTTTCATGAAACGAAAATGTCGCCAAATGACCAATAGCACCCAGTGGTTTTTGAATACCATCTTTTCCAGTATAGTAGTTATCAATTGCTTGGGCAGCATCTTCCACTACGAATATGTCATTTCTATTTGCAAGATCCATAACCAAATCCATATCGCAGGCTACTCCTGCATAATGAACCACTACAATTGCCTTTGTCTTCTCAGTGATTAATGACTCAATTTTACTTTCATCAATACCAGGATGATCGGATCTACTATCGCAAAAAACAACTTTTGCTCCACGTAAAATGAATGCATTAACAGTACTAACAAAAGTATAACTTGGCGCAATGACCTCATCTCCAGGCTTTATATCACATAAAATGGCTGCCATTTCCAATGCATCGGTGCATGAAGACGTAAGTAAACATTTTTTGAAACCATATTTTTCTTCGAAAAAAGATTGACATTTTTGAGTATAGAGACCATTTCCGGAGATTTTAGCATTTTTTACAGCGTCTTTAATATACTTCGTTTCTTTTCCAGTAAAAAAAGGTATGTTAAATTCAATTGAAAAAGTTTCAATTTGACCACTCATAGACTCAATTTTTTAATTAAAAATTTCATAGGGTTACCAATTACGTCCGTATTATCTGGAATATCTTTTGTCACTACTGAACCAATACCAATAGTAACATTATTTCCGATTTTAACATTGTTTGAAATTATGCTTCCTGATCCAATAAATGTATGATCTCCAATCGTAACATTTCCAGAAACTACAACACCAGGAGAGATATAACAACAAGAACCAATTATGCAATCATGACTAATCACAACACTGTTGTTAACAAGAGTGCCTGTTTGAATATTTACATTTTTATCGATATTGCACATTGGATATATAAAAACAGCATCATTTATTAGTGATGATTTATCTATGTACGTTGTAGAATGAATAAATTTTGGAACAAGTCTATTATTTTCCTTTAAATCATTTATTAATTTATGTTTATAACTTAAATTATTGTAACCAAGAGCGACATAAAAGTCACAAAGGTCATATTGTTGATCTTTGTATTTATTGAACTTATGTATTAGGGTACTTTCACTTTTTAACTCAAAATCATCAAAAAATAAAAAATTATCATAATCTTTATTAACTAGATGATTGTAAAATTGTTTACCTAATTCACCAAATCCGATAATTGCTGATGTTTTGGACATTTATTTTTCAGCTATAAAACCAATATATTTAAATAAGTTACGAGATAATGGAAGGGCCATTGTAAGATATTTATGCATTGTATCTGCTTGTTCCATTCTTTTTTCTTTCTCTACAGTTTCATCATTAATCAATTGGGCTTGACCAATAAACCAATGATAAATAAAATCAATTTTAGAAAAACCAATAGATAAAAGTAATTTTCTGAGTTCCTCTTCATGAAGTCCCCCTTTTATATGTTTTTGATATTCGGCAGCGGTAAAAACCTCTTTTTTTACACCAAATTCATGCTCGATTTCCTCGTCTTTTTTCCAAACTGCATTAATTTCTCTCTGAATAATTTGATTATAACTCTTATTGTTATTTAGCGATTTAATACTTTCCCAAAAGTAAAAATTAGGGCTTAGATCTGCATAAAACACTCCTCCTTTTCTTAAGGATTTATATGCATTTGTTAACGTTGGAGTCATGTCATAAAGGTGATCTAAAAATGTATAAGCTGTGACAATATCATATTGATTTTCTGGAAGATTTACAGTACCGGTATCTGAATTAATTAATTGAATTATAGAATCCCCGCTTAAATCTACCTTGTCTAACATTGCTTGAGTTACATCTATTCCTGTTATTTCTTTTGAATAATTTTTCAAAATATTAATCATAAATCCTGTTCCACATCCAAGATCAAGTGCGGAATTTAAACTTTTTTTCTCCCCAATATTCTTAATTATAGCTTTAACCCTATTTATACTCTCTGGTCGAAAATGAGGTTCGACCTGATTATATTTTTCAGCCATAGCTGAATGAACTTCGATGTTAGCTTTTATTGCTTCGTCAATTTTATTTTTCATGATTAATTATTTATTTTATTCTTGTCCTGGTTTATATAATAATTTATCAGATGGTTGAAAGAACTCATCTAAATTTGCTGGTATTCGCGTATCAAAACCGATAATTCTCCTTGCTTGATTATTTAATTGATTTAAAATTTCATCAGGAATAAACCTTACCCAGTCCATTCTTTGCTTCATATATGGTCTACATGCATTTAAGGTTAGTGCGTGTCGAAATATTTTTGTATAATTGTATCCAGCAGAATGCCAAACTCTGGCATTGAAAACAATCAATGAACCTTTTTTACAGGTTAGCCTAATACTATTATTCTTAAATAAACTCTCTGATGGAATCAAATCAGTATTATGTGATCCAGGTAAGACGTAAGTTGCTCCATTTTCCTCAGTGAAATCATCTAATGCCCAAATAACACCGATGTTTGTTGCATAATTGGGTATAAACCTAGGTGAGTCAATATGGATTCTACTACCATAATTTTCACCTTTGGGAGGTAGAGACGAGGAGGTATAAGCATACATAATCCAAAAATCACCTAGTAAAACTGATAACAATTGATGTAGCCGTGGATCTTCAAAAGTTTTTGAGAATATGATGTCTTTACACAATAAATCATGCATATGATACTTATCTAAAAAGCTTCTCTCAGAAATCTCAATTGGTTCAAAATTATTAATTGCATCCTCCAAATGAGAAATTAAAGTGGAACAAATTTCAGTATCAAAAAAATCATTAATAATACTGAAACCTATCGTTTTCATCTTGAAAACATGTTCCTCTAAAACACTATTTGATAAAAGATCAAAGCCAGAAAAATTCATGACAGATTTATTTTTTCATTTATAACATATAATGGTCTATTTTGAACTTCTCTTAAAATTCGTCCAATATATAAAGAAGCCAAACCAATTACCATAATTTGAACCCCCCCAAGAAATGTTATTAGAGAAATAGTTGTTGTGTAACCAGGCTGATAGTCAACATAAAAGATTTTAGAAAGAACCAAATATGATGTAAGTATAAACCCAATAAAACAAATTAAAATTCCAAAACCTACTATTAATCGAAGAGGGAAATCCGAAAAAGAAATGATTGATTCAAATGCCATATTAATCCTTGTTTTTAGGTTATAACTAGATTTCCCAATTAACCTTTTTTTATGATTAATTAGGACATAACCTTTCTTAAATCCCAACCAATTTTCTATACCAGGAATATATCTGGATTTTTCAGTTAATGCATTATAATTATCAATAAATTTTCTGCTCATCACCCTTAACGTTGATACTTCATTTGGTATTTTTTCTTGCGTTAAAAAATTCAGTAGGTGATTGAATAATTTAGAAGTTAGCCTATTTATAAAAGAAGTTTCTCTTCGATGAACCAAACTGTAGACTATATCGCAATTTTCTGAATTCATAAATTGTAACAATTTGATTATTTCTGAGGGGGGATCCTGCATATCAACATTAAGCATAATTACAAAATCTCCTGTTGCGAATTTATAACCACAACTCAACGCAATATGTTGACCAAAATTCCTGCTAAAATCAATTATTTTAACAAACGTAAATTCAGAGATTAATTTTTTTAGTTCTAGAAGTGAATCGTTTTTACTGCCATCATTGATAAATATTAACTCAATTTCATTTTCGATATTATTTAAATTCAAATAGCTAACAAATACCTTTTGCAATTCAATGCAAAAAGCTTTTGCTAAATATCCATCGTTATATATTGGTACAATAATAGAATATTGCATACTAAATTTATTATCGGTATTAACGTAATTTATTCAAGAACTAATATTTTAAGAAATTTCTTGAATTCCTACCCGTATTCAAAAGTAAATCAATTATCGAAACATTGTGACTAAATGGTTCAAAAAGTTGAGAATATTCCTTGTAGTTGGTATAATCCATCCATTCTAAATTGATTTTTGATTGTTCAAATAAATCTTGATTTATATATTCTTTCGCAGCTGGACCTGAAATGTAAGTATTTGCAGATAGTTTTTCGCAAGCGTCAATAAGTTTTTCATTTTTATCTCCTATTAAATTTAATTCTCTCGAGTCAATAATCTTTGTATCAATTTTTAAATAACTACAAATTGAAGTAATAAACTTCAAATTAATATCCGATAAATACAAACCAGGAGTTTCATAAAGTTCGAATAATATTTCTTTAAAATCCAAAAAATTGGGAGCTTTTGAATAGTTAACAATTAATGAATTTAAATGCTTCTTATTCCAATTTGTAGTAGCTATTTTTGTGTCACAAATTTTTTGGCTTAGATTTTCAAATTTAACAGGAATAGTCAACCATTGATTGCCATTATGAGTTTTTATAATATTTCTATTTCTCCAATCATTTTTAGTATATTGAACTTCGTCATATATTACAAAAATATCTGATAAAGCAATGATATCAAAATATCCTTTCCAAGGGATATAATTAGATTGACAGATGGCTACTTTTGTCATTTGATTTTTGAATTTTAAAATTTGCTTTGAATTTTTTTTCTAAATTGTTTGTAACAATGCCTTTAAAATTTCAATATCAATTATTGAGTTCGACGTATAAAAATCATCATTATTTGAACAAATACTCGAAAAAAGGCAATAATAATTGAAATCTAACTGATTAAAAATGCGATAGTATTCATCGTCAAAAACTCCATTTACATCTTTCGGATCTATGAAAAATTCTACAACAGAGCAATTTTCTTTTGCAAATATAACATTGGTTAAACCGGCTCCATGTTGACCTATTATTAACTCTGCATCTCTTACAATATTTACTTGCTCAATTACAGACAATCCATCAAAGTCGATAAATGTTATTCCATATTCCTTCAAACTATGTTTGATTTCAGCAATGTTTTTTATTTGTCTTCGTCCATTTCTAACGATGAAGATTTTGGAAGGCCCCTTATCTTCTAGATCTTTACGTTTAGATAAAGCATCTAGAGTTCTTTTGCGCAGCTCTTTTAAAATGGTAGCATCATGATTTCCAGCCCATCTAACAATGGTCGGAACAAGCAACATATTAACTTTGATATTGTTAGATTCCGGAACTTTGATATAATTAATTTTTAATAAATCCAACCATTGATGAACGTACGGAACTCGGATCAGTTCATCCGGGATTAATATTTTCGCACTCGGGTATTCTTTGGTTAAAATAATCCACCTCGTTAAAGATTCAATTGTAAAATGAAAATAATTCATGTAAGGCTGATGAATAATTCCTATAGGATCGTTTTCTTCATACTTGAATAAATGTTGTTTTCCCCATCGTGAAAACTTGCTAAGTAATTTTCTTTTTAATGCATAAAACCAGTATTTTTTCCTATAAGATAAAGGTTCATAGCAACTTTCCTTGACATAGTCAATCCCTCCCAGCACGATTCCATTGTTAGTAACAAAAGCATTTTTTATTTTTCTTACCGGTTGTGGTTTATATTCAAATGAATCACAAAAATAGGCTTGATGTTCCTCAGAAAGATTTGTAAAATTTATTGGTAATTTTAGTTTAACTTTCATAATAGAGGAGGCAAAATTCTTTTTTTAATTTAGTAAATAATTATTTTTTAGGCCTTACTTTTTGAGTTTTTGAACTACTGTAAATTATGCAACAATTATTTCAATACAGCTAAAGAATCGTATTTTGCATGATAAATTTTATAACCTTTATCTTGAAGCATATTTTTTATATTCCTATCCTCAGAATATTTCAAATGATCATGTTCGTAAAGTATTGCATTTGGCTTATAAAATTCAAAATCGATCGAATTAAATATTTGTTTTTCCTGTCCTTCTACATCGATAAGTAAAAAAACATAATTTTTACTTTGTAAATCGTATTTTTCAACTAAATATTTAAAAGGTTTTCCAGAAACTTTTTCTTCAATAATTTGACTCTTTTCAAACCAAGACATTTCACCTGATTTGGGTGATAGCGAAGCGAATAGACTATAGTTAATATTTCCTTCAGTATTTGGGATATAAAGAGTAACCTCTTCATCATTTTCGGTGATGGCTATGTTCTCAAAAAAAACATTTGAATGGCTTGAAAAATTATTTTTTAATTTTTCAAAGACTTTCTTTTGTGGTTCTATATATACACCACTCCAATTGTTTTTTTTGACAAATGGATAAATTGGATCTGCCTCAATGCCATCATTAGCACCAATTTCTATGAAAAAGGTATCACTACTCAAAGAGGATAAAAAATTATTTAAAAGCTTCTTATTTCTTTTTGGAGAATTCAAATAAGTTTCAATTCGGCTTTTTATTTTCCATAAAAATGTTGGCATATTAATAAATTTAAAAGATTTACAACACTATTCAATTATTATTATTTTATTTTTCGGAAATTTTAATCTTAGTTTTTAGGAAAAAGAAAAAGTCTTTGTAATAGTTTAGTTTTAATGGAGAACAAATTATTGAACGTAAAATGTTTCTTAATGCAATTTTCCTATGCCCCTCGTAAAATCTTCTTTTGGCAACATAATAATAATAGTAGGATGGATCTGTTTCAAATGGTTTATTTAATGCATTCAACATTTTTTTCAATTCATCAATTTTTCCACTTTCAAGGTCATCTGTTCCTGTTGCTCTACGTTGATTAATTAAATGATTTAAAATAATAGGTACATTAATTTTACTTGGATTGTTTGCAATGTTTCCTGTAACCGAGTGTTCGTTGAAACGATAAGAATAAAGTGCTTCCTGCACGTTGCATATTTTGAACTTCTCTGAAATGAGGTAAACCCAATAATGATCTTCAGCGCCCATTCGGTTGAAAAAAGTATGATACGCTCCGATAGATTCATATACCTCTTTTCTTATCATCAATGCTGAACCAATAAAATGAAACTCTTGAGGCATAGCGTCTTTAATTTCGTCATGTTTAAGAGGGAAGTTTGATGTTTCTTTAAAATTACCATGATCATCAATTCGATTGTAATTGGACCCAACGGCACCTAAATCCGGATTATTTTTAAATGTATTCAAAAGAATTTCTATGCGATTTAGAGAACACAAATCGTCGGCATCTAAAAATGTAATAAACGATCCCGTTGCTTTACCAATCAGTTTATTCCACGTTTCAAGGTACCCTTGATTTTTTTTATTGTGAAAGGTTAGTATCCGATTGTCATTATATTGTTCAATTATTCTTCTTGTACCGTCTTTGGATGCATCATCAGCAATAAGTAACTCCCAATTTTCGTAGGTTTGATTTAAAATGCATTCAATTGACTTTGCAATGTATTGTTCAGCATTGTAGGCGGGCATCAATATTGAAACTAAAGGTTGTATTAATTCCATATTTTTTTTAGTCCTAATTTTTGTTTGAATTTTATTTTCATTTTCTGCTTTTGACTAAAACAAAAAATTGAATTGAAATAAGTATTCAATTCCTTCCCCATTTGCCAACAGTTTTGTTCAACAAATTCATTTATTTTATTTCGATAATAATTAAATAACAATTCCGGATCTACTACTTTTTTCTCCTTGTTGGTCTTCGTTATTGATTCAATGAAGTGAATTAAATTTGAAAACTGATTGGTGTTCCTAATTTTTCCGAAATCTATAAAATCCTCGTAAGTATCAAAAACAAGCTGGTTTATTTCCATACCCAAAGAGGTTAATTGCATCTTTCTGCAATCTGAAGTTTGTTTTTTTTGAAAATCTTTATGAAGTTCAGAAATATTATCTCCATGAGAACGATAATGCAATAATATCTTCGGAAGAATTTCAAATTCTGTATAATTGGATAAGTTTATCCATAATGCGTAGTCTTCAGCATGCAAAACACTGGGGAAATATAAATTATGTTTTCTCAATATTTCTGTTCGAAGCATTACCGAAGGATGATGAAAATAATTATGGAAAAACAGCTCAAATCGAATGTTTCTATGACTTGTTTTAAAAGTTATATCATAATCCTTACCTGCACAAATATTGCGGACCCACGAACCTAGAAGTCCAATATTGGGATTTTTTTCCATATAATCCACTTGCCTTTTCAGTCGTTCAGGTAAACTTATGTCATCCGCATCCATTCGGGCTATGTATTTTCCTTGAGCAAGATCCAATCCTTTATTCAGTGTAGCAATTAGCTTCAGATTCTCATCGTTCTTAATGTAACGAATTCTAGTGTCAGTATACGACAAAATAATATTTTCTGTAATATCTGTTGATCCATCGTTGATAATCAAAAATTCAAAATCAATAAATGTTTGATTTAAAATAGATTCAATTGCTTCACGTAAGTATTTCTCCCCATTATAGACGGGCATTAAAACGCTTACAAGTGGCGATGAATTGATCATTAAATTATTTTCAACCAGTTTTCGAGTAGATTCAATTCTTTGTCTTCTACAATTTGTTGCTTGTGAAGGCTTTCATAGGCAAAGTAAAGGTTTTGCGCTACTGAATTCTTATCTGAAAGCACAGACCCTATTGTTTCAATGGTCTTTTCAGTATGCAAATACATCGGAACTTCAGACTCAAAATCGCGCATGTAGTTGTGTGGATTGCGTTCCTGAAAAACAGTTGCTTCTGTGAAACCTAAACGATAACCCGCTTCCCAAAGAATGGGTTGTGCTACTAAACCGCGTAAGATATCCGTAAATCGAAATGTTACGAATGCGGGTAGGTAAAGTAATGGAAATAATTCTTTGCGTATTGCGGTATTCTGTGAATTAAACGGACAAAGCGTTCCTTGCTCCAAAACTACTGGGTTTCGTTTATTAAATGTACAAGCTGTATTTGAAACTAATCGGTAAATGGCATCAACGTCTGGATCGCCGTCTGCCAATCCTTGCCAAATTCCAATTTTTTGTTTTGAATTGGTTCGTTTGAACTCTTTTTTAGATGTGATTAAGTTCAAAGGTAACCCTCTCGGCCAAATATGCTGATCCGTAAAATCCTTGTAAATGTTGTAAAATCCTTGATTTTTGTCAAGTGTATCAAATTCTCCTTCAAAGCCAGGGAAAGACCATTTTTCATAAGGAATATTGTCGTCATCGGTATCGATGATAATGTCTGCATTGTTTTGAATAGCATATAAATACCCCATCATTTTTCTTCCGTAATGATTGTAAGGTAAAAGATCTGCAAATTGTGAATGCAATGATTTTTGTTCTTCGACACCGAGATAAACCACATTTTCGTACTGCCAGTTTTTTGGAGTTTTTAAATCACCAACAACCACCAACTGATAATCTGGTAAAGCTGCGAATTTCCGAACTGCTTCTGTCGGTTCAAAAATGGAAGTAATAATGATGTATTTTTTCATTTTCTTGTAGATTTTAGCCACCAACTTACGGCAGATTTTGCACCTGTCTTAAAGTTTCGCTTAAATTCATAATCTGTGTTGCTTTCCGGAATGTAATCCGTTTGATAGAGGTCCAATTCGAAACTATTTGGATAAACTTTAGGCAGCTGAATTGCTTTTTTTGGATTTAAATACGAATCATAATTGATTAAACCATAATTCATTGCTTTCAATTTGTGAAGAAACCTTTGCGTAATTTTGTTTCTTTTCAAGGGTGCCGGTATCATGCTCACTGCTGAACGAGCAGTATCAATAATAGTACGCTTCAATCCAGGTCTTCTCAATTCGTCTCCTTGAATCCGGTTCATCAGATTGATTTCATCAAGAGATACTATTTGGGTGGTTTGTTGTTCGATGTTGACATTTTTTCCATGCCCATCGTAATATTCTTGCCAACTTACTTTTTCCGGATTAATTCCGTATATCAGTTTAAAATTCAAAGAACTTTCTTTGTCAATAGTATGAAGTATTAATCCCACTAAATCATCCACATGTATTGCATGACAGAAGGATTCAGAAATATTTGGTAAAACGACTGTCTTGGACTGCGTTCGAATGAATGCTAATTTAGACCAATGCAAATACGGACCATAAACAATTCCCGCACGAATAACACTTACTTTCATTTTATCTTGATAGCCCAATGCCAATTTCTCATTCTCTATTTTCGCGCGGGTGTACCAATCAGTTTCTTTAGAGTATTCGTATGGCTTTTCCTTGATTTCTCTCGTTATTTTGGGAGGTAGAACTGCAACACTGCTCAATTCAATGAATTTTTTCACCCCGTTTTCACTTGCTACTTGCAACAGATTTAAAATAGCCTCTTTGTTTTTTTCAACGGATTCATCTTCTGTTTTGTATTCCCTTTTGTCAATGGCACAGTTCACGATGCAATCAAAACCCTGCAACTCTGATTTCAGTTTAACTTTATCCAACAAATCGATGGAAGTAAAATTAACGTTGTCAAAACGATTCAAGCGCAATCCAAGATTTCTTGAAAACAAATGAACATTTCTTTTCTGTTGAATGAGTTCAATGGCAAGTCTAGAGCCAATTTCACCGGAACTTCCTATAACCGCAATCTTCATATATTTTTATTTAGTAACCCCAGTTAAGAGTTAATTTTTTTCTTGTTTTGTAGCACCCATTAATGATTGCAGATACTTTTAGCGCTTGGTTCAAATTCGAAATATTTTCTTTTTCTCCTTCCATTTGTTTTCTGAACTCAATCCATTCACTTTTGGCAGGACTTTCCAAAAATGGGGATGTAGTTGTTTCAATGGTTTTTCTTTTGATATCTTTCGATAAATTGATATTCTGACTTTGGAAATTGATATCTAAAATTTCAATGCTATTTGGATTATTAAAACCTAAAAAGACTATGGCTTTCTCAAATTGCACTTGAATAAAATTCCCCATAAAATTGGTCCAGCTTAAATCGATTTTAATGGGTATTCCACTGTGTGATTTTAGATTGATAGCTGCATTGATTTCAATACCGCCTTCACTGTCATCAGCATAGTCAACCAAATCAACATCATTGAACCAAAAAAAGCAATGATCTATAAAATGCGAACCATAATCCATTGTGATACCTCCGCCACTCAATTTTTTATCTGTAATTGAAACTGGCAAATCATTCTTGGCGGGCCAGCCACCTTTCATATTAACATAGTTTACTGCACCAAACACACCTGTTTGAATCAGGTTTTTAATATAATTGGAGGCATTTGAAAAGCGTCTGTAATAACCTACTTGAATCACTTTAGAATAATCCTGAATGTGTTTGATTAACAAACTGACATTTTCAGGATCTTGCGTAAAAATTGGTTTTTCACAAAAAATATGAATGCTTTTTGCCATTAAAAACTCCAATGTTGCTGCATGTAGTGCAGAAGGACTGGAAATCAAAGCAAGATCAATATTTTCAAAGTTTACTTCTTCCAAAGTAGCATAATATGTGATTCCAGATACTCCTTCTTTCTGAACGAAGTTTTCAAAATTACGTTTATTTGGTTCAACAATAGCAGTGATTTGATACGGCTCCGTTTTTAAAATAGGATAGTGAAAGGACGTAAAGATGTTTCCGCAACCAATAACGAGTAAGTTTTTATTTTGCATGGTTATATTCAGATGAATTATAGCTTATCCATTGAAACTTTGGATAGTTTAACAGGGTGAATGTACAAATCTGAATCATCGAAAAGTTCAGAAAGTCCATTAAAGTTCTGGTTATTTATTTTATCGAAAACTAATCGTGCTTTTTTGCGATCGATTAAGAAATCTGTTCGTTCAGCGGATTTGTAAAATTCAATTGGCAAAATCCCTTTTTGACTCAGTTCGTTTTCCGTTCGAATTTTATCAAAGCATAGAAGTATGGCAGTAGGAATGGCAAATTCTACCCAAAGGCGTATATCTCGAAATGATTCCAGTATGCAGACTACTTCATCCATCTTATTAGCAGGGAGAACAAACAAGTCGGCATAGCCAGCTACCACTGGGTAAGGTGGTTTCCGCTTATTCTGCAAATAGAGTGTAATAAGGTTACGAAAACGATTTTTAAAATGTCTGTATTTGTAATTTCCGTAATAGCCTTTTAAATTCTTGATGGTTAACTTTCGAAACTGAAAGCCATGTTGATTTAATTTTTCTTCAGCAACAGTATAGGATGGTAAACTCTTTGTCCAATCAAGAGCATGGTGCTTCAAGTGTTTTTTTTGATAAAATGCATTCCAGGCCGGCATCAGGTTGGGATATTCAAAAGGAAGGTCTGTGATTGCTCCCCAATACCAAGGTAAAAATGCCATATCTGAGTCAAGTTTTAGAGTTGAATCAATCGAATTTTCATTGATATCAGGATGCAAAAGCAAATCGTCACCGACGAATACAAATTGGTCGAACCCTTTATTTTTCAAATGACACCAGGCAGTAATGACATGAGCTTGGAAATAAAACGATTTTTCAAAAACCGGAATTACGTTCTCAAGGCTTCCATCGTAAAAAGGAACCAAATGATAGATGTGCTCAAATCGGTTTTGATAAAACTTTTCCAGCTTCGGAATATTGGCATCAAACCGATGGTTGTATATTATACAGAATGCTTTCAATTAAAATCTTGTTATCTTAACTTTTGAATCTATATAGCCAGAGGAATCCCCAAGAGAAAATCCAAAATGACTGCCCGCGCTGTTTATCTCTTTAACACTAAATTCATTGACATATTCAAGAAAATCTAGCGTTTGAACCAAACTTCTTACACCAACACTAACTAGGTAATTTCCAGGCACTAAAGTGGGTTGGGTAAATTCAACGCTAAATGACATTTGATCACTTTCAAATGAAAATGAATCTTTGCTTTCATATGTAAAAATTCTCTGTCCATTCAATGAACTAATTCCAATGCCAAATTCAATTTCGCTTATTGAAGAATCTATTCTCTCTAATTCAAAATTAACTTTTAGTTTTTCTTGCCAAAAAATTTCAGCTTTTGCACCTACTCTAGTAATTCTTAATCTTTTTCCATATTCTGAATTTTCACGTATTCCTTGATTAGAATTCTCCTTTATTTTAGTAATTGAGTTTTCTAGATAACTCTTTATGGTTTCAGATTTTGACTTTTCTGTTGATTTTTTTCCATTTCCCATTAAAATAACTCTGTCACAAAGTGTATCAATAGCTTGCATATTATGACTCACAAACAAAACGGTTCGTCCTTCACTAGAAACATCCTTCATTTTACCTAGACACTTTTTTTGAAATTCAGCATCTCCCACAGCAAGAACTTCATCAACAATAAGAATTTCTGGTTCTAAATGTGCAGCAACTGCGAATGCCAAACGCACATACATTCCAGAAGAATAGCGTTTCACTGGTGTATCTATGTATTTTTCTACTCCGGAGAAAGCTACTATTTCATCAAATTTGGAGCGTATTTCAGTTTTAGTCATTCCGAGAATTGCTCCGTTTAAGAAAATATTTTCTCTACCCGTCAATTCCGGGTGAAAACCTGTTCCAACCTCTAATAAGGTGGCGATTCTTCCTTTTACTTTGATGCTTCCTTTAGTGGGGGAGGTTACTTTCGAAAGTATTTTTAAGAGTGTACTTTTACCTGCCCCGTTTCTTCCAATAATACCAAGTACCTCACCTTGTTTAACCGAAAAATTAATGTCTTGTAGTGCCCACACGTATTCATTACTATCTTCTTCGTCGCGGTTATTTAAACCTGTAATTTTTTCATATGGATCATCCTTTCCTCTCACAATATGCCACCAACGGTTCAAGTCATGGGCTATGGAGCCTGTACTCACCTGTCCGAGGCGGTATTGTTTGTAGAGGTTTTCGACTTTTATTACGTCCATTTTTTTGAGTGAGTGGTTAGTAGGTAATATTAAGAGGTTAAGGGTAAGTAGTTAATGATTCGATGTTAGTATTTAATAGTGAAGGGTTATAATATAGTAGATTAATTAGTTTTTATGGGCAATAAAAATATCTTCATCTATATTGACTCCATTTTGTTGATACTTTTCAGAGATATTGACTCTTTCAACTTGAAAACTAACATTTTCCAACCTTTTCAAATAATCTTGTCCGTATATTCGAACGTGGTTAAATTGTCCAAAATGTTGTTCTCTTTCAGCATTCGTATTAATTGTAAAATCCTCAAATGTATATTCCAATATCTTTGAAATAGGTACCTGTAAAATTGCTTTACCTCCTGGTTTCAATACACGTAAAATTTGACTCATAGCTTCTGAATCATTCTCTACATGCTCCAATAGATGGTTGCAAATCACCAGATCAAAATGATTTTCACCGTATGGAATATTCAAGACATTCATATTTACAACGTGTTCAGGATATGAGTATCCTTCAGTAAATAAATCACCACAAACATATTCCTTAAAACCATGTTCAAGTATAGTTTGACTCAGATTTTTTTCAGGTGCTAAATGTAAAATTGAAAGCTCTTTTTGATTAAATAGAGAGACCACATCTCTTAAATACAAATAAATTAAACGTTCTCTATCTGTAGAGCCGCAATTAAAACAACCCGCATTTCTTCTTCCTGCTCCAACGATTTGTTTCTCTACATTAACTTTGAAATCATCTCCTATTGGATAGAAATCTTTTGATTTATAATTGCAAAAAGGACAAATGTATTTATCACCTTGGTGCAGTTTTAATTTAATATATTTTTTTACACTTTTTGGAATAAACTTATTCAACATTTTTAAAAAGATTTGCGTTTTTAGTTAATTCTGAATTCTAAAGTATTGTAAAAAGATCAACATCACTCAAAACCATTTCTTCAACCAAAGCATCCAAGTCGTATTTTGGTTTCCAGCCAAGTTTTTGTTGTGCTTTTGAGGCGTCGCCGATGAGTAAATCCACTTCGGTTGGTCGGAAATAACGAGGATCTACACGAACTACTGTTGTTCCGATTTCTAGTTGGTAATCGGGGTTATTGCAAGCCTTAACTTTGGCAATTTCGTGTTCATTTTCGCCTTCAAAGGTTAATTCAATTCCTACAATGTTAAATGCTTTTCGAACAAAATCGCGCACGGTGGTAGTAACACCGGTTGCTATTACGAAATCTTCAGGTTTTTCTTGCTGTAACATCAACCACATTACTTCCACGTAATCTTTTGCATGTCCCCAGTCGCGCTGAGCATTTAAATTTCCTAGGTATAGGGTCTTCGCTTTTCCTAAAGCAATTTTGGCAACTTCACGAGTGATTTTTCGTGTTACAAAAGTCTCACCACGTTGCGGTGACTCATGGTTGAACAAAATCCCATTACACGCATACATGCCGTAAGCCTCGCGGTAATTGACCGTAATCCAGTAACCATATAACTTAGCAACGGCATACGGTGAACGTGGATAAAATGGCGTTGTTTCTGATTGTGGAACTGCTTGAACCAAACCATATAATTCGGATGTTGATGCTTGGTAAATTCGTGTTTTATTGGTTAATCCTAAAATTCGAACTGCTTCTAAAATTCGTAATGTTCCGATTCCATCGACATTTGCAACATATTCCGGTGAATCAAAACTTACCTTTACATGGGACATTGCCCCTAAATTGTATATTTCATCCGGTTGGACTTCTTGAATGATGCGAATTAGGTTCGTTGAATCAGTCAAATCTCCATAATGCAGGCGCAATTTTGGATCTGGGTTGTGCGGATCTTCGTATAAGTGGTCGATACGCTGCGTGTTGATGAGCGATGCTCTTCGTTTTACGCCATGAACGGAATATCCTTTTTTCAAGAGGAAGTCTGCGAGGTATGCTCCGTCTTGTCCTGTGATTCCAGTGATTAATGCGGTTTTCATTGTTTTTTAATTTTTTATTGTTCTTTTGTCTTGACACAAAAGGAACCAAAAAGTCAAGACTCGATTTAAGCCGTTCGGCGAAAATTTTTCATCGACCAATTTAGAAAAAGAACGGAAACAGGTTTCCAAACGACAAGCGCTTTTTCGAATTGGTATGCGCTTCAAAATTTTCTTTTTCCTCACTTCTGTAATCGAGTCGGAATTATGGGATACGAATTTAATCTTACGCTTCAATTATATTCCTTTAAGATTATGAGCTAATTCGAGTTCCTTTAGGAACCAATCATAGGTCATTTTGATACCTTCTTCTAAATTGATTTTTGGTTGCCATCCTAATTTTCGCAATTTAGAGCTGTCCATTAGTTTTTTTGGAGTGCCATCCGGTTTGGTGGAATCCCAAATAATTTCTCCTGTATGTCCAACAATGGATTGAACTAATTCAGCTAATTCTTTAATGGAAATGTCTGATCCAAAACCCACGTTGTAAAGATCTTCTTCCATATCCTTTTCCACAGCAAATAATGTTGCTTGTGCTAAATCATCTACATGTAAGAACTCTCTGAATGGGCTACCAGTTCCCCAAAGCGTAACGGCTGTGTCATTTATTTTCGCTTCATGAAACTTGCGAATCATTGCCGGTAAAACATGAGAACCATTAAGATCGAAATTGTCATTAAATCCATATAAATTAGTTGGCATCAAACTCACTGCATTTAGCCCTTTTTGAATTTTGGCGGCCTTACAAGCCATAATACCCGAAATTTTTGCGATTGCATACCATTGATTGGTTGGCTCAAGAGGCCCTGTAAGTAAATATTCCTCTTTCATAGGTTGAGGTGCAAACTTTGGATAAATGCAAGAACTTCCGAGAAAAATAAACTTTAAAATGTTGTTTTCAACTGCAGCATCTATCAAGTTGTTTTGAATCTGCATGTTTTGCATGATGAAGTCGTACGGATAAGTGTCATTCGCCAAAATTCCTCCCACTTTTGCTGCCGCATCAATGATTACATCTATTTTCTCGTTTCGGATGAAGTTTTTGGTTTCTTGCTGATTTGTCAAATCCATTTCCAACCGATCTCTAACAATAATATTTTCATAACCTTTTTTCTCAAGCGCTTTAACTACAGCACTTCCCACCATTCCTTTGTGGCCCGCGATGAATATTTTACTTGATTTTGAAATCATATTCAATTCTAAACTTTGCTTTCTCATTCCAATAGCTATCGCAACTACACCGTATCCATAAAACTTTTCTCCACCTGATTAAAGATGATGATGCCTATGAACAAGACTGCGAAGCTAAAAATACTTGTGAATGCCAAACCACTCCAATCGAAAGTTCCAATGCTGAAAAAGGCATAGCGAAAACTTTCCATGATGGGTGTGAGTGGGTTCATGCTGATGATTGTGTGCAATTTTCCTCCGGTGTAGCTCAATGGATAGATGATTGGTGTGGCGTACATTAATAATTGTATACCGAAAGTCAACAAGAAACTTAGATCGCGGTATTTGGTTGTTAAGGCTGAGAAAATGATTCCGAGTCCAAGACCCATAACTGCCATGAGAATAATCAAATAAGGTAAAATCAAAATGTAGGCATTCACATTGAGTTGAACGTCTTTGGTGATCATCTGGTAAATCAATATGGCAACAAAAAGGAGCACTTGAATTCCTAGTTTGATGAGGTTCGAAATGACAATTGAAATGGGTGTTGCTAAACGAGGGAAATACACTTTTCCAAAAATTCCGGCATTAGCCACAAACGTATTCGACGTTTTGTTGAAACAATCGGAGAAGTAGTTCCAAAGGGTAATTCCTGATAAGTAAAATAAGATTGGATCAATACCATCCGTTGGAATCTTCGCAATTTGGTTAAACACAAAGAAGAATGTCAAGGTCGTAAACAAGGGCTGCAAAAACAACCAGATTGGACCCAAAATCGTTTGCTTGTAGGTTGCAACGAAATCTCGTCTTACAAAAAGCATAATCAAATCACGGTAGCGCCAAAGTTCCTTTAAATTGATGTCAAGTAGAGATCGTTTTGGTGAAATGACTTCAGTCCAGGTTTCTTTCATTGTTGAGGGTTGAGGGTTGTGAGTGAAGAGTTAAGCGTAAACAGTTGCTGGTTAAGTTATTATCATTCCTGCCGCAACGGTATTGTTACTTCCTTCTTCGATTAGGATAAACGAACCCGTTACACGATTTTGGCGGTAAGAATCAATCATGAACGGAATAGTTGTTTTTAGTTTGATTCGTGCTAAATCGTTTGCTTGAAGCTCTGATATTCCTTCCAAACGGTTCAACTTTTCTAAATCAATTTTGTATATGATTTCCTTTAGAACGGCTTTTCCTTCTCGAGTTGTTTGGCGAATAATGTATTTATTTCCAGCACTCAATGATCGTTGTCCTAACCAACATATCATGGCATCAAATTCTTGAAGCAGTTCCGGTTGATTGTTCTTACGAACCAGCATCTCTCCTCTGCTTGAATCAATATAGTCTGTGAGTTCAATTGTCACCGATTGTGGTGCGAAAGCTTCATTTATTTCACCTTTTGGTCCGTGAATAGCTTTTATTTTGGATTGTAATCCGGATGGTAAACTCATTACATCGTCATTGACTCGAACAACGCCTCCTGAAATTTGACCGGCATATCCGCGATAATCATGGTGTTCATCGGAATGAGGACGAATTACGGTTTGAATCGGGAAACGAAAATCAATCAGATTATGATCATTCGCAACAGGGATCGTTTCGAGCGTGTGGAGTAGGGTAGCACCTTGGTACCAAGTCATATTTTCTGAGCGATTTACCACATTGTCTCCATGTAAGGCAGAAATTGGAATAAAATCAACGTCATGAATGTCTAATTTCGCTGCAAAGTCATTGTAATCGCTAACGATTTTTTCGAATTGATTTTGACTGAATTCCACTAAATCCATTTTGTTAATGCAAACAATTACATGCGGAATTTGCAATAACGAAGCGATGTAACTATGTCTTCTCGTTTGTTCTATGACACCTTTACGAGCATCAATTAAAATTAAAGCAGAATTGGCCGTAGATGCTCCGGTAACCATGTTTCGCGTGTATTGAACATGTCCGGGTGTGTCTGCAATGATGAATTTTCGTTTTGGCGTTGAAAAATAACGGTAAGCCACATCAATGGTGATTCCTTGTTCGCGTTCATCTTTCAGTCCATCTGTTAATAACGATAAATCAATGTGATTGAGTCCTTTGCGTTTACTGGTTCTTTCAATAGCAGCCAATTGATCCGCAAAAATGCTTTTCGAATCATAGAGTAAACGACCAATCAAGGTGCTTTTTCCATCATCGACACTACCTGCAGTTGTAAAACGTAGTAATTCCTCTTTCATCTAAAAATAGCCTTCTTTTTTTCGTTCTTCCATCGATGTTTCTGAACGTTGATCATCCGCTCGATTTCCTCTTTCTGTTTCCAGAGCGATTGAAACTTCGTGAATGATTTCATCCAAAGTAGAAGCTTCAGATTGAATGGCACCGGTTATGGTTAAATCACCTATTGTGCGAAAACGAACACGCTCGTTAATTACCTTTTCATTTTCTCGCAACTGAATGAAAGGAGAAAAAGCCAAAATTGTATCGCCTCGATGCACGACTTCTCTTTCGTGACTAAAATACAAACTTGGTAAATCAATATTTTCTTGTTGGATGTACATCCAGACGTCTAATTCGGTCCAATTGCTAATGGGAAACACACGGAAATGCTCACCCGGTTGTTTTCTTCCGTTGAACAAATTCCATAATTCCGGACGTTGATTTTTTGGGTCCCATTGTCCAAAATCATCTCTGTGTGAGAAAAAACGTTCTTTTGCCCGTGCTTTTTCTTCATCCCTACGTCCTCCACCTAAAGCACAATCTAATTTATAGTTTTCCAAAGCATCCAATAATGTAACTGATTGAGCTCTATTTCTACTGGCATTCAATCCCGTTTCTTCCACGACTTTTCCTTGGTCAATGGATTCTTGAACGGAGCCAACTAGTAATTTGGCGCCCAATTTCTCGGTCCAAGCATCACGAAAATCAAGGGTTTCTTGAAAATTGTGCCCAGTATCAATGTGCAAAAGTGAAAATGGAATGTTTGCGGGTTCAAATGCCTTTTTTGCCAAGTAACTAACCACAATCGAATCTTTTCCACCAGAAAATAATATACATGGATTTTCAAACTGAGCGTAGGCCTCGCGGATCACATAGATTGCCTCGGATTCAATTTCTTCTAAATATGATAAGCGGTAGTTCAAGGGGTGAGGGTTGAGTCTGAGGGCTAAGGGTTGAGGGTTGAGGATTGAGGGTTGAGGGCTAATTTTGTATATGGTTCGACTGATGAAATCAATTGATTCAAGCACTCCTGAATCGTATAATTTTCTGTGTCTAAAATCAAATTTGGATTTTCTGGAACTTCGTACGGACTAGAAATTCCGGTGAAAGATTCCAATTCTCCGTTCCTTGCTTTTTTGTACATCCCTTTGACATCTCTTTTTTCACACGCTTCCAACGAACTATTTACGAAAACTTCAAAATAGTCTTGTTCTCCGATGATTTGTTTGGATAAGTTTCGGTCTTTTTGAAAAGGGGAGATGAACGAACAATGTACAATGTTACCTGCATCAACAAACAACTTGGCAATTTCAGCAATTCTGCGGTTATTTTCTGTACGGTCTTCATCTGAAAAAGTCAAATCGTGATTAATTCCAAGTCGGGTATTATCTCCATCCAAAATATATGAATGCTTTCCTTGTTTAAACAAATACGTATTAAATTCATTTGCCAAAGTAGATTTTCCAGAACCTGAGAGCCCTGTGAACCAAATCACCAATCCTTTGTGACCATTTCTTTTCTCATAGTCTGATCGAGAGATAGTAAAATTTTGATGAACTAAGTAGGACATTTTGAGGGTTGAGGGTTGAGGGCTGAGGTTGAGAATTAAGGGTTGAGGGTATTAATTGTGTTTGTGTATACTTTTAAATTTTACGGCTTCGCCATTCTCAGTCACAGTCATTTTTGAAAATGCCGTGGTGAGTAGTGTAGTTAAGTTCTTGAAAAACTGATTATTGTTTACTCCAAAGTAATAATATCGGTTCTTCGTTTTTTAGTTTATAATTCTCTAGTTCAACTTGATTCATTACGAGGTAACGAATTTTACGTTGCACTAAATCTTCCGCTTTTTCAATTAATTCCGTAAGATACAACTTATCTACTTTTCCTACAAGAATTACATCAATTACTCCTGAATCTGTTCCTTTTGCATAATCACCAATTAAATAAGCGAATTCAACATCTCCTAATCGTTGAATTACCCATTCAATAATAGAGTCCAAACCTGTCATTTTAGAAACAATACTTCGTATTTCCGGAAATAAGGGATGAGATTGCTTTGCTCTATATTTTATAACATTACCAGTGGCTTCACTCTCTAGTATCCCTGCTTCTGTTAGTCGATTTAATTCAACGCGAACGGAGTTGGTACTTTCACCGAATTCATCAGCCAATTGACGCAAATAAGCCTTCATTGTTGGGTTCAAAAAGAATTTAACCAACAAGCGAACTCTAGTCTTGGATGTGATTAAAGCATCTAACATTGAGTAACAAATTTACTCACTTTTGAATTATTTATCAAGAAAAATTAAGTTTTTTTGTTGTGAATGAAGGGGTTATATAAAAAATTCACAAAACAAACATGAAGTTACATGAATGTGTGAAAAAAACTCCGTTTGTTTACTTTCTCGAAAGAAGGCTCACTCACGGAGTTTTGCTTGCAGCAAGGTTTCAGATTATGAAAACTGAATTTTTTAATCTGAATGAATAATTTCTAAGCGTATTATATTGAAAATTCAATCAGAACAGCATGTAAATGAATTAATGTAAATTTGTTACATGAAAACCCCGGAAGAAATAATCAATATCATGATGGAAGGTGATGCATTCAGTCGTTGGATGGGTGTAGAAATTGAAAAATTAGGATTGGGATATTGCACGATGAAGGCAATAATTACTCCGGAAATGTTGAATGGATTTGGAATTGCCCATGGTGGTATTTCTTATTCTTTAGCTGATTCAACACTGGCTTTTGCCTCTAATTCAAGAGGCATACAATGTGTGAGTATCGAAACATCAATTTCTCATGTTAAGAAAATTCAATTGAATGATATTTTGAAAGCGGAAGCGAAAGAGTTACATCGAGGTGAAAAAACGGGTATTTATGAAGTTAATGTAACCAATCAAAGGAGTGAGTTGGTGGCAATATTCAAAGGATCGGTTTTCATCACCGGAAAAGAATGGTAAAAAAATAAATATGTTTACAGGAATTATTGAACAAATAGGGGAGGTGAGGAACATTACAAAGGAAGAACAAAATGTTCACTTTACCATTCAGGCTGATTTTACAAATGAGCTCAAAGTAGATCAAAGTGTTGCTCATAATGGATGCTGTCTGACTGTTGTATCAATTTCAGAAAATCAATATGTAGTAACAGCAATTCATGAAACATTATTGAAAACGAATTTGGGAAGTTGGAAGATTGGAACACAGGTAAATTTGGAACGTTGTCTTCAATACAATGGTCGCTTGGACGGACATATTGTTCAGGGCCATGTTGATACGACTGCAATGTGCACGTCAATTGAAGATCAGGAGGGGAGCTGGAAATATACATTCGAATATAAAACGGATGATTTGACGGTAGAAAAAGGTTCTATTGCTATAAATGGAACGAGCCTTACAGTTGTTGATTCTGAAAAAGGTTTCTTTTCGGTTTGTATCATTCCATACACATTTGAACATACGAATTTCAAGGATCTAAAAATAGGAGATCATGTAAATTTAGAATTTGATATCCTAGGTAAATATGTTGCCAAGTGGATGTCATTAAAATAGAAATTCTATAAAATGTATTCTGTTTTTATTGAAATTTTATCTTTGTTGTCTCAAGAATAAACCATGATGAAAACATTAATAATTGGGGCTTGTGGACAAATCGGGACAGAGTTGGTTTTGGCTCTACGTGAAAAGCATGGAAATCAAGCTGTTATTGCTTCAGATGTTCGTGAAGAATGTCCCGATATTTTGAAAAATGGACCTTATGTTCAGATGAATATTCTTAATCGCGAGGAAGTTAGAAAATTCATAATTGAAGAAAAAGTTGATCATGTTTATTTACTTGCAGCACTTCTTTCCGCCACAGCGGAGAAAAATCCAGATTTTGCATGGAAATTAAATATGGAAGGCCTATTTACAATTTTGGATTTAGCAAAAGAAGGTTACATCAAAAGAATTTTCTGGCCAAGTTCCATAGCAGTATTTGGACCAACAACGCCTAAAAATGATACGCCACAACAAACTATTATGGAACCATCCACGGTGTATGGAATTTCAAAGCTTGCCGGCGAAAATTGGTGTTCGTATTATCATGCAAAACATGGTGTTGATGTTCGAAGCATCCGTTATCCGGGATTAATTTCTTATAAATCTCCTCCGGGAGGCGGGACAACTGATTATGCGGTAGATATTTTTTACAAAGCTAAATCAGACAAACAATTTTCATGCTTTTTATCGAAAGATACGGGCTTACCAATGATGTTTATGGATGATGCTATTCGAGCAACTTTAGAATTGATGGAAGCTCCATCAGAAAAATTGAAGGTTCGAACATCCTATAATCTTGCAGGTTGTAATTTTACTCCAGAAGAAATTGCGTGTGAGATTCAAAAACACATTCCTGATTTTTCGATTTCTTATGCTCCTGATTTTCGTCAAGCGATTGCAGATTCTTGGCCTAACTCCATTGATGATTCAGTTGCAAAAAAAGACTGGGGCTGGAGTAGTCGATTTGATTTGCCAAAATTGGTTTCTATCATGCTCGAGAATATCACAGTCCCAGTCTGATTGATTAATGGTTTCTAAAATTTGAAACCAAACCGTATCCTAATACTCCGATTAGTAATACAGCAAAAATGGTCATTGAAATAAACATGGCTGTTGATTTAATTTAATCCGTCTTGCCACAGAGACATCATTTTGCCTCCCTTCAAATTCACACAATAAATTTACGACAGAAAATGGTCATTTATTTGCAGATTTGAGCAGAATCTTTGTGAATTCGAACATTCCCGTCAATCGATTGATAATTAACAATTTTTTAATACTATTTTTCAGATAGTTATTAATATCAAGAACCAAAACTCAATTTAATTGTCTTAGCATTATGCGAACCCAAATAATCCCATTCCTTTATATATTAACAATTGTTTTTCAGTCGTGTGCTCAACAGAATCCTGCCAAGCCGTCAAAAGAAACAAAGGATTTAAGCAAATTTCAAACGGCTTACTTTGCAAGTGGTTGTTTTTGGTGTGTGGAAGCGATTTATGAGACCGTTGAGGGAGTGTTTGAAGCCGAATCAGGATACGCAGGAGGACATTTGAAAAATCCAACATACGAGGAAGTTTGCAGGGGAACAACCGGTCATGCAGAAACGGTTAAAATATACTACGATTCCACCAAAGTGAGTTTCAAAGATTTGGTAAGGGTGTTTTTTAATTCGCATGACCCGACTACACTCAACCGCCAAGGTCCGGATTCTGGTACGCAATATCGATCAGCGATTTTTTTCAAGAATGAAACTGAAAAAGAGATTGCTCAGCAATTTATTGATTCCTTATTAAAACAGGATATTTATCCTCAAATTACAACCGAAGTAACTCCATTCAAAGAATTTTATATCGCTGAAAAATATCACCAAGATTTTAAAAAGTGTAATCCAACCAATCCTTACATTCAAAACGTTTCCAATCCGCGGTTGAAGGATTTTCAGCGTAAAGAAAAGTACATTCTAAAGAACAAGGAATAAAGTACTATTAAATAGAATTTTATATCTTTGATAGTATCATTTGATAGTATCACGTATGTATCCTCCTTATCTAATTACGACAAAAATATTGAGACAGATAGCATCTATTTCAGAAAAAATAGGTCAAATTAATGCTAGGTTATTGGATAAACCTTCTCCAAAATTGAGAAAGGAGAATCGAATAAAGACCATTTACTCAACACTTCAAATAGAAGGTAATAAGCTAACGGAAGAACAAATTACAGCTATAATTGATAACCAAAGGATAATTGGGCCTAAAACAGATATTCTTGAAGTAAAGAATGCAATTGAATTGTATAAAAAACTGGATTCTTTCAACCCATTTTCAGTTAACTCCTTTTTAAATGCACATAAAATATTAATGAAAGATTTGGTTAATGATAATGGTAGATATAGAAAGCAGGGAGTTGGTGTAATTTCCGGCGATCAAATAAGGCATCTTGCTCCTCCGTCTGAAAATGTTCCTTATTTAATGAAAGATTTATTTGCTTTTTTAAAAAAATCCGACGAATTAGTTCTAATAAAAAGTTGCGTTTTTCATTACGAAATGGAATTTATACATCCTTTTAAAGATGGAAATGGAAGGATGGGTAGATTATGGCAAACACTAATTTTAATGAAAGAATATCCTGTCTTTGAGTTTATTCCATTTGAAAATTTAATTCATAAAAATCAGGCGAAATATTATGATGCACTCTCGCTTAGCGATAAAACAGGAAATTCAACACATTTTATTGAATATATGTTGGGTGTTGTTGATGATTCACTAGTTAATTTGTTGGATATCAGAAATAGAGTTATGAGCTCTGAGGATAGATTAAAATATTTTTTTGAAAAAGTTAAAAATCCATTTTCGAGAAAAGATTACATGTCACTATTTCCTGACATTTCTACGGCAACAGCAAGTCGTGATCTTAAATTGGGAATACAATTAGGTTATTTAAATAAAATTGGAGACAAAGCAACAGCGATTTACCAAAAGAAAATAATAACTTAATCCTCCAAAATTATGCTTGGATCGACTTGTTCTTTCCATTGAACAATTCCTCCTTCCATGACAATGATATTATTCAACTGAAAATCTGACTCTAACCAATTAGCAACCGATTCTGCTCTTTTACCAGAACGACACATCAAAACGACTTGATCTAATTTTCGCAATTCTTCTGCGTGATTTCCAATTTCTGCCATTGGGATATTCTTGCAACCTATTGAGCATAATTCAATTTCGTATGGCTCACGAATATCAATAAGGGTAATGGATTCTTTTTTTTTAATTTTTTCGTTAATCTCGGCGGCTGAAAGATAAATCATAGGGCATTGAATTTCGTTTCAAAGATATAAATTACAAATGAATGGCAATTTCTACAAAACTTTCAAATTTCAACGAGGCTCCACCGATAAGTCCGCCATCCACATTTGGGCACGAAAAAATTGATTCAGCATTGCTTCCATTACAGCTTCCACCATATAAAATAGAGGTAGATTCCGCTACTGATTTTGAATATTTTTCTTCAATCCAGCTTCGAATTGCGTGATGCATTTCTTCAATTTGATTTTCGTTTGCCGTTCTTCCCGTTCCGATGGCCCAAATTGGTTCGTATGCGATTGAACAATTTAAAAAATCCTTTTCGGACAGATGAAATAATGATTCCTCTAATTGCGACTTAACAAATTCTAGATGCTGGTTATTGTCTCGAGTTTCCAACGATTCGCCACAACAAAACATAATTTTTAATTCGTTTTGACGGGCACAATTGACTTTATCCTTAAGAAAATTATTAGATTCGTTAAAATACATTCGTCGTTCGCTATGTCCTATCAAAACATGTGTAACATGAGCATCAAGAAGCTGAGAAACGGATATTTCTCCTGTAAAAGCTCCCTTTTCGGCTGGATAAAAATTTTGAGCACCTAGAGCAATTTCATCAGTTTCTTTACTTAGTTCATGTAAAAAAATAGATGGCGAGAAAACAAGGTAATCTATAGAATTTTGATTGGGTAAATCTTGGTTAAACTTTATAAACAACGCTTTGGATTCTCCCAAATTAAGATTCATTTTCCAATTAGCAGCCAATATTTTTTTTCGCATCAAGTCAATTTTGAAGCGAAAATAAGATTTTTTTAGAGATTGCTTTAAAAATAATGAATCAATTTATAACGATTTGACTATGGCTAAAGCTTCATTGATGTGGCTTGTAGGATTTAATTGTGAATTGTGAATTCCTCGAATTATTCCTTCTTTGTCAACAATGTAAGTGACTCTTCCAGGTAAAATCCCAAATAAACTTCCGGGTACTTGAAAAGCGTGTCTAACCTTTTTGTTCGTGTCAGCTAATAAAATGTATTGAAAATTATGTCGTTCAGCAAATTGCTTGTGTGATTCCACTGAATCTGAAGAAATTCCGATTACTAGGCAATCCAAAGAAAGAAATTCTTCATAACTATCTCTGAATGAGCATGCTTCTTTGGTGCATCCAGGCGTTTCGTCTTTTGGATAAAAGAAAATAACCAATTTTTGTTTACCGATAAATTGATCAGAATTTATACGGTTACCATGCTGGTCAGGTAATTCAAATGAAGGACAAGGATCTCCAATTTTCATAAAAACGATTTATTGAAGAACAAGCTGAATTGAAATTGGTTCTATTTTGTTGAAATTGCAGTGCCAAATAAATCAAAATGTTCCGCTGAATCGATTTTTACATCTACAAAATCACCAATTCGGACATAGGCTTCAGATTTTTTCAATAGCACTTCATTATCGACGTCTGGAGAATCAAATTCCGTTCGACCAATGAAATAATTACCTTCTGCCCGGTCAATGAGTGTTTTGAACGTTTTACCAATCTTTAATTGATTTAATTCGTAGCTAATTCCTGATTGTAATTCCATTATCGCATCGGCTCTACGACGTTTTTCTTCTTCCGAAACATCATCTGTAAAATTGTAAGCATGCGTATTTTCTTCGTGCGAATAGGTGAAAATTCCCAATCTATCAAATCGCGATCGTTCCACCCAATCATACATTTCTTGAAAATCCTCTTCGGTCTCTCCTGGATAACCAGCGATTAAAGTTGTTCTTAATGCAATATCTGGAACTTTCGAGCGAATTTCTTGCACCAATTCTTCTGTTTTTTCTCGTGTAATTCCTCTTCTCATCGCTTGTAGAATCTTTGTTGATCCATGTTGTAGAGGCATATCAAGGTAGTTACAAATGTTTGAACGTTCATTCATCACATCGAGCACATCCATTGGAAAGCCAGAGGGAAAGGCGTAATGTAAGCGAATCCAATCCAGACCTTCAATATCTGATAAATTTTTGAGTAAATCACTCAAAGCTCGTTTTTTATAGAGATCTAAACCATAATACGTTAAGTCTTGTGCAATTAACATGATCTCTTTGACACCTCCTGCAACAAGATTTTTTGACTGTTTCACCAAATCTTCGATAGATGTAGACACATGTTTACCGCGCATCAAGGGAATAGCACAAAATGAACAAGGTCGGTCACAGCCTTCAGCAATCTTTAAGTATGCGTAATGACTCGGGGTTGTTAAAATGCGCTCGCCAACTAATTCATGCTTGTAATCTGCTTTTAATGTTTTGAGTAACCTTGGTAAATCTCGAGTTCCAAAGAAGGCATCAACCTCAGGGATTTCCTGCTCTAAATCGTCTTTGTATCGCTCTGAAAGACATCCTGTTACGTATACTTTTGAAACCATTCCTTCTGATTTTGCATCTGCAAAGCGCAAAATTGTATCGATCGATTCTTGTTTGGCATTTTCGATAAAACCACAGGTATTGATAATCACAATTTCTGAGTCATCTGTTAGAGACTCATGCTCGACCTCAAATTTATTGGCACGCAATTGAGCCATCAGCACTTCCGAGTCAAATACATTTTTGGAACAACCAAGCGTAACAACGTTGACTTTATTCTTTTTGAGCGTTTTCGTTTTCATTGCGGCAAAGGTACACAGAACCAGTAAGTTTAACAATTTATTGCATTTTGAATAATCCTTGTTATAAATTTTTTATTTCAATGACGTAAATTTACTGTATGATAAAAATTTACCATAATCCTCGTTGTTCAAAGAGTAGAATTGCGTTAGATAGATTAAAAAAATCCGAAAAAGAGATTGAAGTAATTGAATATCTAACAGATTTATTTACAGAAGAATCTTTGAATAAAGTGATTAAGAAATTGGCACTTACACCATTGGAATTGATTCGAAAAAATGAGCCTGTCTATGTTGAACAATTTAGGGGGAAAGAATATAGTAATGACGAATGGATTAAAATCATGGTCGAAAATCCGAAACTAATCCAGCGACCTATCGTAATAACAAATTCTGTCGCTTGCATTGCTCGGGATGAAGAAAGTTTGAATAACCTTTTAAATGGAAGAAAGTAATTGAAATGAGAACAAAGTACATTGATTTAATTGACCAAACCTTTGATTTTCCTCAAAATGAATTTAACCTTCGCGAGGACCGCTTATTTTTTCATGGTATAGATTTAATGCGTTTGATCAATGAGTATGGTACCCCTCTGAAATTCAATTACTTGCCTCAGGTTTCAAACAATATTCAACGTGCAAAAGGTTGGTTCCGAGAGGCCATCAACAATTTGGGTTATGCTGGAAATTATTATTATTCTTATTGTACGAAAAGCAATCATTTCTCATTTGTTCTAGATGAGGTTTTAAAGAATGAAGTTCATCTAGAGACCTCTTCTGCATTCGATATTGATATTATTGAAAATTTATACAAAAAAGGAAAAATTACAGATGGACAATTTGTTATTTGTAATGGTTATAAACCAGAAAGATATATTGATAATATTGTTCGGTTAATGAATCAAACTGGTCTGAAAGTAATTCCAGTTGTTGATAATACAGATGAACTGGAACGAATCTTAACAAAAACAGATCAGGAAATAAATATTGGAGTTCGAATAGCATCTGAGGAAGAACCAAAGTTTGAATTTTATACATCTAGATTAGGTATTAGGTATAGGGAAATAGTGCCTTATTACAAATCGTTTTTAAAAGAGAATCCGAGGGTTAAAGTAAAGATGTTACACTTTTTCATTAACACCGGAATCAATGACACAGCCTATTATTGGAATGAATTAACCAAGTGTTTGAGGGCCTACTGTGATTTAAAGAAGATGTGTCCTGAACTCGATTCGTTAAATATTGGAGGTGGTTTCCCAATAAAGAAATCTCTCGCTTTTGATTTTGATTATGCCTATATGGTTAGAGAGATTTTGACACAAGTTAAAAGAGTCTGTACAGATAATGATATTCCGGAACCACATATTTTTACTGAATTTGGCTCATTTACGGTGGGGGAGAGTGGAGGAGCAATTTTCAGTGTTCTTCATCAAAAACAACAGAACGATAGAGAAAAATGGAATATGATTGATTCTTCATTTATGACGAATCTTCCAGATACTTGGGCGATTAATCAGCGATTTATCATGCTTCCAATTAACAGATGGAATGATGATTATGAGAGGGTGTTATTAGGCGGTTTAACATGCGATAGCGATGATTATTACAATTCAGAGCAGCATTCAAATGCGATTTATTTACCAAAATTTGACAAGAAGAAAGTACTATATATCGGATTTTTTAATACCGGGGCCTATCAGGAAACGATAGGTGGTTATGGAGGACTAAAGCATTGTTTGATTCCAGAACCAAAACATATTCTCATTCGTAGAGATGAGGATGGTAAAATAGTCACTGAATTGTTCAGTGAGGAACAAACCGCTGCGGATTATTTGAATATTTTAGGCTATAACCGATAATAATCTCTTAAAATGAAAGTCACCAAAGTTTACCTTCAGACCGAGTCCTTATTTTCAAATAAAATTTCGGAATGGCTCTTGAAGAAAAAAATTGATATTTTGACATTTCGTCCGGATGAAGACAATGCTCTTAAGGTAATTGATGGTTTAGTTATTTTTAATGAAAGTAAATTCCTTACTAAAGAATTAGATGAAATGGAGCGATTGGCTAAGGCGAATCAAAAACCAACCTTGAATATTGATATCAATGGAACAATCATGGTCGCTGTATCTAATCTCGATTTATGGGTGGAGCGAAATCGTTGCAAAAAAATAATGATTCTCGGATCAGATGAACTTGTGAAAAACCCGAATCTTGATCGGTTTTTATCTATAAGTAGTCGCTAAGTTATTCAATAGGCCCTGGCTTAAACTGCACACCTGATTTTCGGATTTTTGGAAAGTAATAACGTACATCTAAAGACAGAAAGGCTCCATTTACCTTGGCAAAATCAATCAAGTAATAGGAAGATCCTTGTTGAGAATATTTTCCACCCCAATTAAATAAATAAGTTGTTGGAATTTTAGCGCTTCCACCAAGATAGAAGTATCCGGATTTTTTCGTTCGGTATTCAAACGCCACTTGAGCGTTCAAATCAATTCCAAATTTTTTGACACTTCCCGTGTGGTAAAAGGTGTGTTTTCCTCCGGGTAGATCAATTAATTTAACACTAGTAGGTTTAAATGTGAAAGCAGGTCCAAGCCCTACCATTGAAAAGATGCTTCTTCCTAATTGAATTTTAACGATTCCTGTTAACGGTAATTCATAATTAATGAATGTTAAACGGTTTGTATCCTGAACAAATTCAACAGAATCAGAATAACTCATGGATGCATTGAAATGCCTTTGAATATAATGAATACCACTTTCAATCGTAATATTTTTGGTATAGTCAGCACGAATGAGAGCCCCATAGGAAAAACCTAATTTTTGAATGAGACTAGAGTTAAATTGTTGATCCGTTAAATTAGTTTGAACAGCACCTAAAAAATCGGAAGGCATAACCAACTTACTTTGAAGGCCAAAGTGAATGGGGAATTTCTCTCTTTTATCACCAAGTTGACAAAAAATATTTCCTGCAGAAAATAAAGTTAATGTAAATCCGAAAAACAGTTTATGAAAGTACATTTTAGTGATGAATGAGCTATTGGCGATTTAGTTTTCCATCTTTCCAATCTTTCAAAAATTTGGACCAAGCGTAAGGATTTAATAAATTATTGACTGGAACTTGATTACTACTGTAGAGTTGAGAATATCTTTGGTTCATTGTGTTTCCGTATGCTAAGGAAGGATCAGTTTGGATTCTGGCAGCTGCAAAAGCTAAACTCTCACCGGATAATTCTTGTTGTGCTCTACGCAGCGCATCATCATAAGGTCTCATATTTACAAAAGCACTAGCAAATTCTTCTTTAGATGGCCATGGATAAATTGTAACTTCTTTTAATTGTAAGGTGTCCGAAGGAATCATGTGAATCAATGAATAACGATTTTGTTTTAATGTATCAGGGACAATGTAACTCGATTTTTTGTGACCTGGACTTGAAAAAACAATCGTGTCACCAGGGAATGTAATCATCGAAAAGTAACCGTAATAATCTGAAATTACACCTTTACGTAGGGTTTTATCAAACACGGTAACATAAGGTAATTCCTCCAAAGTTTCTTCTGATATTACTACACCCGATAACTGAATTATTTTTAGTGAGTCTTTTTCAACCGGCGTTTGAGAAAAATAGTAGTTTGAATAAACCAATACTGCTATGAGGATAATAAACCAGTTTGAAGACATATAAATTATTGCTGTTTTATTCAATTGTTGCTGATATACCTCGATCAAGTAATGCCGTACACATAGGCTCTAATTCTTCGTAATACCCATTTTTTACTTTACATTTCCCATTTAAATGAACAATCCAAGCACATTGCTCAGCTTGAATTGGATCATGTTGACATACTTTCACCAATGAATTAATTACATGGTCAAATGTATTAACATCATCATTGTAGAGAATTAATCCACTTTCATTCAATAGTTCCTCTAAAACTTCATTCTCCTCTTGGTGTTTTGGATTATTTTGGTTCATAAGTTTCTACTTTTAATTCAAACGTATCTTTTAACAAATTCGTATAATTTTGCTCTGTTAAAATTCCTGAGTTTAAAATTACGGAAATTTCTTTTTTCGTTTCAATCGATTGAATACAATTTGTTCGTAGAAAAAAATCAACTAAATCTCCATCAAATTGATTATCCGAAAGCATAAAATAAGGAGATTTTTCCTCTTTTTTTGAATCTACTTCTAATCTAGTAACAAAGCCACTGTATTTTATGATATCATCGAGGTCCTTCTTATCTGAAAATTCAATCGATTCAATTTTCTTGTTGTTCGAGTTATACTGAAATAAGCCATAATTGTTGAAGTAATCTATTTTTTCTTTAGGGAAGTCCTGAAATTCTTCATGAATTTGATATTTTATTATTCTAATTTCAGGTTCTTCCTTTTTGTTGCTAAAAAATGGTTTTTCATAGGACTCTAATTTTATTACCGTGTCTTCCGTTCTGTTCGAATTAGCAAAATTATTTTCATTTTCAAGAATTGAATTACCGTATTGTGCTATCAATTCATTTGCCTTCACAATAGTAATTCGTTCACCTTGATAATACGCTACGATAAAGGCATCTGATATACCTGATGAAACGGCAAGATTCTTTCTTGTTTTAGCGGTTTCTATATCTGAGAATTTACCAGTAGAATAACGAATTTGCTTGCTAGGACTTATGTTTGAAGAGATTTCTGTTAGTCCTGGGAATTTTTGATTTTCATTGATGGGTTTATTGTAGACACCAATTTGAACCGTGAAAAATAAATTTTTAAGTTCGACACTATTGGTTGAAGTATTCGTTGGTTGGCTTGTATAATCTATGTTCTGTTCTTTTAATGCTACTTGTGTATTTCGACTAATTTCAGCTAGAAATTCATTGTCTCCAATGGGTTTGCATTCACCTCTTGCCTCTAATTGTCTAGCTTCTCCGAGCGTTAATTTTTTTCCATTACAATATGCTACCACAAAAGCATCTGAGTAACCTAGTTGTTGAATTTGCTTTCGAGCATCTATTGCTCGTGTTGAACTGTTAAAATAACCCGCAAGGTAAACAGTTAAACCGTTAGATTGTAATTCCCCAGATACAGGAGTAAATCCAGAATAAACATTTTGTTGTAAAGGTTTTCTAAATGCACCAACTTGAACACGATATACGAGTCCGGATGGAGATTTAACATTTATGGGGATAGGTTGGTTGTTGAGGTTGGATGAATTTGTTATCGATTTAATTTCGAATCCACCGGAAGTTATAATGGGGTCGTTATTTACTACAGATTTTCTAATCGGTTCAATTCGCTTCGAAGCTAATAATTGGATCTCAGATTTCACCTTGGGATTTTCATTTTCAATTTTTTCGATTGTATTTTTCTTGTCTTGAAGTTTTTGATACGATTCATTTCTTTGCTTCTTTATGGATTCGATTTGTTTTACGAGGGATTCTATTTCTACGGAGAAATTCTTGTTGTTACTTTTTAATGTAGCTTGATTTATTTCAAAATTGAGTTTTTCTTGAGTTTCTGTCAATTTGTTTGTTAATTCAAAATATTGATCTTGTTCCTTTTCAAAATCTACCATTGCTATTACATAGTTTTTGTATGCTTCAGATGAAAGAACTTCATTTTTCTGGTTTTCATTGATTTCTTCTGTTTTTTCAAGTTTATTGAGTGTAATCGACGGGTTTGAAATTTTCGCTAGTTCGATTTTTGTCTTTACTTTTTTTGTTTCAATACTGTCATTGATTTGTTCTTTTTTCTCTATTTTGGATTGAATTTCTGATTTGGATTTTTTATTTTTTTCAGTAGTTAAAAGATTTTTCAATTCTTCAATTTCTTTTTGATTTTTTAGCTGTTCGTTTTCAAGTTTATTTAATTCATAAGTTAATTGATTTTCAGTTTGATAAGAAAGTGTTGGGTAGGTTTTCGTTAATTCATTGATTAGAGTTTCTTTTTCGGAAGATAAAACTGATATTTGATTTTCCAGTTCATTTTTAGTTAACTCAGAAAGTGATTGATTTGAAACGGGTAGCTCATCCATTTTGTATTCCTCTACCTTCTTGTTTCTCGTATTATTTTGTATGTTATTTTCGTTTTCCGTTTCGTTGTTAGTGGATTGCATTTTCAGATTCGAATTGGAAGAATTCTGCTCGTCTGTATTATTGGCAAGATTCGATTGATCTTCCTCATTTTGCTTCTCAGTCTGGTTTTCTGTTTCGTTGTTATTAGATTGATTATTCAGATTCGAATTGGAAGAATTCTGCTCCTCAGTATTATTGGCAAGAATCGATCGCTCCTCCTCATTTTGCTTCTCAGTCTGGTTTTCTGTTTCGTTGTTATTAGATTGATTATTCAGATTCGAATTGGAAGAATTCTGCTCGTCTGTATTATTTGTAAGATTCGATTGATTTTCCTCATTTTGCTTCTTAGTCTGGTTTTCTGTTTCGTTGTTAGTGGATTGATTATTAAGATTCGAATTGGAAGAATTCTGCTCCTCAGTATTATTGGCAAGATTCGATTGCTCCATCTCATTTTGCTTCTCAGTCTGGTTTTCTGTTTCGTTTTTATTGGGTTGCTTTTTTAGATTCGAATTGGAAGAATTCTGCTCCTCAGTATTATTGGCAAGATTCGATTGCTCCATCTCATTTTTCTTCTTAGTTTGGTTTTCTGTTTCGTTGTTATTAGATTGATTATTCAGATTCGAATTGGAAGAATTCTGTTTCTCAGTATTATTGGCAAGATTCGATTGCTCCATCTCATTTTTCTTCTCAGTCTGGTTTTCTGTTTCGTTTTTATTGGGTTGCTTTTTTAGATTCGAATTGGAAGAATTCTGCTCCTCAGTATTATTGGCAAGATTCGATTGCTCCATCTCATTTTTCTTCTCAGTCTGGTTTTCTGTTTCGTTTTTATTGGGTTGCTTTTTTAGATTCGAATTGGAAGAATTCTGCTCCTCAGTATTATTGGCAAGATTCGATTGCTCCATCTCATTTTGCTTCTCAGTCTGGTTTTCTGTTTCGTTGTTAGTGGATTGATTATTCAGATTCGAATTGGAAGAATTCTGCTCGTCTGTATTATTGGCAAGATTCGATTGCTCCATCTCATTTTGTTTCTCAGTCTGGTTTTCTGTTTCGTTGTTAGTGGATTGTTTTTTTAGATTCGAATTGGAAGAATTCTGCTCCTCAGTATTATTGGCAAGACTCGATTGCTCCATCTCATTTTGCTTCTCAGTCTGGTTTTCTGTTTCGTTGTTAGTGGATTGCTTTTTCAGATTCGAATTGGAAGAATTCTGCTCCTCAGTATTATTGGCAAGATTTGATTGCTCCATTTCATTTTGTTTCTCAGTCTGGTTTTCTGTTTCGTTGTTAGTGGATTGCTTTTTCAGATTCGAATTGGAAGAATTCTGCTCGTCTGTATTATTTGTAAGATTCGTATTAACATTTTTAAATTCATTTTGAACTTCATCTAAATTTGCCAAATTGCTATCTGATCTCTGTTGCAAGTTTAAAATCTTAACGTCAAGTTCTTGAATTTTTTCATTCAAATAATTTTCTAGGATGATATTGTTGTTGTTGTTACTGGAATTATTTGACGATAACTCTTCTTTTAGTTTATTGAGTTCATTACGGTGTTCAATTTCTACTAGTATCTGTTCATTGTTTGATGTCTCATCAACTTCTATATTGTTTAATTTGATTTGATACTCTTCCTTTATTTGAATTAATTTTTTTTCCTCACTATTTAATTCAGCTTTAAGCGCTTCTATTTCCTTTTCATACTTATTAATTTCCTTTTCATTCGAATTATTATCAAAATACTTTAATTTGGCTTCATTGTAGGTAACGTTATTTTCTATATCCTCCTTAATAATTGAGGTGACAATATTCCTTTTGAGTTCTAAATCTTCAGTCGATAATTTTACTTCTTCCAAATCTTTTTTTAATCGATTGATTTGTTTTTGATTCGATATAATTTTTTGATCTAAGTTGTTTAACTCAATTTCTAACTTTTCGAAATCTTTTTTACTTGAATTTCTTAAATCAATTTCCACATTTTTACGTTGATCACTTAGTAAAGAAATTTCAGAAGAAAGAGATGTTATTTTTTTCTCTATGCGAACTTGCTCTAATTGATTTTCAACTAATTCATTGTAGATTTTTTCATCTGCCGTAATAGTGCTAAATGGAGGAATTATATCATGTTTGGAAATGATTTGAAGATATGCCTCGTTGTATTTATTTTCTTGTGTCAAGTTTGTAATTTCATTACCAAGCTGAACGATCTCTTCATATTTTCTTTTGTTTGGATTATTTTCGGAAATTAATTGAAATAACGAATCATTTAAAGCTTGCAACCAAATTGTTTGCGATTTAACCTCTTCTTGCTCATTTTTAAGATTTTTTACGGTGATTAATTGTTCGATCTTTTCAATTGAGCTTAGGTTGTTCATATTTTTTTCAATTGAGTCTATTTCGTTTTGTAATTCATCGTAATAATTTCGATTATCAACAATTACGGAATTTAACTTATTTAGTAATTCTTCATTTTCTTTTTGAGTTAATTCAATTTCAATTATTCGATCTGATATTTTGTCAACAACTTCATTGTAATTGAATCCATCCATGTCAAGATTTACGAGTGCTTGTTTTTCTTTTATTTTATCTATATTTTCCTCATTTTTTTCCTGATTATTTGCTTGTAAATCTGCATTATTTTCCTCCAATTTTTTAACAATATTACTCGCAATAATTTCCAAATTTTGTTTTTCATTTAGATCTACAATGGTTAATTTTTCTTGATCATTGTTTTCAATTGAAAATAGAATTTCTTGGTTTATTATTTGCTCAGATTCCGGAATATCAATTACTGCTTCAAAATTGTTGTTACTTCCCAATATGTCAAATTGTAATTTCATTTTTCCAGATGGGATTTCCATTTTTATCTTCCCATCTTGATCTGGAATATATGTCCCAATAGATTCATTATTTGAATCGTAAATAATAATTTTGGAAAGATTTACATTTGTGTTTATTTCATGTTTAAATTGAGCTAATACAACTTGTTTTTTATTTTTGATTTTTTCAAAAAATGAAAAATCCCCATAGAAAATAGAAAATTCACCCGATCTGCTAAGTTTGTTAGAACTAAGGTAAGCAAGTTTTTTTTCAGGATTGGTAATAAATAGAAAATCGTCAAACGGAGTTGAAACACCTACTCCAAGATTTTCAACATTTTTGAAATTATTCGTAGCACTATCGTATTCTGCCCTGAAAATGTCGTATCCGCCGATTGAATTATGACCTTTTGATGAAAAATATAAATGACCTGTTTTTTCGTCAAACAAAGGAAAGTCTTCATCAAAATCTGTATTAATTTCATTCGATAACTTTATGATCTTTTTGTCTTCTCCAGACCCAACCCTTGAGTAAATATCTTTTTGAGAATTTTCTTTGTCTCCGTAGCTGGCAAAGAATCTCATATTAATACCCTCGTTATAGTATATTAGTGGAGTATGATTCTTTTTTTTATCAATTTTGGTTTGAACGTCTATATTCGTGTTAAATTGATCTGGCTTTTCAATTTTTTCTAATTTATAGGATTTACCAAATTGTGAAATATCTGATTTTACAGAGCTTAATTTCTCAAATTTTGAGTTCGTAATTTTTTCAAGATTCTTCCCATTTCTACAATATCGAATATACTCTTCAACGGGCAACTCAAGCGTATTTTTACTCTTCTTAGTTTTATATAGTTCAAATTGAATTAATGCATTATCGAAATCTTCTTTATTGTGAAGAGCTCTTCCTAAATAATAATGATATTCCGCTGTTGCTAATGAGTTTGAGCTTGCAAATGTTAAATGACCTATAGCTTTATCTAATTTATAACTGCTGTCAGCCTCAAATAGCAGAGCTGTACCTAGTTTGAAATTATATTCTAGATTTTTTCTGTCTTGGTTATATAATGCTTGAAGATCTGGAAGTATTTCTTGATAATTCTGCTCCCAAAATAATTGATTTATTTTTTTTTCATCAATTTTGGTTTGGGCCAATAAATAAAAAGTAAAGACTGGAAGAAAAATAAAGATATTTAAGTGTAGAACTTTCAATTTTAAAGTTTACAACTATCTTTTGAATAAGTTCATTTTATTCTCCTCTCCGTTGAGCAGTCTAACAATATTTTTACGATGGGTAAAAATAACTGCAGCACTTAAAATTACGGTAAAAATCATTTCTAGAAAGATTACCTTGGGGTCAACTATATATACTATTAGTGGATATAAGAATGCTGATACGATTGCGCCGAGTGAAACATATTTGGAGACAATAAATATTAAAAGGAATATCACAAGACATAGAAAAGCAGCAAATGGTTGTAGTCCAATCAAAACCCCCAATGAGGTTGCAACACCTTTACCTCCTCTAAAATTTGCAAATACAGGTAAAACGTGCCCGATCATGGAAAATATAGAAGATACTAGGCGCAGTGCAATTAGAAATGAGTATTCAAGCTCGTAAAACTCCATGAAGATTACTGGAAAAATAGAAGCAATTATTCCTTTTAGAATATCAATAATTAAAACAATTATCCCTGGTTTCTTTCCGAGAACTCGAAATGTGTTTGTTGCACCAGCATTTTTACTCCCATGTTCTCGAACATCTAAATTGTAATATGTTTTTCCAACCCAAACAGCAGTAGGTATCGAACCTAGTAAATATCCTGTTAAAGCACAAATAATTAGTAATATAAGTTCATTCATCCTTAAAAAAGTTTATTGAATTGTTCGTACAATTCATTCGGTTCTTCTAGGTCGAAGCTAAAATTTTTGATCTTTTTTTGTTTTGATTTCATGTCTTTAATCGGTTTTTTAAACACATCATCATTTGAAATAATCGACATTTTTCCATTATCTTTTTTCATTTCATATCCAAAATAAAAGAATTTATCAGAAACATTAAAATTTATACCGAAATAATCTAAATTAGTTTCTTCAAATTGTTGATTAAAAAAGCAATTAAATTGAACATTTTTCATGACAGGCTTTTCAAACATGGATACCAAAAGAACATCTGATGTATTCGATTTTAGCCCACTTAAGTCTTGTTTATTATAGCTAATTAATTCGATACCACTTAAGATAATTGTTTGTTCTAATTGTTTAGGGAATTTTGGTAAGGTTTCATCAAGAACAGATTGCCTTATTTTTTCATAATCCTTAGAATTGTTCCAATGTTTCATCGCTCTATCAAAATTAGTTTTGTTTATTTCTGATGGTTTAGCGTTTTTTATTTCTTCATTAGCCTTTATTTTTTTCGCTAAATTTTCCATAATTTCCTGACTAATAGGAAATGAAAATCTCGAACTTAAGTTTAGGGTTGTTTTTTTAGTATTTACAGCATCATACCGAATGGATCCGAAAGATGAAACACTTGCATCACCCAATTTTAATGCTAAGTCAATCTCTCCTTCTCCATACATATTACATGAATTATTTTCTAAATCCAAGGATAGGTAGTTTTCGGTTGAAAGTGCTCCAATTGCAATATTTTCGATACGTTGTTTTAGCTGGTCTTTGGAGCTTATTTGAAATTCATTGTTTGTACTATTATATTGCAAATAACCCTCAGCGCTATACAGTAACTCATCTTCGGGTAAGTTTAATGGAGACAAAAAGGCCGTGTAAATATTTTTTCTTTCTTTATCCCAGTAGAATCCAATTCCAAGAGGTTGATCATCAGTATCAATTAGTTTCGATGAAATAGGTATTTGGATATTTTTAGGACTTATTTTATCCTTAAAAGTAAACCAAGATTTTTTGTATTTACATTCTAAAATAACTTTTGTGCTTCCTTCACAATATAGACTGTCCAAATTGGCATCAACTTCAATTTTTCCAAAATATTCAAAGCGTTTTGATAATTTAAACCCGCGCTTTTCTTCAATTAATCCTGAGGCAGTTGTTTTGAAATTTTTTCCTTCTATTTTATCCATTTGAATAAGTGATATTTCATTGTCTGCATCAATATATCTATATTTTCCATTCGCATTATAGTTTCCTTTATCAAGGACTTCAATATAGCACTGCTCAAAGTAATGGGTTTTATTTTCATTTTCAATTACTGCATTAATAAGAGGTTTTATTATACCTTTCTTTTGAATTACTAACTTGCTACTATCAGGAAGAACTCTAACACCTCCAACGGGTAAAAAGGCCACTTTTTCGCAGTAAATATTTTGACTTTTTAAATCGTATTTGGCATTAAGTGCTTTAAACTCAATCTTGTGCTGATTGCTGAATTTCGGGTCGTAACAATAAAAATTAGAGATAGTTCCACTTGCATCAGCTTGAAAGGAAGTTAAATTATCCTTATTACGCTCCATATCAACAGTTGATCCATCCATATACCAAAAGAATTTGTCCATTTGACAATAATATAGGTTAGGAGGAAATTCTATTTGTTTGGTTTGAGCTGCGTTGAATTCCCCTTTTCTTGTTTTAAAACTTATATTCGCAGAAACGCCTTCTGCTTTTAAAGCAAGCGGGTCATCTCCTTGCTCCCTATAGGTGTTTTTTAGGTAAAAACTTGAGGTGTCAGACAAGATGTCCCATCGTTTTAATTGATAGTTCTTAGAATACATTGTTGCAGTTTTGAATCCTAATTCTCCAAATGCTGACATACCTTTTTCACGAATAGTTACTGTTCCTGCCAAATGGGCTTCATTACTGTAAAATCGAATGGGGTTGCCTTCAGTGGAAGAAGCTTTTAATATTTTACTTTTAGGTATGTAACAAATGAAAGCCCGTTCATTGTAAGCGTCAGGAAACTCAATGTTTTCCTCAGACGGATTATTTACGAAATTCGCTAAACCAATTGTTGAATCGGGCAAAAACGTCAAGCCCTTTGATTCTGAAACAGAATTTAAGAAGTTAATTGTGCCTGCTCCTTGTAAGCCATTTCCTGATAAAATGATTTTATTTTTGTAAGTCGTATTGGTTCCATAAAAAGGGAATCCAGATTCTGGTGCTTTTGAGGAAAAACCAAAGGAATAATCATCCATGATTTTAATGGATTCTTTGATTTTTGGGAAAATTCCGGCAGAGGTTAATTCTCCATTAAAGCGCAGAGACTTTTCATGAAAGTTATCTAAGCTGTCTAGTTCAAAAGGCTCAATAGTCAAAAAGAATCGTGACGTATCGTAAGCCCCATTTTGAATTTTGTCGTAAAAAATCTGACAAGGTTTGGAAACATTAAGTTTGGGGTAAAAGCCAAATTCCTTGTTTCGTCCGGATCGATTCGATATGTCATCGACATATAATTTACCTGATAAATTGGAAAACGACGAAACCATTTCTATTCTGCTCATATTTTTTTCTCGTTCTGTTATTGGGTCAACATACAGGACAGCTTTTTTGGATTTGCTAATTTCGAAGCAATTCGATGAATAGTTATAAAATCCTAACGGTGTTTGGATTTCAATTTTACCAGAATATATTGTACCCATAAATTGAATGTCCCTATTCTTTTTTAACTTTATCTGAAGGTTTTCAGGGCCAATAAACGTGGTCTGTGTATTAGAAATTGTTACTAAATCGACACCATCAATTAAAAGTTCTTTTGTCTTCAAATCCAAAACCCCATAAAATGGAAGTGATTTTCTTCTATTTTCATTTTCCAATAACAGTTCATATTGTTTATTCAATTGACTATCAGAACGAATTTCTCTCAGTTGATCTTCATTATATTGCAATATTTCAGGCTTTAAGTCACTTTTGAAAGAAATGTTATCGAAATCTCCTTGACCGGATTTATTCTCAACATACTTGTATAATTTTTCATTGACGGTCACAATTTTTTGCTCGGTGTCATAATTAATGAAACCATGAACGGCCATTTCTAGCATAAGAGACTTACATTGAGAAAGATATTTATTTATGGCTGATGCAAATTCTCCCTCTGATAAAGTTTTTATATTTTTTTCTCTACAATATTTAGCAGCATTAGTTAGAGGATTGACAGCATCTTGACCTTTGAATGAATCAAACAATTTTTCATCAAAGAAATTTTTTGATTCAAATTTTGCATTTTTTAAATCGTTAGAAGCACCGTAATCATAGGTCAATCGAAGTTCATCCGTGCCAGTTCTGTACAATATTCTTTGGCAAAAAATATCTAGCATGTGATAAGAATCTTCGAATGGAGCATAGCCAATACCTTTGGAAGGTCTTGAAATTTCTATTTCTTGAGAATTTTTATCGTAACTAAAATTAATCCCAATGTGAGAAATCGAATCATTATCGATTTGGATTTTTAAGAAAGAAGAAGTTGACTGTATTGAGTTAATGGAAAATTGAAAAAGTTCATCAGAAACAACTATAAAGGGAGAATTCCCACGTTTGATAATAACTTTACTTAGATTGCCTTTTTCTCCAGATCCTACTAACTTTTCTCCCTCAATTACAAAACCGCCATCGTAATCAATTCCATTCATAATATTCTCAACTTTCACTCGCTTGTTGTAAGATACAAAACGTGGATATATTCTATCGATCTCTCTGAGATAAGTATTTGTTTTGTCTTCTATTGCGCCATAAATCGGTTTTTGAAAGTATGGAGCTGAAAGCAAAATTGAATCAATTTTGATTTGAGAGTTTTTCAAGTTTACCTTATACTCATTTCTTATTTCTGCAAACATTTTATCTGAGGGCACTCCCGTTTTGAGCCAATTTATTTTACCTTCTGAACCAATCCAACTTTTTGATATGATATCTAATTTCCCATTTGTTTTCGAGATTACCACACTATCTGTTGCTCCGGATCCCGAGGACTTATCTGTCAGTAAGCACTTTAGATTGCCATTAGTTAACGAAATCTGAGGATTAGAACCCATAGAAAAGAAAAATTTTCCATCCGAATAATACCAATTAGAATTACCAGCATCAGAAATTTTATTGTATAAAAAAAAGTGGAGAGAAAATTTTATAAAATCATCAGTTGATTTATTCTTTGTTTCAAGAAGGTTATCAATTATGGAGTGCCAGTTTTCAATTTGATTTGACTCTAATTTCTTGGATAATATGTGATTGTATGTGTAAAGATAGTTGAATAAGTTTGGATAAGGCTTTAAACCATTCGTAATAATTTGGTTCGATGTATTTACCATTTGATTAAAACTACCGTCGTCAATGATTCCATTTTTTAGAATGTTTTCTTTAAACTCATCTTTCGCAAATGATTTAACTTTTTCAGATTCATTATCAGAAAATAGCTCATCAATTTGTTTTATAAATTTTTGTTTTTCATTAGAAAACGTTTGAGCAAAAATGAATGAGAAAGGAAATATCAGAATTAGAAAAATAATAAGAATAATAGCTTTCATGGTTGTCAAACTTGTGATTTTATGTAAATTTCAATAAAGATAATGCCAATTTAATAAAATTCAAGTCGTTTTCGGTAAATGTTATGAAAATACAATTTGACCCGATCATTTTTTTAAAAAAATTATTACAACTATTGCAGATAAAAAAAAATGTCTTACATTTGCAATCCGAAATTCGGGTATAGTTCTTTAATTTATTGAATTTTAACACAAGCCGATGTAGCTCAGTTGGCCAGAGCAGCTGATTTGTAATCAGCTGGTCGGGGGTTCGAATCCCTCCATCGGCTCAGAGTGTTGGGGGTGTCGCATAGTGGCTATTGCAGCAGACTGTAAATCTGTCACCGTTCGGTATCGTTGGTTCGAGTCCATCCACCCCCACAAAGGTAGTATTGTTTAAGCGGGAGTAGCTCAGTTGGTAGAGCGTCAGCCTTCCAAGCTGAATGTCGCGAGTTCGAATCTCGTCTCCCGCTCAAATTTATTCTGCCGGTGTAGCTCAGGGGTAGAGCGCTTCCTTGGTAAGGAAGAGGTCACGAGTTCAAATCTCGTCATTGGCTCTACGCAATTATTATTTTGAAACAATGACAGTGGTGTCTTGTAATTATAAAAGGGTTTAACTTGAATTATTAATCGTAACAAATTAGAAAAATGGCAAAAGAGAATTTTGATCGTTCCAAGCCTCACGTAAACATCGGAACAATTGGTCACGTTGACCACGGTAAAACAACTTTAACAGCTGCAATTTCTAGCGTTTTGGCTAGTAAAGGTCTTGCTGCTGCTCGTGATTTCTCATCTATTGACAATGCTCCTGAAGAGAAAGAAAGAGGTATAACTATTAATACTTCTCACATTGAGTATGCAACTGAAAACCGTCATTATGCACACGTTGATTGTCCTGGTCACGCTGACTATGTTAAGAACATGGTTACTGGTGCTGCTCAGATGGACGGAGCAATTTTAGTGGTGGCAGCAACTGATGGTCCGATGCCTCAAACTCGTGAACACATTCTTTTAGGTCGCCAAGTAGGTGTTCCTAGAATGGTTGTATTCATGAATAAAGTGGACATGGTTGATGATCCAGAATTACTTGAGTTGGTTGAAATGGAAGTACGTGAGTTATTATCTTTTTATCAATATGATGGTGACAACGCTCCTGTGATTCAAGGTTCAGCACTTGGTGCTTTGAATGGAGAAGAGAAATGGGTTAAAACGGTAGAAGAATTAATGAACGCTGTTGATACTTATATCGAACTTCCTCCGCGTGATGTTGATAAACCGTTCTTGATGCCTGTTGAAGATGTATTTACAATTACGGGACGTGGAACTGTTGCTACAGGAAGAATTGAAACTGGAGTAATTAACTCTGGTGATCCTGTTGAAATTTTGGGAATGGGGGATGACAAATTGACATCAACTGTTACAGGTGTTGAAATGTTCCGTAAAATTTTGGATAGAGGTGAAGCTGGAGACAATGTAGGATTATTGTTAAGAGGTATTGAGAAAACTCAAATCAAAAGAGGAATGGTAATTTGTAAACCAGGTTCAACCACTCCACACAATGAGTTTAAGGCAGAGATTTATGTATTGAAAAAAGAAGAAGGTGGTCGTCACACTCCGTTCCATAACAAATACCGTCCTCAATTCTATTTTAGAACAACAGACGTAACCGGTGAGATTCACTTAACGGATGGACGTGAGATGGTAATGCCAGGAGACAACGTTACAATTAATGTAAAATTGATCGTTCCTATTGCGATGGATAAAGGATTGCGTTTTGCAATTCGCGAAGGAGGTAGAACCGTTGGAGCTGGTCAAGTTACAGAGATTATATCTTAAATATTTATCAAATGAGCTTAAGAAGGGGGAGAGAAGTCTTCCCCTTTTTAGACCAAACGGGTGTAGCTCAGCTGGTAGAGTAGTGGTCTCCAAAACCATTGGTCGTGGGTTCGAATCCTACCACCCGTGCGATTTACCAAATAAAAAAAAGAATTGGGATGAATATAAAAGAATACTTTCGTGATACATACAATGAGATGAGATTCAATGTTTCATGGCCAACTTGGAAGGAGTTGCAAAATAACACAATTGTTGTGGTAGTGGCATCAGTTATTTTTGCAATAACAATTTTTGCTATGGATTATGCGTTTGGTATTACGGGTGATGATAATTCATTTTGGAGAGGATTAGTGGGTATGATTTATAATATGTTTTAACTTCTTGTCATGGAAGAAATAAAAAAACGTTGGTATGTTGTCCGTTCTGTAAGTGGAAAGGAGAAAAAAGTGAAGGAGTATTTAGAACTTGAAATTAACCGTCACAACTTAAATGACTATGTTTCTCAAGTATTAATTCCAACGGAGAAAGTATTTCAAATTCGCAATGGTAAGAAAATTTCTAAGGAAAAAGCGTATCTTCCTGGATACGTACTAATTGAGGCCGCTTTGGTAGGCGAAGTTGCACACGTAATTAAGAATATTACAAATGTTATTGGGTTCTTGGGTGCTGAGAAAGGAGGAAAACCTGTTCCAATGCGTTTGTCTGAAGTCAACCGTATTTTGGGTAAGGTTGACGAACTTTCAGAAAATGAAGAAGAAATGAAAATTCCATTTACAGTTGGTGAGTCTGTCAAAGTAATTGATGGTCCTTTCAACAATTTTAGTGGCGTTATCGATGAAATTAATGAAGAGAAGAAAAAACTGAAAGTGATGGTGAAAATATTTGGTAGAAAAAATTTGCTTGAACTCAGCTACATGCAGGTTGAGAAAGAGGTTTAGTTTGTATTAACCGTAGGAGTGAGTAAGTCGATTAAAGCTTCCCGACAAGAATCACGTTTGACTACATAAATTATAGTATAATGGCAAAAGAAGTAGCAGCGCTTATTAAGCTGCAAATTAAAGGAGGAGCAGCCAATCCCTCACCACCAATCGGTCCCGCACTGGGTGCGAAAGGTGTTAATATCATGGAGTTTTGTAAGCAATTTAATGCAAGAACTCAGGATAAACAAGGAAAGGTTGTTCCGGTGGTTATTACAGTTTATGGTGATAAATCGTTTGATTTTATTCTTAAAACCCCGCCGGCGGCTGTTCAAATTGTTGAGCAAACCAAAATTAAGAAGGGTTCTTCGGAGCCAAATAGAGTAAAGGTTGGTTCAATGACTTGGGATCAAGTTCGATTGATTGCGGAAGATAAATTACCCGATCTAAATTGCTTTACAGTAGATTCTGCTATGAAAATGGTGGCTGGTACTGCAAGAAGTATGGGTGTTACTGTAAAAGGAGGAGAGGCTCCTAAATCTAAATAATTAAGTTATGAAAAGGATACCAAAAAAACGTAAAGAAATTTTGGCGAAATATGATTTCTCCAAAACGTATTCCTTGACAGATGCTTGTAATTTAGTTAAGGAGGTTTCATCTACTCGATTTGATGCTTCGGTTGATATTGCTGTTCGTTTGGGAGTAGATCCAAGAAAGGCCAATCAAATGGTTCGCGGAACGGTTGCCTTACCACACGGTACTGGTAAAGATGTTCGTGTATTGGTGCTATGTACACCAGACAAAGAGGCAGAAGCAAAAGCATCAGGTGCCGATTATGTTGGTTTAGACGATTTCATCGACAAAATCAAAGGAGGTTGGACTGATATCGATGTAATAATAACTATGCCTTCTGTAATGGGAAAGGTTGGTGCACTTGGTAGAGTATTGGGACCACGTGGATTAATGCCTAATCCTAAAACAGGTACTGTAACCATGGAGATTGGTAAGGCAGTTCAGGAAGTTAAAGCTGGTAAAATAGATTTTCGTGTTGATAAATATGGAATTGTTCATGCAGGAATTGGTAAAACAAGTTTTGCAGGAGATCAAATTCGTGAGAACGCGAATGAAATTATCCAAACTTTAATCAAAATGAAGCCATCAGCAGCAAAGGGTACATATATTAAAAGTATTTATCTTTCTGCAACCATGAGTCCTGGAATTCAAATTGATTCTAAATCTGTCACTGCATAAAAATTAATAAAATGACTAGAGAAGAAAAATCAAAATATATTGAGGATCTGGCTGCTGAAATTAGCTCAGCGAATGTTTTCTACATTGCAGATACGGCAGAATTGACAGTTGATACAATCAATGCTATAAGAAGAAGATGTTTTCAAAGCAATATTCGTTTGAGAGTTGTTAAGAATGCTCTTCTTGAAAAAGCAATGGATCGTGTTGAAGGCAAAAACTTCGGTGAATTGAAGCAAACTTTAAAAGGTGGAACTTCGATTATGTTCAGTGAAGTTGGTAATGCTCCTGCTCGTCTTATCCAAGAGTTCAGAAAGAAAAGTGATAAACCTGTTCTAAAAGGAGCATACATTGACGAGGCTATTTTCATTGGTGATTCTCAATTGGCTACATTGGAGTCTTTGAAGAGCAGAGAAGAACTTATTGGAGATATTGTTGGATTGTTACAAAGCCCTGCCAAGAATGTTATTTCTGGCCTTAAAGGCGCTGGTTCTAAAATAGCTGGTATTCTTAAAACCTTAGAAGAAAGATAATTATTGTAAATTTTTTAAAAACAAATAAAAATGGCTGATATTAAGCAATTAGCGGAAACGCTTGTAAATTTAACGGTTAAGGAAGTTAATGATTTAGCTGCTGTCCTTAAAGATGAGTATGGAATTGAACCTGCTGCTGCTGCTCCTGTAATGGTTGCTGGTGGTGCTGGTGCTGGTGCTGGTGAAGCTGCAGTTGAGAAAACAGAATTCGATGTAATTTTGAAATCAGGTGGAGCTAACAAATTAGCGGTTGTTAAATTAGTTAAAGAATTAACTGGAAATGGATTGAAAGAGTCTAAAGATTTAGTTGATAGTGCGCCTGCAACATTAAAAGAAGGTGTATCTAAAGATGAGGCAGAAGGACTTAAAAAGTCTCTTGAAGAGGCTGGAGCTGAAGTTGAAATTAAATAATTTCATAAGATAATAATGGATTGGGCGTCCCTGTTAAGGGATGCCTTGTTCCGTTTTAAATAAAATCAAAAAAGAATCTCTTTTTTATAAACTAAAACTGTTGAACCTTGGCAACACAATTAAAAATAACTGAAAGGATCAGTTTTGCATCGAGTAAAAATCAGTTTGACTATCCTGATTTTTTAGAAATTCAATTAAAATCTTTTAAAGAGTTTTTTCAACTAGAAACAACTCCTGAAAATAGAGAAAGTGAAGGCTTGTTTAAAGTTTTCGCTGAAAATTTTCCAATAACAGATACCAGAAATCAATTTGTATTGGAATTTTTGGATTATTTTATTGATCCTCCGCGATATACGATTGAGGAGTGTATCGAACGTGGTCTTACTTATAGTGTTCCCTTAAAAGCGAAGTTAAAATTATACTGTACAGACCCTGAACACGAAGATTTCGAAACGATTGTACAAGACGTATATCTTGGAACCATTCCATATATGACCCCTAAAGGATCATTTGTAATTAACGGAGCCGAAAGAGTAATTGTCTCTCAATTACATCGATCTCCTGGAGTATTTTTCGGTCAAAGTCGTCACGCCAACGGAACTAAGTTATATTCCGCTAGAATTATTCCATTCAAAGGTTCTTGGATTGAATTTGCGACAGATATTAATGGTGTAATGTATGCATACATTGATCGAAAAAAGAAATTACCGGTTACAACATTGCTTCGTGCAATTGGTTACGAGGCTGATAAAGATATTTTAGAAATTTTTGGATTAGCAGATGAAGTTAAGGTTACTAAATCTAATTCAAAAAAATTAGTTGGTAGAAGATTAGCTGCAAGAGTCTTGAAGACTTGGATTGAGGATTTTGTGGACGAAGATACAGGTGAAGTTGTTTCAATCGAGAGAAATGAAGTACTCCTTGATCGTGAGACTGAATTAACCGAAGAGAATATTGAATTAATAATTGATTCTGGAACGAAAGCCATTATTCTACATAAGGAAGATGCTTCCAATATAGATTTTACGATTATTTACAACACGCTTCAGAAAGATACGTCAAATAGCGAAAAAGAAGCGGTTGAGCATATCTACAGACAGCTGCGTAATGCAGAACCACCAGATTATGATACTGCTAAAGGTGTATTTGAAAAACTATTCTTTTCCGACACTCGTTACGATTTAGGTGAAGTTGGTCGCTTTAGAATGAATAAAAAACTTAAGACAGATTACAATGAAGAGTCTAGAGTTTTGACTAAAAGCGATATTATATCCATTATTCAATATTTGATAGAGTTGATTAATTCTAAAGCGGATGTAGATGATATTGACCACCTTTCAAACAGAAGGGTTAGAACGGTAGGAGAACAATTGTATGCTCAATTTGGTGTTGGTTTAGCCAGAATGGCAAGAACTATCAGAGAAAGAATGAATGTGAGAGACAATGAGGTATTCACGCCTATTGATTTGATTAATGCAAAGACATTGTCTTCCGTTATTAATTCATTCTTTGGAACAAATCAACTATCTCAATTTATGGATCAAACAAATCCATTGTCTGAGGTTACTCACAAAAGAAGATTATCAGCATTAGGGCCAGGTGGTCTTTCAAGGGAAAGAGCCGGTTTTGAAGTACGAGATGTGCATTATACGCATTACGGTCGTCTATGTACAATTGAAACACCTGAAGGTCCGAATATTGGTTTGATTTCCTCTCTTTGTGTTTTCGCTAAGGTTAATAAACTTGGTTTTATTGAAACCCCTTATCGAAAAGTTGAAAATGGTAAAATTAACTTAAGTAATGAACCTATTTATTTAGCAGCTGAGGAAGAAGATCAAAAAATGATTGCTCAAGCCAATGTTCAAACTGATGAAAAAGGGGCTTTATTGAGTGATTTAGTTAAAGCAAGATTCGAAGGAGATTTCCCGCTAGTTGAGCCTAAGAAAATTAATTTAATTGATGTAGGTGCAAACCAAATCGCATCTATCGCTGCATCATCTATACCTTTCTTGGAGCATGACGATGCAAACCGAGCATTGATGGGATCAAACATGCAACGTCAGGCGGTTCCTTTATTGCGACCGAATTCGCCTATAGTTGGTACTGGAATTGAAAGATTAGTGGCAAGAGATTCAAGAGTACTTGTGAATGCAGAAGGATCTGGAGTTGTTGAGTATGTAGACGCAAATGAAATTGTTATTCGCTACGATTGGACTGAAGCTGATAAGTTAGTAAGCTTTGATAGTGAGGTTGTTACATACAAACTTACCAAGTTTATGAAGACCAATCAAAGTACTTGTATAAACCTCAAACCAATTGTTGCCAAAGGAGACAGAGTTACCAAAGGTCAAGTTCTTTGTGAAGGATATGCTACTCAACAAGGTGAATTAGCTCTTGGACAAAATTTGAAAGTTGCTTTCATGCCTTGGAAAGGATACAACTTTGAGGATGCAATTGTGATTTCAGAGAGAGTTGTGAGAGATGATATTTTTACGTCCATTCATATTGATGAATACTCACTTGAAGTTCGTGATACAAAACGAGGTATGGAGGAATTAACTTCAGATATTCCAAATGTTAGTGAAGATGCTACTAAAGATTTGGACGAAAATGGATTGATTAGAATTGGAGCTGAAATCAAAGAAGGTGATATTTTAATTGGTAAGATTACTCCTAAAGGTGAGACAGATCCATCTCCAGAGGAAAAATTACTCCGGGCCATTTTTGGTGACAAAGCTGGAGATGTTAAAGATGCATCGTTAAAAGCAGGTCCTTCTCTTCGAGGTGTTGTTATTGATAAAAAATTATTTTCAAGAGCAGTAAAAGATAGAAAAACAAAGACCCAAGACAAACCTGTATTAGATCAAATTGAATCCGAATACCAAGTAGAATTAGCTAAATTGAAAGATCAATTGGTTGACAAATTACTGAAGATTTTGGGTGAAAATAAGACGTCAGGAGTATTTAATAATTTCAAAGAAGAAATCATTAAAAAAGGTACGAAATTTAATCAAAAGAACTTATTAGCAATTGATTATACAATTGTAAATCCTTTAAATTGGACAGGAGATTCGAATATAAATCAACTTGTTATTAGATTACTTCACAATTTCAATATTAAGGCCAACGATTTATTAGGGATTTATAAACGTAAGAAGTTTCATATTTCCGTTGGGGATGAATTGCCTGCAGGAATTATCCGTCTTGCCAAAGTATATGTTGCCAAAAAGCGTAAATTGAAGGTTGGTGATAAAATGGCAGGACGACACGGTAACAAAGGAATTGTTGCAAATATTGTTCGTCAAGAGGATATGCCTTTCCTAGAGGATGGGACTCCTGTAGATATTGTACTTAATCCATTAGGTGTACCTTCTAGGATGAACTTAGGACAGATTTATGAAACAGTTCTCGGTTGGGCAGGTGAGAAATTAGGAGTAAAATTTGCCACTCCAATTTTTGATGGTGCTACACCAAATGAAATCAATGAATTAACTGATAAAGCTGGAATTCCGAGATCAGGTAAGACATATTTGTATGATGGTGGAACTGGAGAAAAATTCCATCAACCGGCTACAGTTGGGATCATTTATATGTTGAAATTATCTCACATGGTTGATGACAAGATGCACGCTCGTTCAATCGGACCATACTCCTTAATTACGCAACAACCACTTGGTGGAAAGGCTCAATTTGGAGGTCAAAGATTTGGAGAGATGGAGGTATGGGCAATTGAAGCATTTGGCGCGTCAAATATTCTTCAGGAAATCTTGACGGTTAAATCAGATGATGTTGTTGGTAGAGCAAAGGCTTATGAAGCTATTGTGAAAGGGGATAACATTCCTGAACCAGGAATTCCTGAATCATTCAATGTATTATTACATGAGTTGAGAGGATTGTGTTTAAATATTTCGTTAGATTAATAAGTCTTAACCTAAAAAACGTAAAATGACTTTTAGAAAAGAAACACCAAAAAAACAAAGCAGTTTCAATAAAATAACAATTTCTTTGGCATCGCCAGAGGTTATATTGGAACAATCAAGTGGTGAAGTGTTAAAACCAGAAACCATTAATTATCGAACTTATAAACCTGAAAGAGACGGTTTATTCTGTGAAAGAATATTTGGACCGGTTAAAGATTATGAATGTCATTGTGGAAAATACAAGCGTATTCGATATAAAGGCATTGTATGTGATCGTTGTGGAGTTGAAGTAACAGAGAAAAAAGTACGACGTGAACGAATGGGACACATATCATTGGTTGTTCCAGTTGCACATATTTGGTATTTTAGATCTCTTCCAAACAAAATTGGATATTTGTTAGGTTTACCGACAAAAAAATTAGATCAAATTATCTATTACGAGCGATACGTTGTAATTCAAGCTGGTTTAGCCAACACCTTGGATGGAATTCATTTAAAAGAAACTGATTTTCTCACAGAAGAGGAGTATTTGGATATATTAGATGCTTTGCCAAAAGAAAATCAATATTTGGAAGATAATGATCCCAATAAATTTATCGCGAAAATGGGAGCCGAGGCTCTACATGATTTATTGAGAAATTTAGATTTGGAGCAGCTTTCTTATGACCTACGTCATCAAGCCAATCACGAAACCTCGGTTCAAAGAAAGAATGAAGCTTTGAAAAGACTTCAAGTTGTAGAATCAATGAGAGATTCTCAACAAAGAATTGACAATCGTCCAGAATGGATGATTGTGAAGGTGGTTCCAGTAATTCCACCAGAATTGCGTCCTTTAGTTCCTCTAGATGGAGGTAGATTTGCCACATCAGATTTAAACGATTTATATCGTCGTGTTATTATCCGTAATAACCGTTTGAAGCGATTAATCGAAATTAAAGCACCTGAAGTGATTTTGAGAAATGAGAAAAGAATGCTACAAGAATCAGTTGACTCATTATTCGATAATTCACGCAAAGCAAGTGCCGTTAAAACTGAGTCAAATAGAGCTTTGAAATCTCTTTCTGATTCGTTAAAAGGTAAGCAAGGTCGTTTCCGTCAAAATTTACTTGGAAAACGTGTGGATTACTCTGCACGTTCCGTAATTGTTGTTGGTCCAGATTTAAAATTACATGAATGTGGGTTGCCAAAAGATATGGCTGCTGAATTATACAAGCCTTTCATTATTCGAAAAATGATTGAGCGTGGAATAGTTAAAACGGTTAAGTCAGCAAAGAAAATTGTTGATCGTAAAGAGCCAGTTGTTTGGGATATTTTAGAAAATGTATTGAAAGGACATCCTGTTCTTTTAAACAGAGCACCAACTCTTCACCGTTTAGGGATCCAAGCATTTCAGCCTAAATTGATTGAAGGAAAAGCAATTCGCTTACATCCATTAGTCACAACAGCCTTTAATGCTGACTTTGATGGTGACCAAATGGCGGTACATTTACCTTTAGGAAATGCGGCTATTTTAGAAGCACAAATGTTAATGTTGGCTTCTCATAATATTTTAAATCCAGCGAACGGAGCACCAATAGCTGTTCCTTCTCAGGACATGGTTTTAGGTCTTTACTACATTACAAAAGGTAAGAAAAGTACGGCAGAATTAAAGGTTAAAGGTGAAGGAAGTGTTTTTTATTCACCAGAAGAAGTCGTAATTGCGTACAATGAGAATAAACTTGATCTTCATGCATTCATTAAAGTTAAAACTTATGATTTAAATGAAACAGGTGAACCTGAATTAAAACTAATTGAAACCACTTGCGGTCGAGTTATTTTCAACGAGAAAGTACCACGTGAAGTAGGATTCATTAATGATGTATTAACTAAGAAAGCATTAAGAGATATTATCGGTAATGTATTGAAAATTGCTGGAACAAGTCGAACAGCTCAATTCCTAGACGATATCAAAGGTTTAGGATATGAAATGGCATTCAAGGGTGGTCTTTCTTTCAATTTGGATGATGTAATAATTCCTAAAGAAAAAGATGAATTAGTTCAAAAAGCAGATTCTGAGGTGAAGGAAGTGATGATGAATTATAACATGGGTCTCATTACAAACAATGAACGATATAATCAAATCATTGATATTTGGACGCATACGAATGCGAAGCTTACACAAACCTTAATGGATCAATTGAAAAATGATCGCCAAGGATTTAACTCCATTTATATGATGTTTGATTCTGGAGCTCGTGGTTCGAAAGAACAAATTCGTCAGTTATCTGGTATGAGGGGGTTGATGGCGAAACCGCAAAAATCAGGTGCTTCTGCTCAAGAAATTATTGAAAATCCGATTTTATCTAACTTCAAAGAAGGATTATCGATTTTAGAATACTTTATTTCAACTCATGGTGCACGTAAAGGTCTTGCCGATACAGCACTTAAGACTGCTGATGCCGGATATTTAACTCGTCGTTTAGTCGATGTTGCTCAGGATGTTGTTATTAATTCAAATGATTGTGGCACGCTAAGAGGAATTGTAGCTACGGCACTTAAGAAAAATGATGAAATTGTAGAGCCATTATACGATCGTATTTTAGGACGAACTTCAGTACATGATGTTTATCAACCTGAATCAGATAATTTAATTGTAGCCTCCGGTGAATTAATTTCAGAGGAAGTTGCAACTGCTATTGAAGCTGGAGGAATTGAGGAGGTTGAAATTCGTTCAGTTCTTACTTGTGAAATGAGAAAAGGAGTTTGCTCTAAGTGTTATGGTCGCAACTTATCGAATCACAGAATTGCTCAAATTGGAGATGCAGTAGGTGTAATTGCTGCTCAATCAATCGGAGAACCTGGTACGCAGTTGACCCTTCGAACATTCCACGTAGGAGGTACAGCTTCAAACGTGGCAGATATTTCAGATCTCAAAGCAAAAGCTAATGGGAAGCTCGAAATTGAAGAATTAAGAACGATTGATAAAACGAATTCAGATGGGACATCTCGTACTATAGTAGTTGGTAGATCGGCTGAGTTGAAAATCACAGATGAGAAAACTGGGATTGTCGTTATGAATGCCAATATCCCTTATGGTTCAGATTTGATGGTTAAATCAGGTTCGAAAATCAAGAAGGGAGATGTTATTTGTAAGTGGGATCCATATAATGCATTGATTATTTCGGAAGTACCCGGAAAGGTAGTTTTTGATAACATCGTTGAAGGAGTTACTTTCCGTGAAGAAGTCGATGAGCAAACAGGATTTACTGAAAAGGTAATTATTGAATCACGTGATAAAAGAAGAAGTCCAAGTATTCATATCATTGATCCAAAATCAAAAGAAGTTTTACGTGAGTATTCTTTACCTGTTGATTCCCATATTTCTGCAACTGAAGGGAATGTGATTGAAGCGGGTGAAATTTTGGTTAAAATCCCTAGACTTGCTGGTAAAACTGGTGATATCACGGGAGGTTTACCACGTGTAACAGAATTATTTGAAGCTCGAAATCCATCCAATCCTGCAGTTGTTGCTGAGATTGATGGAACAGCACAATTTGGAAAAATTAAACGAGGTAATCGTGAAATATCTATTATTTCCCGAAGTGGCGAGGAGAAGAAATATTTAGTTCCACTATCGAAACACATTTTAGTTCAAGAAAACGACTACGTGCGTGCTGGTTCACCTCTTTCTGATGGTGCAATAACACCGATTGATATTTTGAACATCGAAGGACCTACAAAAGTTCAGGAATATATTGTTAATGAAATTCAAGAGGTTTATCGCCTTCAAGGTGTAAAAATTAATGATAAACATTTCGAAGTAATTGTACGTCAAATGATGCTAAAGAATGAGATTATTGAATCAGGAGATACGCGATTCCTTGAGGGTCAATCTGTTCATAAAGCTGACATCATGGAGGCAAATGATGAATTGTATGGAATGATGGTAGTTGATGATTCGGGGGATTCACAGAATTTGAAAGCGGGTCAAATCGTTTCTGCTCGTAAATTAAGAGATGAGAACTCTCAACTAAAAAGAGCGGATAAGAAAATGGTTGTTGCTCGAGAAGCGACTCCAGCAACATCAAGACCTTTATTGCAAGGTATTACCAGAGCTTCTCTTCAGACTCAATCGTTTATTTCTGCAGCATCTTTTCAAGAAACAACCAAAGTTTTAAATGAGGCAGCAATTTCCGGAAAAGAAGATTGGTTATTAGGATTAAAAGAAAACGTAATCGTCGGTCATTTAATTCCTGCAGGAACTGGTGTTAGAAAATTCCAAAAGCAAATTGTAGGGTCTATTGAAGAATTAGAAAAACTACAAGAGGAAGCTTAATATAATTTCTGATTAATTTTTAAAGGTCGTTTCAAATGAAACGACCTTTTTTTATTTCTTAATTGAAAACATACAGGTAAACGTTGTACCAGAATGAATGTTACTTGCTACTTCGATTTTACCTTTATGAGCTTCAATTATTAATTTCACATAGTATAAGCCCAAACCAAATCCTTTTACATTGTGAACATTTCCTGTTGGTACGCGATAAAATTTTTCAAATATCTGTTTCATATTTTCTTTAGAAATTCCTATTCCATTGTCACTTATTTCAATACAAAGAAAATTAGTTTCATCATAAGTTCTTATTCTAATAAGTGGTTTATTCTCACAATATTTTATAGCATTATCAATTAAATTGTGAAGCACGTTGGTAATATGAATTATGTCGCCGTTAATACACGAATTACTTGCCTCTAATTTCAATTCAATTTTTCCTTTTTGAATTTCTTCTTCAAAGTCAAAATTTTCCTTTATATCTTTTAAAAGATCATGAAAATCAAATCCCTCTATTTTTAATACAATTTGCTCTTTATCTAATTTTGCGATATTTAGAACCCGTTCTACTTGATTTTCTAATCTTTTATTTTCTCTGTATATAATAGATGCATAACGTTGAATCTTATCTTTATCTTGTGAGCTGTTTGGACGCATTAAAACTTCAGCAGATAATCCAATAGTCGAAATAGGTGTTTTCAATTCATGTGTCATATTATTGATGAAATCGTTTTTCACTTCAGATAATCTTTTTTGTTTTACAATTACGTTTATTGAGAATAGGAAAAAAACTAGAATTAGAACTGCAATTAATATTACATATATCCATGGCGAAAAACTCGTATCAACAGAATTGATTGCATGAAATTTAGTGTTTGGAAAATAAACAGTGAAGAAATGACCATCTAATTTTTTTAGAAGTTTTGGTGATGTGGTAGACTTTTTGGAATTTTGGAATGCGCCCTGATTTTTATATTCAATTAGATCACTGTAAATCATTTTTTCCGCGAAACAATCATACATTCCCACTTGAAAGTCTTGATTAATCTTATTTTGGTAGAATTCTCGCTTTAGAATCGTTTCAAGGTAATAGAGCTGTAATTCATCGCTAATTTCAACCAAAAAATAATTCTCGTTAAGTTGTTGAACGGCCCCATATTGATCTGTACTATCGGCGGTTTGTTTCGATATTATTCGTCTGGTGTTTTGAAGTGATGATTTGGTTTGATTTATGAAGTGGGCTTTATTTAATTCTACCTGTTTTTTTTGTATCGCAATATTTTCTTGCTGCATTATCTGTGTATTTCTTATCCAAATAAATTGTATGATTAAAATGCAAATCATAGAAATGATTGCTAGTAGTATTACAGTGTTAATTGTTCTGACTTTCATCTTGTTTAGCGAAATTTTGTAAAATAAAATGAGTCAAAGTTAAAAAAAGGGCTGGAATGACACGAAAAATAATATTAATCTAAACTCTGGATTTGTTAAATTAAATTACTTTCTAATTTTTTATTAATTGAATGTTTAATTTTTCGTTGGTTAGTTTAAAAGGATTATGAAACAAAGGTATTAATTGAACTTTATCTCAAATTAATTTACTTCTAATAAAAATGTATATGTTTGTTCGTAAGAATCTGCTAATTCGCAAATACCATGCTCTTACGGTCTATTTCTCGACCATCGATAGTAAGAACGTAAAAGTAAGTTCCAGTCCGACCATAACCATGCGTGTAGAATACTTCTTGGAGCCCGGCATTCAGCTTTAGTGGAAGTCTTTCTAATACTTTGCCGGCGATATCCAAAATTACTACTTCAGCTTTTTCCGGTATTACTTCTTCTTTTACCATTACTCCGATAATTGTCGTTTCATCGAACGGATTGGGTTTATTTTGAAGTAATTCTACACCTTTATCTGGGTTAGATTGTAACTCAGGTAATGATATTTGGCTATCTTGAATCAATACTTCTTTCGAGAATAAACTTTCTAGGCCATTATCATCCACTGAAGCAATACTTACATAATAAGTCGCCGATACCGGAGGAAAAATCGTATCATAATAACCGTTAATGGTGTAAACCGAATCCCAGTCGTTTGTAGCAGATCTAACTCCTATTCTGTAAGTGTCATATTGTGCTTCTTGTGTTACGTGAATTACTATTCCCGGACCAGCAATTGTTTGGTAAGAAAAATCAGGTTTTTTCGGTCCATTTGCCGCCACAGTGACTCCGGTACCGTTTATGCATGCATTTCTACCTAAGTAATTGAAATCTACAAAAAAGCTATCAATAGTTCCGTCTAAATTGGTATCAACACCCAATATATCTTCACTTGTGTGCTGCCTATCTGTATAACCTGGGACATTAGATGCATCACCGTGCTCGTTTGCTGATGTGAAACGGCAAGCTGTAAAACCGTTTGTGCGAAAAGGAATATGATCACCGCCTCTTCCAGATCGATCTTCTCCTGACATTATAGTAACCAACATTGGAACAGAAACTAAGGGCCGCAACAGCTCTTTGTATTGCAGCTTGATGAAGCGCGCAAGTTGTTTATGACTAGAGTTAAATCCGCCATAAGAAAAAATCCGAACTTGGGTTGAGTCTATATCGTTTATTCCCGGGCATGAGGGAGGAGAGGAAGTTTGTCCGCATGCAATTCCGCCAATTACGTCATTGTTAAAAACTGCCTTTACAGGAATATCGTAAAGATTGCAATAGTCTGCGAAAGCATCCGCACCATAAAGTCCTTGTTCTTCACCGATAGTTAACATAAAAACGATTGTATTATTGAATGTGCAACGACTCATTACGCGTGCAAGTTCTAGAACTAATGCAGTTCCTGTGGCATTATCTTCGATCCCTTCCGCTATGCAGTTTACATCGCATTCATCTGAGCACCGGCTATCCATATGTCCTTCAATAATAATAACCTCATGGTTCGATGTATCGGTTCCCGGTAAAACGGCCAATACATTTCTGTGACTCGTTATCCCGCATATATCACGTTGAAATTGAAAATAGGAGGGAATCAACCGTTGTTCATTGCTTTGGGAAAATTGATTAAATTTCGAAAATGCCCATTTGCGAGCAGCACCAATTCCTAAATTACTTGAAAGGGTATCAGAAGCGGTATTTCTGTTTTGAAATGTAGCTAACTTTAGGATGTATGCCTTGAGAGAATCTGAATTGATTTCACTTTGAAGGTACGATACGATTGATGTTGTTTCGGATAATGGTGATGATGACAAATAATTATTAGGGTCAAAATCCCCTTTAATTACTTGATTTGCTATGCTTGAAGTAAAAAGTTGATTAGTTTGTGCAATTGATTTTGAACTTATCAGAACAACAAGAAAAACAAATTGTACACATAATACGAGTATTCGATTTTTCAACATACTTATTAATTTATCGCTAAAATGGTTTAAACAAAAATAACCAATTCTTAGAAGAAATATAAGTTTGAGAAAATTGAAATGAAAATGAAAAATGATAAGGGTTTTCTAAGGTAGTATTGAAGATTATTTATAAATTTTCTAAAATTTAAGCAGCATAACCTATCGGATTTGTTTTTTGAGTGTTTTTAAGCTGAGACAAGAAAGAAGATAAATTCGTTTCTAAATTACCTTTTTGCATCCCAGTAATCTTTTGTAAATCCCATTGTTTTTTGAATTTTCCTAATTCGGCTGCAGTGAAATTGAAATCCGTTGCAAGTTTCGTTGCTTTTGACTCAGTTATTGTAGGGAAAACTTGAAGTATTAAATCTTTGCGAACTGATTGATCCGGATTATCAATCACAATATGCATCAAAAAGCGTCGATTGAAGGCTTCATCAAATTTATCCGGAACATTCGTTGTGCAAATCAATATTCCTTCAAATGTTTCCAGTTCATTTAACAGAATGGTTTGGATGGTGTTTTCAGTTTGAGATACCGACGAATGGTGATTCGATCTGTTTCCAAATACAGAATCGGCTTCATTGAAGAATAGAATGGGGGAGTTATCCATACGTTTTGAAACGCGCTTGTAATCATCAAATACTGATTGAATCGCTTTTTCAGATTCTCCCAAATACATGTTTCTTTGTTGAGCTACTTGAAACGTAAGTAAATCGCGATGCGTTTCCAATGCAAGTTGCTTTGCTAATTCTGTTTTTCCCGTTCCTGGACCTCCTGAAAGTAAAATGATAGCTCCTGCGTAATCTCCGTTTTTACGAGCTTGCTTGATGAATTTTTTAAAATTCGATGGATTTAATACTTTCTTCAAAAGTTCAATTTGTTCTATAATCTCGGAGTTGTAGAGCAGTTTTTTTGGTTTTATTTTCTCGAATTTATTCCATTCAAGCGTTTTGTTTTTTAAGTCGATTGATGGAGTTGCTGTTTGTTTGCTGCTTTGATTGGAAATCCATGCACCATGTGCTCCTATTTTCGTTGCGCCATTGTCACGTTTGATTTTTTCAAGTACTTCTTTTTCATACAACGGATGTTCTGAGCTACTCAATTCCTGTTTTTTTCGCGCATAATCCAATGGGTTGTCGCAAAACAAATTCAAAATATGGTATAATTCTGTTTTGGATTGTTCAAAAATGCTCAACAAACCAATGTAAAGGGCAATGTTGTATTCATTTTTTCGAAGTTTTTTGGATTTGAGGTATTGAATGAATGGAAGTTGAACATCGTTAATTACGAAACTAACGTATTTGGACCATTCCCTAAGACTGATGTTTTTGTTACGAAATGAAACAGCTCGAGCATAAAGAGCCATCATTTTGGCGTCTTCTTTCTTGGTCGTTTTTCTTGGAATTGCCTTCGGATTGGATGATTTGAGCGCAAGTTCTGCATTGTGCGTAAGGTAGATTTGGTCACTTCCTGAAAATGGCCCTTCATCACCGTATAAGAACCAACCTCCAACAAAAAGTGCCTCAACTTGCGTGATAACTATATCATTTTGAATGTGTGGTTCTGTTTCTTCGAGCAGGTCTGATATTTTAACGTAGCTTTTTTTTCCGCGAAGCATGCAATATACAGCCAGTACGAATGTCATGGACTCGTTCACTTTCACAAAGTTTTTGAACTCGTTCATTTGTCCTTCAAATTCTTCAAACGAAATTTTGGACGCAGATCGTTTGCTTTTGCTAAATTCATTCAGCCAATTACGCATAGAGTTTAAGATTTAATAAAAAAATAAGTGTGTTTGAAGATATTACGAATTATTTAATTTTTCTAACACCCTAGAATGGTTTTTTACCTATTACGTAATTAATATTTCTTTGATATGCCTATGAAAATAATTCCTTAAGTGGTGAAAATCTGCGCATACGGGTTATGAATACCTATGTGATTATAGAGTTGTAAAGTTGGATTTTTTTTATCACTTTTGTGTAAATATTTCTTAAAATTTTAAAATATGTTTAAACTACGAAATGCAAATATTTTAGTCTTGGTATTAATTTCCGTATTCCTTTTTGGAATTAATCATTATGTTATGGCTCGTGCAGGTGGAGGTGAAAGTGGTGGATCTGGATGGATTCTTAAGTTTATTCTTTTTCCAATAGCTTTGGTCTACATACTACTTCTTAATTCTAAATTGAAAAAGAAAAGTCAAGAAGTCAAGACTTTAACAGATAAAATTTCTAAAGGTGATGAACTTTGGAATCATAGACATCTACTCTCAACATCTCGTCTTGTATTTATGAGGGTACAAAAGGCATGGATGGAAAGAAATCAAGATTTAGTAAAAGATGTTATAACCAACAAAATTTATGAAAAACATAAAGCAAAAACTGACGAAATGATTGCGAAAGGAACTCAAAATATTTTGAAGGATATAAAAATTTCAGAAATTGTAATTATTAGTGTTTCTGACTACAAGGACAACTCAAAAGATTCCTTTTCAGCGTATATAAATGCCTCTATGATTGATTATACAATTGATGAAAAAACATCCAAAGTTATATCTGGAGATGATTCAGAATCTAACAGTTTTTCCGAGATTTGGACATTTTTAAGAGAAAATGATCAATGGAAATTAGATGAAATAAGTCAAAATACTTCTTTTGATGTCATCGATAACAGTAAAGTATTTTCGGAATAATAGGCTATTAGACTAATAGGCTGATCATAAAGCTTATCGTCAATTTATATTGGTTTATTTGCTAAAATTGATCGCAATTTTTCAACAGTAATTTGATATTGATATGCGAATGAAATTATTTGAGGATTAAATTAATCTTATTCCTTAAAATGAAAGATAATATAAATTTAACCAACTTCTCAAAATGAATCATATTTTTAATAAGTTTCTAGTAATCATACTACTATTTTTTTCTGATAATTTGTTTGGTCAAATAATTACTAAAACGTATGAGCCTACAACAAGTAGATTTGATAATTTTAATGAATACAGAAAACTATTAGTAAACCAAAAATCGCTTTTCTTGAATCCTTTCGAAATGTTCGATATTATGACTTTTGAGGAAGTTGGTAGTGGTTATAATACCTATTTAAAGTTTACAATTCAAGAGACCAAAGAGGAGTTTTATTTTGATGATGTCAATAATATATTCACTTACAATGGAGTTTTTACTGATGATTTGTACTGGACAGGTAATGAAGCAACTGTTGTTCTAGAATGTGCTACAGAAGAAAATCTTATTCGAGGATTGCAAAAAAACAGGAAGTATAAAGTTATTTATTGCCATTTTAATGATAGCAAATTATCGCGTAAGCCCTTTCCTACTGAATCGATGGATGGTTATTACATAGTTGACATTATTGAAATGAATGATCAATTCGAGCGCGAGAAACAATAGTTTTTGGCATTGATATTTTACTATTTCTTTCACTAATAGTTATTCAGAATGGGATTTTTGTTACTTCTATTAACTTTTGAAACATCAATTATTATTTTATTGAATAATTAATTCTTAATTATTAGAAAAACCCTTATTCCAGAACCTTAAAAATAAATCTGAATCCAACTTGAGGAGATGGTGATTTTATGTTTTCTTGAAAAATTAAATTGAAATATTCCGAATGTTGATCAATTATCAAACAATTTTCTACCATGCTAGCAAATGAACCTCCCGCAACTTTATCGTTATCTTGCGTTGCTTCAGCAACGTTTCCATGCATGTTTAGGCGTTCAAACTTTTTATTCTGCCTGCTGTAATTATTTCTATTCCGTTTGTTCTTTAGAATATTATTGTAAGAATCAATAGGAGCAGTTAATTCGTACCCATCTAAATCCCTGCTTTTTCGGAGGATATTTAATTGACTCTTTCGATAGTTTAGGTCTGAAGAAAGTTTGATTTCGTTGTAAGCAATATGTGCAAATAAAGGATTACAATTCATTAAAATTACTCCCTTAGTGTTAATATGGTAGGGTCCTCCCCATGAGAAAAATTGATGGTGTAATAGTTTTCGAGCAGCACAATTCCATTCTTCCATGGTTGGCAATGAAACTTGTACTTTTTTATGTTTTCTTTTTGGGTCTGAATTATATGTGTTTGTCAACCAAACACAAAAAGCTTCCATTGAATTTTTACTAATATTTACTACCGGGTAATTTGGGAATTGTTCAGTGTAATGAAGGTATTGCTTTAAGTCGGTTTCTTGCATCCATAGAGAATCTTGAGGATAATGTATTTTTCTATCTTCGGCTGATAAACTATTAATAAATTCAAAATACAATTCGTTACTCACTTCATAATCGTAAATATGAAAATTCTTCAAGTTTATATTTCCTTGTTTCATTGGATCAATAAATGTAAGTTTTGATTCGAAGTAATCTGAATTGTATTTTATTGCTTTTTCTTTTATCTGATATTCTTCAATTTCAACAAATACTCGAAATCCTAATTTTCTGTTAGGACCAATGACTGTGTCTCTATTTTGTATGACCATTTTGTACGAGGGATCTTCCCACGATCCACCCTTACAAATGTTTCTTTCCTGAACCATTTCAGATACATTTCCGGCAAAGTGATATACACCAATGGAGTTGGGCCAATAGGATTCAACCGGTACAGTTGGTGCAGAACCATGGGTTAAACTACCCGAATATTCGATGTATTGGTATGCTTCCCTTGTAAAATTAGCTTGATAGGATCCTTTGTCTGAACCAATTTTTCGTCTTAATTTTTCTTGATTTTTTTCAAAAGGAAATTGTGAGCATTCGTGTAGTGTGCCACGGGCAGCCAATTCCCATTCTTCCTCTGAGGGTAATCTGAAAAGAATTTTTTTTATTTTTTTATCGTTCAGTTTACTATTGAAATAATCAGTAAGAAATTCACAGTAGGAAACGGCATTTTCGTATGATACATTAACCACAGGATAATCTCGATAGGCGGGATGTCTAAAGTAGTAATTGATATAATTATCCATATAACTCAATGGGCTTTCCCAACACAATGTATCGGGTAAATTTCGTATGAAATCTTCATTGGATTTATTTAACTTTACCCATTCTAAGTAAGTTAGATAATCTAAATTCGTCACCTCGTATTTGGATGCATAAATGTTTTTTTTGGGAATACGAACAAACTGCGTTTTTCGTCCATTTAATTTTAAGGTTTCTTGTGAAAAGGTTTGAAAGGAAAATAAGAACCAAGAATATACCATCAACAAAAAAGATGATTTACAATGAAATAGTCCATTCGAAAATATTGGTTTAGGCATAATATATTTTTATTTAAAGTGAAAAACAACAATTTGGTTACATTTAGTTGAATTTTTCATTTTTTAATTTACTAGTTTATTTATGATATCAAAACGCAATATGGATTGTAAAGTGTATTAAATAATTGGAAATGAATGTTTTTTAGTTAATAATTTAAACATTATTGAATAATAATTAGCTCAATTCCAAAAATAAGATCTATATTTAAAACAATTAAAATTAATTAAAATGAAAAAATCTATTTTTTACCACTTTGGGTTATTAGTTGTTTTGTTTTGTTCTTGCGGACCAACTGATACAAGAAAATCTTTTAACACTCCAGTTGAATATAACGATTACATTATTAATGCCTTAAATGAGCTTGATGCTAATTATGCTAAAACGTTAAATAATCCAGATGATAAAGAAAATTCAATTAAATTATGTGGTGATTTGGTGAAAAATTCGGATGCTACCATTGTTAAATTAAATGCAATACAACCATATGATGGAGATAGTTCTTTAGCTATGGTTGTCAAGGATTTTGCTACTTATATGAAAACTATAGGACAACACGATCTTCCAGATTTTTTAAATAAACTACACAAGCCAGATCGAAATGACAATGATCAGGCTGAAATTGATAAAATAGCTTCAAAATTAGATCAAACCTATGATAATAAATGGGTTAAAATTGACGCTACTCAACAGACGCTAGCCAATAAGTTTAATTTCTCTCTAACTCCAAGAATTAAAACTAATTAGACGATAATTCAAAGTTATTAATCATTGAATTAATTGATCAAAATTTTGAGATAATTGTAAAGTGTTTGGGTTTCTAATTTTGATATTTTTTTTCTAATAAATAGATTGGTTTTAAATATTTCTTGTGTTATCTTAATTGTAAGAATAATCTGAAATTCGAAACGAATGTTCTATTGCTTTTTGTGAACATGGTTTCATTTCTTTGTCATCTCTATAATTATAACACAGACAACGTAACGAATTCATTTTTTAGTGTTTGGATAAACTACTACCTAAATTTATTAGTTATGAATACATTGCGAATATTGGCCTGTCTTTTAGTTGTTTCTAGTAGTGGATATTCCCAAATTACAGAAGATTGGGTTATGGAAGCGCTACAAAAATATTCACCTAATTCTTTTTATATAATTAATCAGTACAAAATTAATGGTAGTACAGTTAGCCATGGAAGTTTTACAATTACCTCTGGAATGGAACACTTAGAGCATTGTGAAATGTCAGATAAAAAAAGTTTCCTAGCAACAATTTCAACATGTTTACACGAAACTGCTCATGCATTTGATACGCAAACAGCCTATTTTCTTGCGAACGAAGGATTTTTCGAAATGCAATCATTTGGATATCGAAATGAAGGATTTTTCTTTGATCCTACGAAAAGATTAGCTTTTTCATTTGAGGAACATAAATTTTTTCCGAGCAGTGAATTAGACAAAGTGATCCCTAAAAATCTAAAAACTTTCCGCTACGACACTTACGTTTTATCAGATAGTTATTCGAATTCCACTCAATGTAATGGTATTATAGGATTATTGGAGGAGTTTAATGCTTATTATCATGGAACAAAACTTCAATTTGATTTATTGCCTTTGTATAAAGAGGTTTATGGTAATGAGTTTTTGAATCATTGGTCCTTTGCGACATCAGCACATGGTGATGCATTTTATGAATTTGATTTTTGGATCAAAGAATATTTGTTACATACTAAAATTAAGGAGCCAAAGTTGTATCTTGAATTAAAGAATGATTCAAATTTTAAGAATATATATAGAACAATACGCTCCAATTACAGTAATTTAATACAGCAGTATGAGAGAAAATTTGATGAGTTCAATACTTCTGCACAAAAATCAAACACTGCCATACAAGTTGCCAATAAACATCAAGACAATGTTTATCCGATATTGTGTGAGCAGATAAAATCTGAAAAATATGATGAAA